>Ga0209465_10001528_pt1 | contig 10264 bp, 10 predicted proteins | sample PanSoiPlot1MoBio_FD_188321 | JGI IMG/M metagenome (GOLD analysis project Ga0209465, IMG submission 188321) | Tropical forest soil microbial communities from Panama analyzed to predict greenhouse gas emissions - Panama Soil Plot 1 MoBio (SPAdes)... | ecosystem: Environmental > Terrestrial > Soil...
CACCACGCCGACCGTCAGGATGCCGAGGTCGCGCGCCACTTTGGCGACGATTGGCGCCGCGTTGGTGCCGGTGCCGCCGCCCATGCCGGCGGTGACGAACACCATGTGGGCGCCGCTGAGATGATCGCGGATCTCGTCGATCACCTCCTCGGCCGCGGCTTTGCCGATGTCGGGCTGCGAGCCGGCGCCCAGGCCCTCGGTGACCTGCACGCCCATCTGCACGATGCGCTCCGCCTTCGACAGGGTGAGCGCCTGAGCATCCGTATTGGCGACGACGAAATCAACACCCTGCAGCCCGGCCGTGATCATGTTGTTGACCGCGTTGCCGCCGGCACCGCCGACGCCGAACACCGTGATGCGCGGCTTGAGTTCCCGGATATCCGGTATCTTCAGATTGATGCTCATGGCTGCCTCTTCATTGCACGGGCATTCTTGTCCGTGCGAATCACGCCGGTCCGCCGCCGGCCGATGGGGTGAATCGTGCGTCGAACGCTCTGTTCGATGTCGTGGGTCATCAGAAGCTCTCGCGTAACCATCGTCCGACCCGTGCGATATAGCCGCCGTTCCCTGCCGCGTGATGCCGCGTTCGCCGCGGTTCGAAATGCTCAAGATGTGCCGACTGGGGATAGACCAGGAGCCCGGCGGCGGCCGCGAACGCCGCGCCCTTGGCGTCGTCGGGCAGTCCGCCGATACCGAGCGGCCGCCCGACCCGCACCGGGCGGCCAAGCATGCGGGTTGCGAGCTCCGGCACACCGGTGAGCTGGCTCGCGCCGCCGGTTAGCACGACGCGTGAGCGCGGCTCCGCCGCAAATGGGGAGGCTGCGAGCCGGTCGCGCACCATTTCCAGAATCTCTTCCACGCGCGGCTTGATGATACGCGTCAGACTCGCCCGCGAAACGAACTGGGGCGGATCGCGCTCATCGACGCCGACCGTCGGCACCGTGATCATATCTCGCTCGTCCAGCCCGCCCGCCAACACACTGCCATAAAGCGTTTTGATTCGCTCGGCATCGTGCACGCTGGTCGACAGGCCGCGCGCAAGATCCATCGTCACGTGGAACCCGCCGAGCGCGAAACCGTCCGCATGCATGAATCGACCGGACGAAAACACCGCCATGGTGGTCGTTCCCGCCCCCATGTCGACGACGGCCGCCCCGTGGTCGGCCTCGTCGTCGGCAAGCACGGCAAGCGCCGCCACGTAAGGGCTCGCCACCATGCCCTCGACCGCGAGATGGCAGCGCTCGACCGTCAGCATCAGATTGCGCGCCGGCGCCTCGTCGGCCGTGACGACGTGCATGTCGACGCCGAAGCGGCGCGCCAGCATGCCACGCGGATCGCGGATGCCGCGCGCCTCGTCGAGCGCAAAACCGATCGGCAGCGAATGGAGCACCACGCGGCCGTGCTTGACGGCGCGCCGGCTGCCGGCCGCGAGCACGCGCGCGATGTCGGAATCCGTTACCGTCGATCCCGGGATATCGACCAGGGCCTCCAACAGTTCGCTCCCGAGACGGCCGGCCGACAGCGACACCACCGCCGACTCGATCTGCCGGCGCGCCGAGCGCTCGGCCGTGTCGAGTGCGCTGCGCACCGCGTCCTCGGCCTCGACCAGATCGACGACGCTGCCGGCCTTCATGCCCCGCGCCACCGTGTGGGCGAAGCCGATCAGCTCGATCGCGTGGCTGCGCCGGCGCAGCACCTCCTGCGGCGGATGTGGCCTGAGCCGGCCGATCAGGCAAGCGATCTTGCTGGTGCCGATGTCGAGCGCCGCCACGAGCGCGCTGCGCTTGGGCGACAGCGGCTTCATCCGCGGCGCGATCCCGTATTGGAGGCTGCTCATCCGCGGACCTCCTTTTCGGCCACTCCGGAAGCCTTCCCGGTCACTCCGGGACGCAAGCGAAGCTCGCGGGCCCGGAGTCCGGAACGCAACCAGCCCTCCCGCGTCATGGATTCCGCGCTCGCGCCTGCGGCGCGCCCCGCAATGACGAGACCGACGAAGCCGCTCATGCACTGCCTCCCTTGGGCTTCGGCGTCTTCGGCTTGAGCGCCTCCTCGCGCGCCTGGGCGGCCGCGTCCGAGAGCCGCACCGTCACGCGGTCGGGCAGGCGCAGGTCGACCGCGGCGATGTCGCGCGAGAGCAGCTTCTTGTCGCGGTCGAGCGCGACCAGCTGGTCGAGCGCCCGTTCGACGTCGAACTCCGGCAGCCGCACGTCGACGCCGTTCTTGAGCCGCAGATTCCAGCGCCGCTCGGCCACCAGCACGGCGGCGCGCACCTGATCCCGGATGTCCGGATAGCGGTTGATGAGGGTGAGGAAATCCTTCGCGCGCTCGGCTGCGCCGGTGCCGACGAACAACGGCAGGCCGAGGAAGCGGCGCGAGAAATAGGGTTCGAGCACGGTTCCGTCGTCGGCGATGACGCCGATGCGGCGGTCCTTCTGCCACAGCGCGAACGCGGTGCGCTCCGTGATCGTGATCTGCAGATGGTTGGGATAGAGCTTCTGAACCGTGGCGTCCGCGATCCACGGATTGGTCTTGAGCCGGGCGCGCGTGTCGGCGACGTCGAGGAAGAGCAGCGAGGTGTGCCCGGTGACGCCGGCCGCCGCGAAGATCTCGTCGCGGTTGAGATGGCGATTGCCGCTGAGCGCGACGCCGGCGATGCCGAAGCCCGCCATGCCGGCCGCGTCGTCGCGAATGGTGAGCAGCGTGCCGACCGCCTCGTCGACGTGGTCGCCGCGCACGATACCGAATGCGATGCTGCCGAGGATGATCAGCGCAGACGCGGCGACGCCCGCCCCGCGCGGCGGCCGCCACGCTTCGAGCTTGTCGGCACGCGCGTTGAGACGTCGTGCGAACGCGCCCAGCCGTCCGTCCGACGACAGAGCGCGGCGCGCAGGTCCGCGGCGCGGCGCGCGCGCGCGCCGTTCCGATGTCGCCGGCCATGCCGGCACGCTCATCGGTTCAGCGAGGCATCCTCCACCATCCATCTGACCAGCTCTTCGAACGGAATTCCGGCGTAAGCCGCGAGCTCCGGGACGAGAGACGTTTCGGTCATTCCGGGCTGGGTGTTGACCTCAAGGCAAAGCAGTCCTTGCGTCCCCTCCATGCGATCGTCGTACCGGAAATCCGCACGGCTCACTCCCCGACATCCCAGCGCACGATGCGCCAGGAGGGCCAGTCTTCGGGTCAGTTGGTAAACATTTAGTTTAATTTCTGCGGGCAGGAGGTGTCGCGATCCTCCCGGCGCATACTTCGCCTCATAGTCGTAGAATTTTACCGTCGGCACGATCTCGATGACGTCGAGCGCCCGGTCACCCATCACGGCGCAGGTCAGCTCCTTGCCGGCGATGTAGCGCTCGACCAGCACATCCTCACCGAATGCCCAGTCGGGCCGGGTCAATTCCTGCGGCGGATGGGCATGGGCCTCGGTGACGATGAACACACCGACACTCGAGCCCTCGGCGACCGGCTTGATCACGTAGGGCGGCTCCATCGCGTGTGCACGCGCCGCCTCGAGCCGGTTGACCACGACGCCGTCGGGCACCGGCACGCCGGCCGCGCGCAGAACGATCTTGGCGCGCTCCTTCTGCATCGCCAGCGCCGAGGCGAGCACGCCCGAATGGCTGTAGGGAATGTCAAGGACCTCGAGCAGGCCCTGGATCGCGCCGTCCTCCCCGGGGCGCCCATGCAGCAGATTGAGCGCGACATCGGGCTTCGCGGACGTCAACGCGGCCGCCACATTGCGATCGACGTCGATGCGCGTCACTCGGAATCCCTGCCGCTCCAGCACATCCGCGCAGGCTTTTCCCGAGCGCAGCGACACATCGCGCTCCGCCGACCAGCCGCCCATCAGGACCGCGACGTGTTTGGTCATTTGTTCACCCCGCGCACTGCCTGTTCCCTCCCCCCTTGCGGGGAGGGAGCGCGCATGGATTCGTCGTTCGTTTGCCCATCATCGCACCCCGATCCTTTTTATCTCCCACTCGAGCTCCACGCCCGAATTCTCCCGCACGCGCCGGCGCACCTCTTCGCCCAGCCCTTCGATATCGGCCGCGCGCGCGCTGCCGCGATTGATCAGGAAATTGCAGTGCATCTCGGAGACCTGTGCGTCGCCGACGACGAGGCCGCGGCAGCCGGCGGCGTCGATGAGCTGCCAGGCCTTGTGGCCGGGCGGATTCTTGAAGGTCGAGCCGCCGGTGCGGCTCTTGACCGGCTGCGTCGCCTCGCGCGACTCGGTGATCTTGTCCATCTCGGCCGCGATAGCCTGCGGATCGCCCGGCCGCCCCTGCAACAGCGCCGACGTGAAGATCACGTCCTCCGGCGCGCCGCAGTGCCGATACGAATAGTGCATGTCCGCGTTGCCGAGGACCGTGACGTTTCCGTTGCGGTCGACGCCGCGCGCCTCGATCAGAATATCCTTCGTCTCGCCCCCATAGGCGCCGCCGTTCATGCGCAGCGCGCCGCCGATCGCGCCTGGAATGCCGCGCAGGAACGCGAGGCCGGCGATGCCCGCCTCCTGCGCCGCCTTGGCGACGCGCACGTCCGGCACCGCAGCGCCCGCGCGCAGCCGCGCGCCTGGCTCGATCGCCGTGTCGCCAAAGCCGCGGCCGAGCCGGACCACCACGCCCGCAACGCCGCCGTCGCGCACGATCAGGTTCGAACCGAGGCCGATCACGGTGACGGGAATCTCGGCCGGAAGGTTCGCGAGGAAATAGGCGAGATCGCTTTCATCTTCCGGCATGAACAGGACTTGCGCGGGCCCGCCGACGCGGAACCAGGTCAGCTCGGCGAGCGACTGGTTCGCAAGCAGCCGTCCGCGCAGCGACGGCATCGCGGATCTGAGGGAAGGCGCGATGTCGGCGAAAGGCACGACGTCACCATCCGCATCATTTCTTCGCCGCCAGCTCGCCCGGCAGCGCATAGGCCCACTGCGTGATCGAACCGGCGCCGAGACACACCACGTAGTCGGCCGGATGCGCGAGCCCGCGCACGAGCCCGGCGAGGTCGGCCGCACCCTCGAGCGCCAGCACGTGGCGATGCCCGCGCGCGCGCAGCCCGGCGATGAGCGAGTCGCGGTCAATGCCCACGATCGGCTGCTCGCCCGCTGGATAGACCGGCGCAACGATGACGGTGTCGGCGTCGTTGAAACAGGCGCAGAACGACTCGAACAGCGATTGCAGCCGGGTGTAGCGATGTGGCTGCATCACGGCGATCACCTGGCCCTTGGTCGACTCGCGCGCCGCACGCAGCACGGCCGCGATCTCGACCGGATGATGGCCGTAATCGTCGATCACGGTGACGCCGTTCCACACGCCGGTCTTGGTGAAGCGCCGCTTGACCCCGCCGAACCCCGCAAGCGCCTTGCGGATCAACGCGTCGGACATGCCGAGCTCGCGCGCGACCGCGATCGCGGCGGTGGCGTTGAGCGCATTGTGACGTCCCGGCATCGGCAGGGTGAGCCCGTCGATGGCGTGGACGTCGGCGCCGGCGCGATCGCGGAAGACGATCGAGAAGCGCGAGCTTCCGTTGGCGTGGTCAAGCGCCGCGAGCCGCACATCCGCTTGCGGGTTCTCCCCATAGGTGATGAGCCGGCGGTCCTCGATGCGGCCGACCAGCTCCTGCACCACCGGATGATCCGTGCACATGACGGCGAAACCGTAGAACGGGACGTTTTCGACGAACGTTTGGAACGCGGCCTGCACCGCATCGAACGTCTTGAAATGATCGAGGTGCTCGGGGTCGACATTGGTCACGATCGCGATGTCGGCCGGCAGCTTCAGGAACGTGCCGTCGGATTCGTCCGCTTCGACCACCATCCAGTCGCCGAGACCGAGCCGCGCATTGGTGCCGTAGGCGTTGATGATGCCGCCGTTGATCACGGTCGGATCGAAGTGCCCGACCTCGAGCAGGCAGGCGACCAGCGATGTGGTCGTGGTCTTGCCATGCGTGCCAGCGATCGCGACGCAGCTCTTGAGCCGCATCAGCTCGGCCAGCATTTCGGCGCGCCGCACCACCGGCAGGCGCTGCTGGCGAGCCGCGACCAGCTCCGGATTGTCGCGCTTGATCGCCGACGACACCACCAGCACGTCGGCGCCGTCGAGGTTCGCCGCCTTGTGGCCGATCGCGACCGCAATGCCCTGGTCGCGCAGCCGCTTGACGTTGGCGCTGTCAGCGACGTCCGAGCCCGTCACCCGATAGCCCAGATTGGCGAGCACCTCGGCGATGCCGCTCATGCCGATCCCGCCGATGCCGACGAAATGGATCGGTCCGATGTCGCGCGGCAGTTTCATCTCGTCGTCACCCCGTTCCAAGTTCCGTCGCGGGTCCGGTCGCAAGTCCCGGCGTAAGTCCCGCCACCCGCAGCACCAGCCCGGCGAGCTGGTCGGCGGCGTCCAGCGCCCCGACGGCACGCGCGCGCTGCGCCATTACGATGAGCCTTTCGGGCTCGGCCGCGATGCGGGCGATCTCGGAGGCGAGCTTGTCGGGCGTAAATGCCGCCTGGTCAATCCTTATCGCGCCCCCGGCCTGCTCGAGCATCTTGGCGTTGGCGAGCTGGTCCTGGTCGAGCGCATGGGGCAGCGGCACCAGGAGGGCCGGCCGACCGATCGCGGCGAGTTCCGCGACCGTCGAGGCGCCCGAGCGGGAGATCACCAGATGGCTCGCCGCCATGCGGGCCGGCAGGTCGGAGAAAAACGGTGCGACCTCGGCCGGCACGCCGATGCGCGCATAGGTCGCGCGCACGCGTTCCACGTCCTCCATGCGCGCCTGCTGCGTCACCGCAAGATGGGCGCGCTGCGCCAGCGGCAGGAGTTCGATCGCGGGCGGCGCGATATCCGCCATGATGCGCGCGCCCTGGCTGCCGCCAAACACAAGCAGGCGCAGCGGCGCGGGGCGCTCGGGCGCTGCAAACGGCGTTTTCGCGGCTTCGATGACGGCGGGCCGCACCGGATTGCCGGTCCGGGTCGCCTTGGCGGCAAGCGCGGGCTCGCGGTCGAGAACCCCCGGCAGGCTCAAGGCGATCGCGCGCATGCGCGGCGCGAGCAATCTGTTGGCGCGGCCCATCACGCCGTTCTGCTCATGGATGATGGTCGGGATCCTGCGCCAGCTTGCGGCGATCAGCGGCGGGATGGTCGGATAGCCGCCGAAGCCGACCACGGCTGCCGGCCCGATGTCGGCCAACAGCTTCAAGGCGCGCAGCGTACCGCGCGTGAGCCGCCAGCCGGTGCGCGCCAGCGACACGGGATCGCGCCCGCGCAGCGTGGCGCTCGGGATGATATGCGTCTGCCGTGCCGGGAAACCCTGGCCGTAGTGCGTCGCGCGCTCATCGGTCGCGAGATCGACCGCGACGCCGCGCTTTGCCAGGGCGACTGCGAGCGCCTCGGCGGGAAACAGGTGCCCGCCGGTGCCGCCGGCCGCGACCATCACCAGCGGCTGCGCCGCGGCGTCCGCCATCAGGCCCGACTCCCGGCGGCGGCCAGCGTCTCGGGAGTCGCGATCGCCTCCGCGCGCGGCCGCTCTCGCGTCAATGCCAGCATCATGCCCATGCCGTAGGCGAGCGAGATGATCGAGGATCCGCCATAGGAGATGAACGGCAGCGTCATGCCCTTTGCGGGAATGAGCGACAGGTTGACCGCCATGTTGATCGCGGATTGTGCGCCGAACAGGATCGCGAGCCCGGCCGCGCCGAAGCGCGCGAACGGATCTTCGCTGCGCATCGCGCGGGTCAGCGCGCGCATCACGATGAAGCAGAACAGCGCGACCAGGATGAGACAAAGCACGATGCCGAACTCCTCGGCCGCGACCGCGAACACGAAATCCGCGTGGGCATCTGGCAGGTAGCGCTTGACCGTCCCCTCGCCCGGCCCGCGCCCGAACCAGCCGCCGTGACGGAAGGCGTCGAGCGCGGTGTCGATCTGGAACGAGTCGCCCGAGGCCGGATCCAGGAACCGCTGGATCCGCCGCATCACATAGGGCACCGTGAAATAGGCGGCCGCAAGGCCGGCCGCGGCGGCGCCGCCGAGCCCGAGCACCCAGACGACCCGCATCCCGGCCATGAAGAACAACGCCCCCCACACCAGCGCGATCAGCATGGTCTGGCCGAAATCGGGCTGGCGCACCAGCGCCGTGATGGTCGCAAAGAGAAGCACGAGTGCGAAGGTGTTGGCCGGCATCTCGGGCCGCTTGGACGACTCGGCAAACAGCCACGCGACCAGGATCACGAAAGCGGGCTTCAGGAACTCGGACGGCTGGATGTTGAGGCCGGCGAGCACGATCCAGCGGCGTGCGCCCTTGACCTCCGCGCCGACGAACGGCGTGAGCAGCACCAGCGCAAAGGCAGCGACGAAGACGATCAGCGCGAGCCGCCGGATATGCCGCCGCGAGAGGAACGACGTCGCCAGCATCACGACGATCGCAGGCAGCAGATACATCACCTGGCGGTGCACGAAGTAGAACGGCTCGAGGCCGAGCCGCGCGGCCACCGGCGGACTCGCGGCGAGCGACAGCACGAGGCCGGCGAGCATCAGCACGATCAGCGCGCCGAGCATCGGACGGTCGACCGTCCACCACCAGGCCGCAAACGGCGTGCGTTGGGCGCGCGAAACCATGCATGGGCCTCCGGGCGGATGGGTGGGGTGCCGGCGGGAGTATGGTTGCCGGGGGGTTAAGGAAAAATTGAGAATTGGAAGGGAGTGCGGGCGGGGCCTCGGCGCCGTTCGCGCCCGACCAGACCGCCCATGCGGGCGTTTTTATTTAGCCTCCCGACGAATCCGTGGGACAATGGCGGGATCGGACGTGCGGACATGCGTCCGCGGGCGGGGACGCGCCGCAGCCACGGGAAACCGAGCGACCTGCGCGCCCGCCGAGGGGACAAACCACCATGGCGACTTTGACCACCAAGAGTGGGGCGGTGATCACATTCGTGCCATCCAAGGTCGACGTGGTCGCGGATCACCACGATTCGACCGGCGAGGCCGTCACCTGCGTCTATGGAATTCCTCCCGTCATGCTGACGATCGACGAAACCGTGCAGGAATTCATGGGGCGCCTGCGGGTCGAGGCGCATTTCGCGCAATTGACCCGTCCGAACGGCTGGCCGGTCTGGATCAGGGCGTCCTCGGTGAGCGCGATCCGGACGCCTGTGCCCGGCGAGTATCCAGCCGCCGTGAAGGCGGTCATTTCGACCGACTCGCTGACGCAGGCCGTCCGGGAAACGCTCACCGAGGCGACGAGCGCCCTCAATGCCCACGGTGGCGAGTTGTAGCGTCCCGCTGCGCGGCCCCGTGCCGGCCGTTGTCGCAAAAAAGCGTTAATAGCCCCTGCCGCCTTGGAAAAACCCGCCGGCGCGGGGCCGTACCCTCCGCCGGATTTGTCTTATGGTTGCAGTAAATTGTCTTACGGTTGCAGTAAGCCTGATATAAACTAAAATAACGTCGCGTCGAATCTGAGCGTTCCCTGCCATGACCCGCAAAGCCCGCGTGGGCACCCTGCAACTGATGTGTGCGGTGACGGGCCAGCCCGTCGACACCGGCGTCCGCTTCCAGCAGGCCGCCCTCAAGCGGGTCGCCCGGGCACAACTGCGAATGCGCTGCCCGCATTGCCGCAGCGCGCACCTGTTCGCGTTCGCCCAAGCGAGGCTGGGCATGCGCCTCAACGGTTTGGGCATTGCGGATACCCCCGCGGGCCGTACCGGGCGCCATCCGCCACGTCTCAGGAGCGCCGTCTGGCGCGCCGCACCAGGTAGTCGAAATTGATTTTGAACTGCTCCGGCCGGCTGATGTCGTGCTTGAGCTTCTCGATGTCGGCGCGGGGAAATTCGGCCGCCGCCGCGCCCGCCGCCTCGGTGATCATCTGGATCTGCGCCGCGTTCTCCAGCATGATCGTCGAGATCACAACCTCCTCGATGCTCGCGCCCGCGACCACGATGCCGTGGTTCTTGAGCAGCACCGCGCGGTGAGCCCCGAGCGCCGTGGCCACGCCGGCGCCCATCTGCGGCGTGCGGATGAGATTGATGGTGTCGTCGTAGACGCCAAGCGCCTCGTAGAACAACGCGCCCGGCTGGCTGTAGGCCTTGATCGGCCGTCCACTCGCCGACAGCGCGATCGAATAGGGCGGATGGGTGTGCAGCACGCAGGCGACGTCGGCGCGCGCCTTGAAGATCTCCGAATGGATATAGACCTCGCTGTGCCGGCGCGCCGTTCCGGCCACGACCTTGCCGTCGAGATCGATCGTAAGGATGTTGTCGCGCGTGATCTCGTCGAGCCCGATCGAG
>Ga0209465_10001530_pt1 | contig 10261 bp, 9 predicted proteins | sample PanSoiPlot1MoBio_FD_188321 | JGI IMG/M metagenome (GOLD analysis project Ga0209465, IMG submission 188321) | Tropical forest soil microbial communities from Panama analyzed to predict greenhouse gas emissions - Panama Soil Plot 1 MoBio (SPAdes)... | ecosystem: Environmental > Terrestrial > Soil...
TGCGGACGTTGTACGTCGATAATTCGACGACACCAGTGTCGTTCTGGGTCGGCTCCAACCACGCGCACGCTTTGGTCAAGGTTGAGCCGCTGGATTAAGGCATCGGTTCACAAGTTCGGCCGAGCGTTGCCCGCAATCAGGGCGACGCTCGCAGCGCAATCGCGCTTCTGCAAATTTGAAATAGCTACGATGCAATCGGCCGGATGCAAACGCGAATGCCATTCGCAAAGCGCGACGGCCACTGCCGTTGAAGTAAGCAGAAGCCCGCTAGAGATCGCGTAACAAACTGACTTTGCAGGATTTCCAGCAGCCCAGATTTTGAGCATGTCGCGACGCATCATTGGCCGCCGCGCGCTGTTACCGAAAGTTAATGTAAGATATTGAGCACATTAAATAAAACGTGAAGCTGGCGTGACCGATCGTGTCATTGTGCGACGCAAGAATGAGGGTAGCTGTCTGGCGCGGGCGACTGTCAGAACGGAGTTTTGAAATGAACTCGCTCAATGCGAAGGTTGCGCTGGCCGCTCTCGGTTTCGTCATTGTTGCGACACCGGCCTTGGCGCAGCGGCTGCACCGTCCGGTCAGCCATGCCGCCGTGCAGACTGCTCCCGCCGAACATTATCCGAACGGCGCCGAGAAAACCGGAAGCGCCGCCAATTTTGACTCGGGTGCCGAATTCAACACCGGCTACTGAGCCCGCGCAAAAATCGAGACTGAAAACAGCAGGGCCCCGTAATCCGGGGCCCTGTCCCTTTGCACCGGCCGGACCGGGCTTCGCGGTTCGTCGCTTATGTTCGTTTTAGCTCCGATGAGCCGGCGGACGACGCGCTTCGTCTGCGATCGTCGAGAAAAATGAAGATGCTCAGCGCCAGCACCCACAGCGGGAAAATGACAAAGCTCCAGCTTAGGTAGAAACTCCCGAACAGCAGCATCAAAGCAAAGATATAGCCCAGGATCGCCAGCCAGCGCGGCGCAAAGCCGGTATAGATCGCAATGGTCGAGGTTGTGATCATGAAGACGCTCGCCATCTTGACGGTATAGACGTTCATTACGCTGTAGGCGGCGGCGCGGGCGAAGTGGAACGTGGCAGAGTTGATTAGCTGGGCCGGCGCCGCCTCAAATGAAATGAGAAGCGCACCGGCGATTGCGGCTGCGGCGAACAGCATGCCCAAGAACAAGACGCCGCTGCCTCCTCGCGTTGACCGAGACGATCGCGCAACACGCCGATAAACCATAGAAAGGCGATGCCGGCGAAAGGAACCAGGTTGAGCGCGAGCGCAACGGTGCCTGACTGCGAATTAAGCCATGAGCCCGGCTCTTGAGGGTCATCGGGTACGGAAATCCGCAATAACCAAAGAACCACGATCAAAAGAACTGAAAAGATCATCCCGGCGATCGCCGCCGCCTTGGGCGTCTTCAGGTTTGCCCGCGTAAGCGTGGTTTGTTCGGTCATTGTCGCCGCCGCAATGCGTGCCGATGTCCCGCTCTGCACAGAAAGTTTTTAGTTTGGCAAGGAACCGGGGAGTTTGACCTGGATCAAGGACCGGGCAGGTCGGCCGCGCATGCTGCGGGACTCGCGGAGGGGCAGATGTTCTGGCAGGAATTTTATCAGGTCCGCCAATCGGTACGATCGTCGCTCTGGGTCGTTCCCATAATCGCCATACCGTTTGCGATGTTTGCGACCCGGCTCGCTCATTGGTTGGATTTGCGCCTGCAATGGACGCTTTTGGGTTTCGGCGTGAAGGGCGCCGAGGCCCTGCTGCAAGCGACTGTCACAGCAGCATTGTCCTTTCTGGTTTTTACGTTCGGCTCTTTGCTGGTCGCTCTTCAGGTCGCCAGCGGCCAGATGACGCCTCGAATAATCGCCACGACATTGCTGCGCATCAACGTCGTTCGTTACACCGTCGGGCTGTTCATATTCACGTTCTTGTTCGCGATTGGCGTGCAAAATCGCATGGAAACTAACGTCCACCAGCTACCGCTCTTTGTCGCTGCTTTGCTGTCGCTGTTGTGCTTCGCCGCGTTTCTGTACCTGATTGATTACGCGTCGCGGCTGCTGCGCCCGATCTCGATCCTTACGCGCGTCGGAAATGATGGCCTCGACGTCATTGCGAGCGCCTATCCCGATCTCAGCCTAGGCCCGGGCATGCCGCCAATCCAAAGCCAAAAGCTCGGTCCGCCGGACCGCGTCATCTACCATCGCGACAATTCCGGCATCGTGCTGGCGGCGAATATCAAGGCGCTGCGGGCCGCGGCGGAAAAAACCGACGGCGTGATCGAGCTTGTGCCACAAGTCGGCGATTTCGTCGCCGTGGATGAGCCTTTATTCAATCTCTACGGCAAGGCACAGGGAATTGACGAAGCTGTGCTGCGCACGGCAATCGCGTTTGGCTCCGAGCGGACATTGGAGCAAGATCCGACATTCGCGTTTCGCATTGTCATCGATATTGCGATCAAGGCGCTGTCGCCAGCAATAAACGACCCGACGACTGCGGTGCTTGCCATCGACCAGCTGCATCGCATGCTCCGTTCCGTCGGGCGCCGCAGTCTCCGAACCGATGAGATACTCGACGGCACCGGCCAATTGCGGGTCATTTTCCGGACGCCGAATTGGGAAGACTTCGTCCATCTCGCGTTCAGTGAGATACGCGCCTATGGCGGCAACAATCTCCAGATCATGCGCCGTATGCGCGCCATGATCGAAAATCTGGGACAGACCCTGCCAAGCCACCGCCAGGACGAGCTGCGGCAGCAATTGAGTTTGCTCGACCGCGACGCCAAAAGGCTCTTTCTTTATCCGGAAGAGCTGGCTTTGGCCGCCATCCCCGATTCGCAGGGGCTCGGCGGGCATTCGAGCCTGGCCGCTGGGACAGACAAACGCGCGCAGGCGTGAAGCGGCGGCACGCTCCAGACGAACGCGACGAAATGTCCGGAGAGGCTGTCGGGCGCGCCTTTGGTTTAATGAAAAGCACCGCGCCGCGGATTCTGCTGTATCTCGTTATTGGACTGATTTTTGTGGCGCTGTTCTGTTTCGTGGCGCTGCTGGCGCCGAATGCATTTGCGGGATTTCCACCGCTCGAGGACAACCTCTCCGTTGCCGGCAATCTGATCTATTTCAGCTTCGTAACGCTCACCTCGGTTGGCTACGGCGACATCGTCCCGTTGCATCCTTTGGCGCGCAGCGTGGCCAATATCGAAGCCATTATCGGTCAACTCTATCCGGCAACGCTCTTGGCCAGGCTGGTGACGCTTGAACTCGAACAACGCCGCGGGCGATGAGCGGGCTCCGAGCTTTGCCCGGAGAGCTATCAGCGCGAGGGCGCTTCGATCGGGCGCTTGCGGGCGGCGCGCCATTCCTCGAAGCGCTGCACTACCACAAAGAGCGACGGCACGAACAGGACGGCGAGACAGGTCGACGCGATCATCCCGGAAAACACGGTTATGCCGATCGATTTGCGGGCGCTGGCGCCGGCGCCGCTGGCAATGACAAGCGGCGCGACGCCGAGAATGAACGCAAACGAAGTCATGATAATGGGGCGCAGCCGCGCGATCGCCGCCCCGACCGCGGCGTCGAACAATGGCCGGCCGCCATGCACGCGCTGTTCGCGCGCGACTTCTACAATCAGGATCGCATTCTTGGCTGACAGCGCGATCAAGAGGATAATGCCGATCTGCGTGTAAAGATTGTTGTCGATGCGCAGCAATTCCAGAATCAGGACCGGTCCGGTCAAGGCCAGTGGAACTGAAAAGATGACGGCGAGCGGCGCGTACCAGCTTTCGTATTGGCCGGCGAGCACGAGATAGACCAGCACCAAGGCCATCGCAAAGACGAAATACATCTGATTGCCGACGAGCTTCTCCTGGTAGGACATCGCGGTCCATTCGCTGCCCATGCCGGGAGGAAGAGTATGCGCCACGTCCTCCTCCATGAGGCGAATGGCTTCGCCGGAGCTGAAGCCTGCCGCGGGCAAGCCGATCACGCTCGATGACGGGTAGAGGTTATAGAGGCTGATCAACGGCGCGCCGACGACCGGCTCGATCGTCACAATCGTTCCCAGCGGAACCATCTGGCCCTGCTGGTTGCGCATCGAAAGATTCTCGATGTCACGCGGCCGCAATCGAAATCGCGCGTCGGCCTGAGCGTAGACCTGAAACACGCGGCCAAATTTGTTGAACTGGGAGACGTAATCGGAGCCGAGATAAGTCGACAGCGTCGAGAAGACCTGGTTTACCGATACATGCAGCGTCTCTACCTTCACGCGATCGATGTCGATGCGAAATTGCGGGGCGAAGGCGCGGAACGACGTTGAAACGCGCTGCAATGCGCTCTGCGACTGTGCATTGGCCACGACGGTGTTGGTAACATTTTGCAGCTTGGCAAAATCCGTGCTGCCGTCGCGCAGCTCGATCTGAAGCGTGAAGCCGCCAGCATTGCCGATGCCCTGGATCGGCGGCGGCGGCAGCACCAGGACGCGCGCATCCACGGCATCGAACGCGGGAGTGAGCCGCGCGAACACCGCGCGCAGATCGTCACGCTCGCTCCAGTCCTTGAGCACGACATAGGCGACCCCTGCATTGGCCAGTGTCGCGTTGTTATCGAGGACGGAGACCCCGGCGATGCTGATGACCTGGGCGACAGCCGAATCCTTGCGCGCGATCGTCGACACCTGATCGAGCGTTGCCTGCGTGCGCGCCAGCGCCGCGCCATCGGGCAATTGCACGCTCACCAGCACATAGCCCTGGTCCTCGATCGGCAGGAAGCCGGTCGGCACGCGGGCCAAGCCCCAGAACGCCAAGCCCATTATGGCAAAGGCAACCAGCGTGAAAGCGCCGGCGTGAGTCACCATGTGGCGAATGAGACTGGCATAGCCACGCTCGAGCCGTCCGTAGCCGGCATTGAATGCCCGATAGAACGCGTTGCGCCGCTCGGGCGGCACTGCCGGTCGCAACCATAGCGCCGATTGCGTGGGCTTGAGCGTCACCGCATTGATGGCGGACAACAGTGCGGTCGCCGCAATCACCAGGGCAAATTGCGCATACATGCGGCCGGTCAATCCGGGCAGGAACGCCGCAGGCAGAAACACCGACATCAGGACGAGCGTGATGCCGATGATCGGGCCCAAGAGCTCCTGCATCGCGCGGATTGCCGCATCGTGCCCGCTCATGCCTTTTTCGATGTTATGCGCGGCGCCTTCGACGACGACGATGGCGTCATCGACGACGATTCCGATTGCCAGCACGATGGCAAACAGCGTCGAGAAATTGACGGTGAAGCCGAGCGCCCACATCATGGCGAAAGCGCCGATAATGGTGACCGGCACGGTGGTCGCCGGAATCAACATCGCGCGCCAGTCTTGCAGGAACAGAAGAATGACGATCAGAACCAGGACCGCCGCCTCGATCAGAGTCTTGTACACTTCATCAATCGAGGCCTTCACGAAGATCGTCGTGTCGAATGGCACCGTATAAGTGAGGCCTTGGGGAAAGGCGCGCGCCAGCACCTCCATCTTGGCCTTCACCGCGTGCTCGACGTCGAGCGCATTGGCTCCCGGCGATTGATAAACGCCGACGCCGGCGGCCTGCTTGCCGTCGAGGGTGAAATACTGGCTGTAAGTCTGGGCACCGAGTTCGACGCGGCCCACGTCGCGCAGCCGCGTGACCTCGCCACTGCTGCCGGTCTTGACGATCACATTTTCATATTCGCTGACATCATTGAGCCGCCCCTCAAGCTGGATGGTGAGCTGAAAATCAACGCCGGGTGGCGTAGGCGGCATGCCAACCTGCCCGGCGGCCACTTCCTGGCTCTGGTTCTGAAGCGCCTGCACGACATCCTGGGCGTCGAGACTGCGCGCCTTCAGCTTGTCCGGATCGAGCCAGACGCGCATCGAATACTGTCCGGCGCCAAATACATTGACGTTGCCGACGCCGGGAAGCCGCGCCAGTTCATCCTTGAGGTTTATGGTGGCGTAATTGGCGAGGTAGAGGCTGTCATAGCGCCCGTCGGGCGATGTCAGCGTGACGAACAAGAGAACGGCGGTCGAGCGCTTCTGCACCGTGACGCCCTGCTTCTGCACGGCCTGCGGCAGCGCCGCCAGTGCGCTCGCCACGCGGTTCTGCACCAGGATCTGCGCCGCATCGAGGTCGGTGCCGATATTGAACGTCACGGTCAACGTGTAGCTGCCGTCGCTGGCGCTGGTCGACTGCATGTAGATCATGTTCTCGACGCCGTTGACCTGCTGCTCGATCGGCAGCGCCACCGTATCCATCAGCACGCGCGCGCTGGCGCCCGGATAGCGTGTGGTCACCTGCACAGTTGGCGGCACGACGTTGGGATATTGCGCGACCGGCAAGCCATACAGCGCTACCGCGCCGATCAAGATCATCAGAATGGCGATGACATTCGCCAGGACCGGCCGCTCGATGAAAAACTTCGAAATCATTTCTGAATGCGCTAATGCGCCGCCGCTAGCGAGCGCTGCTCGGCGTCCACCTTCTGTCCCGGTATCGCGCGCATGATGCCGCCGACCACGACGCGATCGTCCTTGCCGAGGCCGCTTTCGATCACCCGCAGATCCTCGACGACCTGCCCGGCCTCCACTTGGCGCTGCTCGACGACGTTTTGCTGATTGACGACGAGTACATAAGCTCCGCCCTGATCGCTGCCCAATGCGACGTTCGGCACCAGCAGCATCGGCCGCGGCCGCGAGGCGATGCGCACGCGCACGAAATAGCCCGGCAGCAGCGAGCGATCGGCGTTCTCAAGAATGGCGCGGGCGGCGAGCGTCCCGGTCGACGGATCCACCGTCGGCGCGACGTAGTCGAGCTTGCCTTGATGGGGGTAGCCATCCTCGTTTTGCAGTCCGACTTCGACGGGAAAACCAATCAAAGCGGCCGTTGTCTCCCCCCGGCTGGCGAGAATAGCGCGCACTTGTTGCACGTCACGCTCGCTGGCGTTGAAATTTACCCAAATCGGATTGAGTTGGACGATCGTGGCGAGCACCGTCGACGGCGTGCTGGCGCCAACGAGTTGGCCGATCGAGACTTGACGGGCAGAAACCACGCCGTCAAACGGCGCGGTCACGTTGGTATAGCCGAGATTGATTTCCGCCTGCTGCTCGTTTGCCTGCGCCGATTGCAGATCGCCTTGCGCCGAATCGCGCTGCGCCAGTGCCTTGTCGTAATTCGCCTGTGTCGAGACTTGCTTGCCGACGAGATCGGCTTGGCGCTGGTATTCGGCCTGCGCTTGGGTCAGTGCGGCCTGGGCGCTCAGAACGGAAGCTTTCGCCGCATCGACCTTTAACTTGTAGGGCTCCGGCTCGATGGTGAACAGCGAGGTGTCCTTTTTCACAAGGGCGCCGTCGGTATAGCTGATGGCCTGAACGAAACCCTGTACGCGTGCAACCAGATCGACGGAATTGACTGCCGCCGTATTGCCCGTCGCATCGAAGTAATGCGAGATCGGACGCTCGACCGGCGTTGCGACCGTGACCTTCGGCGGCGGCGGCGCGGCATATTGGTTGCTGTCGCCGCAGGCCGCCAGCGCCACGGACATGCCGAGGATGCGGCTGTACCTCGCCAGGCGGGCAGGAAACCCAACGATTTGCGGCTTCGTCATTGTCGGGTCCTCACTCGGAGCTTGCATTGCCGATCAAGCGGCTGAGCCTTCACCGGCGAGCCGCCGCACTCAACGCGGCGTAACAGCTGGGCGACAGTGACGCCGCATTCTCCGCCAGACAGGAAAGGACCCGGCCACCGCCAACCGGAACGCCCGGGCACAGCGCCTGATGCTCGGCGTTGCATAGCCGCAAGATGGCGATAGCTTCGCGCGGACGCATCGTCGGCATCGGGCCAAGCGGAGCACCTGCGGGCGCTGCGGCAGGAGCTGCCGCAGCCGTTCCTGCAGCGGAGCCTTTGCCGGCAGCTTGAGCGATGGCCGCAAGCGCGGTCTGGCACGGCGCCGAGACCCGCGCCGCATTTTGCTGCAAGCACTTGAGCGCTGCGGGACCGCCTGGCTGCACGCCGGAACACTGTGCCATGAAATCGGATCGGCATGCGGCACGGATGGCGCTGAGCTGCTCGCCGCTCGGTTTTTGTGACGAAGCCGGCGTAGCGGCAGCGGGCGCCGGCTTGGCTTCACGGATCGGCTCTGTTCGTTTCGCCGCGGGAGCTGGTGCTACCGGAGCGGGCTGTGATGTTTCTGCCGCTGGTGGCGGGCGAACAGGCGCGGGTTCGGCGGCGAGCGTTTGCACCGCCTGCTGGCACGCCGGCGACAGGTTCGATGCATTGCCCTTCAGGCAAAGCAACAATTCTGGGCTGTTCGGTGCGATCCATGAACAATGCGCCATGAAATCGTCCATCGTGCAGACGCTACGGACGATCTTGAGCTGCTCTTCCTGCGACTGCGCCGTTGCCGCCGCCGGGGCCGCTGCTGGCGCTTGCGGACTCTCGGGGGAGCCGCGCTTGGGCTGCGGCGCGGTCGGCTCACTCGCGGCCGGGACAACTGCGTTGACCGCAGTCTTGCAGGACGCCGACAATTTGGCCTCGTTGCGCTTGAGACACTCGAATGCGTCTTTGCCGCCCGGCTGCACGCCAGAACAATTGGCGATGAAATCGGAACGGCACGATGCGCGGATCGCATCGCGCTGCGCTTGGCTCGGCTCCTGCGCCACTGCCTCGGTGACGATACAAACGATGCACGCCGCCGCGATCAGAACAGCCGCCAGGACAGACGAGAAGAATCTCAACATGAGAAACGCCTCTTAAATCTATCGAATAGTGACTCGGACAATGAAAATTGACAATCGCCGCCGTTGTTACCGAACGGCGCAGCTGGCATGACGGCAGCGCGACGATCTGTCGTGTATTCCGAAAATATTGGCGCGATTAGCTCGAGCGAACCGGCGGCAGGCGCGGCGCCGCCCTATTTTGGTCTTGTCAGCTAATGGATGACGTTGAGCTTGACCTTTGCCGTGCCTGGGTCGGTCATGCCCAATTTTTCGGCCGCCGCGACCGAGACATCGACGACGCGGCCAGGCACAAACGGACCACGATCGTTGATTCGCACGACCACGGAACGGCCGTTGGAGACATTTGTTACGCGCAACTTCGTCCCGAATGGCAGGCTTGGATGCGCGGCGGTCATTGCGTTCGAATTGAAGGTTTCGCCATTCGCGGTCAGCGTCCCCTCGTCGTCATAGAAACTGGCAACACCGCTTGACGAAGAACCGTGTGGTCTGACCGGATGCGGCGCGGGCGTGAGCGCGGCGAGACGCCGGGGTGCGCCGAGCGAAGCGCTACGGCTATTGTTCGTTATTGCCCGCTGGCTCGTGGTGCCGCCGAAAGGCGACGGCGCACAAGCCGCGATGGCCAGCAATAGCGGCGTGACCGCAACAATTCTGCCGAAAGACATCCCCCACCCCCGACCCGCCTAAAACCAGCCAGCGAATCCGAGCAGAAACGTGGCTAGAAAGGAACAAACCACGGACGGCAAATGGCAATTTCTAGATGTGGTTATTTTATCACAAATAATTAACGCACTCCGACGCCATGGCGGAGCTACCCACGTCCGTAGACCAGCGGCGGGGCAACAAAGCGACGTGTTTGCTTTCCGGGCGGCCTTCTATCGCTCGCCGGGTGCTGTGAAAAATTTCTCGCCGTAGGCAAAACGGTTGGGTTTGAGGAAAAAGCCGAGCAGCACGGCGCCATTCGGCGCTACGGCCTCGTGCTGATTGCCGGCGGGGCGCCAGACGAATTGACCCGGTCCGCATTTGCCCTCGTGATCCTCAAGCGATCCTTCGATCACATAGGTCTGTTCAAGCGCGGTGTGTTCGTGCAGTGGGACCACGGCACCGGGTTCGAGCTTGAACAGGGCGGTGGTGATGCCGCTGTCGTCGGTATAGAGCACCTTGATCTTGATGCCCGGAAACTTTGTCGGCTCCCACGGCATGTTGGGTACGTCCAAATAACGCGCGCTGCGCTCCGGCGGATTTTCAGGCTTGATGTCGGCGTGAACGAGCTTGCGGTCTGGCGCGGCTGATTGTTTCGCTGACATGGCGGACTCCTCGACGTTCGCTCAAACGCGAAGAAGCATATCCTGCGCAGAGCAGCGCTGGAAGCGTGGCCGTTGGCCGCTTGTCAATAATAGTCTCTTGCCGGTTATTCGATCCTGCCTGCGCGAGCAAGTCGGCAGCACCGTCAATCCGAGCGCCTTGTAACATCACATTCCAGCTAAGGTTGCGCCGCCGTCATGCGAACCGCGCAA
>Ga0209465_10001534_pt1 | contig 10251 bp, 9 predicted proteins | sample PanSoiPlot1MoBio_FD_188321 | JGI IMG/M metagenome (GOLD analysis project Ga0209465, IMG submission 188321) | Tropical forest soil microbial communities from Panama analyzed to predict greenhouse gas emissions - Panama Soil Plot 1 MoBio (SPAdes)... | ecosystem: Environmental > Terrestrial > Soil...
TGCAGGGCGCCGCCCTCGACCTCGGCGTGGAGCGTCAAGACGTTGAGGCCCGGGCGCACGCTCCGCGCGAGCGCAGCCCGGACGTCGGCCACGCGTCCGACGAGCTCGTCCATCGTGGGCATCGTCGTCGGCAGCTGCAGGGTCGCGAGCACGCCGTCGTGCACGCGCGGACGGAACGGCGAATCGCCGCGCGTATCGCTCGCGTAGAGGAGCCCGCGGCCGTCCTGGGCGGCGAGCGCCAGGGGCGAGGTTCGCCAGCCCGGCGCCGCGCTCGCCGCCGGCGCGGCGCCGACAGCGGCCTTGAAGGCGCGCGAGACCAGATCCAGGTCGGCGCGGACCGCCGCCGTGTCTAGCCGATGGATGCGATCCTGCCAGCCGACGTGATCCCAGCCGTGCGGCGCGACCTCGTGCCCCTCGGCCGCGATCTGGCGCAGCATCGCCGGCGCGCCGGCGCCGACCAGGCGCGCGGGCACGAGCGTGCCCGACAGCAGGGTGCGCAGGCCGTAGAGCTTGAGCGGGTTCGTGCGCCACATCTTGGCCAGGAAGCTCGGGCGCAGCGCGCGCCGGATCGCCCGTCCGGAGTGGTCCGGCCCCATCGTCACGAAGAACGATGCGCGGATCCCGAGGCGGCGGAAGAGCTCGAGCAGGCGTGACACGCCCTCGTCGAGCCCACGGCGCGTGTCGACGTCGATGCGCAGGCCGAGGACCGTGCGCCCGGCCGCCATCAGAGGCGCATCCCCGGGCGCAGGCGCCGACGCTCGGCCCATCGGTCGGCAAGCTCGGCCGACCCGCCGGCCTCCTGCACGCGCGCCAGCAGGACCGCACCGCGGCCCGTCGCCACGATGAGGCCCCGCGCGGGCACGATTGCGACGACCGTCCCGGGAGCCGCGCGGCCCGGCGACGCCGCGGCGAGGGACGCGGCCCACAGCGTCAGGCGCGCCGGGCCGTCGCCGACGAACGCGCCGGGGTACGGCTCGGCCACCGCGCGAACCATGTTGACGATCCGCGCGGCCGGCCAGGCCCACACGACCCGGCCATCTTTGGGCCGGCGCCGCGGCACGGTCGTGGCGCACGCGTCGTCCTGAGGGATGCGCGGTGCGGTGCCGGCGAGCACGCCCGGATAGCTCTCGAGGAGCAGCTCCACGCCGACCTTCACCATGCGCTCGTACAGGGTGAACGCCGTATCGTCCGGCTCGATCTCGATCGACCGCTGGGCGACGACATCGCCCGCGTCGGCGACCGGGGTCATGTGATGGAGCGTGACGCCCGTGCGCGTCTCGCCGTTCACGAGCACCCAGTTGAGCGGAGCCCGCCCGCGATACGCCGGCAGGAGCGAGCCGTGCAGGTTGAGCGCCGCGACGCGCGGCGCGGCCAGGAGCTCCGGCCCCAGGAGCCGGCGATACCACACGGAAAGCACCAGATCGGGCGCCAGCCGGCGCACGGTCTCGACGACTTCCGGCAGGTTCGGCGAGAGCGGTGTGAGGCACGGGATCCGATGGATGCGCGCGACCTCGGCGACCGACTCGAACCACGCGCGTTCGTCCGTGTCGTCGGCGTGGGTCACGACCACCGCGACGTCCTCGCCCTTGGCCACCAGCGCCTCGAGCGCCCGGGCGCCGATCGTGTGGTAGGCAAAGACGGCCCAGCGTGCGCGCCTCACTCGAGCACCTCGGCGATCACGTAAGACGGCCCGCGCCGGATCTCTCGATCGAGGCGGCCGGCCCGCGCGCCGATCGGCTTGACGGCGAGCACCTGCACCGACAGGTCGAATGCCAGGCGCAGGAGCCGCAGCAGGCCGTACTTCGACCGACCGTGCTCGCGCGCGCTGTGGGCGACCGGAATCTCCTTCATCGACGCGGCGAAGGCGGCGGCGAGGACCGGGATGTAGCGCCGCGAGCCCGGAAACGCGAGGATCCGCTCGATCACCGGCTGGCGGTGGGCTCGCAGCATGCACCCGCAATCGCGCAGGCGCACGCCGACCGCGGCCGACGCCGCGCGGTTGACGAGCCACGACGCGGCCCGGCGCGTCCACGGGTCGCGCCGGTTCACGCGCCGCCCGCCGACCACGTCCACGCCGTCGACCAGCGCGGCCAGGAGCCGCGGGATCTCTTCGGGCGGATTCTGCAGATCGGCGTCGAGGGTCACGATGATCTCGCCCCGGGCCCGCTCCATCCCGGCGAGCAGGGCCGCGTGCTGGCCGTAGTTGCGGGCGAGCCGGATCACCCGCACGGCGCCGTCCCGGGCGTGCAGCCTGCGGAGCGCGTCGCCGGATTGATCGCGGCTGCCGTCGTCCACGAAGACGATCTCGTACGAGCGGCCGATCTCTTTGAGTGTTCGACCCAGTCGCGCGTGGAGCTGGCCGAGGCTCTGCGCCTCGTTGAAGACGGGGATCACGACCGAGAGCGCGAGCGGCGTCGGTGCGCTCATCGCTCGATCTCGCGGATCAGGAGACAGTCGTTATGGCCGCCGAAGCCGAACGAGTTCGAGATGGCCGCCCGGATCCGTGCGGCCGCCGGTGCGTTCGGCACGCAGGCGAGGTCGCACTCCGAGTCGGGCACGCGGTAGTTGATGGTCGGCGGCGCGATCTGGTCGCGCACCGCCAGCACCGTGGTCGCCAGCTCGATCGCGCCGGCGGCCGAGATCGTGTGGCCGATCATCGACTTCGTCGAGCTCACCAGCAGGCGCCGCGCGTGGGCGCCGAACACCGCCTTGATTGCCGCGGTCTCCACGCGGTCGTTCATCGGCGTCGAGGTTCCGTGGGCGTTGACGTAGTCGACGTCGGCTGGGGCAAGGCCGGCGCCGGCGAGCGCCCGCCGCATGGCCTCGATCGCGCCCCGCCCGTCCGGCGCCTCGTCGGTGACGCGGTACGCGTCGCAGGTCGTGCCGTAGCCTGCCAGCTCCGCCAGCGCCGGCGCACCCCGGCGCCGCGCGTGGTCGGCGGATTCGAGCACCAGGAAGCCGGCGCCCTCGCCGATGACGAAGCCGTCGCGGCGCGCGTCGAACGGGCGGCTCGCGGTCTCGGGCGTCTCGTTCTGGCGCGACATGACCCCGAGCAGGCAGAAGAGCTGGACTTCGATGGGCGCCACGATGCACTCGGCGCCGCCGGCGAGCGCCACGTCGATGGTGCCCCGACGGATCGTGCGGTAGGCCTCGCCGATCGCCTGCGCCGACGACGTGCACGCGGTCTGCACCGTGGCTGTCGGCCCCTCGATCCCGAAGCGCTCGGCCAGCCGGGCGGCCAGATATTGCGGCCACGTCCGGTACGCCGCCCGCTCGGCGGCCCGGCGGGCGAACTCCGCGACGAATCCGGCGCGCGTCACCCGGCCGCCCGCGTCGCGGCTCGCGTAGGCGATCGCGCCGAGATCACGCAGGTCGTGCCGCTCGCCGCTCGTGCCCACAAAGACGCCGGCGCGCCTCGACGCGAGCGCCGCGCGGGCGCCCGCGGCCGCGGCGGCGCCCCGGGCGGCGCGGACGCCCACCACCACGGAGCGCGGCTCGCGCGCGTCCAGCGCCGCCTCGGCCCGGAATTCCTCGATCAGCGCGCGGTCGTCGAGCGCGGCCGCGATCTGCGTCGGTAGCCCCTCGGGATCGAAGTGGGCGATGCGCTTGACGCCCGACACGCCGGCGAGCGCTGCTTTCCAGAAGGCGTCGGCATCGGCGCCGATCGGCGTGACCAGGTCGAGCCCGGTCACCACCACGCGTCGGCGCGCGCCCGGCTCAGGCGAGGAGCGAATAGCCACCGTCCACCGTGAGGACCTGCCCCTGGATCGACTGCGCGGCGGGGCTCGCGAGGAAATAGACGACACCCGCCACCTCGTCGGCGGTCACCAAGGCACCGCCCGGCGTGCGCGCGCGGATCGCCGCCAGCGCGGCCGTGCCCTCGGGAATCGCCTGCCACACGTCCGTCTCCACGGCGCCGGCCGACACCGTGTTGACCGTGATGCCCTTCGCGGCCAGCTCGACGGCGAGATAGCGCGTGAGGCCCTCGAGCGCGGCCTTCGACACCCCGATCGACGCGTAGCCCGGGATGACACGCCGACTGCCGAGGCTCGACAGCGCGATGATCCGCCCGCCGGCGGTCATGATCCGGGCGGCCTCCTGGGCCAGGATGAGGAGCGCGCGCGCGTTGGTCGCCATGACCCAGTCCCACTGCTTGGGCGAGAGCTCGAGCCCGTCGCGCAGCACGCCCGAAGCCGCGTTGCTCACGACCACGTCGAGCCGCCCGGCGCGCCGCTTCACCTCACCCACCAGGCGCTTGATCTCCGCCGGCTCCTTCAGGTCGGCTTGCAGCAGGTGCGCCGCGCCGCCGCGCAGCTCGACGTCCTGCGCCGTCTTCTCCGCGGCCTCGCGGTTCACGAAGAAGTTCACGAAGACCTGGGCGCCGGCCTCGGCGAAGCGCAGCGCGATCGCGCGCCCGATGCCGCGGCCGCCGCCGGTGACCAGCACGGTGCGCGACGCCGCATCGCTCATGCGCCCGCGATCTCCACGGGCGCCCCACGCAGCGTCCGCGCCAGCGCGCCGAGCCGCTCGGCGTGCCGTCCCGCTTCGGTCCCGGGCCGCGCCGCCTCGAGGGTGTACTCGAGCGTCGCCGCGGCGACGCGACGCGGCCCGACGGCCGCCATCGCGTCGAGCACCCACGCATCGTCCGGCGCCGCACGCCGCTCGCAGCGGATCGCGAGCAGGTCACCGGGGCGCACGAGGCGCCGGAACGCTGCGCGCGAGAGCCGGCGCAGCCGGCCGACCTCGGCGAAGTCGCGGCTCGCGGCGATCAAGAGCTGCGAGGCCTGCGCGAACGCTTCCACGATGAGCGCGCCCGGCAGGACCGGATAGCCCGGAAAGTGATCGGCGAAGACGTCCTCGAGCCCGGACACACGCATGAGCGTCTCGATGCAGTGCCCCGGCACCAGCTCCACGATGCGATCGACGAACACGCAGCGCATCGGCGTCGGCGAGGGTTTCGCCGGCTCCTCAGGCTCCGGACGCCAGCCGCCCGGCGGACGCGAGCCGGCCCACCAGGTAGTCGGTGACGGCCCGTACGGTGAGCCGGCTCATGATGATCTCGACCGCTTCCGGCGAGTGCAGGTTCTTCTCGAGGTAGCCGGTGAACTGACCGACCTCGAGACCGGACAGGTCGAGCGGCGTGGGCGCGAGGTCGGCGAGCATGCGCGCGACCAGCAGGCCGGCCACCTCGCTCTCGTCGCCGGGCGCGCGCGCGACCCCGTGCTTGGCGGCCAGGTGCGCGAGCACCGCGGCGACCGTCGCCGGCGACACCATGCGCAGCTCCTCGGCCGGCACCGCGACGCGATAGCGCGCCTCGAGCACGCGCGCCAGCACGCTCAGGTCGCGCCACTCGACGCGGCGTTCCTGGATGAGCCGCATGGGCAGGTCGACGCCGAACGTCTGCTGACACTTGAAGCTCAGGTCGAGAAAGTCGATCGACTCGGCACCGAGGTCCGCGATCAGCTCGGCGTCGGCCGTCACACTCGCCTCGTCGATGCCGAGCGACTCGACGACGAGCTTGCTCACACACGCGTCGACCTCGGGTCGAGTCCAGATCCTTTTGGTGTCGGGCTCCATGCGCGTGCCTCTCCTGGGCTTTTTCTCAGCCGATCCCGCCGTCGACGGCGATGATCTGGCCCGTGACGTAGCTCGCCTCCTCGGAGGCAAGAAACACCGCCAGCGCGGCGACCTCGTCGGGCCGGCCCACGCGCCGCATCGCGATCCACTCGCGGATCTTCGACGCGGCGGCGCCGATGAACGGACGGCTCATGTCGGTCTCGATCAACCCCGGCGCGATGGCGTTCACGGTGACGCCCCGCGGCGCGAGCTCCCGGGCCAGCGCGATCGTGAAGGCGTTGACGCCGCCCTTCGACGCCGCATAGCCCACCTGGCCGCGGCCGGCGCGGGAGGCCAGCACCGAGCTCACATTGACGATCCGTCCCCAGCCTTCTCGGAGCATATGCCGGGCGGCAAGGCGCGCGCAGCGATAGACGCCGTCGAGATTGGTCTCGAGCATCGAAGCCCACTCCTCGTCGGACGCTTCGACGAAGAGCCCTTCGCGGCTGATCCCCGCGTTGTTGACCAGGATGTCCAGGCGGCCGGCGCGCTCGACGACCGCCGCGACCAGCGCTTCGGTCTGCGCGCGCTCGCGCACGTCGGCCTGGTGGACGAAGCCGTGGCCGCCCGAGGCCTCAATCGCGGCCAGGGTCTCCTTGGCGTGCTCGTGCTGCCGGCGATAGTTGACGCACACGGTGGCGCCCGCGCGCGCCAGGCCGAGCGCGATCGCGCGCCCGATACCGCGCGAGGCGCCGGTGACGAGCGCGACGCGACCAGTCAGGCTGATCCGCATCGCGCGTGGGCTGCTGAAGCCTTCGGAAACAGCATGCGATTAGGTCCGCAGCATCAGCGCCGAGCACTCGCCGAAGAGCCCGAGCGTGAGCACGAGGGCGGAGCGGAACACCGGTGTTCGCGAGGGTGCCAGCGCCGAGACGGCCGGCGGAAGCGTCGCGTGGCGGAGCGCCGACGAGCACGCGAGCAGCTCTACGGGCCCCGCCGCGGCGCCGAGGTCGGCGTGCGCCGCCTTCAGGCGCAGCCGGGGCGCCGAGGGCGCGACCGCACCGAGCGTGCGCGCCACCGCGGCGTCCTCGGCCCGGTCGTGAGCCGGGATGCCGTCGCCGTGCAGGCTGACCAGATCCGGCGCGGTCTTCGCTTCCTCGAGCACCGCGTCGATCACGCGGGTCAGCCGGCTCGAGAGCCGTTCGAGCTCGTCGCCGCCGCCGAGCGCGCCGTCGCCCGCCGCCGAGGCGAAGCCGACCAGCTCGCCGTGCACGCGCGCGCCGCGCGCGAGAGCGTGCTCGGCGTCTTCGAGGACGAGCAGCCCGCTGCCCTCGCCGGGCACGAGACCGGGCCGGCCGTCGTCGGCGGCGATCACGCCGCCCGCCCAGTGCGTGGCGACGAACAGCTCCTCGAGCTGATCGTCGGCGCCGCCGCAGAGGGCGACGTCGAGATCGCCCTCGTCGATGAGCCGCGCGGCGTCGCCCACCGCGCGCGCGCCGCCGACGTGGCCCTCGGTGACCGCGCGGCAGAATCCCTGGGCGTCGTTCGCGATGGCGAGGTGGCCGGCGGTCAGGTTGGGCAGGGTCTTGAGCGAGTAGTCGAGCGGGTTGATCGAGCGCATGCAGAAGCCGCTGGCGCGCGCCACGTCGAGCGTACCCGGCCGGTCGTGCGATTCCGAGGCGGCCAGATAGTCGAGCATCGCGTCGAGATCCCAGGCCGGCACGTTCACGCCCAGGAGCACGCCGAAGCGCCGGGGATCGCCGGCGCCCGGCGCGAGCCCAGCGTCTTCCATCGCGAGCGCGCCTGCGAGCATGGCCAGGAGCGTAGCTCGATTCCAGAGCTTCCGCTGCTTGCGCGGCAGGCGCCCGAGATGCGGCTGGATGGCCTCGGGCGTCACCTCGGCGCCGCGCGTCGCCGGCAGGCCGAGCGCGGCGAGCCGATCCCGGCGGCCCACCGCCGAGCGGCCGGCGCAGAGCGCCTCCCAGTGCGGATCGATCCCGACGCCGAGCGGCGAGACCACACCGCGCCCGGTCAGGACCACACCGCGTCCGGTCACGCGCTCGGCTCCCGCGTCGAGTCGACGCCGGGCTGGTCGTCGCCGGGCAGCTCGAGGCCCGGCGGCTCGACGCTGGACTGCTCGATGCCCGACGCCTCGACGCCCGGCGTCTCGACGCAGACGAACATGAGTCGCGCGCGAGCGATCGGCACACGCTCGAGGTACACCTCGGCGTCGGCCTCTCCCACGCTCGTGCCGTCGGCCACCGGCACGAGCCCGCGCAAGGTCGCCACGGCGCTCAGCCGATCGCCCGCAGACGCGGCGCCGTCGAAGCGGCATTCGGGAACCTTGAGGAGCAGCGGCAGTCGGGTCCCGCCGAGGTGACGGAAAATCAGCTGCCCTCCGGTCATCGCCATGAGCTCAAGCAGCATCGAGTCGGGAACCCGCTCCGGCCCCTCGGGCCAGCCGAACACGTCGTCGCCGGGATCGAAGCGCTTGGCGACTTCGATCCGCGGGGCGCCGTCGAGGGCGAGCGACACGATCTCGTCGACAAAACGGTAGCGCATTGAAGCGAGGAGCGAAGCGAGCGGCGCGCCTCGGCGGCGGCGCTAGAACAGCACGGCCAGCGCCGCGACGCCGAGGAGCACCGCGCCGATAGTTTGCGCGATGTCGCGGACCGTCGGCAGCGTGCGGATCTTTTCCTCTTCCTTGGGCGGCACGATGACGGTATCGCCCGGCTCGACCGTGCGGATGTTCGTGAAGCTGGCGATGGCTGAGCCATCAGCCTTCACGATGTGAGCTTCTTTCTTGTCCGCCTCTTTCGAGTAGCCGCCGACGCGGTTGATGTAGTACTCGACGCCGGCGCCTTCCTTGTACTTGACCGAAGTGGAGCTGCGGACGGCGCCGATCACGAGCACCGAGTCGGGCGGCTCGGGCACGTTCAGGGTGTCGCCGTCCATCAGGAGCACGTCGTTGTCGGTGCCCTTCAAGCGGTCTGGCTGGTCCAGGTGCACGACCATGCGGCCCACGACCACCTTGGACGCCAGAAGACGCAGGGCCTCGCGGCGCGCTTGCAGCGCTTGCTGGTTCGCGGCGGCCTCTTCTTTTTCGGCGCCCACGACGATCGTCGAGGCGGCGGCCAGCATGCGCTGCTCCTGGGTCTTCAAGAATGCCTCGAGCTGCTCCTGCTCGATCTTCCGGAGCGAGGCCCGCGTGTAGGCGGCCCCCTTGGGGAAGGCGCGGTCGGTGAAGCCGCCCGCGCGCGCCAGCACCGAGGAGAGCTTCTCGCCCTCCGCGACGGTGTACACGCCGGGGCGCGCCACCTGCCCGGTCAGCACCATCGTCCGGGACGCCTTGAGCTCGGTGCGTACCGTGACCTCGTCGAGCGGCTTGAGCAGCAAGTCCTGGCTCTGATCGCCGGCCCACGCCTTCTTGAGATCGACGGACAGCACTTCCATCGTGAGGTCCGGCCGCCGGCGCGCCACCTCGACGCGCTCGGTGTATGCCTCGGGCAGGAGCCGGTCGGCCGGCAAGAGCTGGCCGATGCGCATCATCGGCTTGAGCTCGTAGGCGCCGGGATAGCGGACCGCGCCGTCGACCTTGACGATGTTGTAGACGCGCGGGTCCGCAGGATGGATGAGCACGAGGTCGCCCGCATTGATCAGCGGATTGCTCGCCTCGTCGCCCTTCAGGTAGTGGCCGGTCAGATCGACGTCGAGCGTCGCGCGCTCGGCGTTCGGCAGCGCGCGCACGATCTGCACGCGCTTGATGTAGCTCGTAGGCGTCACGCCGCCCGCGAGCGAGACCACGTCGGCGAGTCGCGTCCCGGTCTGGATCTCGTAGATCGCGGGCCGCTTGACCTCGCCCGCCACCGCGACCACGTCGCCGACGGTCGGCACGAAGATCGTATCGCCCGACTCGAGCCGGTAGTCGCGCGTGCGGTCGCCGCGCTGCAGGAAGTCGTAGAGATCCACGCGCGCCACCTGGACGTTGCTGCGCAGCAAGCGCACTTCGCGCAGCGAGCCGAGCTTGGTCGGCCCGCCCGCGCTGTAGAGCGCGTTGGTCACCGTGGCGAGCGAGCTCAGCGTGTAGACGCCGGGCTGGCAGACCTCGCCGACGACGTGGACGCTCACGGTGCGCAGCCGCCCCATCGTCACGCTGGTCTGAAAGCCGCGGAAGTAGCGGGACAGCTCGTCGCGGATCAGGCGGTCGGCCTGCGAGAACGTGAGCCCCCAGATCCGGAGGTCGCCGACCTTCGGGAGCACGATGCGCCCGTTGCGATCGACCGTGCGGATCATCGTGCTGTCGACCGCGCCCCAGACGTTGATCGTGAGATCGTCGCCGGGGCCGAGCACGTAGTCGGGACCGACGGGAATGTCGTCAACGGGCGCGAACGTCGAGACGTTCGCGGCGAACATCGCATAGCCGTACTGGCGCAGGGGCGCGCCGAACGGGCCGAGGTAGGCCTGCGAGGCCTGATCTTGCGCGACCTGCCGCAGCTGCGATTGCTGCGCGAGCGCGGCCTGCTGCGCCTGCTGCGGCGACTGCGGCTGTTGCATGCTGCCGATCTGCTGCATGCTGCCGATCTGCTGCACGCGGACGGGATCGAGATTGAAGCCCGCCTCGATCCGCGAGAGCTCTTCGACCTCCGCCGCCGACGGAGCGAGGGCTGCCGGGGTTCTCAAGTCCTGCGTCGGCTG
>Ga0209465_10001535_pt1 | contig 10250 bp, 6 predicted proteins | sample PanSoiPlot1MoBio_FD_188321 | JGI IMG/M metagenome (GOLD analysis project Ga0209465, IMG submission 188321) | Tropical forest soil microbial communities from Panama analyzed to predict greenhouse gas emissions - Panama Soil Plot 1 MoBio (SPAdes)... | ecosystem: Environmental > Terrestrial > Soil...
TCGGCAGGAAAAGGTCCGCCGCCTCCGCCGTCACGGTGCGCCGCGGATCGATCACCACGAGGCGGGCGCCGCGCTCGCGCTTGTTGGCGAACATCCGCTGAAACAGCACCGGATGGCACCAGGCCGCGTTCGAGCCGACCAGGATGATGAGGTCGGCCTCGTCGAGATCCGCATAGGCGCCCGGCACCGTATCGGCGCCGAAGGCGCGGCGATGGCCCGCGACCGAGGATGCCATGCACAGGCGGGAATTGGTGTCGACATTGGCGGAGCCGATGAAGCCCTTCATCAGCTTGTTGGCGACGTAATAGTCTTCGGTGAGGAGCTGGCCCGAGAGGTAGAACGCGACGGCGTCCGGACCGTGGCGCGCGACGATGCGCGAAAATCCGTCCGCGACGCGGTTGAGCGCGGTCGGCCAATCAGTGCGGGCAAGCGCGCCGTTGCGCCGGACCATCGGATGCAGCAGCCGGCCGTCGAGGCCGATCGTCTCGCCGAGCGCCGAGCCCTTCGAGCACAGCGCGCCGAAATTCGCCGGGTGCATCGGATCGCCGGCGACCGCGACTCCGCCGTGGCCGTCCGGCGTCGCCAGCACGCCGCAGCCAACGCCGCAATAGGGGCACGCGGTGCGCACGCTCGCGGGCTGTGGCGCGACGGCGTTCATGCGTTTTCTCTTTTCCTTCTCCCCGCTGGGGAGAGGGTGACGCGCGGAGCGCGTCGGGTGAGGGGCACTCGGAGTTTCAATTGGAGCTTCGAGAGCCCCTCTCCCCGCAGGTCGGGCCTGCCCGATCTGCGCACGACTGATGCCAAACTCGGGCAAGCCCGAGTTTGGTGGGGAGAGGGAGCGCAAGCGCCGTGCGTGACCATCAATACACGTCCTGCTGATAGCGGCCCTTCTTCTTGAGCTCGTTCACGAAGGCGACCGCCTCGTCGCTGGTGCGCGCACCGTGCTGCGCGACGATGTCGACCAGCGCGCGCTCGACGTCCTTGGCCATGCGCTGGGCGTCGCCGCAGACATAGACGTGGGCGCCCTCGGCCAGCCACGCCCACAGGTCGCGGCCGACCTGGCGCATGCGGTCCTGCACGTAGAATTTTTCCTCGGCGTCGCGCGACCATGCGAGCGAGAGCCGGGTGAGCACGCCGGCCGACTTCATCCCGGCAAGCTCATCCGCATAGAAGAAGTCGTAGTCCGAGCGCTGGTGCCCGAAAAACAGCCAGTTGCGGCCCGGCGCCTTGGTCGCCATGCGCTCATGCAGGAAGGCGCGGAACGGCGCGATGCCGGTGCCGGGCCCGATCATGATGATCGGCGCCGACGGATCGGCCGGCAGCCCGAAGCCGTGCGCCTTCTGCACATAGACCTGGATCTTCTGCCCCTCGCTGGCGCGCTCGGCGAGGAAGGTCGAGGCGACGCCGAGCCGGCGGCGACGGCCGACGTCGTAGCGCACCGCGTCGACCGTGAGCGAAACGCGGTTGCGATCGACCTTGGGCGAGGACGCGATCGAGTAGAGCCGCGGCTGCAGCGGGTCGAGCGACTCGATGAAGGCCTCGGGATCGGGGCGGATGCCGGGAAATTTTTCGATCGCCGCGAGCACGTCGAGGGTCGCGGCGTCGCCATCCGGATCCTCGCCGGCGGCGAGCGCCTTCGCCTTCTGCCGGCGATCGCCGCCCGTCAGATAAGAGAAGAGCTGGAACAGCATGTCGGGCGCGGTGCCAAGCGACACGCCGTCGATCAGCACGTTGCGCAAGGGGCGCCCGCCGATCGGGAAATCGGCCGGTGCGCCGAGCGCGCGGATCACCGCGTCGGCCAGCGCCGGCTCGTTGGCGGGGGCAATGCCGAACGAGTCGCCGACCGTGTAGTCGAGCCGCAGCCCGGTGAGATCGATGTCGATGTGCCAGGTCTCCTTGTTGGAGCCCCGCTTGTTGAGCCGCGTGCGCTTGAGGAAGACCGCCTCGACCGGACGGTCGCGCGAAGTGCCGGGGGCGCCATGCGGCGCAGGCGTCGGGGCAGCGGCAGGCGGACTCTCGGCCGGCGCGAGCGCGGGCGCCGCCAGCCCGGCGACCTCCTCGCTGAGCTTCTTGAGCGTCCGCAGCGTGTCCTTGCCGCCCGGCACGCACAGGTTCAGCCGCTCCTCGGTCTTGAGAAACAGCGCGTTCGAATAGTCCTCGCAGGTGTAGCCGCACTGGCCGCAATCCTGCTGGCCCATCGCGGCCATCATGCGCCGGCGCAGCGGACGGCCATCCGCGAGCTTCATGCGCTCGGCGATCGCCAGCGTCTGGTCGTGCCAGGGCGCCTCGCCGTCGTCGCCGTCGTCGAGCGGCCCCTTGGCGGCGGGCGCCAGGCCCGACATCAGCCTCGCGCTCTCCTCGGGCGACAGCGCCGTGACGCCGCCGCCGTCAAGGCCGAGATAGCCGGCAAAGAAGCCGTTGAGCCAGGCGCGCTGCTCGGCCGTGAACGGCGCGGTTTCGGGCAGCAGCGCCGGGATCGGCGGCGGCAAACTCTGGGTCATGACACGGCCTCCGCGTCGAACATCGCCTGCAGCGCTGCGATTTCGTGGCGGCGCGCGAAGGCAAGGAAGGTCTCGTCGGGAGTGGCGCGATGCCTGAGAAAAGCCCGCAGCATCCGCTCGACGGTCGCCGGGACATGTTCGGCCTTGACGTCGCGATGAACCTCGCGCGCAAGGCCGGCGTCGACGCCGAAACCGCCGCCGATCAGCACGTGGTAGCCCTCGACGGTGTCGCCCTCGTCCGAGACCGCCACCTTGCAGGCGATGAGACCGATGTCGCCGACATAGTGCTGGGCGCAGGAGTGGTGGCAGCCGGTGAGGTGGATGTTGATCGGCCCGTCGAGCGCAACGCGCGCCTCGCACCACGCCGCGATCTCCTCGGCGTGCCGCTTGGTGTCGGAGGCCGCGAACTTGCAGCCGACATTGCCGGTGCAGGCGACGAGGCCGGCGCGGATCGAGGTCGCCTTGGTGGAAAGGCCGAGCGCCTCGATCGCCGCCTCGGCAAGCGCGACCTGGTCGTCGGCGACGCCCGAGATCAGCAGGTTCTGCCACACCGTGAGGCGGATATCGCCGTCGCCGAGATCGGCCGCGATTTTGGCAAGCCCGCGCATCTGATCGCCGGTGAGCTTGCCGACCGGCAGCACGACGCCGATCCAGTTGCGGCCTGTCTGCCTCTGCGCATGCACGCCGATATGGGCAGCGCGGTCATAGGCGGGCCGCGCTTTCAGCGCCTCGGACGGCACGTGGGCGAGCTTGCGGCCGAGCTTCTCCTCGGTAAGCGCGACGAACTTGTCGATGCCCATCGCGTCGAGCACGTATTTGAGCCGCGCCTTGGTACGGTCGGTACGGTTGCCGTGGTCGATGAACACGCGCACCACCGCGTCGGCGACCTGCGTCGCTTCCGCCGGCTTGACCACGACGCCGGTCTCGCGGGCGAAATCGCGGTGGCCCGTGATGCCGCCGAGCATGAGGCGAAACCACACGCCGGGCTCGACGCCGTGCCGGTCGGCGACCTCGACGGCCTGGAAGCCGATGTCGTTCGTATCCTCCAGCACCGGAATCGTGCCGGCGCCGTCGAACGCGACGTTGAACTTGCGCGGCAGCCCGTAAAGGCCGCGGTCGTTGATGATGTGGAAGTGCCAGTCGCGCGCATAAGGCCGCGTGTCGATCAGCTCCTTCGGGTCGATGCCGGCCGTCGGCGTGCCGGTGACGTTGCGGATGTTGTCGGCGCCAGCGCCGCGCGAGCACAGGCCGAGATCCTGGATCGCCTCGATCATGGCGACCGCGTTCTTCGGCTCGATCTCGCGGATCTGCAGGTTGGCGCGGGTGGTGACGTGGGAGTAGCCGCCGCCGTGGCGCTCGGCGAGATCGGCGAGCCCGGCGAGCTGCCAGTGGGTGAGGATGCCGTTCGGCATGCGCAGCCGGCACATGTAGGAGTTCTGCGCCGGCGCCACGTGGAACAGCCCAAAGAACCGCCAGCGGAAATTGTCGGCGGGCTTGGGCGCCTCGTTGTGCTCGGCCTGCGCCTTCAGCCGCGCATAGCCATCGAACGGATGCTCCTCGCGCTTGAACCTCTCCTGGTCGGCGAGCTTCTTGCCCTCGCGCAGCAGCCGATCCTGCGCCTTGAGCGCGGCCGCGTCCGGCCCCGTCGGCTCGACATCCTGCCTCGCATCCGGCTTGGCGGCGGCCGGCCCGCGCGCGGCGCGCCCGGCCTGCAGGCCGGACGCGAATCCCTCGAGGTAGCGTTTCTGCTCGGCGGTGAACTCGCCGCCTGATCCGGTCATGACCGTCATGGTGTCGTCGCCCTCGCCGACTCCCATGCTATTCGGCCGGCACTTGCGCGGCGGATGGAACGAACACGGATTTTCCGTTCGCCGGCTTGTGCGTGAGATAGAGCGCGAGCCCGGTGCAGACGAAGCCGCCGACGATGTTGCCGAGCGTCACCGGGATCTGATTCCACAGCCACCAGTCCGCGACCGTGACCTTGGCGCCGAGCATCATCCCGGTCGGGATGATGAACATGTTGACGACCGCGTGCTCGAAGCCCTGGGCGAAGAACACGAAGATCGGCATCCAGGTCGCCGCGATCTTGCCGATCGTCGAGTTGGTGGTCATCGACATCACGACGCCGAGGCAGACCAGCCAGTTGCACAGGATCGCCTTGACGAAGGCCGTCACCAGGCCGGCGAAGCCGAACGTCGCGTAGCCGGTGGTCTTGGCCTCGGCGATCGCAACGATGCGCGCCGCGATGCCGGCCGGCTCGATCTTGCCCATGTTGGTGAGCACGATGGCGAGCAGCGCGCCGTAGATCACGCTGCCGATCAGGTTGCCGAGAAACACCCACGACCAGTTGGCGATGATCCGGCGCGTGTCGATGCCGTGCTCGAGCCGGGCCAGCGGCAGCAGCGCGAAGCTGCCGGTGACGAGCTCGAGTCCGAGCAGCACGATCATCACCAGGCTGACCGGAAAGATCAGCGCGCCGACCAGCGGCTGTCCGGTCGACAGCGCCCCCGTCAACGCGAGGCTGGTCGCGGTGCCGAGCAGCGCGCCCGACAGCATGCCGCGTATCATCAGATCGCGCGGCGCCAGCGCGAGCTTGTTGCGCGCGCTTTCGATCATCGTTGCCACCACGTCGATGGGCTTGGCGTAGTCCATGGTCCTGCTCCCGGCTCTCGATCGCTGTGCTGGGAGCGGCCTGGCGTGAGCCGACAGCCAATACCTGCCCCCTCGGACCCACGGTGGAGTCCGGCTCAGCGGCTTTGCTGGTGTGCTGGCCCGTCGGCGGGCAGCGGCCGACGATCCACGGTGATCGGGCGGCGCTTTCTACCATTACAAGGAGCGTGCCAGGATGGCGTAAGGATCTATCGCCAATAATATCAATAGTTTAGCGAGTGGGCGGGGGTTGCTCGAAATTTCAGCACCGGAAATTCTTGCCGCTTCGCGCGCCAATCCGCTCATCATTTGTGCTGCAACGCAGCAAATTTGCGCATGGTCGTGCCGCCGCTTTTTGCGCAGCAATCACGCGGCTTGCCGGTCGCACCGTTGCGCATCTGCGTCACGCCGCCCGATCGACCAGCGCGGGTCCGAACGCCAGTGCGTCGCGAAACCGATCGACCGGACGTCCCGTACGGATGAGGTCGAGATACCAGGGGGCGTCCGTCGTATCGCCGCAAAGCACGGCCCCGACGAGACGATCCTGCGCGATCACGAGCTTGCGATAGACGCCGAGGCCGGGATCGTGCAGCAGCACTTGCTCGGCGCCGGGCGCCCCGAGGAAGTCGCCGGCCGAAAACACATCGACCCCGGAGACCTTCAGATTGGTGGCTGGCACCGAGCCGGCATAGCGTACGTCCTCGCCCGCGAGCCGGCGCGCCAGCACGGCGGCCTGCTCATAGGCGGGCTCGACCAGCCCGTAGCATTCGCCGCGATGCTCGGCGCACTCGCCGATCGCGAACACGCCGCATGCGCTGGTCGCAAGCCCATCGTCGACCACGATGCCGCGATTGACCGCGAGACCAGCGGCCGCGGCGAGCGTCGCGTTCGGGCGCACGCCGACCGCGACCACGACCAGATCGGCCGCAATCGTGCGTCCGTCCGCGAGCTTGACCGCCTCGACCCGTTGCGATCCGACGATCCGCTCGGTTTCGGCGCCGAGCAGCACCGTCACGCCGCGCGCCTCGACGGCCGAGCGCAGCATGCCGGCCGCCGCCGCATCGAGCTGGCGCTCCATCAGCCGGTCCATGAGATGGACCAGGGTGACGCGGGCGCCCGATTTGACGAGGCCGTGCGCGGCCTCGAGCCCCAGCAGTCCGCCGCCGATGACGACGACGCGCGCGCCCGGCGCCGCCTGCGCCCGCATCGCGCCGACGTCGCCGATGTCGCGGAACGTCATGACGCCGGCGAGCTCCATTCCGGGCATGCCGAGACGGATCGGGCGCGAGCCGGTCGCGAATACGGCCTTTGCAAAGGGAAGCCGCGTTCCGTCGGCCAGCGTAACGACACGCGCCGCCACGTCGATCGCGCTCGCGGGCGATCCGTAGCGCAGCGTGACGCCGCGATCGCGCCACCAGCGCGCCGGCTTGAGTTCGAGGTCGCCCGCCGCCACCTCGTCGGCGAGCAGCGAGGAGAGCAGCACGCGGTTATAGGCGAGCCGCGGCTCCTCGCCGACCACGGCGACCGCGTGACGGCCAAGCGCGCGCTTGGCGATTTCGTCGACCAGGCGGGCGGCCGCCATGCCGTTTCCGATGATGACCAGCGGTTCGCTCATGGGATCCGATTCCTCATCACTCGGCGGCGGCCGGCCGCCCATGGGCCTCGCCAATCACGTCGCGGTTCATCGCCTGCCGGTCTCACACACGCGCGTCGGCGAGATCGGCAGTGCTCGACGCAAGAAAGCTCCTGCGCAGGTAGTACCACCACGTCAGCGCCAGGCAGGTCGCGTAGAACGCCAGATAGATGGCGAGCGCGAGATGCGGTCCGCCGGTGACGGCGATCGATGCGCCGAAGCCGCGCGGGATCAGGTATCCGCCGCATGCGCCGATCGCTCCGATGAATCCGAGCGCCGCGGCGCTGGCGATGCTCGCCGCCTTCAATGCGGTCGCTCGACCGGCCTCGCCCTGCCCTCTGAACTGGCCCAGCTTCTCCTCGCGGAAGATCGACGGGATCATCCGGTAGGTCGAGCCGTTGCCGATGCCGGTCGTGACGAACAGGACCAGGAACATCGCCAGGAAGCCCTCGAAGCTCTTGATATCGACGAAGTACATGACGCCGACCGTCGCCGCACCCATGGCGATGAAGTTCCAGAACGTCACGATCGCGCCGCCGACCTTGTCGGCGAGGTAGCCGCCGAACGGACGCGACAGCGAGCCGACGAGCGGACCCAGGAACGCGACCGCCACGGCGACGGCGGGGAACTGAGTCTTGATCAGCAGCGGGAACGCGGCGGAATAGCCGATGAACGACCCGAACGTCCCGATGTAGATGTAGGACATGATCCACGTGTGCTTGTTGCCCACGATGGCGAGTTGATCCTTGAAGGTGGAGCGCGCCGACGTGAGGTTGTTCATGAAGAAGTACGCGCCGACCACTGCGACGATCAGCGGCAGCATCCACATCAGCCCGGCATTCTGGAGATAGATCCCGCCCGGGCCCGGCGTCGCCTGATAGAGGTTGATGATGCCCAGTCCCAACAGAATCGGCGTCAGCAATTGCACGCTGCTGACGCCGATGTTGCCGCCCGCCGCGTTCAAGCCGAGCGCCCAGCCCTTCATGCGGTCCGGGTAGAAGAACGAGATGTTGGCCATGCTCGACGCGAAATTGCCGCCGCCGAGACCTGCCGTGGCTGCCACCGTCAGCATCAGCCAGAACGGCGTTTCGGGCTGGGTCACGAAATAGGCGAGCGCGGTCGTCGGGATGAACAGCACCGAGGCGCTGAAGATCGTCCAATTCCGGCCGCCGAACCTCGTGACCGCGAACGTGTACGGGAATCTCATGAGCGAGCCGACCAGGCCAGGCAGCGCCACCAGCTGAAACAACTCGTCGGTCGTATAGTGAAAGCCGGCCTGCGGCAGCTTGGTCGCGACGATGCTCCAGATCAGCCAGATCGAAAAGCCGAGATGCTCGGCGACGATCGACCAGATGAGGTTTCGCTGCGCGATGGCTTTGCCCCCGGAATTCCAGAACTTCTCGTCTTCCGGATTCCATTCCGAAATCCAACGCGTATTCCCCTTGCTCATCGAAAGCTTCCTTCTGAAGTGGCTTGGACTGCACGGCACGTTCCGCGTTGGCCGAAAGCAAAAAGCCGCCGCGATCAGACGCATGCGCGTCTCCTCAGTGCGGCGGCGTTGCCTCTCGGCCCGTCGTTGGACCCGCGGCCCGGCCGAGACCGTCCCGCGCGATCAGCTTTTCAAGCTTCGTGCCAGAACCTGAATTTTCGAGATTCGTACGTAAGATCAATTCATTGCGCGGAAAGCCCGAAAACCCCAGCAGGGCGTTTCTGCACACCGGTTCTGCCCAACCGGACTTCAATTCGCGAAGTTATTGTGCAGCGCAAAAAATGAGCAGCCGGCGCTCATCGCTTTATATCCCAGGCCGCGAGATGGGTGGCGACATCGCTCGGATCGAATGGCGGTCCCGCAAAGGCGCCGATCCCGTCCGCCGGCTCGCCCGCGAAAGACGCCGCCGGCGCCGCCCGCGCCGCGTCATAGAGATCCGGCCTGAACACCGCCTTGGCGGCGGTGAGCAGCTCCGCTGACAATGGCGCCTGGCCCCAGCGCACCATCTGCGCGTAGAGCCAGGCGGCCTGCGCCGGATCGGGACGTGCGGCGCCGCATCGTCCGACCAGGAGATAGTGCTCGCTCGCGCGCATCGTGCCGTCGGGCGCGACCTTCATTCGACCGTCGAGCGTGCGGCGAAGCACCTCCGGCGCAACCCCGATTCGGTCCGGCGCAGCCAGTATCGCGGCGACCTCCTCGCGATTGGCGACGTCCTCGACGAAGTCCGCGGCGCGCTGGTGCGCGCGAACGAGCCGGCAGACCAGGTCGGGATTCTCCTGCGTCCAGCTGCTGCGCATGCCGAGGACTTTCTCGGCCGCGCGCGCGAGGATGTCGGAGACGAAGTGCAGGATGAACCCGATGCCGAGATCGACCGCGACCGAGTTCCACGGCGCGCCGACGCAGAACGCGTCGACGTGCTTGCTGGCGAGACTTTCGACCATATAGGGCGGCGGCAGCACCACGAGACGCACGTCCTCGTCGGGATCGACGCCGCCGGCGGCCATCCAGAACCGCAGATGATAGTTGTGGGTCGAGAACGGAAACGTCATGCCGAAGGTGAGCGGCCCCTCGCCCCGCGCCTTGCGGTTCGCGACCACGCGCGCAAGCGCGCGCGCCGACACCATGGGGTCGAGAATGCTGCCGTCGGCGGCGGCGGCTATCGCCGCATAGAGGCCGGGCGACACCGTGATCGCGTTGCCGTTCATGCCGAGGCCGAACGGCGCGACGATCGGCACCTTGACGTGGCCGAGCCCCAGGCTCGATGCGATCGCGATCGGCGCGATCAGATGGGCGGCGTCGAACACGCCGACATTGAGCTTGTCGCGGATGTTCGACCACGAGACCTCGCGCACCAGCTCGACGTCGAGGCCTTCCGCCGTGGTGAACCCCCCGTCGACCGCAACGATGAGCGCGGCCGCGTCGGCCAGCGGGATGTATCCGATGCGCAGCCTCTCGCGGCTCATTTGAACAGCTCCGCGGCGGTGATCACCGACTGCGCGACCTCGGCGATCTTCTTGCTCTCGTTCATCGCGGTCTTGCGCAGCAGCGCATAGGCCGCCTCCTCGCTGAGGCTCTTGGCGGTCATGAGGATTCCCTTGGCGCGATCGATTACCTTGCGCTCCTCGAGCGCGCTGCGCGTGCGGTCGAGCTCGTCCTGCAGGCGTGCGAAGGCGTTGAAGCGCGAAATGCAGAGATCGAGAATGTTCTTCACGCGCTCCTTGCGCAGACCACCGACGATGTAGGCCGACACGCCGGCGTCGACCGCCGCCGCGATCGAGGCGGAATCGCTCTGGTCGACGAACATGGCGACCGGCCGCCGCACCGCCCGGCTCACCTGAAACATCTGCTCCAGCACGTCGCGGCTCGGATTCTCCAGATCGATCAGGATGACGTCGGGGTCGGTCGCATAGACGCGCGCGAGCAGGTGCGCGGTGTCGTCGATGCGCACCACCTGGACGTGGCCGGCTTCGCGCAGCCC
>Ga0209465_10001536_pt1 | contig 10248 bp, 9 predicted proteins | sample PanSoiPlot1MoBio_FD_188321 | JGI IMG/M metagenome (GOLD analysis project Ga0209465, IMG submission 188321) | Tropical forest soil microbial communities from Panama analyzed to predict greenhouse gas emissions - Panama Soil Plot 1 MoBio (SPAdes)... | ecosystem: Environmental > Terrestrial > Soil...
TGGCCATCTGGTTGAAGGCCTGGGTCAGCGTGCCGAGCTCGTCGTGCGAGGTGACGGGCAACGACACGCTGAAGTCGCCCTCCGCGATGGCGCGGGTGCCGCCCACGAGGCGGAAGATGGGACGCGCGAGCAGGGTGGCCAGCCCCACCGCCGCCGCGATGCCGAGAGAGACCATGCCCAGGGTGACGAGGGCGGCCTGCCGTCGCGCCTTGCGCACCGCGGCCACGATCGACTCCTCGCTGAAGCCCAGGTAGAGGGCGCCCAGCCGCACCCGGCTGAAGGTGAGCGGCACCGCGAAGTCGATGATGCCGCCGCGCGAGGAGCGGTAGCTGGTGACGGTGAGCTCGTCGCGCGCGGGGGCGAGAGGCGCCGGACGCTCCACCTGATCGCCGATCTTGTTCAGATCCGAATGCGCGCGGATCTGCCCGTTCTCGTCGGCGATGATGATGTAACGAATGTCGCCGTCCTTCATGGCGTCCTTGACGAGGACGGTCAGGGTGAGGTCGTCGCGCTGGAGCAGCGAGGTCTTGGCCCCCGCCGCGAGGTTCTCCGCGATGGCGCGCCCGCGCTTCGTCATCTCCGCGGTCAGGCTCTCCTGCTGCTGGCGCTGGAGCACGATCACCACGAGCACGATGGCGAGGACGAGGACGGCGGTGATGAGCAGCGAGAGCTTGGCCTTGAGGGAGTGCCCCACCTCGCCCCACTTCATCGCGCCACGCCCCTCGTCGCCTCCAAGGCCTCCCGCGCCACCTCTGCAGGATCACGCGCCCACGCCGCGGGATTGGGCGCCTCGTAGGAGCAATATCCCGTGTAACCCTTGCGGCCGATGGCCGAGAAGAAGGCGGGGAAGGGCACACTTCCCTGCCCGGGGGGAAGGCGGTTGAGAACTTGCCCGGGGACGAGACCACTCCGCGGCACGTCGCTGAACTGCACGTAGGCGATGTCCGCGGCGGGCACATCGTCGAGGTCGGAGGGCTGTCCGCCGCTCCGTTCCATGTGATAGGCGTCCACGAGAAGTCCCACGTGAGGATGCCGCGCCCGGGCCAGCACCTCGCGGAGCCTCGCGAGCGTGTTGAACTGCTCGCACTGCGAGTTGAACTCGAGGGCGAGGCGGACACCGTGGCGGCCCGCGATGTCTGCCACCTCGGTCACGCTCGCCACGGCCTGGGCGAGATCGCCGCGTCCGCGGTCGACGGGGCTCATCACCGTCCGGCAGCCGAGCGCGGCGGCCCAGCCGCACGACTCGTCGAAGGCCCGAAGGAGGCGGGCGCGCTCCTCACCGGCAGCGAACATCCAGCCCAGTTCCACTCCGACACAGGCAGTGGCCAGCCCGGAGCGGCGCACGAGGTCGAGCACGGCGGGAGCCGCCTGCCCTCGCTCCGCCGAGCGCGCGAAGTCCAGGCGGCGAAGCTCCACGGCCGCCCAGCCCGCGTCGCGCACGATCTCCAGCACGCGCGGCAGCGGAGTGGTGTCGAGGGTCCAGGTGTGAAGGGCGAGCGGGTTGGGCATGCGGCGTCAGCGGATGAGGAGATCCGCGTTCCCTGAGCTGTTCAGCGGAGAGATGAGCGGGGGAACCATACCGCACAGCGCCTCGTCACAGGTCCGCGCTTCCGCCCTGCGGCCGTTACCCGATGCCATCCCTGGCAAGCCCTCCGGATGCAACCTCACGATTATACCGGGATGGCGCCGTGTGGGCACACATCTATCAGCGCGTCGTGGGCGGCGCGGCGAACCCCATGCGGCGGCCCACCTGCCGCGGCCGCGGCGCGAGATCGTGAGCAGCCTGGATAGCCCCAAGCCTCTCGAGAATCTCCGGGGCCATGGGAGCGCCGCGGCGCGTCTCCTCGCTCACGTGGAGCGACATCAGCTCGTTAGTGGCGGCGAGATAGCCGTCCTCCGCGTGGAACATCTGGTGGAAGTAATGGAGGCGCTTGCCGTCGTGCTCGAGGAGGAGGGTGGTGAAGCGGAGGGGATCACCCTCGCGCACCTCGCGATGGTAGGTCACGTGGGCCTCGAGGGCGAAGGTGGTGACGCCGTTGGTGGTGCGATGGCCGGCGTCGAGACCGATCCAGCGGAAGAACTCGTCGGTGGCGAGGTCGAACACCACCACGTAGAAGCCCATGTTCATGTGGCCGTTGTGATCGATCCATTCCGAGCGCACGCGGTCGCGGTGGCCGTCGAAGGGGGTGGGAATGTCGGTCGTCATGCCTCTCATCATATGGGGCGCGGGTGCCAACCGCGCAAGCCCCAGACGAGCGAGCCGAGGGCGAGAAGCGAGAGGCACCCGGCCACGCACCCCGTGGCCACCAGCCCGCCCGCCACCCACACGTAGCCCCCGGTGAGGGCGCCCAGCATGCGGCCAGCGCTCGAGCCGGTGCCGAAGACGCCCATCATGGCGCCGCGCGCGTCGGGCATGAGCTCGGTGATGAGCCCCACCGCCGTCACCGCCGTGAACTCGAAGGCGAGAAAGGCCACGAAGAGCGCGCCGAGGGCGAGGGGGAGCGTCCTCGCCACCAGGGGCATCGCGAGATAGGCGGCGGCCGTCGCGACAATGCCGGCCACTGCCGCGCGCGCGAGGCCGACGCGGTCGCTCAGCGCGGCGGTGAGCCCTTCCGCCAGCAGCTCGGCGGCGCCGATGGCCATGGTCGCTCCGCCTAGCGCAGCCAGGGGAAGGTGGAAGTCGCGCTCGAGCCAGGCGCCGTAGATGACGAACACGGTGTCGTTGGCCATGCTGAAGCAAAGGCTGTAGCCGAGCGCGCCTATCGTAGGGCGCCGCCGCAGAAGCCGGCCCCACGTCTCGCGCAGACGCACGAGGCGAGACCCCGCGGCTCCCGTCTGGATGGGCGGCACGAGGAGGGCGATCATGACGATGCTCGCCACGGCGAGCGCGCCCAGGATGAAAAAGGGCGAGCGCCAGCCGTAGCGCTCGATGGCGAGGCCGAGGAGTGGAATCCCCACCAGCGAGCTGCCCGACCAGGCAAACTCGATGAGCCCGATGGCGAGACCGCGCCGCTCCCAGCGCACGCGCGCACCGACGAAGGCCTGCACGGCTGGTTCGAAGCAGCTCTTGCCGAAGCCCGCCATGCCGAGGGCGATCAGCACGGTGGCGTAGAGGGGCAGGAGGGCGGCGGCGAGCATGCCGAGGGCGAGTCCACTCAGGCCGAGCAGCATCAAAGCGCGTGGACCCCATCGGTCCACGAGGGGCCCCAACACGGGGCTCAGGAGACCCGAGCCCTGGTTGATGGCTACGAGCGAGGTGACCTGGGTCAGCGGGACATCGAGCCCGCGCGCAAGGGCGGGCGCGAAAGGATAGGCGAAGCGTCGCGCGGTATTGAGAAAGAATCGCGCGAGGGCGGCCGCGCCGAGCTCGACGACGAGCCGACGCGTCTCAGACGCTCGCCGCGGGCTCATCTGCGGCGCGGGCGCCTACCGGCGCGGGCGCGACGTACGAGCGGCACGTCGCGCCCGCGGCCGGGCGGCACCGTCGGGCATCCGAGCGCGCGGGAGCCGGGGGGAGCGCTCCCGGCATTACGCCAAGTGCTTGGCCAGGAACTCCATGGTGCGCGTGCGGGCAAGCGCGGCGCTGGGAGCGTCATAGCTGCCGCGGGCGTCGCAGTTGAAGCCGTGCCCCGCGGGATAGATGTGCATGGGAATGCTGGGATGCGCGGCGCGGATCTTCGCGTGGTGATCGGGCGGGATGGACTGATCCGTCTCGCCGAAGTGGAACAGCACGGGACAGCGCGGCTTCTCCGATGCCGTCTCCGCTACGCCGCCGCCGTAGTAGGACACCGCGCAGCTCACGCCGTCGATGCGGGTGGCGGCGAGCCAGGCCAGGGTGCCGCCCAGGCAGTAGCCGACCACGCACACCTTGACCCCTTCCGCGGCGAGGGATGCGGCGGCGGCACGGATGTCCTTGATCATGTCGTTGATGTCGATCTTGCCGCGGATGGCGCGGCCACGGTCGATGTCCTCTGGGGTGTAGCCACTTTCGAAGCCGCGCTCGGCGCGATCGAAGATGGCCGGGGCGAGGGCAACGTAGCCGTCGGCGGCGAAGCCGTCCGTCACCTTCTTGATGTGGGAGTTGACGCCGAAGATCTCCTGGATGACGACGATGCCTGCCTTGGGCTTGCCGGCGGGGGCGGCACGGTAGGCGCCGAACGAATGACCATCCTCGGCCTTGAGCGTGATCATCTGACCCATGCTGGACTCCTCCTCCGGGGCCGCCTCGGGCCGGCCCGCGCTGGGGTGGGAAAACGTCGAGGGGGCAATCTTACCGCAGCCGAGCCGTCGCGTTCGTGGCACTCTGGGGGGCGTGACCGATCTCGCGCCCCTCGCCCGCGCTGCCGCTTCGCTCCTCACGCGTCTACGACAGACCGTGGGCGTGTCCGAGTCCTCCGCGGGCGGCCTCATTTCGGCCGCGCTCCTCGCCATCCCCGGCGCCTCCGTGTATTTCCAGGGGGCCGGCGTGATCTACACGCAGAACGCCCGCCGGGCCCTCCTCGGTGTCGCCGACGAGAGCGTGAAGGGCATCCGGTCCAGCACGGAGGCCTATGCCCTCGTGGGCGCCCGCGCCATTCGAGAGAAGCTCGGCACTACCTGGGGCTTGGCGGAGACGGGAGCCACCGGGCCGACGGGAAATCGCTACGGTGACGCGGCGGGGCATGCCTGCATCGCGGTGGCCGGACCCGTGGAGCGCGTGATCACCGTCGAGACGGGGAGCGCCGATCGTGAGGCGAACATGTGGGCCTTCACGCGCGCCGCCCTCGATCTCCTCACGGCTTGCCTCGAGGAGTCGGCGAAGCCTCACTGATACCGGCGCACGAAGCGCCGGTCGATGGCGTTCTTGAGTCTCCACGCCCAGCGTCCCTCTGCGGAGAGGCCCCACTTGCTCGCCACCGCGCGCCCATCCGCCAGGTTCAGCAGAGAGAGGAAATCGCGCTGGGGTCGATACGGGCGGAGCCGCTCGCCGACGATGCGCGCCCGGAGATTGCCGGCGAGGATCGGGCCCTGGCGCACGGCGTAGACGCCGGCCTTGGGCAATCGCGGATCGGCGAGCAGGCTCGCGCAATCACCAGAGGCGAAGATGTCGTCGTGGCCCACGGTCTGAAGAGTCGCACGCACCTTCACGAACCCTCGCTCGTCGCGCTCGAGAGCGGAGCCATCGAAGAGCGACACGCTGGCCGAGCCCGTCACCCAGACCACGGCGTCGCAGGGAACGGACTCTCCGCTTTCCAGGACGAGCCGCTCGTCCTCCACGCGGGCCACGCTCACCTGACAACGGATCTCGATCCGGTGCGCCGCCGCGTGGCGCTCCACTCGACGCGCGGCCGAGCTCGGATAACCGGGAAGGATTCGAGAGCCGCGCTCGAGGAGTGTCAGGGACGCCCCGGGGAGCCCGAGCCTGTTCAGGCGGGCGCGGAAGGCGCATGCGAGCTCCACGCCACCCGCTCCCGCCCCCACCACGACGAGCCGGCAGCTCGGCCGGCGTCGAATGCGCTCCAGGACCGCCTCGACTCGGTGGGCGAACAGGCCGATGGGCCGAGTGGGCAGCGTGTGTTCGAGCACGCCAGGTCGATCCAGGTCAGACACGGTCGAGCCCACGTCGAAGGAGATCGTGTCGTATGCGAGAGGCGCACCGTGTCGCAGGTGAAGTCGCCGAGAGCGCAGGTCGAGTCCGGTGGCCGTCACCTCGATCCATTGCGCGCCGGAGCGGCGGGCAAGCTGCTCTACGTCGATCTCGATCTCGGCGAGGGAGTATTGGCCAGCCACGTAGCCGGGGACCATTGCCGTGTAGACGGCGCGGGCGCTATCGCTGATCACGCTCAGTCGGGCGCCCGGCGCCGGATCGAGCGCCCAGTTCCTCAGCACCTCGACGTGGCTATGTCCGCCGCCGACGAGGACGAGATGATGCGCCGATACCATGCTGCTCGAGCCCTCTCGGTCTATTTTGTCGACCTCATTTACATTCCGTAAATCGGCCCCAAAAACCCTGGACGTAACTCACTGATCCACTGAGTGATGCCAGCTTTGGCACGATGCTCGCAGGACTGGCGCCGTTTGCCTGTGCCGGACGGCTACTTTTCCGACATTACCAGCTGGTGACCGGAGGAACAGAGCGATGCGACGTTCACGGTGGTCTCTGGTGGTTGGACTCTTCGGCCTGATCGGCCTCGCGGCAACGTCCGCTGATGCCTTGCAGATCAACGCGGTCTACGACAGCAGCGTCACCTCGCGCTCGGACTTCGCTCAGATCAAGAGCGCATTCGGCCAGGCCGCCGACGCATGGAGCAACGTGCTGTCGGACAACGTGACGGTCAATATTCGCGTGAGCTGGGGCAGCGTGGGCGGCTATGTCCTGGGCAACGGCACGCTCGGGGGCAGCCTCGATGCGCTCTATGGCTACGCCACGTATTCGCAGATGAGGGGATGGCTGTCCAACGATGCCTCCACCGCCGATGACAAGACGGCGATCAAGAACCTGCCCCTGCTCTCTGCCACGGCAGGCAACAAGTTCGTCCTCGCCGGGGCCCAGGCCAAGGCCCTCGGGCTCCTCTCCAGCAACAACAACGCATTCGATGGCTACATCGGCTTCGGGAACGGTGTCAACTACGACTACGACCGGAGCAACGGCATTTCGCCGGGCGCCTTCGATTTCGTGGGGCTCGCCGAGCACGAGATCGACCACGTGCTGGGGCACTTCTCGGGCATCGGCGACGGCTACGCCACGGCCTTCGATCTCTTCCGCTGCGCCAACGGCGCCTCCACTTTCTCCAACGTCGCCGGCTCCTACTTCTCGATCGACGGGTGCAAGACGAACCTGGCCACCTTCAACAGCACGGGGAGCGGCGACCGCGACGACTGGGCCTCCAGTTCCACTTCAACCGATATCCAGGGCGCTTTCCTGTTCCCCGGCGTGCAGTACTCCATCTCGAGCGCGGACATCACCGCTCTGGACGTGATCGGCTGGGGGGCGAAGCAGACGGGTGGGTTCTCGCTGTCACTGCCGCAGTTCGGATCGATCACTCGGGCGGTCGCCGCGGTACCGGAGCCCTCGACACTCACCCTGCTGGCCTTTGGCGCGCTGGCGATGGTGCTGGTCAGGCGGCGCCCCTAGCATCACCTGAGGAAAGCAGGGACGAAGTCCTCCTGAAGCACCGGGCGCTCACGGCTTGAGGCCGAAGAGACGTTTGGCCCGGATGATCTCGGCCACCTCAGGCGGGACCATGGTCTCCCAGCTCGCGTCGCCGGATTGTATCCGGGACAGCACGTCCTTCGTGAAGATGGAGAGCAGACTCTCGTCGTAGCGCTGGATGGGTACCAGGTGGCCGCTCTCCAGCAGGAAGTCGTGCAGGTGTCGCCAGGCGGCGTCGATGGGCATCGTCTCGACGGTGATCACCGGCCCCGCGTGCGTGTCCCGCATCGGGTAGACGTACATCTTGACGGACCGCTTGAAGAGGCGGCCCGTGGACTCGAGCATCCCCCCGCCGAGGTCACGGTAGTGGCGATCGTCGGCCAACTCCATGACACTCGGCATTCCCGCCGCGATGCCGATGAGACGATCCGTATAGCGGGAGAGGTAGTCCACCAAGTGGTAGTAGTACCCGAAGCGCGAAATGAGCACGTCGTGGCCGAGGCCGCCCAGGATGTCCGCACGGGCGAGGAAATCGGCGTGGTCCACGCGTGAGCCCTCGGTGAGGTCGCGCAGGGTCATCTCCATGAGCACCACGGGCTCCTCACCCTGTACGGCGGGCTCGGCCACAAACTGCTCCCGTGCTCCCGCGAGAAGATCCAAGGTGAGCTTGGTCACGGGGCGGAAGGTGCCGCGCTCCACGAGGATGGGCTTCTTGTGGAGCACTTCGGACGGCTGGACCACCTCACCGGTCGCCGTGAACATGGCGGCGTCGGTCAGCCCCTGCTCGACGAGCTGCAGGCTCATGAGTCGGTTGTCGACCGCGTCGAAGGCCGGACCGGAGAACTTGATCATGTCCACCTCGACGCGGTCGCGCGACAGCTCGTCCATGAGGGAGCCGATCAGCGTCTCGGGCTCGTCGTGGTAGTGGTAGGCGCCGTAGATCAGGTTGATCCCCACGACGCCGAGAGCTTCCTGCTGGAGGGCGGCGCTGTTGTCCTTCAGGTTGACGTGGAGGACCACGTCCGACGGCGTCTCCCGCGGCTGCCCCTGGAAGCGGATGCCCATCCATCCGCGCCCGTCCTCGGCCTTCCGGTAGCTCCGCGTGGCCACGGTGTCCGCGAAGGCGAAGAAGCTCGTGGTCTCCCCGCGGGTGCTTCCCAGCCCCTCGAGGAGCTGACTGAACTCGTTCTCCAGCATGGCCTGGAGTCGCTGCCGGCTCACGTAGCGAGGGGCGGGCCCGTAGATCGAGTCGCTCACCTCCATGTCGTAGGCGGAGATGGTCTTGGCCACGGTACCCGCGGCGCCGCCCACCACGAAGAACCAGCGCGCCACTTCCTGACCGGCCCCAATCTCCGCAATGGTGCCGTACTTGGCGCGATCGAGATTGAGAGCGAGCGCCTTCCGTCTCGTGCTCGTGGGGTGCTCGGCCATGGCGCCGATTGTCGTCGAGGGGTCACGGCATTGCAATCGACCGGGCGCGGTCGGGACCGCGCGGGGAGACTAGCGAACGATCAGAGCGACGGAGACGGCGAGGAGCGCGGCCATGACGACGTTGAACATACGCCGCGCCCGCTCCGTGCGGAGCACCTGCTGGGCGGTGGCGCCAAGGGCGAGCCACGCGAAGCAGCAGGGCAGCGCGGCGAGCGCGAAGAGCATGGCCAGAGCGGCCGCCTGCTGCAGCGCGCTGCCCGCGCTCGCCTGCAGATAGAGACCGGCCGCGCTCGCGCAGACGAGCCAGGACTTCGGATTGATCCACTGGAAGGCGGCGGCTCCCACGAAGCCCACGGGTTTTCGTCCCCCCGCCGCGTCGGAGGCGCGCGACGTGGCAATCTTCCAGCTGAGCCACAGCAGGAAGGCGCCGCCGATCCAGCTCGCCGCCCGCAGCACCTCGGGATAGGTGAACACCACGCGCCCGAGGCCGAAGGCGACCGCGAACATCATCGCGCCCATGCCGAGAGCGACCCCGAGCAGGCACGGAAGCCCGCGCAGGATCCCCACTCCCGCGCCGGTGGCCGTGAGCAGCAGATTGCTCGGCCCCGGCGTCCCTGCGGCGGCCACGGCAAAGAGGAGAAACGCGACGACCTGCTCCGGTGTCATGATGGAGCCCATGGCGGACAGGCTACGCGGCACCCGCGCCCTTCGTCTTGAACGATCGTGCGGACGGCGGCCCTCAGATTGGCTCCGCAGCCGGGAGCTCTCGGACGGCGTGCAGACGCTCCAGGCCTGGTTTTCCGGCCGCGGCTTCGAGACGCATCGCCACGACACCTACGCCATCGGCCTCACCGACGTCGGCGTGCAGGCCTTCGACTACCGAGGCATGGCGGAGACGAGCACGCCCGGCCAGGTCGTCGTGCTGCATCCCGACGAGACGCACGACGGGCGCGCGGGCACGCCAGACGGCTTCGGGTACCGCATCGTCTACGTCGCGCCCGCGCGCATCCATGAGGCTGCGCGCGCCATCCGTGGGCGTTCCTGCCCTCTCCCTTTCGTGCGCGAGGCGGTGGCGACCAACCAGGCCGTCGCTGCGGCCATCGAGGCCGCGTTTCGCCTCGATCCCGTGCCTCTGGCCATCGACAGCCTCGTCGTCGGCCTCACCGAAGCGCTTCTCGATGCCGATCCCTCGTGCCGCCAGGAGCCTACGGCCGCTCCTCTCGATGAGCGGGCGCTGGCCCGCGCCCGAGCCTTCCTCGACGCCGAGACCGACCGCGTGATCCGATCCTCCGAGCTCGAGGCGATCACGGGCCTCACCCGCTACGACCTCGCCCGCCAATTCCGCCGCGCCTACGGCACGAGCCCATACCGCTACTCTCTCCTCCGTCGCCTCGATCGCGCCCGCACGCAGCTACACCACCACGAGCCTCCATCCGACGTCGCCCTCGCCACCGGCTTCGCCGACCAGGCCCACCTCACCCGCAAGTTCAAGTCAGCCTTCGGCCTCACCCCCTCCCACTACCAATCCATCACCCACACCCAGCACTGAGCCGTACGAGAGGACGAACAATACGGCGCTCGCGCAGCTGGACCAGCCCTGCGAGATCCGCAACGCGAGGCCAGCGTCGCTGGCTAGCGGAATATGCGAAGGCCCTCTCCCTCTGTGAGGGAGAGGAAGCCGCTCG
>Ga0209465_10001537_pt1 | contig 10241 bp, 8 predicted proteins | sample PanSoiPlot1MoBio_FD_188321 | JGI IMG/M metagenome (GOLD analysis project Ga0209465, IMG submission 188321) | Tropical forest soil microbial communities from Panama analyzed to predict greenhouse gas emissions - Panama Soil Plot 1 MoBio (SPAdes)... | ecosystem: Environmental > Terrestrial > Soil...
CACCGGGCTCATGGGGGTGCTCGCCGGGACGGTCAAGGTCAGCGTCGCGTCCGCCGAGGGCAAAGACATCGTGCTCAACCTCTTTCACGAGGGCAAATGATCCTGCGGGCATGGGCCAAGCGCGGTTGGATTCGCCTGGAACGCGGGGGCGTCAGTTTTGCTGCGCAGCAGGGCTCGGATATAATGCGGCGTGAGCGGCTGGCGGTCGGCAACGACGCCGAACGGCTGCAGCGCATCGTTGACGGCGCTCATCAGCGCACCGATTGCGCCCATCACACCGCCCTCCGCCATGCCCTTGCTGCCGGTCGGCGTCTTGGGGGTGGGCCGGTCTAGACCGATCACCTCTATCGGCGGAATTTCGGCGGCGGTGGCGAGCAGATAGTCCGCGAAGCTTCCCGACCGGATCTGCCCATTCTCGTCGTAGACGATCTCTTCGAGCAGCGCGCCGCTCAGACCCATGGCGACGGCGCCGTGCTGCTGACCCTTCACGATCATCGGATTGAGCAAGGTCCCGCAATCCTCGACCACGAGATATCGCTCGAGCGTAACGCGGCCGGTGCGTGGATCGACCAGGGCTTCACACAGGTGTGTCGCGTTCGAGTAGGTCATGGGAGGCGGATCGTAGGCGTGGTGCGCCTCGAGCCCCGGCTCCATGCGCTGCGGCAGTCGCAGCGGATCCAGGTAGGCGGTGTGAGCGACTTCGGCCAGGGCGATCCCTGCATCGGTCCACTCGCCCGCCAGACGCCGCTCGATGCGGCCGTTCCTCAGGCGAAGCTCGCCGAACGTGTTTAGACCGAGCATCGCTGCGGCGACCGCCAGCACTTTGTCGCGCAACGCTCGTGCGGCGATGAGCAATGCGCTGCCGCCGGCAGTGCCACCACGCGCGCCGCGCGTGCCCATTCCATACGGCGCAATGTCGGTATTGCCGAGCTGGATGCGCACCTGGTCGGGATCGATGCCAAGCGCGTCGGCGACGACCTGCGCGAAGACGGTCTCATAGCCGTGGCCCGATCCCATCAGCCCGACCGCCGCACTGACAGCGCCCGACGGCTCGATCTTCACCCAGCCGGCTTCGTGGCCGGAGCCGGGGATGCCGGCCGCCTTGTAGAAAGCAGAGCCATAGGTCGTCGATTCGATCACGCAGCACACGCCGAGGCCGCGGTGGACGCCATGCGCGCGGTCGGCCTGCTGTCGCCGGCGGAACGCCTCGATGTCGAACGTTTTAAGCGCGTGCTCTAGTGTCTCGCGTGGAGTCACCTCGTCGAGCATTTCGCCGGTTGGCATGCGATAGGGCAGGTCCATCGCGTGCACCATATTGAGGCGGCGCACCTCAATCGGATCGAGATCAAGCTTGCGGGCGATCGCCTCGATCGTACCGTCCATGATCCAGCTGGTCATCGCCATCGGCGCGCGCATCGGCCCGTTGCCGCATTTGTTGGTGAGCACGACCCGGACGTCGAAGGCGTAATCGGAAATCTTGTACGGGCCGGTCAGGATCATCGCCACGACGCGGGCGAGATAATTCGCCGGGTAGAAGCAATAGCCGCCGAAGTCCTCAACGATAGTGAGCTCAAGCGCGCGGATACGCCCGTCGCGGTCGACGGCGGCGCGGGTCCGCGCCGTATCCTCGCGCGCGTGACAGGCGGCAATCAAGTTTTCGGCGCGGTCCTCGCGCCAACGTACCGGTCGTTCGAGCGCGCGCGCGAGCGCCGCGACCGTGAGCTCCTCGCGGTAGACCGGGATCTTCAGGCCGAAGGCGCCGCCGATGTCCGGGCAGATCACCGTGACCTGGGATTCGGCAAGCCGCATCCGGCGCGCAAGCTGTGTGCGGAATGGATGCGGCACCTGATTGCCGATATGCATGGTAAGGTGCTGCGTGCCGCCATCCCACACCGCGCAGCAGCCGCGTGTCTCGATCGGCGCGTGGGTCTGCCGGTGCTGGTGGAAGCTTGCTTCGACCACCACCGCGGCCTGCGCAAACCGGCGCGTCGGATCGCCGGCGCTGAATGTCTGGTGCGAAACGAGGTTGCCCGGCAGGCTCTCGTCGACGCGCGGGGCGTCCGGCGCGAGCGCGCGTTCGATATTCGGCACCGGCGGCAGCGTCTCGTAGACCACCTCGATCAATGCTGCGGCGTCCTCGGCAATATAGCGGTCGACCGCCACGATGCAGGCGACCGGATCGCCAACGAACCGCACCTTGTCGATCGGCAGCGTCGTGCACTCCACCGGCAGGAGGCCCTCGATCGGCGGCGCAAGCCGCAGCGGCGTTGTCCATTCGGCAAGCTCCCGCCCCGTCGCGACCGCATGCACGCCGGGGAGACGGCGCGCGGCATCGCTGTTGATCGAGACGATGCGCGCATGCGGGTGCGGTGAGCGCAGGAAGTGGGCATGCAACGCGCCCGGGATCGCCACGTCGTCGAGAAATCGGCCCCGCCCGGTGAGGAAGCGCCGGTCTTCCCTTCGCAGAAGCGGACGGCCAATGACCGCGTCGTCGCTCATGCCGGCCCCGCTTTGCGGCGCCGCGCGACTGCCGCGACGAAGTTGTCGTCAGAGAATCGCGCCCGTTTCATGCAGCACCACCGATGAGGCTTGCGCCGCTCGCCTTGTCGAAGAGGTGCAGCCGCTCCGGCCGTAGCCCGAAGCTGACGCGCTGGCCCTGCACGTGATGGGTCTCCTTGTCGACGCGCACGAATACGTCGCTACCCTCGACCTTGAGACCGAGGAAGCGGTCCGAGCCAACCGGCAGCACCGAGTCGACGACACCCGTTAATACCGGCCACCCGGGAGCACTATCCCGCAGCACATCCTCTGGGCGGATGCCGAGCACGACCGGCGCCGCGGTGACGCCCCTGAGTTTTCCTGCCGGCAGGCTGATGCGGAGGCTCCCGTAGCGAAAAACCGGCGTGCCCGCTTCGTCCTCGATCGCGCCTTCCAGGTAATTGATCGGGGGATTGCCGAGAAACGACGCAACGAACATGTTGCTCGGCCGATCGTAGACCTCGTCGGGCGTCCCGACCTGCTGGATCTGGCCTTCTTTCATCACGACAATGCGATCGGCAAGGGTCAGGGCTTCCGCCTGGTCATGGGTGACGTAGACGAACGTCGTCCGCATTTCCTGATGGAGATGCTTGATCTCCGCCCGCATGGAGATGCGCAAAGCGACGTCGAGGTTCGACAGGGGCTCGTCCATCAGGAAGACCGCGGGTTGGCGCACCATGGCGCGGCCGAGCGCGACGCGCTGGCGCTGCCCGCCCGACAGCTGGCTCGGCCGCCGGCCGAGCAGGCTTGTGATGTCGAGCTTCTTCGCCGCATCCTGCACTCGGCGCTCAACCTCAGCGGGGGCTACCCCGCGCATGCGCAGGCCGAACGCGATGTTCTCGTAGGCCGTCTTGTGCGGGTAGAGCGCGTAGCTCTGGAATACCATCGCGACGTCGCGATGGTGTGGCGGGATGCGGTTGACCACCTCGTTGTCAAACCACAGCTCGCCTTCACTCGCTTCCTCGAGGCCGGCGATCACGTTGAGGGTCGTTGACTTGCCGCACCCGGATGGCCCAAGCAGCACAACAAATTCCTGGTCGCGGATGTCGAGGTTGAGCGAGCGCACCGCGACAACGTCGCCATAGCGCTTGCTCACGCCATCGAATCTGATGCGCGCCATGCCGCGACCTCAGCCTTTCACTGCACCGGCGGTCAAGCCGGACACGATGTAGCGCTCGAACGCGACCGCGAGGATCACCGGCGGAATGACCGCGATCACACCGGCGGCATTGATGAAAGAGAAGCTGATGGTGAAGTCCGACGTGAACGAGGCGACGATGATCGGGAGCGTCTGCGACTTCGGCGTTTGGGTGAACATCAGCGCGAGGAGAAACTCGTTCCAGCTCGCCAGGAACGCGAACAGCATGACGGCGACGACCGACGGCAGCGCGAGTGGCAAATAAACCCGGGTCAGCGTCTGCAGGCGCGAGCAGCCGTCCACCCGCGCCGCCTTGTCGAGCTCGTCGGGCAGCGACTCGAAATAGCTCACCAGGATGAACACCGAGAACGGTACCGTGACGGCGAGATAGGTGATGATCAACGACCACAGACTGTCAAGCAGGCCGAGGTTGCGGATGAACAGGAAGAACGGCACGACGAGCGCGATGTCGGGGATCACGCGCGTCGCCAGGATGGCGTAGATGGAGGCCTGCCGGCCGCGGAATCGAATCTTCGCCATGGCATAGGCGGCTGGAACGCCGACCAGGAGATTAAAGACGACCACAGCGCAGGCGACGAGCAGACTGTTGCTGATCGCCGGCACCAGGTTGCTTGCGGTCGACGGGATGTAGCCGCCGGTCGCGGGATCGGCCGCGCGCCGGGTTTCGTAGGTGACGCTGCGGTCCTTGGCGGCGAAGATCGCCGTGAAGTTCTGCAGGGTGGGCTGCTGGGGAATCCAATGCGGCGGCCTGGAGACGATCTCGCGCTCGGTCTGGAAGGAGGACGACAACAGCCAAGCGACCGGGGCGAGCACGTACACGAGGAACGCAAGCGAAGCTGCCCACAGCACGACGATACGGCTCAGGTGACGCAACCGCAGTCGCTGGGCCCGAACGCGCGGCGCCATCACGTCGTGACTCTCTGTGCGAGGGCACGGATGAAAACGTAGGAGAGCGCGAGCGTCGCAAGCGCGAGGATATAGCTCATGGCGGCGCCGGTGCCGAACGAGAGATTGCGGAACGTCTCTACGTAGATGCGCCACGCCACCACGTGGCTCGCGTCGCCCGGCCCGCCCTCGGTCAGGATGAAGAACAGATCGAAATGCCGAATCGCCATCATTGTTTCGTAGATAAGGACGAGGGCGAAGCTCGGCCCGAGCGCCGGCAGCGTCACGTGAAGGAAGCGTTTCACCACATTGGCTCCGTCGACCTTGGCAGCCGAGTAGAGATCAGCTGGAATGGTCTTGAGGCCGACCAGCAGAAGGATCGCGGCAAGCGGCACCTCCTTCCACACGAACGCATTGGCGATGAGCGCCAGCGTCTTATCGGCGTCTCCGAGCCAGACCATGTAAGTGTCAATGAAATCGAGCTGATAGAGGATGCCGTTGAGCGCGCCGTAGTTCGAATCGTAGATCCACTTCCACATCAGCGCATTGGCGACGTAGGGAATGGCCCAGGGGATCAGCAACAGGGCGCTCAGGACACGCCTGCCCGGGAATTCCTCATTGAGGAGCAGCGCGACCAGCAGTGCGAGGACCAAGATAGCCGCGACCGCGATGACCGAGAAGATCACCGTCCGCTCGACTGCGCCCCAGAACTGCGGATCCGATAAAACGACGACGTAATTGTCGAGCCAGACGAACGGCGCTCGCTGCGGGCGCGTGAGCTTGATGCTGTAGAGGCTGACATAGAATGAGTAGAGGATCGGGAAGACCGCGATCCCCATGAGCACGGCGGCGAGCGGGGTGAGGAACAGATAGGCACGCCGCTCGTCGTATGACAATCCTGTCGTCGGCGTAGGCCTGCGCGCGAAGCCGGCACTGGTAGTCATGGCAGAGCGGCGGGAGAGACGCTCGTTCGCCGGACCGTCATCATGACTGTTTCTTGAGCTCCGCCCATTTGGCGGCGGAGGTCTTGAGCGCCTGTTCCGGCGTCACCTTGCCAAGGACTGCCTGCTGCCAGGACGCGCCGTTGACGTCATTCCATTCGCCGAACCACGGCGAGATCACGTCCTTCTTGCGGGCAAGCGCCTGCTGCTTTCCGATCAAGTCGACATCCCCATAGGCTTTGTAAGCCTCGCGCATCTCCGGGTCGTTGAACAGCGACTTCACCCCGAACGCCGCGCCCACATCCTTGAACAGAAGCTTCTGGAACCTGTATTCGCCGTCCGCCTTGCCGCCGAACCACTCGATGAGCTTGACGGTGTTCTCTGCGCGCGTTGTGTCTGCCTGTGCTCTCGGGGTCATGCCGTAGAAGCGCATCCAGCCGACGGTGGCATGCGATCCGCCTTCGCCCTGCGGCATCAGGGCCAGCATGGCGCGGCCGGCGATCTGGCTTTGCGACGGATCGTTAAGGGTGCGCAGGCGATATTTAGGGATAAGGCCGAAGGCGTGCTGGCCCGACGAGAAGGTCTTCAAGCCGGCCAGTTCGCCGGTTTCGACGCACGAGGGCGAGAGGATCTTGTGCTTGTGCACGGCATCGACGAGCCACCTGAGCGCCGAGAGCGCGCCGCCATCCTGCATGACCGCATTGCCGTTGTCGTCGACGAACCGTCCGCCATGGGAGAACACCATGGCGGAGAGGAACTCGATCAGCCAAGTCTCTTGCGCCAGCGAGATGAGTACCGGCCATTCGGAGAGACCCTTGGACTTAACTGTCTTCGCCTGATCGGCCACTTCAGCCCATGTGGTCGGCGGCGACGCGATGCCTGCCTTCTGCAGCAGCTCGTTATCGTAGATGAAGCCCATATAGTCGGTGTAATAAGTGAGGCCGTATTGCCTGCCCTTGTAGATCATCGATTGATTGCAGAAGTCGCTAGCGTCGGCGTTGTAGGCGGTCAGCGTCTTGTACTGATCTATCGGCACCAGCCAGCCGGCGTCGGCCCATTCTGGTAGCCAGCTGTCAGACACCCACAATGTGTCGATCGGGGCATTGCCGACAAACTTGGTGATCATCGTTTCGCGATATTGTGCCCAGGGTAGGTTCGAATAGTTGACCTTAATACCGGTCTTGGCTTCGAACGCTGCCAAGTGGCTCTTTACGGTGTCGACCGCCGCCGACCAGGTCGCGAAATTGATTATTTCGGCGGCAGGGGCGCGCGCGATGCCACCAAGTTCTGCTGCACAACCCAGACCCACGGCAGCGGTCGATTTAAGAAACGAGCGGCGGCTGAGATTTCCGGTCATGGCGACATGGCTCCCCTTTGAAAGCCCCGCAGGTTACGCGAATGCAGCATTGGTTCGGCTTGCATGGTAAACCGAGTTTAGCACCGAAAAACGGGGCTGAGTTTAGTTTCGTATCGCCATGGCGAGGGACAGCTACGAAGCCGGCCTGAAGATTCGGCGCAAGATGCTGGGTGGGCCATGGTGCCGCGCAAAGGGACCCGGCCTATCTGGAGAAGCTCGTCTTTCAGCATCTACGCCCCGGCATCTGCCGCAGCTTGCAATACCTGGTCGCGTAATGCATTCCGATCGACCTTGCCAGTGCGGCCAGTGGGAAGTTCGAGGCCAAAATGATAAACATCAGGCCATTTGTATCGTTCGATACGCTTGGCAATCCACTCGCGCAGACCCTTCTCGTCAATGCTTGCATTGGCCCGCGGCACAACGAGCGCGTGGATTCGTTCTCCCGCTATCGAGTCAGGGACGCCGGTGGTCAGCGCTGCAGCCACGGCCGGGTGCTGGACCAAGACATGATCGAGTTCTAACGGTGATATTTTAGCGCCTCCACGGATAATCAATTCCTTGATGCGTCCGGCGAGTTCGACGCGGCCGTCTTCGCGCCTGCGGGCCAAATCTCCAGTGCGGAAGAATCCGTCCGCGAAGGCGCTGCGTGTCATCTCGCTTTCGTCGAGATAGCCGTTCATAATGAAAGGTGTCCGAATCTGCAGTTCACCCGTGGTGGCAACGGGCAGTTCTCGGCCTTGATCGTCGGCAATGCGAAATTGCACGCCCGGGGCAGGGCGCCCGATCGTTCCGGCAAACTGCTCGCGTTCATGTGCCAAAAGAAAAAAATCAGAACTGCATGTCTCGGTCAGTCCGTAGATGTCGACGACATGCGTATTCGGCATCAATTTTTGCAGCTGCCAACTCAATTCACGACCAAATGGTTCGCCCCCGGTCAGTATCCTCTCAGTTGCGGCACCATCGATCAGCGGCCGGGATAGCGCTTCGTCGAGCGACAAGAATTTGCGCAACATGGTGGGCACGAGCGCCACGTCGGATATGCGCCGGTCTCTCAGCGTGGTCAAAACCTCCACTGCATCGAATCGTGAATACATCCATCCCGTCCCACCTTTGAGCAGCGTCAGTAGCAAGACCCAGATCCCGAATACGAACGTGATCTGTAGGACGAGCAGTGTTCGTGTCCGCGGCGTGAAGCCCAGCATGCTATCGATTGCTTCGAGTTTTCCGGCAAAGGCGCTGTGGCTTAGGACGACGCCTTTGGGCCGTCCGGTCGACCCCGATGTCAATACGATAATGGCTGCCCCCTCCAGCAGCGAACGATATGGCGGCCTACTTCCCAGTTTAGTCAAGAGTTGATCGGCAGCGTTTGTAACGCAAAACCTTGCGCTAGTCGCCGCGCGAACGGCGTCGATCACGGTCACTGGAGCGTGACGCGCCACTGGCACCGCAACGCCGCCCGCGAGCCATGTGCCTATGAGCGCTGCCGAATCGCGCACTTCGTTGGCGACCGGTACGATTACCGGCTCGTGGGGCGCGAGTCCGGCGCCGCATAATGCGCGTTCAAGTGCGATTGCCGCGTCGGCAAGCTGACGATAGCGCCACGACCCGCCGCTGTCGTTCAGCGCGGGAGTATCGGCAAATGCCGCGAATCTTTTCAGCAAAAGGCTGCCAAGATTACTCATCGTGACTCCCGTCAAAACGCGCATCCCGCCAAGCGATGGCCTTGCGCAGTCCGTCTCTTCGCGCGATCTCCATGAAGTGGCGTTTGTCGTCGCTTCCTTTGCCTTCTATGGCAAGGTCGATATCGAGCGCGGCATTCAGTGCCTCCACCAAGCCCATCGTTTCGAAACATTGATTGATCGCCCGTTTGGTTTGTTGCACGAGATTTGGATCGATGACAGCGATACGGCGGGCCAGCGCTAGGACTGAAGATTCCAGCTGATCAGAGGGCACCACCCGATTGATGAGACCGATCCGCGCCGCCTCGGGCGCTGAGATTCGGTCCGCCCCGGTGAGAATGATTTCCTTTGTACGCTTGGGACCGACTAGCCACGGTAAGATCATAACGACGATGCCGGCGCCAAACTTCAACTCGGGCTCGCCAAATATCGCATCTTCGGCTGCGATCGTCATATCGCACGACAATGCAAGCTCGCAGCCGCCCGCCAGGCAGTAACCCTCCACGGCTGCAATGGTTGGCTTCTTGAGATGCCAAAAACGCATGACGGCAGAAAAGTCCTTGTTGAGAATTTCGCGCCAAGCGTCCGGACCGCTCGGCCGTGCCTCCATCTGCTCTTTGAGATCGAACCCGGAGGAGAAATTGCCGCCTGCGCCCTTGACGACGAGGACGCGGAGTTCGTTGTCGCGTTCCACTGCATCGAGGGCATCTTGCAACTCGTCAAGCATCCGCCTGTCGATAGCGTTCAGTCGCTCCGGCCGTTGCAAAATGAGGTGCGCAATGGTTCCCGACCGCTCAAGGCGAATGGTCTGATAGGGTACGCTCATGCTTACACGCGGAACGGTTGGAGCACCTCGGGCATTGGATCGAGACCAAGACCCGGACTGATCGGCACCTTGACCTTGCCCTGCTTTGGCACAGTCGCTTCGCCGTAGAGCTCTATCTCGAAATCACAAAACAGGCGCTCGAAAAGGGGGTTTGAGCGCTGCGCCGCGCACACATGGTTGTGGCAACTTGTTCGGGTCCGAACAGCGCGCAATGCGGGACAAACTCAATGCCGTGGGCTTCACACAGCGCTGCGATCTTGAGGACCTCGGTCACTCCGCCGGTCTTAGCAACATCAGGTATCAGGGGCAACAGCCGCGTATCGACCACATCGCGGCCGTGCGAGAAGGCCTCACCCCAACCGACTGTGAGCCGAACCAGAGTACGTCCGGCGACGAGCTCATCGAGCAGAAGCAGCTTCTGTGCCGGTGCGAGCGCGCGGGCAAACCTCTATCTCGCGTCAAAATATGCGGGGCCGATGCACTGCGTCGATCCCAAAGCGCTAGCTGGCCACCCAATGGAGTTTCTGGGGGATGTTAGAGATGGAAGCGCTGCTGCTCGATTTACTGCAGCATCGCGCAGTGTTGCCCGAATTTGCTCGCGATGCCTCCTACGCGGAACGTGACGAGTTGCTGCTGCGAAGACCGCTAGGAGTACTCAATAGCGCCTTAAATGGGCGCGATTACTTGACGGACAGTAGTTTTACCGTCGCGGACCTCAACGTGGCGAGTATCCTTGCGTGGGGCAAAATGGGGCGCTTGGATCTATCGTCTCATTCGGATTAGCGCGATGGGTCGACAGCTGTTTGGCGCGACCTGCCTACGGCCGAGTGCGCGATCGGACAAGCCGCAAGTGAGT
>Ga0209465_10001539_pt1 | contig 10233 bp, 11 predicted proteins | sample PanSoiPlot1MoBio_FD_188321 | JGI IMG/M metagenome (GOLD analysis project Ga0209465, IMG submission 188321) | Tropical forest soil microbial communities from Panama analyzed to predict greenhouse gas emissions - Panama Soil Plot 1 MoBio (SPAdes)... | ecosystem: Environmental > Terrestrial > Soil...
TGCAAAGCGTGATTCTGATGCAGCCCCGAGCCCTAGTCTTTCCCTGTTCTTGGCCTAACCCGGGTAATTGAAAGTTAGGGCCGAGCGACGCCTAATGCTGCCATCCTTTGAGTGCCGGTACTTTAGCGGTATAGCGAACTGCTGTTATTGCGCTACAGCAATCAAGAGTGAAAAAAATCCGAATAATGGCGAGGTGCGCGCATCAGGATTGCGGTCGAATGCCGCCGGTCTTGGAGTGAACTCACTAAAGTGTTTTGCTTCCAGACACAGAGGTGTCGTTGACAAGGGTACGGCTTTGCGACACCACCATCACGCTGCTCTGTGGTTTATTCAGGTAATCCTCTGCCGTTGACTGCGGGTCAAGCCAAAGCCAGATGGGGGAGCGGAGGTTGTGTCCTTCGTCGTGGTTTTAGGCGGATCGGGCGCTAACTGGTCGAAGATGTCCCCAGCGGCTAGGGAAACTTTCGGCTTCTGATCCTTTACCTCATCTGACGAAAAAAGAGGAGCAGCGGCCATAGGGTTTGCCGGAGCATGACGAGTTGCAAAGACCAAGAACAACAGCAGCCAGCACGCCAGCAAGCATAATCGTGCAGATCAGCTTCAATCGGAACGGAATCCGGCGCAGAGCCGCGATGCCTGTCGAGATTCAACGGCTTGCCTGGCCTACCACGTAAGATTGGCCGGTGATCGGGTTACCGTCTGCGACCTCAATTCAGCAAGGATGGTAAGTAGGGGTTCGATAATCGGGATTGGAGCTTCCCGGTTCTCGTTCTTTGTCGGCCCGGTGTATGGCGACGCACAACGGAATCTTCCAGCAATTGTCCGCCAACTGCCGCTGTCCTCACTCTCCGGTCTTCACGCAGAAAAGCTCTGCGGCGCGTTTACGAATGTCTGCCGGGAGGGGGCGGGCCCGTCGCGAGGAAGTATCAATACAGACACCCGTCAGAAAGGTGCGTGCCGCCAGCTCCCCGGTATCCTGGTTCGTCATGTCATGACTAAGAAGAACTACCTTGTCGCGAACTTCCTGAATTGACGATTGAATGGTCAGCAAGTCGCCGGCGAACAGTTCGCGCTTGTATTCGAGGCGCTGTTCCACGGCGACCATCCCAATCCCGTCCTGTCGCAAGCGAGCGGCGGACAACCCGATTGAGGCCAGCAAGTTCCACGTAGCTTCGTCGAACTTGCCCACATACCACATGACGTTCATGTGGCCCATGTGATCGCAATGCCAGGGATACACTGTGCCCCGGTAGGTAACTATGGATTCAGCCATATCCATCCTTTTCAAAAAGGCAACAGTCTTTTGTGACTTTCGTAGCAGAGCGGTTCAAGGGTGTTATTTTGATGCCCGATCTGAGCGGAAGTACTCATTCGCAGCAGCACGAAATAAGAAAAAGCTGAACACCGCGAAGACCACGACATGCACTGCAGCTTGTGACCAGGAGTGCCAGAGGCTGATCACCACGTGGAAGGCGATCCAGGCTATTGCTAGCCAGCGCGCCCAGTTGCGTCCGCGAAGCAGGAAGATTCCCGCAACAATCGCGAGCACGCGCACAAGTGAAACCCAGAGGATATCGTTGTGCAGCGGCTGGTGCAGGTTGAGTTCGGAGAGGTGATACGCGAGGCCGACCGCGCCGGAGCCGATCCATAGCAAGGCCAGCAAAGTGATCGATAGAGGGCGAGGGGTCATGCAACTGGGACAGTTTAGACCAAGTGGCTAACCGAGAGTGGGCAGTGGGGTAGTGGATAGCAAAGCAGGTCCTTCGACTACCCGCTCGCCCGACCCGCAAGAGCGGGCCGAAATGTTTTGGGCGAGCGCTCAGGGCGACCGTTTAACGAGGGCGTGCTAAGCGCGCTCCTATCATGACCTAATCAAACCGTTGTGGCGCCTCTTGACGCTTGAAATGTTACAGAAATCAACGATGATTCTCCACCGGGAGCTAATCCCCACCCTTCCCGCCTCTCGCTTCCGTCCACGACGTATCGAACGGTTGGCGGGATTCTGACCCGCAAGGCGGCGCGTGCAACTCATAGTTGGCGAGCTTATGACTTGCGGGTTTTCTTCTGTTAAAAGCAACCGCCCCCACCCCAACACGCTTTTAGTGAAGCGTCCATTCTCTGAGCTTGGCAAGGATTACGTTCTCTTGCGCTTTGGCCTCCCGCAGACGCTTGCGGGATTCTTTGTCGTGGGGATTTTGTTCGACTGCCTTCTGAAGCAATTCAATTTGGAGGCGGATACCCGTCAACATTGCTCTGACATTGGAAAGCTCAGTCTTGCCGACCATGAAACAAACATACACCTTCGCCATGAGCGGGCTGCACCCGAATCTCCCCGCAGCTTCCTCCGTCCGCTGAACTGCTGGAGTAGAGCACCATCTACACCTATGATCTCTGCTATGCTGGCCAACGCTTCTGCCTCGTTTGTGACGAACGACTAGCCGAAGTATCCAAAGCCATACGCCGTCACGAGAGCATTATGGCCCAAGGCGCTTTGTGGCTCCGAATGGATGAAGTGACTGAGGAAAGGCAACAAGATTTCAGGGTCAGAGTTATCGCATCATTCACGGAAGCGCAGATGGCGTGGGACGCGTACCGCGATCGCCTCAAGGAGCACGGACTGCTGCCGTTTTCCGAGTAGCGGCATCAACACACGTTAGGACAGCACGGATTCGTACGCCGCATCCGGTTACTCATCATAAAATTTCCTTCACGTAGCTGTCTTTGTATCAAAAGGATTTCCTATAAAACCGTAGTAACTCTGAAAATGTGGAAATCAAGGAAGAAACCGCTAACCGCACGGACGCCATGATCCTCTTGCCATCCGTTGCCAGTTGCATTTCGCGAATCAACCTTTCAATCGAATTGCACTTTCTGGACTCCTTTGCTCTTTTCCTTGCGAGAGGTAATGAGTCCGGCTCACAAAATTTGCGATGGAGATTTAATGGCCCGACGGACAACCAACGCCGTTTCAGCAACCTCTTTGCAGCGTAACTGGCGGCTACCTACTTCAGAATGTAATATCCCAGCACCTTTGTCGCGTCGAACTCGGCATCGAAGCCGTATGCGGTCATGGTGACGCGACCGCTCTGATGGATATTGACTATCACCCACGCGTAATCGCGGTCTGTCTGCGGGTTCACCGTTACGTCGTCCGGCTGTGCAGCAAACGGCGAGCCTCCCGAGCCCACCAGCACCTGCCACGAATGGGCGTCGGACAAGCCCAGCGGCTTCTCGATGTGGAAAATGTGCTCGTGCCCGCAGAAATAAATCGCTCTGTACTGCTCAATCACTTTCCAGAACTCATCGCGCGCGGGAGGGAAGAGGTCTAAGCCTGCAGGCGAGGTCGGCTCCGGTGTGGTCGCGCCAAAGTAATAGGTGAAGGCGGGCTTGTGTCCAAACACGAAGAAGTTCTTGATTCCACGCCCGGCAGCGGCCGCCAAATCGGATGCCAGGAATTGCGTCGGAGCATGGGAATCGTCGCCCACCGGGTCGGTGTTAATCACCACGAAATGTGATCCCGCCAAGTCGAAGCTGTAGCTCAGTTGGCTCTGGTTGGTCTTGAGATTGTCGAGCGAACTGTTGTCAGAGGTATTGATGTTGGTGGGCTGGACTCCGAAGAGGTTTTGGAACCGGCTGGTGTCGAGGATCAGGTCGCCCATGTTATCGCGCCACGCATCCTCGTTCTGGGGCAGAGCGATTTTGCCTGGGGGACACTGACACTGCACCTCGTGGTTGCCCGGCACGGGTACCACATAGAGGTGGATCTCCATGTCTCCGGCGACCATCCCGCGCCAGAAGCCATATTGCTGCCAGAACTTCAGCTTTTCCAATGGCACGTTGGCGTCGCCATAGCCCTGGATCATGTCGCCGTCAAAGAACAGCAGGTTTGGAACGTTGGGGACGTTGCGCGATTGAATCGAGTTCAAGATGCGCGACCAGGCTTTGGTGTTCTGTAGCCAGATCTGGTCTTGTAGCGATAGCGGCAGTGTCGATGGATCGGGATTGTTGGGGTCTTGGCGCGAATCGCCAACACTGGAGAAGGAAATAACAATCGGGTCATTGCTCTGGGCAAACACCGGTAGCCAGCTCGGTGCAAGCGTCAGGCAGAGCAGCGTGGCTGTCATCAGGCCACTGCTCTTGACGACTGGACGAAAAGTCATCATGGACAACCTCCCCTCAATAATTTGTAGGTTTTGCACTGCAGGCTAAATCGCAGCAGCAAGCCGTGGCGCTTAGTATCACTTAATTGCGGGTAAAACGGACTGGCAAATCCACTTTGACATATTCGAGACCCTTATTTGAATACTCTGTTCGCGTACAGGCCTAGCGCAGCAAAACGCGAGCAGAGCTGCGCTCCGACCCACGCTTTCAGCAACTTACCCAACGCTACCGGCACTGAGCCGAACCATAAGAGCCAACCCCTTGAACCCCCGAATAGCTCGTGCGAAGGCGCAGCTGATCCGCAGTGCAGAAAGGAAATCATTTTGCCCCAACGTCCGATTTGTCGACCATGCGATTGCGGCTCGGGCTTAGGTTGCAAAAATCTTGATCCCAAGGCTATTCAAACAAGACCAGAACTTGTTCGGGCTTGACCGCATCATTGGGTGCCACTTCGATTGATTTAACGACACCAGCCGATTGGGCATTGATTTTGATCTCCATCTTCATCGCATCCAGAACCAGGAGCAGGTCGTTCATTTGTACATGGTCACCTAGTTTCACATGCAGACGGACTACCACCCCTGCCAAGGGGCTACGACACACCTTGGCCTCGTCCACTTCAGACGATGCGCCGGGTTTCGGAGCAGTCGGTAGTACCGAGGAGTAGATCGCTGGCGGCGCCGGAGCCGACAACCCATCTTCATCCGATGGTTCAGCTTCCTCGACCTCAACTTCGAACATCTTGCCCGCAACAACAATCTTCAGCTTCAAGGCTGGCCCTCAATTGGCAGTATCGATAGGCGGAAAGACATGTAACAGGCGAAATCGGTTGGCCTGTCAGTGCCTTTGTTGCACAAGATTATGTGATGCCTGGATCGTGTCTCGGCCGCGTTGCAACCAGCGGTCATGACCTTCGTTCGACGCATGCAGGATCTTTATTGACAAAACTCGAACCCGCTTCCCGAAGAACTCGTTCGCAGCAGCCTGGATGACAGCCACGATTTCCGGGGTGATCTCATGCGGCAATTGCACGACCGGGGTAACCGAAGGAGCCCGTTCAGCCGCCTCCTGCCGATTCCCTGAAATGACTACCGTACGAATCTGTGTGGCGTCACCCATTGACGATTCTTATCATCTCTAGAGTGGAATTAACCCGTGTTTCTTCGGTGGCCGGAACTCTCGCTTGGTATGCAAGCCCTCAAGCGCTTGAGCAAGGTATAGTCTTGTTTGCGACGGTTCAATGACATCGTCCACCAAGCGGCTTCCGGCCGCGACAAAGGGATTGGAAAATGTGTTCCTGTACATTTCGATCAGTTCCTGTCTGCGCTGCCGACGATTCTCGGCTGAATCGATCTCTCTCCGGAATACGATTTCAGCCGCGCCTTCGGCTCCCATAACCGCGATTTCAGCCGTCGGCCATGCTATTACTCGGTCTGCCCCCAAATCCTTGCAGCACATGGCGATGTAGGCGCCGCCATAGGCTTTGCGCAGGACCACAGTCAGCTTGGGTACGGTGGCGGCTGAGTACGCAAACAGGATCTTAGCGCCGTGACGGATAATCCCGCCATACTCCTGATCAACGCCGGGCAGGAACCCTGGCACATCGACGAAGGTCAGCAGCGGTATGTTGAACGCATTGCAGAAGCGCACAAACCATGCGACTTTATCCGAGGCGTCTATGTCGAGCGCCCCGGCGAGTACCGATGGCTGGCTGGCGACAACGCCCACAGTGCGTCCTTGTAGTCGGCCGAAGCCTACGACGACGTTGGCTGCAAAACCTGGCTGCAACTCAAAGAAGTCCTGGTAGTCAACGACTCGTCTGATTACCTCGCGGACGTCATATCCGATCTTGGATTCTTGCGGAACCAGTTGGTTCAACTCCGGATCGTCTTCCAGCACGCTTTCGTACGGCTGCCGCGGAGGGTCTTCGAGGTTGTTCGAAGGCAGGAAGCTCAGGAGCCGACGGCAAAGTTGAAGAGCACCTTCGTCATCCTCAGCAATCAGGTGTACGACCCCCGACCGATTCATTTGGGCCGAAGGACCTCCCAGCTGATCGGCCGTTACAACCTCGCCGGTCACCTGCTTGATTACCTGCGGACCGGTGATAAACATCTGCGCGTGGCGCGTCTGAATAATAAAGTCTGTCAGCGCCGGACTATACGCTGCGCCGCCGGCACAAGGTCCACAAATTACCGCGATTTGCGGAACAGTTCCAGAGAGCATGACATTGTTGTAGAAGACCTTCGCGTACCCCGCGAGGCTGTTAATTCCCTCCTGGACTCTCGCTCCTCCGGAGTCGTTAATGAAGATGAAAGGGCTGCCCGTCTTCAGAGAGAGCTGCATCGTGTCGGCGATCTTGGCGCAATGAACTTCTCCGGCAGCGCCGCCCAGAACTGTGAAATCTTGACTCGCGAGATGCACGGTGCGTCCATCGATTCTGGCGCAGCCAGTGACAACTCCATCCGCCGGTACTTCCTTGTCCGCCATACCGAACAGAGTGGCCCTATGTTTGGCAAAGAGCCCGACTTCCTGAAAGCTCACCCGGTCGACCAGCTTGTCGATGCGCTCTCGGGCGGTCAGCTTGCCCGAGGCATGTTGCTTGTCGATCCGCTCTTTGCCGCCGCCGAGCTCTACCTTGGCACGCTTCTGACGCAGGCTGGCAATCTGTTCCTCAAGAATGTCCTGCGGCGATTTGGTGGTTTCTGTTGCCATATAGTCTTCTTTTGGCTCGCTGGAGTGGCGTTTCGTAACGCACTCAGCGTTCACCACTGATAATTACATGTGGTATCCGCCGTTTACGTTGAGTTCCTGTCCAGTAATGTAATCCCCCTCAGCAGCCAGAAACGCAGCTGCGTGGGCGATTTCTTCCGGAGTCGCGAAGCGGCCCAGCGGAATCTTGGCCTTGATCTGCGCGGCAATCTCTTCAGGAATCGCATCCACCATTTCGGTGGAAGTAAAACCCGGAGCGATTGCGTTAGCGGTGACGTTGAACTTCGCCAACTCCAATGCCAGGGTCTTGGTGAAGGCGATGATGCCGCCTTTACTGGCCGAGTAATTGGCTTGGCCGAAAGCGCCCATCTGGCCGACAACCGAGCTGATGTTGATGATCCGCCCAAACCGCTGGTTCATCATCGCGGGAACAGCCGCGCTGGTGCAGTAAAAAGTTCCGTTCAGATTCACATTGATTACGGCAGCCCAGTCTTCTTCCGTCATCTTGCGCATACTGCGATCGCGGGTGATTCCTGCGTTGTTTACCAGAATGTCGAGGCGTTGCCATTTGTCGAGGACTTCTTTGACGATGCGCGAGGCTTCGCCCTTCTTGGCGACGTCTCCCTGAATGAGAACGCACTCTCCGCCGAACTCACGGATTTCCTCCGCGCAACTTTCGGCGTGCCTCGTGTCAGAACGGAAGTTCAGAGCAACCTTGGCGCCGCGACGTGCGAGTTCTATGGCGATCGCCCGTCCGATACCGCGTGATGCTCCAGTGACCAGGGCCACTCTTCCGTTGAGAGTCGTCGGTGAATAATGTCCGTTTCCTGCTGCAACATTTGCCATTTCTCTACTCCTGTCGTCTTCCACGAGCACAATTGCTGGATCAACTTTCATAACGACGTAGCCACCGACGGCGCCAGCTCCGAAGCCAGGGGCAAAGACACGCATCGGACGGTCGATCCGCCCTTCGCGCACCGCGTCGTGAACTGCTATGAGAATGCTTGCGGAGGAGGTATTGCCAACGTGTTCGATATTGAAGAAGATACGATCTCCGGAAATACCCGCGGCTTCCGCTAGCGTCAGAACCATGTTCTTGTTGGCCTGATGTGGAACCACCAGATCGACCGCGTCGATCAGTGATCCTCCCTTGCCATTCGGCCCTGGTAGTTTCGCCAACTCACCCATCATTTCCTTCAGGTAGCGGCTTACGAGTGCCTTAACTTCAGGTCCGTAGACGGTGATGTTGTTATCGAACTCCGGATTTGGCCAGATGATCGAGTTCACCTCTGACCACGGCCCACTGGCGTAGGTTTGAAAGACTTCAATATCCGACGGAGCCCCCTCTGGGGCCGGACCAATGACCATAGCCGCTGCCCCGTCACCGAAGATCATCCGTGAGGTGCGGACTGTGCCTATCTTGTCGGAGAACTTCTCGGCACAAACCACCAGCACAGGCCGCTCAATTTCCTGGAGCAGGCGAATTGCCTCACCCACGCCGTAAGGCATTCCAGCACATGCCGCTACAATATCGCTGGAATTGTGCGTTTGCAGCAACCCAAGCTCGCCGGAGAGCCATGTGGCCATCGAAGGAATAAGCTTTGTGCTGGTGCATGTGCAAAACAGGACTGCGCCGATTTCGGCCGGCTTGCGGCCTGATTTCTCCAGTGCGCGCCTGGCTGCAAGCAGCGCCATCTCATCCAACGGCAGCTCGGTATAGCGCCTCTGCTCGATTCCGGTCTTTTCCAAAATCTCGGCGGCACTCATCCGCGACCAGCAGTAAGCATGGTTCCGGATGATGTCGGTATTGCTGCATACAACTTCACCCTGATAAACGGCGAGCGCTTCAATCTTCGGTAAGACCTTGAACTTCTTGTCGACCTCAACTGGGGGATAAGGGCGAACCGGTTCGCTGAGTGCTAGCGTTTCCGCACTGGCCGGTCGTCTCGGCGCCTGCCTGACTCTCGGCCCCCAACTGTCGTCGCTCTTTACCCGCTGAATGAACTGGTAAACCTCCGGGCTACGCGGATAGAACGCTACCACGTAGTCATCATCCTTTAGCTGCCCGACTTCGATCTGCGTGCTCGAATTCGGATCCCATGGGTACTGGTTATGGAGGATCATGCACTGCCGCATCAAGGCCTCGAGTTCGGGGACTGGATGGAGGCAGTTCAGGACGTCGTCGTTGCTGTACCGAAGGTAGTCGGGGTCGTAGGTTGACAGGTGACGCGTCCGGTTGGTGGGATTGGAAAGCGCCTCCTCCACCGTGGGCCGTATTGGCCGGAGTTCCCCGCTGGCGCTAATTGCGTTGCGAAATACGTTGAGCAAAATACCGAAGGCGCGGTCTTCCAACTCCTCATCCCATGACGGTGGAAGGCTGTGGTAGCCGGCTTCCAACGCGCTGAGAACGCCAGACTGATCTCTGGGTTTGTAGATCGGGAGGAACACGTCATCCTGGCGGTGCGGAAGATCGCGCCAGCGGATGGGGCGTTTTTCGTACATCGTCAGTGTATACCGGTTCACCCAAAAGCGATTGAGTGCCATATCGCGGCATAGCTCATATCGGCTTTTGTATTCACTGGCTTGTACCCGATCCGCAATTTCAACTTCAGTGGGAGCCTTTTCGCCAAAGTCTCTGCGGATCACCGCCGCGAACTGCTTTTGACCTCGGAATACCGAAAAATCCAGCTCGGGAAAAAAGTTTCCGGGAAAAACGATCTGTCCGTGAGAATTTATGATGAACGGCTTTAACAACATCGACTGCCTCGCACTCTTTAGGTGTTTGGTTCCTGATTTCTCTCTCGATCCAACGCAATCTCTGCAAACTGGGCCCAGTCGTCGTAGTGAACTTGAGGAGAAAATCAGCTGGCCAGACTTGCTATAACAAAAGCTAATGGCGTGCGGTGTCTGCAACCTGTGACATGAGTTTTTTAGACGTGTGATGCGCGTCACAGACTTATTGTTCGCGATCAAACGCGATACGGTTGCCACCACCCCAACATCTCATTTCCTTTGCTTGAAGTCTTATGAAACAAGAAAGCCACGGCTGAGCCGTGGCTTTCATTACATCTCTGGTTGGACGCACAGGCAGCAGAGAAGCCCTCCGAGACAGCGCATCGATGATCAAACAAATTCGTGATCAAGAATCTGTTGTGTTTGCTACTGGTTTAACGCTGCTTGAGACACCTACTAAGGTCGGCAGAAAAAGTCCTTCCATCCTCTGGCACGGACACAACCGCTCGTCGGCCATGTCGGAGGCCGCGCTCTAGTTGTGAACTCGCTCGTGTCGTCAGAACCCGAATTTACTCGGAGATCACTGTGCGTCTGAGCGAGCCGCAAGCCACTGATTGATATGGGGCCAGG
>Ga0209465_10001540_pt1 | contig 10233 bp, 7 predicted proteins | sample PanSoiPlot1MoBio_FD_188321 | JGI IMG/M metagenome (GOLD analysis project Ga0209465, IMG submission 188321) | Tropical forest soil microbial communities from Panama analyzed to predict greenhouse gas emissions - Panama Soil Plot 1 MoBio (SPAdes)... | ecosystem: Environmental > Terrestrial > Soil...
CCGAACACGTCGAGCAGCACGTCCACGTACTTGCCGCTGGCGATGCTGCCCAGGAGGACGACCTCGCAGTCGGGACCCGCGGCCTCGTCCACCAGCCGCGCGTCACGCACGAGGGGCTCGCGGTAGCGCGCGTCGGCAAAGAGGACGCGTTCTTCGGTCGCGAGTCTTTGCGAAAGAACCAGCAGATGGGCCAGGGAGCCGAAAGCCGCGGTGATCCAGGCGCAGTGAATTAAGGGAAGGACGAGCATTTCCACGAAAACGGCCGCGTAGTTCGGGTGCCGCACGTAGCGAAAAGGGCCCGTCGAGACAATGCCCATGGCGGTCGAATCCACCACCTGGACGTTCCAATGGTCGCCCAGGGTTCGAATCACCCACCAGCGAACGACATTGGCCGCCAGAAAAATGGCGAAGCAGACCGCCGCGAACAGGGGATAAAACGGGCGGTCGAGAAAAACAACTTCCAAGGCCGAGCAGAGAAGCACGGAGCTATGAAGCAGAACCATCCAGCGGAAGCGGGGATCGACGACTTTAGAGGCGCCGCGCGCGACCAGGTCGGCCTCGTGGCGCCGCGAGATCCGCAGCTCGTACAAGCGCAGGAGCGCGACCGCGAAAAGAAGGGCCAGATAGGCGATGACGCTCAGGTCCATTGCAACAGCAAAAACTCCGCGCTGAAGCCCGGGCCAAAGGCCGCGGCAATGGCGTGTTCGCCGGTCTTCAAAGGGCGTTTTTCAAGCCACTCCTGAAGGATGAAGAGGATCGTGGCGCTTGAAAGGTTCCCGACGTTCGCCAAGATGTCCCAGGAGGGCTGCGTGTCGCATTTGCAGAGTCCAAGCTGCTGCTCGACATTGCCGAGAAGGCGGGCGCCGCCGGGGTGAAGGATCCACCCCTTGATGTCCTGGCGGGTCTTGCCGTGGCGCGCAAGAAAACCATAAACGAGTTCATGGATTTTGGCGCCGATCATTTCGGGCACGTCCTTGGCGAGGAGAATGTGGAAACCCGAGTCGCGCAAGTCAAAACCCATCGCACCGAGCGAATCGGGGAAAGTGTAAGTTTCGGTGACCAGGACCCGCGGGCCCGGTTTTTTCTGACCGGTCACGACGACCGCGGCAGCGCCGTCACCGAAGAGAATCGACGAGATGAGGTTCGCCTGCGAGATATCCTTGCGCTGGAAGGTCAGCGAAGGCAGTTCGACGGCGATGATGAGGGCGTTGGCGCCGGGGTTCGACTTGATGAAGTCCGCTGCACGAGAGATGGCCATGGCCCCGGCGGCACACCCGAGCTCGGTGAAGGGCATGCGGCAAACGTTGGAGCGGAAACCCATAAGATTGATGAGGTGAGCATCGAGTGAAGGAATCATGAAGCCCGTACACGAGACCGTAATGATGAGGTCGATCTGATCGGGACGGAGGGCGGCGCGCTCGAGACACTTTTCGGCGGCTTCCCGGCCGAGCCTAACGGCATGGTCGATGTACTCGTTATTGGTTTGAGAGAGCGGACGAGGCTCGATTGTGTAGTCGATGGGGAAGATGGAGTGACGCCGCTGAACCTGCGCGTTGTCCACGATGGCCATCATGGCTTCCAGGCGTCGTTCCGAGATGTCGAACACGCGACCCATGTAGTATTTCACGTCGTCTCGCGTGATGAGATGAGGAGGAAGCGCGGTGGCCGTAGCTGCGATGGTTGCGTGTGGAGAGTGGCCGTTTGAAGATACGCGATTCAAATCGCTCAAGTGCACCATCCCTGATCCCCCACCAGGTGTGACTTTCGAATAGCCCAAACATCCAACAAAAAATGTGCAAGCCGCGGGCGCGGATTCGATTTTGGTACTGTACCGCAATTTAGGGCCAAGGGGAAATGCGCGGCGAGAATTTGGCAAGAAGGCGCGTGAGAGTAACCCGGCCCTGCCGGACGCGAAAGATTTCCCGCAGGACAAGCCCCGTGAGCGAACTCCTCCGTCACACGGAGGAAACGCCCTCGCTGCGCGTTCCGGCTCAGCGGGCCGCTTCCTGACTGGCCCGGATTTCCTGCCAGCGCCGGGGACGCTTGCCGGCCTCGAGAACCTTCTTGCGCAGGCGGATGGATCTGGGGGTAATTTCGACGAATTCGTCGTCGGCAATAAACTCGATGGCCTGCTCGAGGCTCAGCTGGCGGTGCGGGATTAAGCGAATCGCTTCGTCGGCGGTAGACGAGCGCATGTTGGTGAGCTTCTTCTCTTTTGTGACGTTGACTTCCATGTCCTGCTCGCGCGAATTCTCGCCAACAACCATGCCTTCGTAGACTTCAACGGCCGGTCCGATGAAGAGTTCACCGCGCTCCTGGAGGCCCCAAAGGGCATAGGCCGTGGACACCCCGGCGCGATCGGCGACCAGGGCGCCGGTGGGTCGAAGCGCCATGTCTCCGCCGTATTCGGTCCAGCCATCGAAAAGGGAATGAATGAGGGCCGTGCCGCGTGTATCGGTGAGCAGCTGGCTTCTCAGTCCGATCAAGCCGCGCGAGGGAATCTTGAAGTCCAGGCGCACGCGGCCGGAGCCATGATTGCTCATTTTGAGCATTTCGCCGCGGCGGCTGCCGAGGGTTTCCATGATGATGCCGATGAAATTCTCGGGAATGTCGACGACAAGACGCTCAATGGGCTCCAGTTTCTTGCCATTTTCGGTGCGCACAACGATTTCAGGCTTGCCAACCATGAGTTCGAAACCCTCGCGGCGCATGGTTTCGATAAGGATGGCAAGCTGCAATTCGCCGCGGCCGAGAACGCGGAAGGACTCCGGCGAATCGGTGTCCTCGACGCGAATGGAGACGTTGGTCAGGAGCTCCTTGGCGAGGCGGTCGCGGAGATCGCGCGAAGTAAGGTAGCTGCCTTCGCGTCCGGAGAGAGGTCCGGAATTGACGGAGAAGATCATGGCGAGGGTGGGCTCATCAATGGTGAGGGGCTCGAGCGGCGCGGGATTTTCGCGACTGGTGATGGTTTCGCCAATCTGGATGCCCTCAACGCCAGCAATGGCGACGATATCGCCTGCGGCCACGGTTTCCGCCTCATCGCGCTCAAGACCGCGGAAAGTGAATAGCTTTGTGATCTTTGTGGGCTCGAGTTTGCCGTCCCGCTTGCTGATGGCCACCTCGTCGCCGCGGTTCAAGGTGCCGTTGAACACGCGGGCGATGGCGATGCGGCCAAGAAACTCGGAGTAATCGAGGTTGGTGACCTGCAGTTGGAGAACACCGCCGGGGTCGCCGGTGGGAGCGGGAATCTTGTTGACGATGGCTTCGAAAAGGGGAAGAAGATCCCCGGAGTCGTCGCCCGGCGTGCGGTGAGCGACACCTTCGCGGGCGTTGGTATAGACAACCGGAAACTCGAGCTGATCTTCGGTGGCGTCGAGATCGATGAATAGATCGTAGATCTCGTTGAGGACTTCTCCGGGGCGTGCGTCCGCACGGTCAATTTTGTTCAGAACGACGACCGGAGGTAGCTTGGAGGCGAGGGCCTTCTGCAGCACGTAGCGGGTTTGCGGGAGCGGGCCCTCGCTCGAGTCCACAAGAAGCACGACGCCATCGACCATGCGCAGGGCGCGCTCGACCTCCCCGCCGAAATCGCTGTGGCCCGGCGTGTCGACAATGTTGATCTTGGTGTCGTGGAATTCGACGGCGGTGTTCTTCGCCAGAATGGTGATGCCGCGCTCGCGTTCAAGGTCATTGGAGTCCATGACGCGCTCGACCACTTCCTGATTGGCGCGGAAGATGCCGGACTGCTTGAGCATGGCGTCGACCAGGGTGGTTTTGCCGTGGTCCACGTGGGCGATGATGGCGATATTGCGAATGTCTTTCGTCATGTTCGTCAAGGCGTTAGAGACAAAAATGGCTGCTGACACAACCAGCAGCCCGGACGAATCTCTTTCTTCATCAATTGCAGGTGCGGTCTCTAAGCCCCTATTTTAGCAGACGCGTTGCTCGCGAGTCACCCGTAGATTTCCCGATCGCAACGGCGGTAGCCGCGAGCGTGGTGTGGTATGCTCACCGAGATTTTTTGCGCGCGGGTGAGAACGTAGTTGGGCGGACAGCCGATGAAAAAACGGGAAATGTTTCGTCTGTTGGCAGCGGTGTTGCTGATGGCCTCGACTGCCGGCGCGCAGGAGGAGCCGGGTTCGCGGCAGGACCTCACGAAGATTTTCGAACGAAAAGAGGTCATGATCCCGATGAGGGACGGTGTGAAATTGCACACCGAAATCTATACGCCCCGCGAGGGTGGCCCTCCGCTGCCCGTATTGCTGCAGCGCACTCCCTACGGCGTGTCGGCCGGTCTCGGCGCTTACAGCCGGTTCTTGAAAGGCGACCAGCACTTCTACGCGGACGGCTACATTTTCGTCTACCAGGACATCCGGGGGAGGTACGGCTCGGGTGGGAATTTCGAGATGAATCGGCCGGTGCGCGGCCCGAACGATCCCACCGGGGTGGATGAGACGACCGATACCTACGACACCATCGAATGGCTGCTGAAGAACCTGCCAAACCAGAACGGGCGGGTCGGCATCCGGGGCGTGTCGTACGACGGTTTTCTCGCGGCCATGGCGATGGTGAATCCTCATCCGGCGTTGAAGGCGGTTTCCGAGCAGGCGTGCATGGGCGACGCGTGGATGGGAGACGACTTTTTTCACAATGGCGCTTTCCGGCTGAGCTATGGGTTCGAGTACGCGGCGCTGATGGAAACCACGAGGGAGAATTTCACCTTTCAATTCGATGAGTTCGACCTGTACAACTGGTATCTGCGCCTCGGCTCTCTCGCGAACGTGAATGCCAAATACTTTCACGGGAAACTCCCGACATGGAATAACTTTGTGGCGCACCCGACCTACGACGACTTCTGGAAAATTCACGCCGTGGAATCGGCCTTGAAGGTAGCAACGGTGCCGAACCTGAATGTTGCGGGTTGGTGGGACCAGGAAGACTTTTACGGGCCCATGCGCACCTACGAGAACCTCGAAAACACGGATACGAAGCACCTGAACTTCCTGGTTGTGGGCCCGTGGAACCATGGGGGATGGTCCGCAGGCCCGGGGAATACCCTCGGGCAGATACAGTTCTGGTCGAACACCGCAGACTATTTTCGGAAGAAGATCGAGGCGCCATGGTTTGCCTACTGGCTGCACGACAAGGGCAGCCTGCCGCTGAAAGAATCGCTGCTGTTTCAAACCGGCAGCGACACGTGGACGAGTTTCGACGCCTGGCCGCCGGCGGACGCGAGAAAAAGGAACTTATATTTCGGCGAGGGCGGTCGGCTGTCGTTCGAAGCGCCCGACAACGGGGGCGCGGACGCGTTTGATTCCTACGTCAGCGATCCGGCGCATCCGGTTCCGTACCGGCAACGCCCGGTGGATATGACCTATCCGGAAGATCACCCGGGCGGCTGGTACACGTGGCTCGTCGAGGACCAGCGGTTCGTGGAAAACCGCCCTGACGTTCTGACTTGGCAGACCGGGGAACTCCGCGAGGACCTCACGGTTGCCGGGCAGGTTACGGCCAAGCTGTTTTTGTCGACCACGGGAACGGACAGCGATTGGGTGGTGAAGCTGATTGACGTGTATCCGCAGAAAGTGGAGAGCGACTGGAAGCTCTCCGGATACGAATTGATGATTGCCGATGAGATTTTCCGCGGGCGCTATCGCAAGTCGTACGAGAAACCCGAGGCCCTCGTGGCCGGAGAAGTCACTCCGTACAACATCAGCCTGCACACGGCCGATCATGTGTTCAAAAAGGGCCACCGGATCATGGTCCAGGTGCAGAGCACGTGGTTTCCGCTGTATGACCGGAACCCGCAGAAATTTGTGCCGAATATTTTTGAGGCCAAGGAATCGGACTACCAAAAGGCGACGCAGCGAGTGTACCGGTCGAAGGAATATCCATCGAGCGTGGAGATTTCGGTGGTGCCGGACGTCGCGGGACACTGAAGGCTTCTCCGGGCATAAAAGCTGCGAACGGGAAGTGTTTCGCAAGCGTCAGCGGGAGGCCCGCGTCGGGCTCGTCGGGGGCGGGATTGCCCGGCGCGAGATTCAGGACCGCCTGAAACCACCAGTTCGGCTGGTAGCGGATCTGGACGGGCACGCCGCGCAGCGGTCCCTCGGTGCCCGCGAGAATTGTGAAGTAAACCTTCTTGCCGGTCAGCTTGTGTGTGGAGACGAAGTCGAGCTCGAGGAGATTCGGGTACGTGGTGTCGAGAAGCGGTGTCCGGTCAGCAGCGTGCAATCGGACCGGGAGCGAAGCCACGGGCGCAGCAGTTTCGAGGGTCAGAGTATTTTCCTGCGCGTCATGAACGTAGCAGCGTGATTGGGGAGCGGGAAGGCCGGCAACGGCGAGGTCCATCAGCTCGGCGACGGTGGCGAGGAATGAGCCAGCGCGCGAGCACCGGCCGGCGCTCGCGAGGGAACGCACGGGCAGGCCCGACGATTGCATATGGTCAAACATCACAGGCGCGGCGAGCTCGTATTGGTGAAGGGTGAAGTCGGTGTCGGATTCGAGCCTAACGACGAGGGAAAGCGCTCGGTCCGGTTCAACGCGGCTCAGAATGCCCGTAAAGGAATGAAGAGCGCGTTCCTGCTCATTTTTTAGCTCGCTTTCGATTTCCGCGACGGACTTTCCGCGAGAAGACTTCATGAAGCCGAAAAAAGCGCTGGCGGTGACGTCGTCCTCGCGAGGAGGAACGGCAAGCGGGGCGCGGTGCCAAGCGATTTCGGTGCCCGCTCCCCAGCGATTTATGGCGCGCGGGGCTTTCTCGGGGTCACTGCCAAAGAGAACCTGAAAAAACTCCTCGCGGGAGTCGGCACTCGAAGTGCCACGCCGAATGTAGCCGTTGCCGACGTCGTCCTTGCCAGCCCAGAAGAACAACAAACGAACACGGGCGGTCATGATGTAGTTGTATTCGACGGAGACCGCCAGTGGTTCCCGAACCGAGCGCAGGGCATCGAGAATGGGCTGGCGGTCGGCAGTAGCCGACGTCGCCCCGAGCGAAGTGAAAAGAAAAAAGAGGAGCAAGGCCAGGCGGTCGGGCGCGACCCTCATCCTGTCACGCGCCTTTTTCGAATCGCCGCCGGAGTGGGACCGAACATGGCGAGAGCTTACGGAACCCGGTGTTAAGCGAGTTTGACACGGAGTTGAATCGACGAAGAGGAACGACGCGCTTGTGCCCTTTGAGTAACGAAAGCGGGGCGATCGACCGGCGGGGCACGGTGTATGCAATCGGTAACAACAAGTGAAAGTTGACACAGCCGTCATCGAACGGTAACAGTCGCTTCCTTACCCTGAACGCAAGTTCGTCGCCCGAAAGCCGGTAATCCTCATCGCCATAGGGAGCCGACGATGCCTGGCTGTCCAACGCTGCTTCACAGATTCGACGCTCGGACTGCGTTTGCCGGTCAATTTCGCTCCGGCATCTCGCTGCACAGCCACACGATGTATTCGAAGGAGTATCTCGGCCGGCTGCCGACCTACATTGCCAAATTCCCTGTCGGCGGCTACATCATCGAGCGCGAACTCGGCCGGCTCCACCTGTACCAACACTGGGATTTCGATTTCAGCAAAATCTACTGGACACCGCCGCTGTCGCCGCGGGAAGCGCATAAACTCGAAGCCGAACAAATCGAAAGACAACTGGGATTGCGGGCCATCGTGTCTGTTTCGGATCACGACAACATCGAGGCGGGAATACACCTGCGAATGCTTCAAGGGACGTCGAGCGTGCCGATTTCGGTGGAGTGGACCGTGCCTTTCGAAGACACCGTGTTGCACATCGGGGTGCACAACCTCCCCGAGGAAAACGCCATGGCCTGGATGGCGGAACTGGGGTCCTTTACGGCCCAACCCGATGGCAAAAAACTGCGCGGGATTCTGTGCGCTCTCGACAGCGAAGAGTCCGTGCTGGTCGTTTTGAACCATCCTTATTGGGACGCCGAGAGCATCGGGGCGGAGCGGCACAAGCGCGCTTTAAGAGGCTTTCTGAGCAGATTCCTCGGGCAGCTGCACGCGATCGAGGTAAACGGCATGCGCTCGCGGAAGGAAAACCGCGAAGTGCTCGAACTCGGAGCGGTGCTCGGAATACCGGTGATCTCGGGCGGCGACCGCCACGGGTTCGAAGCGAACGCGGTGCTGAACCTGTCGCCGGCCGCAAGTTTCGAGGAGTTTGTTCGGGAAGTGCGCGACGAGAAGAGAAGCGAAATTGTCTTCATGCCGCAATACTTTGAGCCTTTACCGTTGCGCCTGATTGAAAACGCATGGCATGCCCTCTCGGATGCTCCCGGGGAATTTGGCCGTGGCCACTGGATGACGCGCGTGTTTATCGAACAGAATGGCGAGGCCAAGAGGCTTTCGCAGTTCACCGGGACGCGCTTTCACCGCTTCGTCGACAAGTTCCGCTGGGTCATCTCGCAGGTGGCAAATCCGGTGTTGCGACCCGCCTTGCGGCTGCCGTTTCTCGGACATGAAGAAGGAGGGTTATGATCCCGAGCCCGCGGGTCGCGCTGTTTTGCGAGACCTATCACGAGATAAACGGCGTGGCGCTGACGGCGCGGCAACTCGTCGGATACGCGAAGCGGCATGACCTGCCGCTGCTGGCGATTCACGGCGGAAAGCAGCCGGGGGCCTGGGAGGAAGGAAACGTCCGGAGGGTCGAACTGAAGCGCTCCTGGGGCAGCCTGGGGATCGAATGCGACCTCGAATACGACTTCTTCTTCTGGCGCTATGTCCATCGAATCCGGAAGGAATTGCAATTGTTCCGCCCGGACGTCATCCACATCACCAGTCCCGGCGAACTCGGGCAGCTCGGCGCTTACCTTTCGCGCCGGCTCGAGATTCCCCTGGTGGCCTCGTGGCACACGAATTTTCACCAGTTTGCGGCCCGACGATTCGAGAAGTTGATCGAGTTTTTGCCCGGGAAAATCTCGCGGCCGGCAGTGCGCTGGTCGCAGGATCAGGGATTGCGGGTTTTATTGTGGTTTTACAACTTCGCGAAAGTGACGCTCGCGCCCACCGAGTCCCAGGTCGCATGGCTCGAAAACGAGCTGCAAAAACCCTCCTTCCTGATGCCGCGGGGCGTGGACGGCGAGCAATTCAATCGCAAGCACAGAACGGTTCGCGACCGAACGTTGCGGCTCGGATTCGTCGGCAGAGTAACGCCGGAAAAGGGCGTGCGGCTCCTCCGGGACATAGAAAAAGAGCTCATAAGCCGAGGTCTGGACGACTTTCGAATCACCATTGTGGGTGATGGCAGCGAAGTGAACTGGCTGAAGAAACGCATGAAGCACGCCGACTTCACGGGCGTTTTGCGGGGCCAGGATTTGGCTCGGGCGTACGCGAATATGGACCTGTTCGTGTTTCCGTCTCGCACCGACACGTTTGGTAACGTGGTGCAGGAAGCGGCGGCGTCCGGCGTGCCGGCGGTTGTGACGAATGAGGGGGGACCGAAGCATCTGGTTGTCGCGGGGAAGACGGGACTCGTTGCCGAGAGCAGCGCGGAGTTCGTGGCCAAGGTGGTGGAGCTGGCCGTCGACCGCAAACGTTTAGAGGAGATGGGCGAAGCGGCGAGGGAGAGGGTTTCGGGAGTGTCGTGGGACGGGGCCTTCGAAAGGACCTATCTGGCCTATCGCGCTTGCCTCCCGGGCGAAGCCCCAGGGACCGCGGTTCAAAAAAAAATGATCCTGGCCGGAGGGGAGACTAGCGCGCGGCGGGAGGACGCCGAACGCAGCGGTCATTTTTCTTCGAAGACTTGCCTCAGGAGGGGTTCGCCGCTGCGTGCGGAATGACGGGGTTTCTTTCGCAACCGGGTAACCCGCGTTACTTGGCGGGCTGGGATTTCTCGCCGGAGCGAAACAGCGTCCACGGGCCGGCCTTCATGTCGTGGAGATAGGGTTCCTCCCAGGCGAACTCGGGATGGGCGGCGAGAAAGGCCTTGGCATGGAAATCCTCGCCGCACGGGTGTCCGGCGCGGGCAACCAGGCGCATCTCTCTAGCCATGGCGGAGTCGGCGGCCTTTGCTTGGACAGCGCCCCCCGGGTAGAAAGGCTGCCAGGCCCACACGGCCACACCGCGCGGGGTCCGATCCACGTGACCGCAGAGCGTGCGCTCGTTGGCGGTGTCCCTTTTCTCGAAAGAGTCGACGTGGTCGGCGAGCATCTGTTGGGCCAGCGCCACGTCAATCTTCCCCTTATTCTCCCTTAAAAGCTCCTCCCAGCGAACGCGGCGCGCATTCGGCGA
>Ga0209465_10001541_pt1 | contig 10227 bp, 10 predicted proteins | sample PanSoiPlot1MoBio_FD_188321 | JGI IMG/M metagenome (GOLD analysis project Ga0209465, IMG submission 188321) | Tropical forest soil microbial communities from Panama analyzed to predict greenhouse gas emissions - Panama Soil Plot 1 MoBio (SPAdes)... | ecosystem: Environmental > Terrestrial > Soil...
CAACCACCCCAATTTCGCCAATCCCAACGGGACCTTCGGCGTCTGCGAGCAGTGTGGCGAGCCGATCTCGCTGAAACGGCTGGAGGCGCGGCTCGAGACGACGTTGTGCATCCGCTGCAAGGAAGACCAAGAGCGCATCGAAAAGGCGTACGGCTAGCCGCCGTCACGCTGATCGTACTGACCCTCGGAGCCGGCGCCGGGTGCGCCGGCCCGCTCGCGTTCGAGTTCAACAGCGCCTCGATCGGAACTCCTGCGGACGGGACGTTGCGCCACCCCGCGCAGCTGCCGTTCGACGGCGACGGTTACACGGTGCCCGCGCCCTGGCGAAGCCGTCACGCGAACTACGCCACCGACGGGCTGGTCGACACGATCGTCCGGGCCGCGCGCGCGGTCTCGCGGGGCGCCCCGGGCGGCGTCGCCGCGATCGGGGACCTGTCTCACCGGAGCGGCGGCGGCTCGGTCGAGCACCGGTCGCACCAGAGCGGGCGAGACGTCGACGTCTTTTTCTACGGCGTCGATCACGACGGGCGGCCCGTTCTGCCCGGCGATGCCATGTTTCACTTCGCGCCCGACGGCCACGCGGCGCGCTGGTCGCCGCCGAAAGGCGTGCGCGCGCCGGCCGTCCCGGTGCCGGCGGTAAAGTTCGACGCCCGGCGAAACTGGGCGTTCGTGCGGGCGCTGCTGAGCGATCCCGAAAGCGAGGTGCAGTGGATCTTCATTCACCGGGCGCTGGCGGCGTCGTTGCTGCACGAGGCGACGGTGGAGGGTGACGATCCGGCGCTGGTGGCGCGCGCGTCGTTCATCATGAAGCAGCCGAGCGACTCGGAGGTTCACGATGATCACATGCACGTGCGGCTCTACTGCGCGCCGGCGGATCGACGGCTCGGCTGCGTCGACAAAGGGCCGGTCCGCTGGTGGAAGAAGATGTGGAAGTACATGGCGGTGCCGTTCGGTCGGCCGCCGGCGGAGACGGTCGGCGCCGACCTCATCGCGGCGTTCGGCCGGCTGTTTCGCGGCGAGCTGCCGCTGACGTTCGTTCCCCCCGACGTGACGTCGTAGTCAGCGGCCGGCGTCGGGGCGCGGCTCGGTCTTCGCTTCGGGCCGGAGCGGCGCTTCGAGCGTCAGGTGGGCCAGCACCCAGTCGAACGGGGCGCTCGCCCCGGCGAGCTCGGCGGCCGGCGTCGCTAAGGTGACGACCACCGCCTGCCGTTCATCGGCAGGGGCGCCGCCGCCCACGGTGCGGACGATGTAGAGCTGGCGCAGCGCCTGGTTGCGGCGCGGCGCGCGCGCGTCGACCAGGACGCCGCCGTGTACGCCCGGCCCGGTGCGATCGATCGTGAGGCCCTGGGCGAGCAGGCCGGGCTTGCTCTGCTCGACCAGCGCGGCGGCGTCCTTGACCGCGGTGCGGTCGACGGCCAGCGAGATCCGGCTGCCGCCCGGATGCACCAGCGCGACCAGCACCGTCGGATATCCGGTGTGAAGCGAGAGCGTCCAGCCGGGCGGCGCTTCGACGCCGACGCCGTGGCGGGCGCTGAAGAAGCGACGGTCCTTGCCGGCGCCCGTCCGCCCGGTGTCGGCGAACGCCGACGCGGCCACGACGATCGCGAGGGCGGCTGCGGCGAGCACGGCGCGCATTGGTGCGGCCAGTATACGCGTGGGAGACCGTCGAGCTTTGCTCGACGAATCCCGTCGCGGGAGGGTCCGGGAACCCTCCAGGGTTCCCGGTTGCAAAGCCCCCTTCGACAGTCGGTCTAAGGACACGCGCCGCCGCGCGATCGCGTTCGTCACCGTCGAAGAAACAGGCGCCACTGAACAGAATCACAGTCATTTTTCTATTGAGCAGATTCTATTCAATAGATTAGGTTCAGTATCCGATAATGAAGCGGCCCATCACATCTCAGAGATCGACCGGCGGTCTCGCCGACGAGGTCGCGCGCGACGCGCCCTCGCTGCGCGGACTACTGGACGACCGCGAGATCGACGAGATCGAGCGGTCGTGGCCGGACGGAATGACGTCCCGGCAGATCGTCGACGTGTTCGAGACCCGCGGGATCCGCTTCTCCGAGGCGACGCTGCGCAAGTACGTGCAGCTGGGCCTCCTCCCCCGTTCGGTGCGCGTCGGCCGCAAGGGCAAGCACCGCGGCTCGTGCGGTCTCTACCCGTCGCACGTCATCCGCCGCGTGAACCAGGTGAAGGGGATGATGGCCGAGGACCGCACGATCGAGGAGATCCAGCGGTCGTTCGCGCGCTTCAAGGACGACATCGAGTCGGTCGAATCGCAGGTGCGCGAGCTGCTCTCCGGCTTCGAGCGTGAAGCGAAGGGGCCCGCTGTCGGCGCCGACGGACGGCGCGACCTGGAGCGCGACATCAGCGAGGCCAAGCGCGCCGCCGGCGAGCTGGTTCGGCGCATCGCCAGCCTCGAGAGAAAGATTTCCGCCCACGTGGAACCAGCAGCCGGCCGTGGGGCCGGGGGCGGAAGTGACCTGTACTGAACGCGGATGAGCGAGCGACGGAGGAGGAGCCCCATGGATGATGATTCGGACGACCCCCACTTCGAAGACGACGACGCCCCTCAACCCGAGGTGGCACGCATTCGCCGTAAAGTGCACTCGGCTGGACGCGATGGTCGCGTCCGGTCCAAGACCATCGCGCCCAAGCGCCTGACGCGCGACGAGCGGCGGCTGTCCGAGCTGCTCGTCTACCCGTCGGACGTGGAACGCCCGAAGTGCCGCGAGGAATGCGCGACGATGCCGCGGCCGTGCCCGTTCGTCAGCTGCTCGCACCACCTGTACCTGGACGTCAACCCGCAGACCGGCGCCATCAAGCTCAACTTCCCGCATCTGGAAGTGTGGGAAATGGCGGAGACCTGCTCGCTGGACGTCGCCGACCGCGGCGGCATCACGCTGGAGGAGGTGGGGGCGATCCTGAACCTGACCCGCGAGCGGATCCGGCAGGTCGAGGTGCGCGGCCTCGGCAAGATCAAGGATCACACGGGCAACGAGCTCGGGTTGCCGCCCGAGCGCGCTTCGTAGTCAGTTCGCGCGCGGCGAGCTATTCTCCGCGCGCCATGGAGCTGCGCGCCCTCACGTTCATCGACGTCCTTCAGCCGCAGCTCGCCGGCTTCCTGCAGACCGTCGCGCAGGGTTTCCTGCCGCTGGACGGACAGGCCTCGCTGGTCGTCGAGATCGCGCCCGGCATCGCCATCAACGCGCTGACCGACGTCGCGCTGAAGCGCGCGCGGGTCACGCCGGGCATGCAGATCGTGGAACGCGCCTACGGCTTGCTGGAGCTGCACGCCTTCGATCAGGGCGACGTGCGCGCAGCGGCGGCGGCGATCCTGGGAGAGATGAAGCTGGCCGAGACGGATCGGCTGGCGCCGCGGACGCTGTCGCGCGAAATCATCACTGGCGTCGACGGCCACCAGTCGGCCATGATCAATCGGATGCGACACGGCGACATGCTGCGCGACGGGGAGACGCTGTACACGCTCGAGGTCGCGCCGGCCGGCTACGCGGCGCTGTGCGCGAACGAGGCGGAGAAGCGGGCGGACATTCGCATGCTCGAGATGGTCACCTTCGGGGCCGTTGGCCGGGTCTGGCTGGGCGGCAGCGAGGAGCAGATTCGCCAGGCGGCGGGCGCGATCGACGCCACGCTCGCGTCGCTGGCCGGCCGCCCGCAGGAGGCGCGCCGATGACGGCCCCGCCGGTCGCGGCCGCCTCGCCCCTCGACGCGATCGACGCGGCGCTGGCGGAGCGGCTGCTCGCCGCCGCGCTGTCGTCGGGCGGCGACTACGCCGATCTCTATTTCGAGCACCGGTCGGGCGCCGACTACGTGCTGGAGGACGGCCGCATCCGGACGGTCGGCCGCGGCGTCACGCTGGGGCTCGGCGTGCGCGTGCTGCGCGGCGACGCCACCGGCTACGCCTACACCGAGGAGCTGGACGAGGAGCGGATGACGGAGGCGGCGCGCACGGCGGCGCAGATCGCGGCCAGCGGCGCGGCGCCCGGCCCGATCGCCGTGCGTCCGGTGCCGCTCGCGGATCGGTATCGCGTCGCCGAGCCGTCGCTGGCCCGTCCCGGCATCGACAAGGTCGCGTTGTTGCGACAGGCGGACGCGGCGGCGCGCGCCTTCGACCCGCGCATCGTTCGGGTCGAGGCGTCGCTGGCCGAGGAATGGCGCGAGGTCCTGGTCGTCACGTCCGACGGCCACCTGGCGCGCGATCAGCAGCCGATGATCCGCTTCGGCGTGTCGGCCGTCGCCGAGGAGGGCCACCAGCGGCAGGGCGGCCGGTCGGGCGGCGCGGGCCGCTTCGGCATGGAGTTCTTCGCGCGTCCGGGCCAGAGCCCGGAGGAACACGGCCGCGAGGCCGCGCGCCTGGCGATCGGCATGCTGCACGCCGTGGAGGCGCCCGCCGGACCGATGGAGGTCGTGCTGGGCGCGGGCGAGTCCGGGATCCTCCTGCACGAGGCGGTCGGCCACGGCCTGGAAGCCGACTTCAATCGCAAGCGGACGTCGAACTACACCGATCAGATCGGCCAGCAGGTCGCGTCGCCGCTCTGCACGGTGATCGACGACGGCACCATCGACAACGCGCGCGGATCGATCAACGTCGACGACGAGGGCAATGCCGGCCAGCGCAACGTGCTGATCGAAGCCGGGACGCTGGTCGGGTACATGCAAGACCGGCTGTCGGCCAAGCACTTCGGCGCCCGGCCGTCCGGCAACGGACGCCGCCAGAGCTTCCGCCACGAGCCGCTGCCGCGCATGACCAACACCTTCCTGGCGCCGGGCACCGACGATCCGGAAGACATCATCCGTTCGGTCAAGCGCGGCGTGTTCGCGAAGCGGTTCGCGGGCGGGCAGGTGAACATCTCGAACGGCGACTTCGTTTTCGCGCTGACCGAGAGCTATCTGATCGAAGACGGCAAGCTGACGGCGCCGCTGAAGGGGACGAACCTGATCGGCAACGGGCCAGACGTGCTGCGCAAGGTGACGATGCTGGGGGGCGACTTCGAGCTGTCGCAGGGGACCTGGACCTGCGGCAAGGACGGCCAGTCGGTGCCGGTCGGCATCGGCACGCCGACCATGAAGATCGCAGAGATCACGGTGGGCGGGACCAAGACCCGATGAGCGGGCGACAGGGAGGCGGGCGCCGCATCCCCGATCCGAAGGCGTGCCAGCGCATCGCGGAGCAGATGCTGGCGATCACGTTGAAGGCCGGCGCCGATGGCGCGGAGGTGCTGGTGCGAGACGGCACCGAGCTGGAGGTCAAGGTCCGCCTCGGCGAGCCCGAGCTGATCAAGGAGGCGGGCAGCCGGGCCCTCGGCCTGCGCGTTCTGAAGGACCAGCGCGCGGCGGTGACGTACACCTCCGATCTGACGACGGCCGGGCTGGAGCGCCTGGCGCGCGACAGCGTCGAGCTGGCGGCGCTGGCCGAGCCGGACCCGATCGCGGCGCTGCCGGCGCGCGAGGAGATGGCGCGCGACGTCCCCGAGCTGGATCTGTGGGACGAAGGCGTGCTGGCGCTGGACGTCGCCGAGGGGATCCGGCGCGCCCGCGCCGGTGAGGCGGCGGCGCTGGCCTTCGACAAGCGGGTCACCAATTCGGACGGCGCCGTGTTCGGGCGCACCGTGGGCGCGTCGGCGTTCGCGACGTCGGCCGGGTTCTCCGGATCGCTGCGCGGCACGCACGTCTCGTTCGCCGTCGAGCCGCTGTGCGACGACGCCGACGGCAAGAAGCGCAACGGATCGTTCTGGACCGCCTCGCGTTTCGCGAACGGCCTCGCCGACGCCGAGGGGGTGGGGGCCGAGGCGGCGCGGCGGACGGTCGCGAAGCTGGGCGCGCGCAAGATTCCGACCGGCGCGGCGCCGGTGATCTTTTCGCCCGACGCGGGGCGCGGCCTGCTGGGACAGCTGGCGGGCGTGATGTCGGGCGGCGCCGTCTGGCGGCGTTCGAGCTACCTGGCGGGCCGCGAAGGGACGCCGGTGGCGTCGCCGCTGGTCGAGATCGTCGACGATCCGCTGCTGCCGCGCGGACCGGGGTCGCGCCCGTTCGACGGCGAGGGACTGGCCAGCCGGACAAACGTGCTCGTCGCCGAGGGCGTGCTGCGCACCTTCCTGTGCGACGTCTACGCCGCGCGCAAGCTGGCGCGGCGATCGACGGGCTCCGCGTCGCGCGGCATCGGCGGCAGCCCCCACGTCGGCGTCTCCAACCTGATCCTCCGCGCCGGACGCACGCCCGCCGCCGACATCGAGAAGATCGATCGCGGCCTCTACGTGACCGACCTGATGGGGTTCGGGTTCAACCCCGTCACGGGCGACTATTCGCAGGGCGCGGGGGGGTTCTGGATCGAGCGCGGCGAGCGGGCTTTCCCCGTCACCGAGATCACCGTCTCGTCGAACTTCGACGAGCTGTGGAAGGGGATCGACGCGGTCGGTGACGACCCGGACACGCGCACGTCGATCCAGGTCCCGACCTTCCGCGTCTCCAGCATGATGATCGCCGGGACCTGAGTCGGCAGTCGGGCTAGGACTGCGCGACGATCGGTCCCAGCGCCTCGATCACGAAGTCGTGCAGCGGGCCGTTCGACGCGACCAGGCCGCGTCGGTTGTAGAGATCGGGCCGATCGTAGACGAGCGGCCGGCCGTCGACGTCGGTCATGCGGCCGCCGGCCGCCGTCAGGATCGCCTCCGGGCCGCAGGTGTCCCAGATCTTCGTGCGCCCGCCCAGATAAACGTAGAGATCGCGCAGCGCCTCCGACACGAGGCCGATCTTGAGGCCGATGCTGCCGACGTTCATCTCGTCCGTGATCTGCAGCGCGCGCTTGACGGCGTCGATGCGCGCCGTGCGGTGCGACTTCGACGCCACCAGCCGGATGTCCGGCGGTGCCGACACCGTGGAGGTGTGCAGCGGCATGCGCACGCCCGCCGCGTCCTCCCGCCACGCGCCGGCACCGGCCGCGCCCGCGTAGACGAAGCCCGACAGCGGGTGGCCGACCGCGCCGACCGCGGGGCGCCCGTCGATGGCGAGGCCGAGCATCACGACGAAGCCAGTTTCGCCGCGGACGAAGTCGCGCGTTCCGTCGATCGGATCGACCATCCAGACGCGCGCTTTGCCGATCCGCTCGCCCGTGTCGGGCAGCTCCTCGGACAGGACGACGTCGTCGGGGAAGGCCTCGCCGAGGCGCGCGACGATGAGAGCGCTGGCCGCGTGATCGGCCTCGGTGACCGGTTCGTCGCTGCCTTTGATCTGCACGTCCAGCTGCTTGCCGTGATAGCCGCGCACGAGCTCGGACGCCTCGCGGGCGATGCGCGCCGACGCTTCCAGCTCGCGGGCGAGATCGCTCATGCGGTCACGGCCGCCGCCTGGAGATCGCGGCGCAGCGCCGCCCGGCCCGCCAGCAAGACCAGACCGGCCACGACAACCAGGAGGCCGGTCACCAGCACGGGGGGAGCCAGGCCGATGCGGTCCTTGACGAATCCGATCACGAGCGGCGACGGCGCATCGCCGAGGACGTGAATCGCCGCCGTGTTGAGCGCGATGCCGCTGGCGCGAAGCTCGGCGGGCAGCACGTTCGCCATGGCCGCCGTCAGCGGGCCCGTGTTGATGAAGAACAGAAGCAACGTCATGAACATCGCCGGCCAGAAGATAGCAGGCGATGGGTGAAGCACCGCCAGCAGCGTGAACGGTAGCGACGCGACGAAGGCTCCGCCCGACAGAGTGAAATGGCCGTCGGGCTGCCGGCGGGCGAGGGTGTCGCCGCCGAGCCCGCCGATCAGCGTGCCCCCGAAGCCCGCCAGCACCAGCACCAGGCCGAAGATGCTGGTCGCGGCTTCGTTGGTCAGGTGTCGGACCTCCACGAAGTAGGTCGGCATCCAGAAGCCGAGACCACCGACGGTGAAGGTGTAGATGATCTGCCCGACCGTGTTGAAGACGTAGCTGCGACGATCGCGCAGGGCCTCGAGCGTTTCGCGCACGGGTCTGGCAACATGCGCCTTGACGGCGTCGAAGGTGCCGCGCACCGGATCCCGGAACATGAGCAGGACCGCGCCCAGCCCCGCGCCGGGCGCCCCGGCGACGTAGAACGCCGCCCGCCATCCCCAGTGCGCGTCGACGGTGCCGCCGACCACGAATCCGACCGCCGAACCGATCGGGATCGCCGCGTAGAAGAGGGCGAGCGCCCGCCCCCGCCGATCGGCCGGAAAGTAGTCGGATATCAACGACGGCGTGACGACCGTGTAACTGGCCTCGCCCACGGCGGTCAGCCCGCGGGCCAGCAGCAGCAGCGGATAGCTCGTGGCCAGCCCCGACGCGAAGGTCGCGGCGCTCCAGATGAAGACGCCGATCGCGGCCAGCGAGAAGCGGGTGCGGCGGTCGCCCAGCCAGCCGAACAGCGGCGCGACGATCGCGAAGGTGAGGATGAACGCGAACTGCAGCGATCCCGCCTTCGCGCCCGACATGTGCAGCTCGGCGGACATCGGCTTCAGCACGGCGGCCGGGATGTACCGATCCAGGTAATTGAGGAAGTTGAGCCCGGTCAGCACCGCGAGCGCCGTGCGAGGCGACGGAAGAACCCGGCCCATCGGGCCATGCGTACCACGCCGGGGCGTGGTGGTGTAGATTCCCCGCCATGCCGACGCTCAAAGAGATTCTTTTGGTTCCGGGCAATCGCCCGAAGGTCGTTTCCGATTGCGTGACGCTCGTCCAGGAAGAGGTCGATTCGAAGGGCGGCCTCTCGGGGCTGGCGATCAAAGCGGCCTACGCGGTCGTGAAGGCGGTGAAGCCGGGCTTCATCAGCGAGGCGATCGATCACATGCTGGACGATTTCGTCGGCAAGCTGGAGCCGTTCTGGGCGGACGCGCAGGCGAAGAACGAGCCAGTGGGCGCGCTGATGAACGCGCGCGCCGGCGAGGTCGCGGACGCGCTGCTGTCGATCAGCGACGCCCGCGCCGCGCGCGCCAAGAACCAGGGCGTCAAGAAGGCGTACGAGAAGCTGCGCCCGACCGGCAAGAAGAACGTCGAGGCTGCGGTCCCGCGCCTCGGCCGCATGGTCGCGAAGTACACCAGCGCCGCCGCGACGACCGCCGCGCCGCCGCCGGCGCCCTGATCGGTTTTGCGCGCAACCCGCGCCGGTCGTTGCCGAAGAGAGAGGGAGGGCCATGCAACGCCGGACGTTCGATAGCGGAATGTGGTCGGCCGCGGTGTGTCTCGGCGTCGCCGCCTGCCTGGCGGGCTGCTTCAAAGGGCTGAGAACGGCCCCCTTCCCCGACGCGAGCGGAGGCGGTTCTGGTGGTATCGGAGGGTCGAGCGGCGGAAATTCCGGAGACGCGAGTGACGCCACGTCCGACATGAATCAGGCCAGCTGCCCTGCGGGCTCCCAGCGCCGTCGACCGGAGCTGCGACCGGCACGGCCGCCTGCGTGAACGGCGAGTGCCGCATCTCGTGCGATGCGACGTACCCGACGCTCTGCGCGGCATCGAACGCCTGCGTCGACCTGACGTCGGACGGCAAGAATTGCGGGACATGCGCCAAGGACTGCCTCGGCGGCACCTGTGTGGGCGGGCGATGCCAGCCGGTACTCATCGCGCAGTACATCGGAAATCCTATGGTCATGTACGTTGGCGCGCAGGCCTTGTACGTCACTACGGATCTAGGTTACGTCGGCCGCGCGAGCAAGGACGGCAGCGACCTGAAGCCGTTCGCGATGCCTGGCTTTGCGTCGTCCGCGTTCATCAACACGCTGGTTGCTGAGGACGGCGATCGAGTCTTTTTCGTTCGCACCCTCGCGACCATTCAGCTTTCGTACTGCATGACGTCGAGCTGTGACGCGACCGCGGCGCCCATTGGCGGGCAATACACGCAGTTCTTCGCCGTCGATCAAGCGGACCACAAGATCGTCTGGGTCGATTACACGCCATCCCGATTCGTGAGTGGGTCGACGGTAGGGACGGTGGGCGGCGGCGACGTCCCTGGAGGAGCTCTGGCGTCTGGATCGAGCGGCGGGCGCTTGTTCTACAGTCAGGGGGGCATCTACTTTGCAGCCGGCAATGGCATCAACCGGATACCCATCGCTGGTGGATCAACCGTGAGCGTGACGGCCGCCGCAACGCCCCTCACAATTTTGGGCGCAAACAGCACGTCCCTCTTTGTGTACGACGGAAGCGCCATCGGCTCAGTTCCCCTTCCGAGTGGCGATGTCGGTAGTCCGGCGCCTCTGATCCTGACTGG
>Ga0209465_10001542_pt1 | contig 10227 bp, 9 predicted proteins | sample PanSoiPlot1MoBio_FD_188321 | JGI IMG/M metagenome (GOLD analysis project Ga0209465, IMG submission 188321) | Tropical forest soil microbial communities from Panama analyzed to predict greenhouse gas emissions - Panama Soil Plot 1 MoBio (SPAdes)... | ecosystem: Environmental > Terrestrial > Soil...
GCTCGGCGAAGTGACGGCGCAGCTCCTCGGCGGAGGCGGCGCGCACGGCCTTGAAGTCGTCGACTTCCTCGCGATAGGCGCGCTCCGTCATCTCGTCCACCGTCTTGAATGGCTCGACCAGGCTCAAGCAGCCGAGCAGCTCGTCCATCTTCTCTTCGTACGCGCGGCCGCCGTAGCGCGCGAAGAGGTCCTTCAGCATCTGCAGATCGAGGTTGGTCGGCCGCACCTGGCTCTCCATGGCGTCCTTGCGGCGACGCTCCCAGTGCCCGATGAGGTCGGTGAGCAGGTTGCACGCCCAGCCCACCCCGCCCTCGAGGAAGGCGAAGCGCAGCTGCGGGAAGCGATAGGTGACGCCGCCCAGGATGAGGGCCTTGGCGAAGGCGTGGCTCGCATTGGCGAAGTGACCGATGTGGTTGTAGGTGAAGCTGTTGATGGACTCACGGCCGTTCCAGCCCATGCTGCCGGAGTGCGCGGTCACCGCCACCTTGAGCTCCGCGCACGTCGCCCAGAAGGGATCGTAGTCGTAGGGGCTCTCGAGGCCGAGGGAGTCGATGTGCTGGCGCGCGTGGGCGACGGGGTCCTTCACCTCCCGCGCGGCGGCGGGCACGGAGCGCCGCACGTGGTTGGCGATCATGACGACCTTGAGGCCGAGCTCGCGCACCGCGTAGGTCGCCTCTTCGATCGCCTCCTGCGGCGTGTGCACGGGCACCACGGCGGCGGGTGTCATACGGTCCGCGAAGGGACGGAACATCTCCGCGTTCATCCGGTTCACCGCGCGTGCCACCGCACGGCGCAGCTCCTCGTCGGGATTCGAGACGTAGAAGAGCCCGAGGGAGGTGTAGACGAGGGCAAAGTCGATTCCGAAGTCGTCCAGACGCTCGTAGAAGAGCCGAGGCACCATGGCCGTGGCCCGGTCCAGCGAGTTGGCCGGCTCGCCCCACCACGTGGGCCGGTGCGGCCGACGGTCCATGCGCTCGGCGGGCCCCATCTCGTACCAGCTCGTGTCCTTGGCCTTGCTCACGAACTTGTCCACGATGGAGGGGCCACCCACCTCACGGAGGTACTCAAGGAAGATCGGAATGGGCTCGAGCCAGTGGCCGTCGCCATCGATCACCGGATGGTTGAGTTTCGCGCGCACCGCCGTCGACTTGGAATGCTTCGAATAGGCCATGGGTCGATCCTCCTGGTGCGGTTCTAGGGTAATCGTCAGGGCAAGTCAAGCCGGCGGGCTTCGGGCAGACCTGAGGCGCGTCTTACTTGAGCTCGTCGAGGGTCAGGCGAAAGCTCGCCACGAAGGTGTCCATGAAGTAGTGGACTTCGGGGAGCGCCATCTCCTCGATGGCCGCCCGCAGGGCCTTCTCGGCCTGAACGAACTCCGCGTTGCCCGTGGAGATCTCCTCGAGGGACTTGAGGTAGCCGCAGATCTTGTCGGCGGCGTGGACGAGTACCCGGAGCGGCTCGTCTGACTCCTGGCTCTCGAAGTAGGGCCGGTACGCCTCCCTCAGGGGAGAAGGGACCATGCTCACCAGCTTCTCTCTCGCCATCTTCTCGATGGCGCGATAGGCGACGGCGATGTCGGGGTTGAAGTACTTGACGGGCGTGGGCAGATCCCCTGTGAGGACCTCGCTCGCGTCGTGATAGAGGGCGAGCACGGCCGCGCGCTCCGCATTGACCTGGCCCCCGTAGAGGCGGTTGCGGATCTCGGCGAGGGCGTGGGCGATCTGGGCCACGCGCAGGCTGTGCTCCTGGACGTTCTCCGGATAGGTGCTGTACATGAGACCCCAACGCCGGATGAACTTCATCCTGAAGAGATACGCGAAGAAATGGCTCATGGAGACGCGCACCGCCGTCGACTTGGGATCTGGGTCGAACCTGCTGCAGCGGTTCTAGGCCGATCCCCATGGGCAAGTCAAGTCAGCGACGCGGCCCCGCAGCGCCCAGCGTGATGGCATCGAATGAGCGCGCCAGCCGGGCTCGCATCTCGGATCACGCCGAGCCATCGGGCAGAACGCCCTGAGCTACTTCGGGCCGTAGCCGGACACTTGTCCTTTGACGCGCGCTTCGAGCGGAGTCCCCGCGTAGCTTTCCCCGCCGAGGGACCATGTCTGGCGTCGTGCGTCATGCGCGTAGTCGGCGTCGATCTTCCGAGCGGCCGTGAGAGGAGTTGATGTCTTAGGACCGAGCGTGAATCGCTCACTTGCGCGATGTCCCAGGAGGCGAGGCCTCGCTTTTCCTCAGCCTTCGGCCGATGCATCGGCCGGAACTTTCTTCTCCGACGCGTTGCGTGCTTCCCCTCGCTGTTCGATGAGGGCCGCCGCCGCGTGCCGCTGTCCTTATTGCCGTTTTCGGCTTGGCATCGTTGTTGCCAATAGAGGGGCCCAAGCCGGGAGGCGAGGTTGGAGAAGATGCCCGGCGAAACCGATTCTGGAGATGCCGAAGGAGGAGACACGATGGACTCGACTCGACGGACGATCGCTCTCGCGCTCTTTATCATCTTCGCCGTGGTGGGGTCGGGCTGGGCTCTCGAGAAAGCGTTCATCAATTCGTACGCACGAGGCGGAGCCCCCGTCGTCGAGCCTGCCGCCGCGCCGGTCACCAGCGAACCGTCCGACAGGCCGGCCCCGAAGGATGTCGAGTACGACCGGTCGGATCTTCTCCTCATGCAAGGCTAGATCTCGAGACGGATCGAGTCTCTTCTCCCGAGAGGGTTGCGGATCCCCCGCAGCCCTCTCGACGTTCCTCCGGAGCTGCGAAGCGCGCGCCCCTCGCCGTCGCGCGTTGACACGAGCGCCGAGCCTGGTGTGTAGTGTGGCGCGGGCCGCGCACACTCGGCGGCTACCCCCGGAGGGACGGCGATGCGCAGCGTGCGAGGCATGGTGTCGTGGTGGTTGGCCGCCCTCGTCGTCACGCTGGGCGCGGCCCCGATCGCCGCGCAGACGGTGGACGGCCTGGCCGTCGATGCGGACGCGGAGCTGGTGGTGGCGGTACCCGACGACACCACCAACATGGATCCGCGCATCGGCATGGGTTCCACGCGCTCCGCCTACATCCGCCAGGTCTTCGAGAGCCTCGTGGACGTGGACGCCCAGGGCAAGCCCGTGCCCGGGCTCGCGCTCAGCTGGAAGCCCGTGGGCGATCTCACCTGGGAGTTCACGCTCCGGCGGGGCGTCACCTTCCACAACGGCGAGGCCTTCAACGCCGACACCCTGCTTTTCAACCTCGATCGCATGTTCCGGAGGAACCTCGACCGCTGGGGGGTCAAGGACGTGACGGCCGCCACGTCCTTCGAGAAGGTCTACCCCACGGTGTCGCGCTGGGAGAAGACGGGCGACTACACCGTGCGCATCCACACGAGCGAGCCGCTGCCCAACCTGTGGGACGCCATCGGCCGCGAGCCCCTTGTCCCGCGCGAGTACACGGTGAAGAACGGCGTGGACGCGCTCAACGAGCGTCCGGTCGGCACGGGCCCGTGGAAGATGACAGAGTGGAAGCGCAACGACTCGATGCGCTTCGAGCGCAACGAGAGCTACTGGGGCTCGCCCCCGCTCTTCAAACGGCTCCGCTTCCAGGTCATCCCCGAGGCGGGCGGACGCCTGGCTGCCCTCCGCGCCGGCCAGGTCGGTCTGGTGGACTCCGTGCCGCCGCTCGACGCCGGCGTGCTCGGCCGCGAATCGGGCATCAAGGTGGTGAGCAGCCCGCAGAAGCTCTATTGCCGGATCTATCTGAACGCGCGGCCCAAGGACAAGTTCGACTCCGGCGGCAAGGACGGCCTCTTCGGCGATCAGCGGGTGCGGCTCGCCCTGAACCTCGCGGTGAACAAGGAAGCCATCGTCCAGAAGATCTTTCACGGCTATGCCCAGGCCAACGCCTCGCCGGTGGCCAGCGTGGCCTACGGCTACGCGGCGCAGGAGCCCTACGCGTTCGACGTCAAGCGCGCCCGCGCTCTCCTCGCCGAGGCGGGCTGGAAGGAGGCAGGATCCGACGGCGTGCTCAAGAAGGACGGCGAGACGCTGACGCTCCAGCTTCTTTTCCCCGCCAAGCACTACGGGCAGGGCTTCGACGAGACCACGCCTGCGGTGGCGGAGATGCTGAAGGCGGTGGGCGTGCAGGTGGTGATCAAGACCATTGACTACGGCACCCTGCTCCAGACGGTGACCAAGGGCACGCTGCCCTACAACGGCGGCTTCGCCGCTTGTCGCACCAGCAACAACCTCGACGCCGACGACTACCTTCGCGACTGGACGGCCATCACCCTCATCAACTGGGCGCCGTATCCGCCCGAGCTGGCCGAGCTCTACCGCGCCACCCGGCGCGAGGTCGACCCGCAGAAGCGGCTCAAGCTCCTCGCCGACCTCCAGCGGCGCGTGCGCGACTGGTCGCCCGTGGTCTCCCTCTACCAGGAGGTGAAGATCTACGCGGTGAGTGCGCGCGTGCTGCGCTTCGTCCCCTTGACGGATCTGCACATGGACTTCCGAGGCGTGGCCCTGCGAAAGTAGTCGGCCTCGATGTTGCGCTTTCTCCTGCGCCGGCTATTCCACGGCGTCTTCGTGGTCTGGGGCGTGGTGACCGCGGTCTTCTTCCTCGTTCGCCTCACGGGCGATCCCGCCGTCTTCCTCGTCGATCAGAGCGCGACCCGGGCGGAGATCGAGCACGCGCGCCACCTCCTCGGGCTGGATCGCTCCCTCCCCGAGCAGTACGGGGCTTTCCTCCTCGCGGCTCCTCGCGGCGACTTCGGCGAGTCCATCCGGAGCAAGCAGCCCGCGATGCGGCTCGTCCTCCAGCACCTCTGGCCGGCCACCGTGGAGCTCGCAGTGGTGGCGGCGCTCTTGTCCACCGTGCTCGCGGTGCCTCTGGGCGTGCTCTCGGCCACGCACAAGGACGGCATGGCCGACCACGTGAGCCGCCTGGGTTCGCTCCTCCTCCAGTCCATGCCCGGCTTCTGGCTGGGACTCCTCCTGATCCTGCTCTTCGCGGTGGAGTTGCGGGGGCTCCTTCCCGCCTACGGATCCGGCACCTGGCGCCATCTCATTTTGCCCGCCGTCGCCCTCGCCGCGGCACCGCTCGCCCAGAACGCGCGTCTCGTGCGAGCGGGCATGCTCGACGTGCTGCAGCAGGACTTCGTGCGCACCGCACGTGCCAAGGGCGTGCCCGAGCGGACGGTGCTCTATCGACACGCCTTCAAGAACGCGGCCATCCCCTTCATCACCGTCACCGGCCTCAGCCTGGGCTTCATGCTGAGCGGCGCTATCATCATCGAAACGGTCTTCGCATGGCCGGGCCTCGGGCGTCTCATCGTGCAGGCCGTACCCGGGCGCGACTTTCCGGTGATCCAGGCAGGCGTCTTCGTGTTCGCCCTGATCTTCGTCGCCCTGAACCTGCTCGTGGATCTTCTCTACGCCGTCGTCGACCCGCGCGTGAGGCTCTCGTGAGACGGGGCGCGGGGGCCGCGGTGGCCAGCCTCGTCATCCTTGGCCTGGTGGGAGCCGCCGCCATCTTCGCGCCTCTGCTCTCGCCCGCCGACCCGATCAAGAACGATCTGCTGGAGCGGCTCACGCCACCCATGTGGAGCGCGGGCGGCAGCGCCGCGCATCCCCTCGGCACCGACACCCTCGGGCGGGATGTCCTGAGCCGTCTCCTCTACGGGGCGCGGGTATCGCTGGTCGTCGGTTTCGTTACCGTGATCGCGGCGGGGGCGGCCGGCGTGGCCCTGGGCGTCCTCGGCGGCTTCTACGGCGGGTGGCTCGACGACGTGCTCATGCGGACGGGCGACGTCCAGCTCGCTTTTCCTGTCCTTTTGCTGGGCGTGGCCATGCTCTCCGTGCTCGGCCCCGGGCTCGGCAACCTCGTCCTCGTGCTCGCGCTGAGCGGATGGATCACCTATGCGCGGATCGTACGCGGGGAGACGCTCTCCCTCCGACAGCGCGAGTTCGTGGAAGCGGCCCGCGCCCTCGGCGCCCTCGACGGACGGCTCATTTGGCGCCACGTCCTGCCCAACGTGTGGGCGCCCATCGCAGTGGTGGCCACCTTCTCGGTGGCGCGCACCATCATCGCGGAGGCGTCGCTCTCCTTCCTCGGGCTGGGCGTCCCCGCCCCGACCCCGAGCTGGGGCGCCATGCTCGACGAGGGGCGCAACTACATCACCACGGGCTGGTGGCTCGCGCTCTTCCCGGGCACGGCCATCCTGGTCGTGGTGCTCGTGATCAATCTCATCGGCGACTGGCTGCGCGATGTGCTCGATCCTCGCGTGGAGCGCGGCATGTAAGCCGGGCGGATGCGGCGGCCGATGAACGGTTCAGGGTGCTAGGATGTCGCCGGCATGGATCCGCAGGTCCGTTATTGCACCACCATCGATGGCCTGAGCGTCGGCGTCGATCGGCAGGGGCGAGACCGTCATCGACACGGGGCAGCCGCCCACCCACTTCGAGATGGAGTGGCGGCTCGCGCCGATGCAGCGATGGTACGAGCGCTTCGTCGTCCATCACCGGATCCCTTGCGCGTGTACGCGGTGAAGTCGACGAGCACCTGACGGCCCGACGCACGCCACCGTCTGCGCCCCCCAACCCGACACCATTACCGACCTCACAAGGAGGGACCCCATGCAGCACGGAGTCGTCTTCCCCCAGACGGAGTTCGGCAACGACCCGCAGGCCATCAAGGACTACGCGCAGACCGCGGAAGGGCTCGGTTACGACTACCTTCTCGTCTACGATCACGTACTCGGCGCCCATCCTGCGCGCGAGCCTCGCCTGACCGGGCCGTACACCTACGAGCATCCGTTCCACGAGCCCTTGGTGCTCTTCGGGTTCCTCGCCGCGGTCACCACGCGGATGGAGCTGGTCACGGGCATCATCATCCTGCCTCAGCGCCAGACCGCGCTGGTGGCCAAGCAGACCGCGGAGGTGGACGTGCTCAGCGGAGGCCGTCTGCGCCTGGGCATCGGCATCGGCTGGAACCACGTGGAGTATGACGCGCTCGGTGAGGCCTTCCACACGCGCGGGCGCCGCGTCGAGGAGCAGATCGAGGTACTGCGGAAGCTCTGGACCCAGCCGCTGGTCACCCACAAGAGCGCGGAGCACGTGATCGACAACGCGGGGCTCAACCCCCTCCCCGTGCGGCGCCCCATTCCGATCTGGTTCGGTGGCGCCGCCGAGCCCGTGCTGAAGCGGGCGGCCCGCATGGGCGACGGCTGGATGCCGGCGGGACGGCCCCCCGACGATCGCATGAGGGCCCACCTGAATCAGCTCGCCGGGCATCTGGCCGCCGCGGGTCGCGATCGCAAGAGCTTCGGGGTCGATCCATGGATCAGCATAGCCGGCCTGGAGAGGGACGAATGGCGCCGCCGCGTCGAGGCATGGCGAGGGCTCGGCGCCACGCATCTCGCCGTCGACACCATGCGCGCAGGCTTCACATCGCCCCGGGAGCACATGGACGCGATCCGTGCCTTCCGTGAGGTGCTCCGTTAGGCGTGAGCGACGAGCCTCCCTTTTCCCATCGTCTCGCCGTCATGGGAGATCTCCCCGAGCTCCGGGCGTTGATGGACCTCTCCATCCGCAAGCTGATCGGGGCGTATCTGGACGAGGCGGGCGTGGCGGCGTCGTTCGAAATCATGGGCGTCGACACCCAGCTCATCGAGGACGGCACGTACTTCGCCGTGGCGTCGGCGGGACGCATCGTGGGTTGTGGCGGCTGGAGCCGACGCGCCACGCTCTTCGGCGGCGATCATTCCGGAGGCCGTGACGCGCGCCGGCTCGATCCGGCGGCCGAGCCCGCTCGCGTGCGCGCCATGTACACGCATCCGGATTTTGCGAGGCGCGGGATCGGTCGGCTCGTCCTCTCCCTCTGCGAGGCAGCCGCGGCGCGCGAGGGGTTCCGCTCGCTCGAGCTGGTGGCCACCGTGGCGGGCGAGCCGCTCTACGCGGCCTGTGGATTCTCGGTCATCGAGCGGATCGCCGTGCCGACATCGACGGTCACCGTGCCATGCGCGCGCATGAGCAAGCCGATCCGCGCACTCCTCTAGCGAGGCTGGATTCCCGGGGAACGACGGTCTACAGTACGGCCACACCCGAGACACGGAGGGACATCATGGCTCTCAGGCGGATCGCCTACGTGCAGGCCTCCTGGCACACCGACATCACCGACCACTGCCGCACCGCCTTCATGGCCGAGCTGACTAGGCACGGCTACACGGCGGCCGACGTTCAGCTCTTCTCGGTGCCGGGCAGCCTCGAGATTCCCCTCATGGCCCGCAAGCTCGCCCGCACCGGTCACTACGCCGCGGTGTGCGCGAGCGGCCTCGTGGTCGACGGCGGGATCTATCGGCACGATTTCGTGGCCCAGGCCGTCCTTCAGGGCATTGTGCAGACCTCGCTGGACACGGGCATCCCCGTCCTCTCCGCCGTGCTCACGCCGCACCACTTCCACGAGCACGCCGTCCACGAGGATTTCTTCAAGCAGCACATGCACACCAAGGGGAAAGAGCTGGCCGAAGCCTGCGTGGCCATCATCGGGCAGCTTGCCGCGGTGGCGTGACGCTCCGGGCGGACCGAAGGGCGACGTGATCGTTGGTCGGCGCGCCCGGGTTAGCAAGCTGAACTTCGCTCTGGATAGCCGGCCCGGCGGCTTCGGATTCGCCTTCACGACGGCGGAAGCCTGCGAAACGATCCGCCGTGAATTCAACGGCTACTCGACTCCGTTAGGCAGCGCCTGCGCGCTCGTGTCTCTCACCCTCCTCGACGCTCCCGTCGAGTGAGGGCGGATAGGGCGCGGTCGGCGCCGAGCGGAACTGCACGCTGATGCGAAGGCCGGCGTGCGCGACCTTGGGCACGCCGTGCTCCCAGGTGCGCTGGCAGGTCCCGCCCATGACGAGGAGGTCGCCCCCGCCGAGGTCGAAGGCCAGCGAGCGGCCGCCGCCGGCCGGCCGCAGAAGGAAGCGCCGCCGCGCGCCCAGCCCCACGATGGCCACGATGGCATCGTTGCGTGCGGCGCCGAGCTTGTCGCCATGAAAGGCGACGCTGTCGCGGCCGTCTCGGTATGCGGCGAGCGACACCCGATGGAGCGAGCGCCCGTAGTGCGCGGTGAGTGCTTCCGCGAGGCCGGCGATCAGCGGATGGCCGGGGCCATCGTCGGGCAATCCCGCCACGAGCCTGGGGACGTCGACGATACGCTCGTACATCCGCCGGCGGTGGGCCTCCCAGCGGGTGGTCGTCCAGAGCGTCTCCAGCACGGCTTCGTGGCCACGCACCCATTCCACGACGTGGTCGATCCACGCCCCCCGGCCGAGATCGGTGCGGGCGAGCCCGGCCAGCGAAGGATCGAAGGACGGCTCCTCGGCGAACAGGCTGGCCTGCCGACCTATTAAAGGATCAGGCGAGATACTCATCACGTGGATAGTACACCGTGAGTCAAGCCGTATCCCGGAAAGGTGGCCCGCGTATAATCCGGGCAGCCGGACCGAACTCTTTGACCAGACAGGAGTCACCGATGCGCCACTACTACGATATCGACCTCGGAAGCCTCACCATCACCAAGCGCGAGCTCGAAGGCGAGGCCGTCGTCAAGGCCGGCCGCTACTTCATCGCCAAGACGCTGCTCGAGTTGGGTGCGGCTACCGTCGATCCCCTCTCCCCGGCCAACCCGCTGATCTTCTCGGCCGGCCCCTTCTCCGGCTCGAGCTTCTCCAACGCCAATCGCACGAGCGTGGGCTGCAAGAGCCCGCTCACCGGCGGCGTCAAGGAGGCGAACGGCGGCGGCACCTTCAGCTACGGGCTTGGCCAGCAGAAAATCGCAGGCTTCACGCTGCACGGCGCCTCGTCGGACTGGGTGGTCATCCACTTCAAGAAGGACGGCACCATTCACTTCGACGATGCCGCGCCCTACATGGGCAAGGGCAACTTCGAAGCGCAGAGCATGCTGCACGCACACTACGGCAAGAAGGTCACCATCGCGCTCTGTGGCCCCGTGGGCGAGTACCTAGGGCTCCTCGGTGGTATCTCGTTCAGCGACAAGGACGGCCGTCCCGCCCGGCTCGCCGCGAGGGGCGGCGTGGGCGCGGTGATGGGGTCGAAGAAGGTCAAGGCCATCGTGGTCGACCTCGACAAGATCCCGCCCTTCCACGAGCCCAAGAAGGTCAACGCGAGCATCAAGGACTACGCCAAGATGCTCCAGGCCGACGGCATGGTGCAGAACTTCTACGCCAAGATCGGCACCATGGGCATGGCCGATGTGCAG
>Ga0209465_10001545_pt1 | contig 10214 bp, 11 predicted proteins | sample PanSoiPlot1MoBio_FD_188321 | JGI IMG/M metagenome (GOLD analysis project Ga0209465, IMG submission 188321) | Tropical forest soil microbial communities from Panama analyzed to predict greenhouse gas emissions - Panama Soil Plot 1 MoBio (SPAdes)... | ecosystem: Environmental > Terrestrial > Soil...
AAGTCGTTACTACGTGGCGTGCTTTGATAGTTTCAAGGCGTCGCTACGCGATATAAACGACTCCTTGTTTGAATTGGCTATGGCGATGCGCGAACGCGCCGTGACTTCGGTTTCGACCAGGGGCCTTCCGAAACCCTGCGAGAATCGGCTCTGCGCGTCATGGCGGCGCAGGTTGTCGATCAAATCTCCGTCGAAGATCACTCGCCCGCGTTGAAATAAGAGCACGTCGGCGCTGCTGCCCGGCCGGCTGCTCAATGCCGCATTGGCGCTGTTCGACGAGCGCGGCTACGCGGACACCACGATGGAGCAGATCGCCAAGCGCGCAGGGGCGTCGACCAAGACGCTCTACGGCCGCTATGCCAACAAGGCCGCGATCCTCACGGCTTCGATCAACCGGCTGGTCGAGCGCGCGCTTGCCGTGCATGTCGCGGCGCTGCCGGCCGATCCCCGCACCGCCGACCCGAAGCGCGTGCTCATCGGCATCGGCCGGCAGATCGCGACCGGGCTCAGCATGGGCGAAGGCGCGCGCATCGCCTACCTGCTGTTGACCGAGGGACGGCGCATCCCGGAGCTGGGCGACCTCCACCGGGCCGGGATGGCGCACGGCACCGGGCTGTTTCGCGCCGCATTGGCAGAATGGCACGTCGACGGCCGGCTTCCCGCCGTGACGGACCTCGAGCGCACTGCGCGGCTGTGTCTGAGCATGATGACGGACGTGCCGCGCATCCGCGCCGCCATCGGCGACCCGATGACGGCGGACGAAATAGAGGCGCACATCGATTTTGCCGCCGGAATGTTTCTGCGCGGATGCGGCTATGCGGCGTGAGGGATAGATTCCCGACCCGACATTGACCAGTACAATCAACCCTCGCCGCGCGTCCGCCGTAGCCGCACGTAAAGCGCGCCTTCGCCGCCATGCGCGACGTGCGCCTCCTCGAATCCGACGACGGCGGCGCGGAATTCGGGCAGGCCGAGCCAGAGCGGGACCTGTCGACGCAGCACGCCGCGCTCGCCGGACGCCGAGCCCGAAGCTGCGCCCTTGCCCGTGATGACGAGCACGAAACGCGCGCCGTTGCGCTGCGCGCGGCGCAGGAAATGCGCGAGCGCGATGTGAGCCTCGGCCTGGGTCATGCCGTGCAGGTCGATGCGCGCGTCGATCGGGGCGCTGCCGCGCGCGAGTCTCTGTCTGTCGCGGCGCGCGAGCGACGCGGGCGGCGGCGTGGTCGATCGGACGGGCTGCGACGCCGGCGCGGCGGGCTTCGCACTGTGCTTGGCCTTCGCGCCATGCATTGTCGCGCGCTGCATTGCGGCGCTCTGGTCCTCGCTGTCCTCCGCCTCGCGCGCGGCGCGGCCGCGCAGCGGCTTGATCGAACGGACGACGCCGCGCCACAGTGCGCGCTCTTCCGTGGTGAGAGCACGCCGCCCGCGCCCCGGTCCGTGGCGGCCGCCCGCGGTCATTGCTTGCGCTTCGGTTTCGCCGCGCCGTTCGGGCCGCCCGCCGCGGCGGGCGCTGCGCCTTGCGCCGTCTGCGCCGGCGCGATCTTGGGCTGATGCTGGCGCGCGATCAGCGCCGCGGGCCGCGGCACGGGCAGCGGCATCTTGGCTCCGGCCTCGACCGGATCGATCTCGCGCGGGACCAGCATGGTGAAGCGGCCAGGCTGGCGGATGCGGCCTGCGATCTGGCCAGCACGGTTGCCGGCGCCCCAATAGGTATCGGCGCGCGCCGGGCCGACGATGGCGGAACCCGTGTCCTGCGCGATCATCAGGCGATGGAACGCGGTCGCTGGCTTCGCGCTGTCGATCGGCAGGTCACCCTCGATGAAGAACGGCGTGCCGTAGACGTGCAGCGCCTTGTCGACCGCGATCGAGCGCCCAGGCGTGAGCGGCACGCCCTGCGCACCGGACGGCTCGAAATCCTCGCCCAGGCCGACGACGCGGAAGAACACGAAGGAGCGGTTCTGCCGGCGCAGCTCCTTGGCGCCCTCAGGGTTGGTGCGGATCCAGTCGCGGATGCGCTCCATCGACATCTCGTCGCGCGGCACCAGCTTGCGATCGATCAGGATCCGGCCGACGGCCGTATAGGGAAAGCCGTTGTGGCCGTCGTAGTTGATGCGCACGACCAGGCCGTCCTCGAGACGGATGCGGGCGGAGCCCTGGATCTGGATGAACAGCGCATCGACCGGATCCTTGATCCAGCAGATCTCAAGGTGCCTGCCGTCGAGCGCGCCGTCCTCGATCTCGCTGCGGTCGTGGTAGGGCACGAGCTTGCCGGCGCTGTCGCGCCGCAACGACTGGCCCGTGTTGGGAAAGCTGGCGCCGGCCGGGACGGCCTTCCCGGACGGCAGCAGCATGTCGGGCGGGCGACGGTAGATCGGCACGTGGTAGATGCCGGTCGGAAAGCGCGAGCCGTCGACGATCGGCTCGTAGTAGCCGGTGAGGAAGCCGGCGGCGTCGCTGAGCTTGGCGATGCGTACGGCCCGGAAATTGTCCTCGAAGAACTTGCGCGCTGCGTCCTCGCCGAGCGCCTTTGCGCGTACCGCGCGGCCGCATACCGCGTGCAGCGCGGCGTACATCGGGCGCGCCTCATCCGGCGGATGGGGGGTGCGCGCGATCGGACGGCAGCTGGCGACGAACGTCGCGAAGGCGACAGCGTGATCGTCCTTGCGCCAGCCCTCGACGTCGGCCCACGCCACCGGCTCGAGCCGCGCATCGCGGATCCGCAACGGGCTCGGAACATCCGGCACCGAGGAGATGGGCGGACGCAGCTTGCCCGTGCCCTGGTGCCATTTCGGTGCGGCCAGGTGCCGGGGCGCCGCCGCAGCAGGGTTGCAGGCGAACCAAAGAGCAGACGCCGAAAGAACAGCACGGATAAGCACTGCAGCCACCCGCGGAAAGGCGCCCCCAGAAATGGCAGAGGGAGCGGCGCCGCCGCGCCCGCGTCGAATCCACGATGTCGGAAGATGCGTCGGTGGCGTGCTCAAATCGCGCGCCCCCCGGACTATGCGCGCTGGCGCATGTCCTCGTCGGCGAACCGATGACCTCGCCGTCCGGACATGCGCTAGTGGCCCGCCTCGGTCGCCACGAGCTTCCAGTTGGGATCACGCGAGGATACATCGCGTGCGAACGTCCAGACGTCGGTCACGTCGGTGACCTTGTCGGGATTGCCGTCGGTCACGTGGCCGGCCTTATCGCGGGTCACGGTCACGAGCTGGCTGACGAAGCGCACCGTCACGTGCGCGCCGCGGCCGCGCATCTCGGCACCCGCGATCTCGGTCTGGTCGATCGAGACGAACCGCGTTTCCGTGATCTCGCCGTGGTTCTCCCGCTCCTGGATGACGCCCTCGAAGCTGTCATAGACGTCCTTGGAGAGCCATTCGCGCAAGGTACGTCGGTCGCCCTGGGCAAACGCGATCACGATCATCTCGTAGGCGGCGCGCGCGCCGGTCAGGAAGTGACGCGGATCGAAATTCTTGTCGGCCGCGAGAATCGTGTCGAGACCGGCCGCCACCGCCGAACCCGGCTGGGCGATGCCGTTCCAGCGGTCGACCGGCTCCGCGGCCTCGGCCGGCTTTTCGGCTGGCTTGTCAGCCGGCTTGGCCGCCTGCTCGACCGCCCGGGTCGGCAGCGTCACCACCTTGTCGCCGGCGGCGCCACGCGCCGCATCGCGCGCCGAGAACGGATCGTAGGGCGGCCGCTCGCGGCCGGTACGCTGACCCAGCACGCTGCGCAGCCGCAGGAAGATGAACACGGCCAGCGCAAGAAAAATGATGGTGTATATGTCAAACACGTCTTGCATGCTTTCGGCGGCGTTTGAGACGGGGCGGTCGGCGCCGGGCGCCCGTCCTCCCATGATCATGTAGTCACGTAACTTTGTCGATCCAGAGGCCGGCGCGGTTTCGGGTCGTCCGGACCCCGCCCGCAGAACGCGCCCACCATATGGGCAACAACGCGCTCGAAGGCGAACCGACGGCAGCGTTTCAGCCTGATACCTGCCGACCGCTGGGCTTGTGCAGGCTCTCCCGGTGGATACCGTGGTTGCGACTTTAGACGATCGGGCGCGCCGCGCCAACCTCACCGGCGCAGGCCCTAGGTTCGGGTGCAACAGCCATGCATTTGGGCAAGCGCATCGCGCTCGGGTTGCTTTTGCTGCCGATCGCCGAGGTGGTGGCATTTCTGCTGGTCGCCTGGGCGGTCGGCTGGCTGCCGGCGCTCGGCCTGATGCTGCTGACCTCGCTCGCGGGCGGCCTGGTGCTGCGCCGCGCTGGACGCGGCCCCATCGCGCAGGCGCGCGCCACCCTGCGGGCGCGTCCGGCCCGCCCCGCCGGTACCCCGATCTCGGACGGCATGATGCTCGCAATTGCGGGAATTCTGCTGGTACTGCCCGGATTTATCACCGACCTGGCGGGCGCCGGCCTGCTCATCGGCCCGATCCGGCGGCGTCTCGGCGTGGCGATCGGCCGCGCCATCGATCGGCGCAGGCGGCCCCCCTCGGGTCCGCCCCTCATTGATCTCTCACCCGACGAGTGGCGCGCAATCACCAAGCGCGAGCCGCCGCGGAGCACCCGGCGGTGATGCGGGTGGAATCCTTGTCGGGAACAAGCGGTTGTGTTAGCCACACCGCGATCCACAGCGTCCAGCGGCGCGAGCCGACCGCGCACGGTTCCGGATCGCATCCGAATCACCTGATTCCCATCGCATCGCGTAGCCCTCGCGGCCGGAGACAGAAAACCATGGCGACCTCGAACAATGGCGGCCAGACACCCCCCGGTGGCGCGCCGCAACAGTCGGACCCAGCCCAGGCGCAGGCCGCCCAGGCGCAATTTCGCGTGCTCGCGCAATACACCAAGGATTTTTCGTTCGAGAATCCGAACGCGCCGCAATCGGTATCGCAGCAGCCGCAGCAGCCCTCGATCAACATCCAGATCAACGTCAATCCCAAGCAGCTGTCCGACACCTCCTTCGAGGTGGAGCTCAAGCTCGAGGGCAAGGCCGAGGTCAACGGCTCGACGCTGTTCGCCTTCGACCTCGTCTATGCGGGCGTTTTTCACCTGCAGGGCATTCCGCAGGAAAGCGTGGGCCCCCTCATCATGATCGAGTGCCCGCGCATGCTCTTTCCGTTCGCGCGGGAGATCATCGCGTCCGCCATCGTGAGCGGCGGCTTCCCGCCGCTGATGCTCGATCCGATCGATTTCGTCGCGCTCTATCAGCAGAAGCTCGCGCACGCCCAGCAGCAGCAGCAAGAGGCGCCCGCGCAGACGTAAGGACGCGATCGGGCTTGGCTCAGGCCGCGGCGCCGGCGTCGGCGCTGATGTAATCGTTCCAAATCGGCTTATCGCCGAGCGTGGCGATGAACGCGCAATGGGCTGCGAGCTCCGCGTCGGTGAGCCGAGGCGCGAGCGGAACTGCGCGGACGGCCACGATCACATCCTTGCGGTCGGCCGACGCGGAGACCATGACGGTCGCGCCGAGGCCGAGCTGCGCCTGGCGCGCCTCGATCAGCTCGAGATAGACCTCGGCCAGGAGCTCGGCATCGAGCAGGGCGCCGTGCTTGGCGCGCTTGGAATTGTCGATGCGGAAGCGGGCGCACAGGTCGTCAAGACTGTTGCGCACGCCGACAAACTTGCGCCGCGCCAGCATCAAGGTGTCGACCAGTCGGTCGCGCGCGAGCACGGCCTTGCCGCAGCGATCAAGCTCGGCGTTGAGAAAGCCGATGTCGAAGCTCGCGTTGTGGATGACGAGCGGCGCATCGCCGATGAAGGCGAGCAGGTCGTCGGCGATCTCGGCGAACAACGGCTTGTCGGCGAGGAACTCGGTCGACAGCCCGTGTACCGCGAAAGCCTCGGCCGGCACGTCGCGTTGCGGATTGAGATAGCGATGGAAGGTCTGACCCGACGGGATCCGGTTGAGCAGCTCGATGCAACCGACCTCGACCAGGCGGTCGCCGCGGAACGGGTCGAGACCGGTGGTCTCGGTATCGAGCACGATTTCCCGCATGGAGGCTCCCGAATATCAGTCGTCGTTCCGGGGTGCCGCACGCAGGTCGGGTTTACCCGACCTGCGCCGCAATAGCGCCGATCTCGGACAAGTCTTGCTGCAAGCCCGAGATCGGTGGCGCGCCCGGACTCCATATCCACCGAAACTGGCGGGTGATTCCGTCATGGAGGTTCGAATCAGATCGTTCGTCACCCCTACGTATAGCGTCCCGTGCTTTCGACTTGCCAGGAGATATACCCAGTAGCCCACAGTGAATGCCTGTGGTCATGGATCAGGGCTCAAGATTCGTTGTTTGGCGCATATTCTTATCGGCGAACCGGTGCCCACCCGGATCAAGTCCGGGGCAGGGCTTTCGCCGGAATATGCGTTAGCCGGGCGCCCCCGGAATGACGAAGACCTACCGACGCTTCGGCAGCTCTGCAACCTTCTCCAGAATCGCGCGGATCTGGGCACGCGTGGAATCGAAGTCGCCGGATGTGTCCACGACAAAATCCGCCCGCCGGCGCTTTTCGGCGTCGGGCAGCTGCTTGGCAATCAGGCTCGCAAGCTTCGCCTCGGTCATGCCCGGCCGCGCCATCACGCGCTGGCGCTGGACTGCAGCCGGCGCCGATACCACGACGATGGCGTCACAACGCTCATCGCCGCCGGTCTCGAACAGCAGCGGGACGTTGAGCACCGCGACCTTGGCGCCGGCCGCCTCGGCCTTCGTCAGAAACTTTTCTTCCTCGCGCCGCACCAGCGGATGGATGATCGCCTCCAGGTGCGCGAGCGCGGGCGGATCGTCGAGCACACGTGCGGCGAGCCTTTCGCGGTCGACCTTGCCGCCGACCGTGGTGCCCGGGAACGCCGCCTCGATCGCCGGAACCGCCGCGCCTTCGTAGAGGCGATGCACCACCGCGTCGGCGTCGTGGATCGGCACGCCCTCGTCGGCGAAGAAGCCCGCCGCGGTCGACTTGCCCATCCCGATCGAGCCGGTGAGCCCGAGCTTGATCATGAGACGAGGCAACCCTCGCGTCGCAGGAAGCTCAGCAACGCGAACAGCGGAAGCCCCAGAATGGTGAAATAGTCGCCCTCGATCTTCTCGAACAGCTGGCTGCCGAGCCCTTCGAGCTGATAGCCGCCGACGCTCGCGCTCACCGACTTGCCGGCGGCATCGAGATAGGCCTCGAGGAAACGCTCCGACAGCGTCCGCATTGTGAGGCGCGCCGTATCGGCATGGCTGAACACCACGCGTCCGTCGCGCGCCACCGCGACCGCCGAATGGAGTTCGTGGGTGCGGCCGGCGAGCGAGCGCAATTGTTCGCGCGCCACGTCGCGATCGACCGGCTTGGTGAAACGTGCGCGCCCGAGCGCCAGGGTCTGGTCGGCGCCGACCACGAAGCGCCCCGTGAAGGCGGCGCCGGCGACCCGCGCCTTCTCGCGCGCGAGCAGCACCGCGGCATCAGTCGCGCTGCCGGCGACCGCGCGCGCCTCGACGGCGCGCTCGTCGATATCGGCGGGAGCAACCTCGAGCGGAATGCCAGCGGCCTCGATCATGGCGCGGCGCACGGCGCTTTTCGAGGCGAGCACCAGCGGCTCGGCGGGAAGCCATAGCGACATCTCAAGCCACCGGCTGGCGCCGCCGCTCGGCCAAGAGGGCGATGATGGCCGCCGCCGTCTCCTCGATCGACCGGCGCGTCACGTCGATCATCGGCCAGTTGTGCTTGGCGCACAGGCGGCGCGCGAACGCAACCTCCTCGGCCACCGCCTGACGATCGATGTACTGATCGTCGTCGCGATGGGCCTTCAGCCCGAGCAGACGGTTCTGCCGGATCTGCACGATGCGCTCCGGGTTCGCGGTCAGCCCGACCACGAGCGGCTGCATGGCCTGCTCGAGCTGCGGCGGCAAGGCCATGCCGGGCAGGAGCGGAATGTTGGCGGTCTTGACGCCGCGGTTGGCGAGATAGATCGAGGTCGGGGTTTTGGAGGTGCGCGAGACGCCGACCAGCACCACATCGGCGCCGTTGAGCCCGTCCGGCATCTGACCGTCATCGTGCAGCATGGTGTAGTTGAGCGCGTCGATGCGCTTGAAGTACTCGGCATTGAGCATGTGCTGGGCGCCGACCCGGTGGGTCGACTCGGTGCCGAGATAAGAATGAAAGAGATGCAGCACCGGGCCGAGGATGGAGAGGCACGGCACGCCGACGTCGCGGCATTTGTCCTCGAGCCGCGCGATCAGGTCCTGCTCGAGCAGCGTATAGAGCACGACCCCGGGCTCGTTCTCGATTTCGTTGAGCACGCGATCCAGCTGGCGGTTGGTGCGGACCGCCGGATAGACGTGCTCGACGGGATGCACCTGCGCGTACTGCGCGGCTGCGGCGCGCGCGACCGTTATCAACGTCTCGCCGGTCGAGTCGGAGACGAGGTGGAGATGAAAGAAGCTTACCGTCTTCGCAGACATTCGACTGTGCAATTCCGTGGAGCACTGTGGAGAAGGCCATGCCTCGCCGCCCCATGCAAGCGCCGGGAGCCTGCGCAACGAGTTCACCGCACATGCCCACAGCTATGGCTGAGATTCGGTTTACGAAAATTGCTCGCTGAACAGCACCGTGGAGAATGGTTGTGAACAACCGATCGCCAAACATAATCCTTTGAAATAGCGCCTGAATCCGACATGTTGATAAGTCGGATAGCGGCCGCCGATCAGCACCGCAGGTCCGCAACCATGTACGCAAGGCGCGGAGATCGAGTCATGAGTCTTGTCCACCGCCTAACAGACTCAACAAAAAGAATCTAAAAGGCTTTTGGGAAGAACGTAAATCATGCCGGCCTTGCCTACATCACCGCTGCTCGCGGCACTCTCGGGACATCAGAATCGCATTCCTCCGATCTGGATGATGCGGCAGGCTGGCCGTTATCTGCCGGAATATCGTGCCATCCGGCAGAGGGTGGCGAGCTTTCTCGATCTCTGTTTCGATCCCGAGCTTGCCACCGAGGTGACCCTGCAGCCCATTCGGCGATTCAACTTCGACGCGGCGATTTTGTTCTCCGATATTTTGGTGGTGCCGCATGCGCTCGGGCAGAACGTTACCTTCAGCGCCGGCGAGGGACCACGGCTCGCCCCTGTGATGGAGCCGAATGCGATTTCCCGCCTTGCCCGGCGGATCGATCGCAATGCGCTTGCGCCGGTCTTCGAAACCATCCGCCGGGTGCGAGCTGCGCTCGCGCCGGAGGTTGCGCTGCTCGGCTTTTGCGGTGCGCCCTGGACGGTCGCAACCTACATGGTGGCGGGTCGGGGAACGCCCGACCAGGCGCCGGCGCGTGTGCTGGCCTATCGCGATCCGGAGGCATTCGCGGCGCTGATCGACATCCTGGTCGAGGCATCGAGCGACTATCTGGTGGAGCAATTTCGCGCTGGCGTCGACGCGGTGCAGATCTTCGACACCTGGGCCGGGGTGCTCGGCGGCGAGCAATTCGACCGCTGGTGCATCGGGCCGACGCAGCGAATCGTTGCCAGTGTCCGCAAGCAGGTTCCGGACGCGAAGATCATCGGCTTTCCGCGCGGGGCGGGCGCATCGCTGCTGCGCTATGTCGTGGAGGTTCCGGTCGACGCGGTCGGGCTCGATTGGATGATCGACCGGACATTTGCCTCCCGCGAGATCCAGAGCCAGCGGCCCGTGCAGGGCAATCTCGATCCACTGGTGCTGCTGGCGGGCGGGGCGGCGCTTGACCGGGCTGTCGACGAGGTGCTCGGCGCCTTTGCAAACGGACCCTTTATCTTCAACCTCGGCCACGGCATCCTGCCCGAGACGCCGATCGGGCAGGTGGAGCAGATGCTCGCGCGCGTGCGCCGAGAGTGCGCGTGATTCGGTTATTCGCCGTTCCGGGCGTGAGCGTAGCTCGCGAGCCCGGAATTCATGGACACGCAACCTCTTTGGATTCCGGGTTCGCTGCTGCGCGGCCCCCGGAATGAACAAGGCCAGTTCTGGAGTTGCGCATGTACGACTGGATCAAGGCGTTCCACATCATCGCGGTGATCGCCTGGATGGCCGGCATGCTCTACCTGCCGCGCCTTTTCGTCTACCACGCAGTGACCAGCGACGCGCCCGGAGTCGCCCGGTTCGTGGCTATGGAGCGGCGGCTGTTCTTCCTCATGAGCGTCGGCGCCGTGCTCGCGGTGCTGTTTGGCGGAGCGCTGATCTCGGCCTCCCCCGGCTATCTCCCGCAGCCAGCCCTGCTCG
>Ga0209465_10001549_pt1 | contig 10211 bp, 13 predicted proteins | sample PanSoiPlot1MoBio_FD_188321 | JGI IMG/M metagenome (GOLD analysis project Ga0209465, IMG submission 188321) | Tropical forest soil microbial communities from Panama analyzed to predict greenhouse gas emissions - Panama Soil Plot 1 MoBio (SPAdes)... | ecosystem: Environmental > Terrestrial > Soil...
CTCAGGCGAAAAGGGACCGGGAGATACTCCGGCAGGGAAAGGAGTATCCGTGGGAGACGCGAAAGTCCCCGCCGCCGAAGCTCCAGTAACTAAGACAGCGCCTGCGCCGGTAGTCGAGAAGCCCTCCCGCTCGACTCCCGTACTCCCGTTCTCGCCTGAATCCATCAAGGACGCTGCTGCCATCCTCCGCTCGATCTTCACCGCATTCTCGACCGCCCGCGAAGAACGCAAAGGCACCGCCTACCGCCAGCTCCAGCGAGATTTGAGCGCCCACGCCGACATCCTGATCCTCTCCGGCCAGATCACGCTCCCTCAGATCATCGACACCATGCAGAAAATGGAGGAGTACCTCGGCACCGGGGAGGCAGAAGATGCTGGACAGGACGCCTCGGAAAGGTTATACAGATGGTTGAGCGGAGAAGACCAGTCGGACTTCGACCCGAAGCCGGAGGCGACACAGTAACTCTATGCCATTGATCAAAGGCTCATCGCGAAGGGCAGTCAGTGCGAACATCTCCCGTGAGATGGAGTCAGGAAAGCCACAGAAGCAGGCGGTGGCTATCGCACTCGAAACCGCTCGCCGCTCGAAACGCAAGCATTCGCGGCGTGGTCACCGCCGCCACAGGAGAGGAGCATCCCGGTGAGCAAACTCCCACGCCCGAATCGCCACTCGCACATCGCACGCCGCACCATGACGCGCAAGCGCGCACGGCCAGACCCGCACACCACGCCTCGTAAATCCGGCATGATGCGGTTCTCGTCTCACCTCCCTCGCCACGTGCGCGAGCGCTACGAGGTGATCACCGGGCAGACCGGGCCGAGGAAGTCCCGCAGAGGTTCAAGGAGGTAGTGATGCAGCCACAAGAGAAAGTTCTCCCACACAGTCCACAGTACCCGGAGGTCGTGTTCGCCAAGAACCAGCCGGAGTACATTCCGCTCCCGATAGCTAAGGTTGCCTACGATGGTGGAGTTACTGGTTTGATTTCGCGGTATCGCCTCACATTCTGGGAGCGGCTTCGCGTCCTGTTCACTGGAGCGCTCTGGATCGAGCAGCTATCCGCTGGAGGTCTCCAGCCACAACGACCTACGGTATTCGAGCCACTCACCGATGCCGACCAGCGATATAGCGACCGCGAAGAGAAGTGGCTGGCCGCACAGAGAGCGGAGGTGGCGTGATGCAATCTGAGTTCTCCATCTACTCAAACCGGGCGCTCCATGGCGCATGTCCCTTTGATTTGAGCCTAGGAGCGCCCACCAGTGATAACTCCTACGGCTCCCCAGGCGAAGAATCCCAGCGCCTCTTCCGCACCATCCGTGGCACCAAGGGAGACACGCGAGCGCCGGGGGTCCACAAAGGGACTCCCAAATCTCCGAAGAGGAATAGTTAGTGGCGACTGTCTTTACACTCAGGAAGTCTGGCGACCAAGCCGACATCTCTCCACTTTCTCGGCAAATTTCAGAGTGGGAAAAACTGGCTGCCGAGCAACGCGACCGCGTGCTCGGGCAGAACTATCTCCACGACATCGAGCAGTTCTTCACGCTCTCCGACTCCTCCGACGCGAACACTTCTCCCACGTTCCGCCCTTCGATCAAGATCCCCGAACTACAGACCCTGATGCTCTACGAGGCGAACGATCTGAGTGAGAGCAGTCCTCGCGTCTACATCACTAACCAGAACACCGGCGCTCAGGAAGAAGACCGCGAGAAATCCTTCCAAGCCGAATGGCGGCGGTCTCGCGTGAACTACCACGCGATGTTCGCGATGCTCTGGAGCCTCTTCGGCGGCCTGGGAGTGCTCCAGCTCGGCCTGAACCCGGACGCTCGCGGCGGGCGCGGCGCTCTCTGGGCGAAGGCCCGCAACCCGATCTCCTATTTCCCGGACCCGACCACCGACTACGACCTCGAACGCTCTTACGAGATCCTCGCGGACTGGATGCACCTCGACGAGATCCGCAAGCGCTGGCCGCTCACCTCCGCTGGGCTCCGCGCTCAGGGCGTGACTCAACCTCGCTCAGCCCTCCTCGGCCCCGCAGGCACCGGGCTCACCATGCCTGACGGCCCGATGTCCTCAGTCGGAGGCCTGCCCGCGAACCGCGCTACTCCGTCCGACACCCGGCTCCGCGTGCGTTACTGCTACTGTCTCGACTACACGCGGATGGCCGCGAAGATTGACAACAAGCAACTCCCTAGTGGTCCGATCACCACCCCCGACCTCGAATGGAAGTACCCGAACGGCAGGCTCATAGTCGAGTGCAACGGTCGCATCCTCTCAGACGGAGACAACCCGTGGCCTCTGGGCATGTTCCCTACCGTCCCGTTCTGGTCGATGCCACCTCTCTTTGGCATCTGGGGAGTCCCCGCCGTGCGCTACTCCATCACGCTCCAGAACGTCGCCGAGCGCCTGATGACCGGAGTGTTCGAGAACGCGGTGCGGCTCAACAACGGAGTCTGGTTCATCCACTCGAACACCGGCATCGACGCGGAAGCCTTCGGCGGCATCCCTGGTGAGGTCTGCGTGATCAATCCTCAGTCGGCAGTCCCGCAGTGCGTGTTCCCGCAGCAGATGCCGGCGCACTTCACTCAGATCCCCACTGCTCTCCTCGACCGGCAGAAAGCGCTCCAAGGATTCACTCCGGCGCGATCCGGTTCCCCTGGCGCGGGGAATCTCTCTCCGGAACTCTACGACGAATCAGTTCTCCGCTCTCAGGGTCTGACTCAACTGCGCGGTCGCCTCGGAGCGGTCTCGTTCCAGATGTTCTCGGAACTCTGGTTCTATACCATGTGCCGGTTCTTCACCCAATCCCGCACGAACCTCGTCCCCACTGACGAAGGCCGCAAACCCGTGGAGTGGAAACCCCTCGACCATCTCATGCAGGGCCGGCCAGATGCCTTCGACGTCGAGGTCGATGAGGCCTCGATCCAGCCTCTCAGTCAGACCGTGCTCCGCAAGATGGTCCCCGAACTCATGAAGTCCAAGGTGCTCAGTGTGCGTCGCGGCCTGAACATGCTGAACTTCCCGCACGCGGAGGAAGTCGCCCGCGAGCACGAGCAGGAGATGTCGCTCGAAGCACTGTCCCGTGCGAAGGGAGTACGCAGATGAGTGCTCTCCACTCCTCACTCCCTCCACGCCTAGACTGGACCGGCCACTGGCTATCCGTCTCCGAGTATTCCCGCGTGGTCGAGCGCCCTCTGTTCACCGTCTATCGCTGGTGCCGCACTGGCTATCTTCGCGACTTCAACGTCCCGCACTTCCGCGACTCCCGTGGCCGGTACTGGATCAAACTCACTCCAGGACTCTACCGCCCCTAACCGCCCCTGACCGTACTGTTGTCACTCCCGCTCACTACCCGCCCCTCCTGTGCTGTACTCTCCACTTGTGCAACCCAACGTAGAAATCATCCGCCTCCAAAAATCCGGTGAGTACTACGATGCTCAGCTCGCAGTCAACGGAACTCTCGCAGTGCCCATGGAAATCCATGCCTCGTGCCGCGAGCAATACCGGACTGAAGCCGAGTTCATCGCCTACCTCACCCGATCCGCAGAGACGATGATTGACCTCTACGGTGACGCGAGGCATCCGCAGCGTTTGGATGCGAGTGTCGCGGGGGCAGAACTGGTGAATTGATTTCCCCGGAACATCTCAGCTGCGCTGGCCTTCGCGCCCTGAGATGAGGCAGCAACAGGCTACTTTTAACAGCGAAGGAGGAAGCACCATGGCACGCAGACACAAGCGCGGTGGCCGGCGTCATCGCCGGAAGTAGCAATCCGGGAAGTTGCAAGACGCAAGACTCATGAGTACTCCGGTCGGTTCAGCGGGATCGACCGGGGGCTCTACCAAACGAGAATATGGAAACCAACAGCAAACCGAAGCCGACACCTCTAGACTGGATGCGCCTTGCCGCATTCATTGACGGTGAGGGCTGCATCTCCCTGAGCTTGCTCAAGACCTCCAATTTGGATGGGCGTCGCAGACACATGCTGGGGTTGCATCTCAGTAACACCGATCCACGCCTTGCCGCATGGATCAAGAACACTTTCGGCATTGGCAACACTTTTATGCGCCCTCGTAATAACAAGCCTGTGGAGAAGAACCATCGTGATGTGTATTGCTGGTCTACCACGGGACGTAAGGCTGTCCATGTCTTGAAAGAGTGCTATCCGTATCTGCTGCTCAAGAAGGAACAGGCTGAGATTGCATTCGCCTATGGTGACCTCCTTCAGAGCACGGGTCAGTTCACTGTGTCTGGTGATAACTGGCAACAGCGGGACATTTTGAAGCGTCGCCTCCACATGTTGAAAGGTACGCAACCTAAACAGGTTGCGGAAAGGGTGAATTAATATGCCTGAGAAAATGGGCACTAATTTTGACACGGAAATTCTGAAATCCCCGCTCACCGTGGGACGTCCCAAGGGCGAAGTCGGTCCCGACGTCCACAACTCCCCGGTGATGAAGCCTGCTGACCCCCTGAAACTGGTCCCTGAGAACTCCCGCACCGTGCGCGGCGGCAGCAAGAAAGGCTGAGTCCCATGGCTCATCGTCAAAAGCACACTCGCGGCAATCTCACCAAGGGCACTCGCGCCAAAGGGCTGAACGGCTCGCACTTCGGCGGAATGCGCGGCTCAGTGCGCCACAAGGCCCACTGGTCCACTCGCCCGACCGCAGGCAAACACCACTCGCGTGAGCACACCCGCGCACGCGGAAAGAAACGCTACTGAGCTACTGATCCCATGGCCGCTGGCACCTCACCTCTCGGAGCACTCATGGCTGCAAAGCTGATGCAGAGGCTTGCCCAGCGAGGTTCCCCTGGCGGCGGAGCATCCCCTGCCGGCGCGGCCTCCCCCGAAGCCGGCTCCGAGCAGCTCCAGTCCCAGTTCCAGGGTCTCCAGGGCTCGGATCCGGAGTTCGCGCTCAAGTCCATCAAAGCCATGATGCAGCAGCTCTCGCAGCTCTACGTGCGGCTGATCATGCAAGTCCCAGACGCCGCGCAGAAGATCGCAGACGCGCAGAAGGCGCTCAACAAGTCCCTCGAATCCCTACAGAAAGCGGCAGCGACATTGAACACCGTCCGCCCCCAGATCGCCAACTCCGCAGGACTCCCACCCGGGTTCGGCGGTCAAGACGGCGGTGCAGGCGGCGGCGGTGAATCCCAGACAGGAGCATTCTAATGGCCCGGACCAAGCAGCAGAAACTCGCAGCGATTATCGACAACGGAAACATCAAGAACGATCTCGTGATACAGATTGGCGACCAGTCTCTCACCGTGGGAGAACTCCGCGCCATGGACGCGGAGACTGATGGAGCCTCCACCAAGGATCTGGAGACTCGCGAGGGGAATCTCCTCCGCGCACAGTCGCATCTCGCGGACACACTCCAAAAGGTATCCGACTCGACGGGCATTCCACTGGAGAAGCTGATAGCGGGAGAACTAGGAGACATTACTCCCGCAGGCGGCGGAGGCGGCAAGGGTGGCGAGTCCGGAGATCCCGAGGATGCTCTGGCTGACATCGATCCCAAAGTCCTGAAAGCCCTTGAGAAGAAGTTCGGCTCCAGCGCGGTCGCCGCCGAAGTCACTGCTCTCAAGAAGGAACTCGGAGACACCAAGAAAGCCCTCGGCATCGCCCTCAAGATCAACATGGACGATTACTACGCCGCGCAGTGGAAGGACCTCTCTCTCGGCATTCCCAAGGACTCAGCCGGGAAGCCTCTCGTCACTGTCGACCTCGCCGCCGCGCTCAAGTATGCCGACGACAACTCTCTCAAGGATCGCACTGGGCGCTACAACCTCCAGAAAGCCTTCTCCGACATGACCATCGAGGCCCGCCACAAGCAAGACATCCTCGCGGCGGAGGAGCGCGGCAAGAAGCTCGGTCAGGACATGACTGTAGCTGCCTCGGTGCAGAAGCCCGGAGGCATCCACCCTGCAGCCGCGAAGCCCCCCGTGGATGACAAGGGCCGCACCAAAGACCTTGCCGCCGTGATGCAGGACGCGCTCGCGGACACGGAGATCCAGCGCATGATCGCGGGCGTGCCCCAAGCAGGAGCCGCCTAGCGCAGATCAGATTCAGATTGCTCCCTCGTGCCCGGAATTGCAGCCGCGACACAAAATTAGCTCGACCTTGAAGGAGCATCCATCATGGCAAACTCAGTCGTAGGACTTGGACTCGCATCTCCCCCGGTGCAGCTCTCCAACACCGTGAACGCCATCTCGCAAAAGTACATCGTCCCGGTCCTTGGCGACAACGTGTTCCGGCCATCTCCCGTGTTCTGGGCACTCACGCGAGAAGGCAAGAAATTCGGAGCTGGCGAACTCATCTTCCCGGAGATCAACCAGGAAGAGACCCCCGGAGGCGCGTACTTCGGCGATCAGCTTCTCGACACCTCCGTGGTGGACTCGATCCAGCCAGCGAACCAGCAGTGGCGTCCGTACCGCCAGCCGGTGGTCATCCCCACGACCGACATCATCCTGAACCGTGGCGGAGCCGGGAACCTGGACATCATCCGTGCCAAGTTCCAGACCTCCTCTGGCTCGTTCCTCCAGAAGCTCTCCCGCGCCCTGTGGCACTCCGCGCCCCAGAACACCACCAACGACATCGACGACATCGACTCCTGGCTGGGCTCGACCTCGAACGTGATCGCGGGCATCGACCGCTCCGTCGCGGCGAACGCCTTCTTCCAGCCTCCCGCGAACCAAGCCAACGGCGGCGGCAACCTCCAGCCCTCTATCGCCGAGATCGGCTACCAGACCGTGACCTTCGGCTACGACGAGCCGGATCTCTTTGTCATGGATCGCACGCGCTACGCGAACTTCAAGAACCAGTTCACCGGCCTGATCCGCTTCGGCCAGGGCATGCAGGACGACGAAGCCCTCCAGGTTGGCTTCCGGAACCACTTCCTGTTCAACAACGCGATCACGGTGCCGGATTTCTTCGCGCTGCCGAACGTGGCGTACCTGATCAACAGTAAGTACATGTTCCCGGTGTTCCACGAGGCGGATTACTTTAATGTGGATCCGTTCCTGAAGCCGACGAACCAGCGGGTACTTGTGAGCTGCATGTACCTCACATGGCAACAGAGCAACATCTCCCCGCGCATGGGAATCAAATTCACCGGCATCGCCTAATCGCGCCTGCCGAGAGTTCCGGGCCACTCTTCGGAGTGGAGGGAAAGCGGGGGTCGGCGCTGCACCGGCCTCCGCAACATCACAGATTGCAGATGCAGCACAGACATCAGATTTCGGAGGGTCGCAATGGCATTCCTCAGATCAGTTAAAGAAGCCTCTCAGGGCTACGGCTCCTCAGCCAACAACGGTTCAGTCGTAGGCACCGTCCAGGTCGGCGCGGGCACCAACACCGTAGTCATTCCCGCTACCGGCGCGACCACTCCCTCCGGAGGCACCGCCTTCAACACTTCCGGTGGGCCTCCTCCTACCCGAGGGCGTGGGCGGCTCAAGGTCACAGCGCTCGGCGGAGCCTCCACCACGCAGCTTACAGTCACCGCGACTGACGGCTCGACCACCATCACGCTGTTCGTCAGCCCGGTGAGCGCAGCGAACGCTCTGCCTGACTGGACCTTCGAGTTCAACACTGACATCAACATCACCTCGATCTCGTTCCTTGTCACTTTCGCTGTCTCCGGTGGAACGTTCGACTGTGAAGTGTCGATGACTCCGTAAGGAAGCAGGCTCCGTATGGCTGGAGTCGTAGGCAAGCGCGTCGGACAAATCCTCGGCATCTCCAAGGGGACCGCTACTGGTCCCCTCACAGTTCTCACTCTCACGTCCGACGCTCCTGGGGGTACGCAGCGTCCAGTGCTCATGCTCTCTCCGTCTTTTCTCGCGCAGCTCTCTATAGGTGCCTCGCTCACTATCTACTTCGTATCCGATCCTTCCGACGCCGCTGCCATCGAGGCCGCAGTCACCGTGGTCTCTCTTGACGGCTCGGTGTAAACTCATCCCATGAGCATCGTCGCAAACACCGTAGGCGACCTTATAATGTCCTTTCGCGAGGCTGCTACCGATGTCCCGAGGGGCACACTCAATGCCCCGGGCGCGGAACTCACCATCGCCCTGCTCGCCTCCGCGAACACCCTCCCCACTGGCTCCTACTTCGTGAAGTGCGCGTACCGTACCGCTTGGGGGGAGACGCTCCCTGGCCCTGAGACCGGTCCGCTCGCGGTAGACGCCGGCCACGGCATCCAGGTCACCGGCACGCTCCCGCTCGGAGTCTTCGCAGTCGTGGCCTACATCGGCACCAGCTCCGGAGGTGAGAACTTCGCCTTCGCCTCCCCAACGCTCCCGCTTCAAATCCTGTCCACCACTGGCGGCTACCCTGACACTCCCGGCCTGCGCAACACGGCCTTCATGCCGGACTCCGACGGCAACACCATCTCCGCGTTCGCGGTCTATCGCTGGATCAACGACGGGCTTGAAGACGGCGCTGCGCAGTCCGGGGGCGGCATCCCAGATATCTCCGGCGTGCAGTCCGTCGCTGGCCAAGGCATTTACACGCTCCAAGGGAACTGGTGGCGCGTCATGCGAGCATGGTACGACGGCTATCCCATGTCGGTCTCCGGCACTGACGCCATCTTCCGCAAGAACAAAGTCACCGGCACCTACGCCATGGGGCTCTCGGTCTCGCACGTGGACGAGCGCATCATCATTGAGTCGTGGCCGCAGCCCTCGCGCACAGGTGGAGCGATGACCGTCACTCCCGCGCTCAGCTCCACTTCCCTCGGAACATTCACTGCCGCAGCCGGCGCGACTGCGTTCGTGCTCCCGTTCGGACTCGCGCAGCTCGGGCCGGACTCAGCGGGAAACGTCGAGATCGTCTGGTACACATCCGTCGTCGGGGGCGCGTCCATCACGCTTGCAATCCGTGGCCTTGGGGGCACCATCGCGCAGGCATGGGCGGCTGTCACTCCCATCGTGGAACTCAACCTGTTCTTCCACGGGCTGCGCATCCCCCCGAAATACCTCATCGGTCAGTCCGCATTCACTCTGAACGTCCCTGCCGGCTGGAAGGCTGCGCTCTCGCATTACCTCCTGCACCGCTTCCGCCTGATCGAGCGCGACAAGTCCGCAGCCGCCGACGAATACAAACAATTCGTGGCCGGGATCAAGGAATCCCCGCTCAACAAGCCAGTTGGCGGGCCGCGACAGATACAAATTGGAGGAGGCCAGCGCATGGATACCGTGCCTGGAGCTGGGAGTGTATTCGGGGGAATTATCCTGCCGTAAGGAGTGTCATTGTCGAAAACGCTTACGCAACGAGATTGGAGGAAGGGGCTCATCACGGTCACTCCCGACCAGGACCAGCCCAAGAACTCCCTCGCTCGCGTCTCGAACCTCCTCTACACTCGCCGGGGAGGCCTGCGCACCTGCGATGGTTCCCTCTTCATCTCTCGCCGCGACTCCACGACCCAGACCTCCGATGGCCCGTGGACGGAGATCTTCCTGTTCCAGCCCGCGAACATCTCCCGCTACTACATCGGCATCAAGAAAGACCCCTTTACTCAGCTCCCAGCGCCAGTTGGCCTCGCGGTCGTGGACGGCGGCGCAGGAGGCACCCTCGCCGCAGCTACCTATCGTTATGAAGTCACCGCACTCGATGGCGCTGGCGGAGAGACCACTGCCTCCGCAGAAGTCGCGTTCGTGAACCCCGGTGCGCACAAGGCGAACGTGTCCTGGACCGCTGTCACCAACGCCACCGGCTACAACGTCTATCGCACCGCCGCTGGCGGAGCCGCTGGCACAGAAGTCTTCCTCACTTCTGTCACTACCAACTCCTTCGTGGACGACAACTCGATCACTCCGGGGACCACGACGCCTCCTACACTGAACTCCACGCAGCAAGTACTCTTCTATCGCATCCCCGCGACCTCCTACTCCGCTGGGAACATCCTCGCAACATTCCCAGCAGACCTGATCAACCCTATCGATGGCACCCCAGGCGGCGGAGGTGGAGGCGGTGGAGTTACCAACCCTTCGTCCGGCGCTCCCCCCGGCCCTCAGGGCGGAGTCGTAGGCAACACCTCCCCGCTCCCTCAGATCGTGCAGTTCGCGAACAAGGCCTTCCTCGCGCTCGGGAACGGCTTCCCTGCGCAGATCTTCACTGACCCATCGACCGTGACCGCGATCTCGAACACCTTCACTGCCGCCTACCCAGACTGGCAGACCGCAACCATCTACGCCACCGGCGACATCATCAAGCCC
>Ga0209465_10001550_pt1 | contig 10208 bp, 10 predicted proteins | sample PanSoiPlot1MoBio_FD_188321 | JGI IMG/M metagenome (GOLD analysis project Ga0209465, IMG submission 188321) | Tropical forest soil microbial communities from Panama analyzed to predict greenhouse gas emissions - Panama Soil Plot 1 MoBio (SPAdes)... | ecosystem: Environmental > Terrestrial > Soil...
GGCGGGAGAAGGACTACTTTCCCCGCCTCGCCACCGTCCTCACCGCGTACACGAACGTCGCCACGTCGGTCGTCCTGAACGCCGGTCACGGCAACCGTGTCCGCAAGGGGGACGTTCTTCGCAACATGGCCGGGGGCGACGCTTTCTACGTCACCTCCGTCTCGGGCGACACGCTCACCGTCGTCCGCAACATCGGCGTCAAGGCAGGGCAGGCGGGCAACATCGGCGACACGCTGCTGATCGCGTCCAACGCCTCCCCGCAGGGCGCCGACTTCCCCGACACGCTCGTGCTGACGGGGGTGCTGGGCTACAACTACACCCAGATCTTCCGCCACGGCGCGACCTTCTCGCGCACGGCACGGGCGGTGGACTACTACGGCCAGTCGGAGCCGGATCAGGAGTCGGCGCTGAAGGGCGTCGAGCAGAAGCGGGCGATCGAGTACTCCGGCTTCTGGGGTGCCCGCGACCTGAAGACGGACCCGAACACGGGCGAGCCGGTCGGCTTCGCCGGAGGCCTGTCCGAGTTCATCGTCACGAACCGGCTCGACTCCGCAGGGCCGATCACGGTGGACGCGCTGGACACTTTCCTCCGCGCCTCCCTCCAGCACGCCTCGGACAACGTGGTCATCTTCACGGCGCCGCTGCCCGCGCAGGAGATCAGCAAGTTCAACCGTGGAGGCCAGGGCACTGCTTGGCGTGCCGAGCCGCAGAACGTCGCGGGCCTGAAGGTGGACGCCTTCATGTCCGGCGTCTACGGCACGGAGATCGGGATCGTGGTCAAGAAGGACTGGAACGACTTCCCGACCACGCTCAAGCAGTACGGCGGCTGGCTGTTCGTCGTGGACATGAGCCGGGTCATGTACCGGAACCTGTCCGGCGCCTCGCCGCGGCTTCTGACCAACCGCCAGCTTCCCGGCGGGGATCGTGTCAGCGAGGAGTGGCTGACCGAATGCACGTGGGAGATCCGCAACGAGGCAAGCCACGGGATCATCTTCGGAATCACCTGATCGAAGTTCGGGGCGGTGGCCGAGCCGCATGTCACCGCCCCGACCACCAAAGGAGAACCATGCGTTTTGTCAGCCACATCGCCCGCTTCAAGATCTCGATCATTCCCGAGCGGGCGCACTTCTCCAACTTCGGTGACCGGATCATCGACCAGGAGGGGTTCATGGCCCACTTCAACCAGAACGAGGTCACCGACGCCGATGTCTCCTTCGTGGAGCGGACGTTCGCCCTGCACGGCAAGCAGACGCTTCAGGACGAGGTGACGCCCGTGCCGACGATCGAGCGGGTCTCGGTCTTCGACACGACTGAGGAGGCGGTGCGGAACCACTGGCGCGGTCGCGTACACGTGGACGCGCGCGGCGAGGAGTGGGACTTCCAGGACTACGTCGAGAGGCGGCTGCTGGACGAGTCGCAGGGCCACGACGACTTCCGCCTTCACGAGGCTGCGAAGGAGCCGCCGCCCTGGCCGCGCTACATGGACTTCCAGGGCACCCTCGACCAGCTGTTCGCCAAGATCGAGGAGGACGGCCACGACTACCGTCAGGTGCTCGCGTTCGAACGCCAGAACGCTCGCCGCCCGGTGCTGATCGAAGCGCTGGAGGCGAAGATCTCGGAGCAGGACGCGCTCCTGGTCGGCGCGGAGATCGTGCCCGCGTGAGCGAGCGCTGGAAGAAGCCAGCCACGATCCTCGACTGTGTCGAAGGCGACACGCTTGTCTCGATGCCTTCGGGCGACCTGATGATCCAGGCGAACATCGCGGTGGACGAGGAGACGATCGTGCGGATGAAGCAGGGCTACATCTGCATGAACTGCCTGGAGCCGCAGGAGCGGCCCTTCCCGCAGATGTGCAGCCTCTGCCGCTACACGATGCGCGAGCGGCAGTTGCTCGACCTGGCGAACAAGTACGGCTCGCTGAAGGAGGTCCACATCGGCTCGCGGGTCAAGCTCGCCGACGAGGTGGAGCGGATGCGCGAGATGGACGCCTACGAGGAGCGCACCGGGGTCATCCTCCCTCCCTCCGTCAAGTTCCCGACCGAGACGATCCGTGGCGACTAGCTTCACCCCTACCCCTCCGGACAACATCGTCCGCACCCATCAGCGGGTCTGGTCGGAGGTGAAGCAGGAGGCTCTGACCTGGAGCGACGTGAAGGTGAAATGGGGCCTCTGGTCGATCGTCCTCAGCGACACCGGATCGGGCCTGGTCGGTGTCGCCCCGGACGACATCACCCTGGTGGCGGCGTGAATCGCGGCCAGATGAAGACGCGCGTCTCGCGCATCCTCGGCGTCGCGCTCGGCACAGACGACGACCAGCTAGACGAGACCGCGCTGATGGAGGAGTTGGCGAACGAGGCAGTGCAGGACCTGCTCGCGCGCACCAGGATCAACATCCGCTCGGCCGTGGCGCAGCTGACCGGCGGCGAGGACGAGTACGAGATCGATGAGACGGTGCTCCGCTTCCACGGCGTCAGACGGAACGGCAACCTGCTGACCGAGATGGCGCGCGAGGAGCTTCTCCCTGACGGCGTCTGCTTCCCCGGCCACAACAGAGTCAAGTTCGGCTCCCCGATCGCAGGCGCGGGGGAGGAGATCGAGTTCTGGTACACGCCCCTCCCGACTCCGATGATGAACGACGACGACGATCCCTCCCTGCCGCAGTTCGGGCACATCCCCGCCGTCTTTCACCGGGCGATCCTCAACTACATCTGCTGGCACATGGCGGATGCGGAAGGAGACGCCGGAGCGGGGCGCGGCGAGCGCTACCGCGTCCTCTACGAGGGCAAGCTCGGTACCGGGGATCCTGGATCCAACCTGGCCCAGATCAGGACGAAGGCGAGCCTGCGGGGCGGGGCGGTGCTGGTCAGGCGCCGCCGCGAGGTTCTCGCCTCCGACACCGACCCTTCCTACTGGATGGGCTGATGGCCGACCTCGTCCCTCTGCTGACCGACATCAGGGGCGTCTACTCGGACATCGGCCGCGACAGGCTCCCGCCGGGATCGGTCTGGGAGTTGGTCGATTGGGTGCCGGTCACCGCCCAGGCCGGTGCCCGTCAGAGGGGCGCGTGGGTCTATCAGTCACCGGCCCTCCCCTCACGGCCCGACGGCATGATCTACGCGCCCTACCTTCGCGGCCCGAAGCTGCTGGTGGCGAACGCGGCGACCCTGAGCGAAGTCCCCGTGGACGCGAACGGGGCGAAGACGGTCGGCGCGATCCCGGCGACCTTGCAGAACCCGGTCTTCCATCGCAACAGAGTGATCGTCCCTGCTGCCGACGGGGTGACGGTCGCCAAGTACGTCGTCTGGGACGGGACGCAGTACGTCTTCACTGACGGGCCTGCGATCAACTCCCCGAACGGGGCCTACGGCCGCTATGCGACCGTCTGGAAGGACAGGCTTGTCCTGGCGAACACGGTCGCTCAGCCGCAGCAAGTCGCCTTTTCCAAGCCCGGGCAGCCTGATCAGCCCTGGGACATCGACTCGATCTTCAACACCAACTATCCGGTCACCGGCCTGGCGGCGCAGCGCACCCAGGTGCTCGCTTTCCACGACTCCTCGGTCGAGCGTTTGCGTGGCACGACCCCTCCCGACTCCGCTGCCAGTCCCGACCTGGTGACCGGCGACATGAACCAGGACGTCCTCTTCGACCGCGCGGGCTGCTACGACGCGCGCTCGATCGCGCCCTGGAACGACAACGTTCTCTTCTGCGACTCGCGCGGGATCTTCCTCACCGACGGCGCGCTGGTGAAGAACCTCGCCTACCAGGCCGGGATCCAGAACCTCTGGCACCAGACCTTCCAGCGCGGCCTCCCGGACACGATCTCCGGCGCTGTCCACCGCGACTACTACGTGGTCACGGTTCGCCAGCCTCCGCTCAAGCCGGTCACGTTCGTGATCGACCTTCAGCAGCGGCGCGCGTTCACCTTCGGGAACATCGACTCGACCTGCTTCGCTTTCTCAATCGGCAGTGCGGAGAAGCTGTTCGGCACCCACGCGATCACCAAGCAGGTAACGGACATGACGAACGTCTTCGACCCGGACGTCTCCAAGCTCCAGATCGACGGGAACGGAGATGCGGTGCTGCCGGTGATCGCCACCGGCTGGAGCCGGTTGACGAAGAAGCCGGGCTTCAAGCGGATTATCGACATGCACCTCTCCTACGTCGCCGACCGCGACGACGACGTGGAGGTGATCCAGGCCGACTATGTCCCCACACCGATCTCCCCCGACCGCAACCTCGGCCAGTTCCACACCACCGCCGTCGATCCGGACAAGTACGCGCGCCGGAAGATGTACGTCCGCCGCCGGATGGAGGGTTTCGCGGTCAGGCTGACGCAGCTGCTGCCGACACGCGACACGCGCCTGTACGACATCTCCCTGCGCGCCTTCCCGGAGGAGGCTTCGAAGACGTGAGCGTCGTCACCTACGACGAGGCCCCGACCCCCCTCACCGATCGTGAGCGGAACAGCCTGCACCGGATGTTCTCCGACTACATGGAGGTGCCGGGCGAGTGGAAGACCGCGCTCCGTAAAGACCTTGAAGCCGACCCGCCGATCCTTGGCAGGATGGCGCTCGGCAACGCCACTGGCCCGGTCGGCCCTCCCGGCCCGACAGGCCCGCAGGGGCCACCGGGACCCACGGGAGCAACGGGTCCGACCGGGCCAGCAGGAGCGACCGGCGCACAAGGCCCTCCGGGTCCGGCGGGCGTGATGGCCGTCTACGAACAGGCGGCGGAGCCGATCGGTGCGCCGCTGGGCGCGATCTGGATCACCTCCGACCCGCCGCCGGTCGCCGTCGGCGCAGCGCCGCTCGTCTGGGGTGACCTGGTTTGACCGTGATCGACCCGCCGCGCGCGATCCGCCTCAAGACCTCGACGGGCTGGGCCGACCTGGCGATCGAGGGGCCGCCGGGCGCGCAGGGGCCTCAGGGCGCTCAGGGCGCGCAGGGGCCTGCCGGTTCGACGGGAGCGCAGGGACCGAAGGGCGACACGGGAGCGACCGGGGCGACCGGCCCGCAAGGACCAACCGGCGCCACAGGCCCCGGCGGTGCGACCGGCCCGGCTGGCCCCGGCGTTGTTGCTGGTGGGGCGCAGTACCAGCCGCTGATCAAAGCTTCCGCGACCGACTACGCAACCCAGTGGGCAGCCGGAATCCTGCTCGGCAGCCCCGCGAACGGTCTGACCCTGGGCGGCGACACCAACTTGTATCGAGGCGCGGCGGGCCAGTTGAACACGGACGGCGGCCTGGCCGTCAGCGGTCAGTTCTGGGCCGGGTACAACTCTGGCGCCTGGTCAACAATCGTCGCCCCGGACGGGTTCCTGTACCAGCAGATCGGCGTGCGTTTCGGCAACCCGTGGGAGTTCTCGCTCTGGCGTGCCGCGGCGAACTTCCTCAAGCTGACCGACGCGGTGTTCGGCGTCCAGCCAGCCGGGGCGCCGAACGTCCTGACCGGGATCGGATTCGACGTCGCCTCAGCAGCCTCGCCGCAGACGTATAGCTCGATGGCATACGACGCGACAAACAACCGGCTGGTGATCGCCTCGCTCTCGGGAGGTGTCGCTTGGCGGCCTATCCAGCTTGGGCGCGGCGGCGTCTACGCCTACGTCAACGGACTCCAGCTAGGCACCGGTGACGCGAACTACGACACCAACCTCTACCGCTCGGCTGCCAATCAGTTGAAGACGGACGGTGGTTTCACGGCGAGCGTGATCGCGTCCGGTGGTCAGATCACCGCAGCCGGACGTATGTTCTGCAACGACGGGATCTGGCTCGACGGCGGCGCGGGCAAGTTCGTCGGCGGCGGCAGCCACGCGGCGGACGCGATCTCGCTCTACATCAGCGCGTGGGTGTACGACTTCCACGGCGACGGCCTCTTCGAGATGTTCCCGGCCACGTCGAGGATCACGATGGGCGGCGACAGTTGGATCTACCGCCAGGGCGCCAAGAGCTTCCAGTGCAACTCGACCTGGCAGTACGTCTACGCGGACCCGACCACGACCTCGCTGATGACGAGCGTGTCCGGTGACGCGCAGGTCCGGTGGTACGTGCGCGCAGACGGCTACATGTTCTGGGGTCCAGGCAACGCAGGAGCGGACGTTGCACTCGCGCGGACCGCGGCCGGTGTGCTGTCCGTCACTGCCGGAGTGTTCGACGCGCAAGGCGGACTGAGCGACGCGACCTACCGACCCAGCCTACAAGCGGTTGGCCCCGCGCCCTCGGGGGGCGACCTCAACAACGCGCTCAACAACGGCTGGTACTCAATTTCACCCGGTTACGCGAACGCGCCCGTCAACGACTACGGCGCGCTGATGGTGGCGAACATCACCTACACCGCCGCGAACCGGCAGACGTTCTGGCGTCACGCCTCGGACGAGAAGTACGAGCGCTACAACAACGGCGGCACCTGGTCGGCGTGGTGGAAGACCTGGCCGGTCAGCGCCGGTGGGAGCACGAACCCGCCCGCGACCGGCGGGACACCGCCCGCTGCCCCGGCGAACGGCGACCGCTGGCTGATGTGGATCGGCGCCGGGATCACCTGGGAGTTCATCTACCGGCCCGACCTCGACGCGAGCTACCCGTGGTGCTTCATCGGCGGCCCGCCTATGGTCTCCGACCCGGGCGGCTCGATCGGAGGGGCGGGCGGCACCGTCTACGGCCCGGCCGTCTCGATCCCCCGGGCGGGCATCTACATCCACGACGTCACCTGCTATTACGTCAACGCCTTCGGCGGCACCGCCCCGACGATCGGCGCGCACAACTCGTCGGCCGGAGACGTGTGGGTCGCGCTCGACCTGAACGCGAACGACCGGCAGGTGCCGTTGGCCGGACGGGCGACGATGACCTGCCCGCAAGGCTCGACCAGTAACGTCGCCTTCTCGACGGGTGGCAGCAACACGCTCTACAACCCGAAGCTGAGCCTGATCCCGCTCAGAGTTGCGAACTAGGAGGCCCATGCTGACCACACCCAAATACGGCCTCCGCTACCCGGAGTTGACGGACACGGCGGACGCGAACCTCGACTTCAAGAACCTCGCCACGGACGTGGAGGGCGCAGGCCCGATGGCCTGGGCCACCCCGCCCGACCTGCACGTCCCCGGCAACATCTACGCCGGGAACAACATCACCTTCGGGGCGTCGATCGACAACACCGCCTACCTGTACCGGCGGGCGCAGAACGTGGTCGGGGTGATCGGCGGCTACGCGGCGGACGGCGCGAGCGGGGCCTGGGGCTTCTGGGCCTACGACGGGCAGACGTACCCGCGCGCCTTCCTCCGCAACGACGGGCAGCTTCTGTTCGGCTCGGGCGGCACCGGCCTGGACACGGCCCTCTACCGCCAGTCGGCAGGCGTCCTGAAGACGAACGGCCAGATCGACGCCTCGGGCGGCTTCTTCGTCAACGGGACTCCCGTGACCGGCGGCGGTGGCGGCGGCAACTACCAGGGGATGCAGGACGAGGGCGTCACGTTGACTGCGCGCCCGACGATGAACTTCGTCGGCGCGGGCGTCACCGCCACCGACGACGCCGCCAACTCACGCACGGTGGTCACGATCCCCGGCGGAGGAGGGGGCGGAGGGAACACCACCTGGGGCGCGACCCCACCGGCCAGTCCGACGCTCTGCGACCGCTGGGTGACGAACTTCGGGACGCTCTCCTACCAGATGGAGTTCGTCTACCGGCCGGATCTCGACTCCACCTACCCCTGGATGTTCGTCGGCGGGCCTCCGCTCGTCAGTGATCCTGGAGGCGCGCTCGGGGGCGCAGGGGGCACCGTCTACGGGCCTGACCTGATCATCCCTCGCTCGGGCATCTGGATGCACGATGTCGGCTGCTACTACATCAACTGCTTCGCCAGCACGTATGCCCAGATCGGCGTTCACAGTTCTTCCGTCGGCGACATCTTCGTCGGCCGCGACGCGGGCTACGGGGACAGGCACACGCAGCTTCAGGGGTCAAAGGCTCTGACCGTCGGCGCGGGGTCGAACAGCAACCTGATCTTCGACGCGAACGGTAGCAACACTCTCTTCAGCCCCTACCTGCGGGCCTGGCCCGTCAGAATCGCCTGATGAGCGATCCGATGCAAGACCTCGCGCAGCAAGTCCAGTGGCTCCAGAACGAGCTTCAGGACGCACACCTGGTCATCGGCCAGCAGCACGTCCAGATTCTCAAGCTCCAGCAGGCCCTTCAGCAGCGGCAATCACAGGAGGTAGCAAGTGTCGCCAGTGGTAACGGAAACGACGACAACGATCAGTTGCGACAACCCAGCGTGCCCCGGAAACGAACTCGATCCCGCTGACCGCACCGGCTGGACGTTCGTGACCACCGAGGTGTACGGCCAGCCGACGGAGCAGCACGTCTACTGCTGTCCGACGTGCGCGGGCACGATCTCCGACGTGCTGGAGACGCCAGCCTAGATGGCCCCCTCCTGGCTCCCCTCCTGGATGATCCCGCCGATGCCGCCGGGCGGCAGCGTCAGCCAGGAGTACGGGACGGTCCCGGACGTCAGCGCGGCGGTGCCCTGGAACTTCACCCTGCCGAAGCTGGCGGATCCGGCGGGCCTCCAGCCGGGAGAAACGGGCCACTGGGAGTACCCGGACTATTCGGCCCTGCTCCAGGGCGATCCGGGCTACATCAACGCGAACGCGGCGGCGGTGGCGGATGCTTCTTCTGCTGCGCGCCAGCGCGCAAATCTTGCGAAGGCTGCGATCATCGGCTTCGGAGGGACGCCCGCTAGCTGGGGCAACCAGTTCGGCGATATCACGGCCGCCGACATCGCTGCGGCGCAGCAGAACCCCTACTCGACTCTCGCCACCCTCACCCGCCAGCGCGGCCAGGGGAACACCGATCTCTCCGCCCAGCTTGCCGCCAGGGGGATCCTCTCCTCCGGCGCGCTGACGGGCGGCCAGCAGGCGCTCCAGAACTCGCAGGAGGAGGCGCAGTACAACGCCACCCAGGCGTTGCTGGCGGCGCTCGGAGGCTACGGGCGCGACTGGGCGAACGCCGTCCGCACGGCGCAGGGGAACCGCCTCACGGCACTCTCCGACGCGGCCAGTCGCATCCAGCAGCTGTTCACGCCGCAGTGGTTGACGGATACCAAGCCGACCCCGCCGACGCCGCAGCAGCAGTGGCAGACGGCGCATCCGGTGGACAACACGACCTGGGGAGAGCCGATCAACCAGCCCTGGTCGGATCCGACGACCGGCTACTGGGCGGGGATCGACCCGAAGACCGGCGAGCCGTACAAGGCGGGTGTCGGCAGCATCTCCACATCCGGCGACGCGGCGACGGCGATTGCCGAGGGGAAGATCCCGGCTGGGACGATGGGCTTCGACCTGCCGCTAGCTCCCTACGGGCACTCGATGTCCGACTACATCCCCGACTACTCCAAGGTGGACATCGGCGACTGGAAGGAGACGACGCCGACCGGCGCTGGCGCGGCCGGACCGGCCTGGGCCTATCCGGGCACGAAGCCTGCGGCGACTCCGACCGTCCCGAAGCTGCCGACGCTGAGCGACCTGCTGAAGAACAAGCCGACGGTAGTGAAGAAAGCCCCCTCCTCCGTCCCCTCCTCGATCGGGAGCTTCATCCGCTAGATGGCCCTGAATCTCGCCTTCTTGAAGCCCCCGAAGGACACGGCTGCGAAGACGTTCGCGCAGCTGATGGCGAACGCTCCCGGGTCGAACCCGGAGACCTACGGGCCTTCCTACAACCCCCTGTTCACCAACAAGCCTGATCCGCGTGAGACCTACGGGCCGAGCTTCAACCCGAAGTTCGTCCCCAAGCCGGGCGACCCCACCTACCCGACCTACGCGAAGGCACACGGTCTCAACCCGAACGCCAAGCCTCCGGGCTGGTCACCTCAGGGCGGTGGCGGCAAGAGGACTGCTGCCCCTCCGGCCCAGCCGGGCACGAGCGCCCCGGGAGCGGGCGGCGGCTCCTGGGCTGACCTGCTCCAGATCGCCACCAAGCTGGCCGCTGCCGGGGTCGATCCACAAATCGCTGCGATCCAGCGTCAGATCGACGCGGACAACGCGCGCCGCGCGGCGCAGCAGTACGCCGGGATGGGCGTGATGCAGGCCCTGGCGCAACTCGGGGCGGGGATCCCCGGCGCGATCCAGCAGGCCTACGCGCAGGCGGGGCAGGAGACCGCCGGTTACGCGCAGGGCCTGACCGGCGTCGTCGGCCAGCAGGCGCAGGACGCGGCGGCGCAGG
>Ga0209465_10001551_pt1 | contig 10204 bp, 8 predicted proteins | sample PanSoiPlot1MoBio_FD_188321 | JGI IMG/M metagenome (GOLD analysis project Ga0209465, IMG submission 188321) | Tropical forest soil microbial communities from Panama analyzed to predict greenhouse gas emissions - Panama Soil Plot 1 MoBio (SPAdes)... | ecosystem: Environmental > Terrestrial > Soil...
TCGACCGAACTTGCCCATCAGTTGCACCGAGCGGGGCAATTTGTAGCGGCTTCTCCCTTGCAGCCGGTAGCAACCGCAACCAGCGTGCAAGTGCGTCAGGGAAAAAGGCTGGTGACCGATGGTCCGTTCGCGGAGACGCGCGAGCAATTGGGGGGATACTTCATAGTGGACGCGAAAAATCTCGACGAAGCGATTGAGATCGCTGGACGAATTCCGGGGGCGCGGAAAGGCACCGTGGAAGTTCGTCCCATGGTTGAAATTCCGAACCTGCCGGTCGGCCAGGAGATTGAGAGCGCAGCGAGGCAGTAGAGATTAAGACAGAACCTGTCGATTTCGAATCGGCTCATTCGTTTCATTCATGGAAACAAATTTCACGCGGTGACGTCTGAACTGAAGCGGGTTAGTTCCGCAATAACAATTGATAAGGAGATTGGTCATGCGAGTCGTAGTGTTGGTAAAAGCAACGAAGGAATCGGAAGCTGGCGTTATACCGGACAAGAAACTCCTGACGGACATGGGAAAGTTCAATGAAGAGCTGGTAAGAAATGGCATCATGCTGGCGGGCGAAGGCTTGCGCGCCAGTTCCATAGGCAAGCGGGTAAAGTTCGGAAGCGGCGCGCCCGTCGTAATTGATGGTCCTTTTGCCGAGACGAAGGAACTGGTAGCCGGATTCTGGATCTGGAAGGTGAAATCGATGGACGAAGCGCTGCAGTGGATCAAGCGCGCGCCTTTCAGCCGTGAAGAGGTGGAGATCCGGCAAATTTTCGAAGCGGAGGATTTCGGGAAAGAACTCGCGCCGGAAGTTCGGGCATACGAGGAGCGATTGCGGGAACAGATGGCCAGCAGGAAATAACGATCCGGCGGTGATGACAATTGAAGGAGTGAAAAAGCATGAGCAAGGTTCGAGTGCTGGTGGGTACACGCAAAGGAGCGTTCATCCTGAACTCGGATGGCAAGCGGGAGAAATGGGACGTAAGCGGGCCGCATTTTGCAGGGTGGGAGATTTATCACATGAAGGGGTCGCAGGTGGACCCCAATCGGATTTTCGCATCGCAGACGAGCGGTTGGTTCGGGCAGATCATTCAACGATCCGACGATGGCGGGAAGACCTGGCATCAGCCGGGAACGCCGCCGGGCGAATCGAGCACCACGCCCGAAGGAATGCCGAAATCCGAGAGCAACAAGTTCGCATATGATGCGACGCCGGAGACTGGAAAGCCTCTGACAACGCACCAGTGGTATGACGGGACACAGCATCCGTGGGAGTTCAAGCGGGTGTGGCACATCGAGCCGTCTTTGACCGACGCGGACACGGTATACGCAGGAGTAGAGGATGCGGCGATCTTCCGTTCGACTGATGGCGGGAAGAGCTGGAAGGAACTGCCGGGATTGCGCGGACATGGCACCGGTCCGAAGTGGCAGCCTGGAGCGGGTGGAATGTGCCTGCACACGATCATTCTCGATCCGAAGAATAAGGATCGGATGTACATTGCGATTTCAGCGGCGGGCGCGTTTCGCACGGACGATGGCGGAACGACGTGGACACCGATCAACCGCGGGCTGCGTTCACAGTACATTCCCGATCCCAATGCGGAGGTGGGCCACTGTGTGCATCACGTGACGATGCATCCGTCGCGGCCGGATGTGCTTTTCATGCAGAAGCACTGGGACGTGATGCGGAGCGATGATGCGGGAGACAGTTGGCGGGAGGTAAGCGGAAACCTGCCGACGGATTTCGGCTTCGTTATCGATGTGCATGCGCACGAGCCGGAGACGATTTACGTGGTACCGATCAAGAGCGATTCGGAACACTATCCGCCAGACGGGAAGTTGCGGGTGTATCGCAGCAAGTCGGGTGGCAACGAGTGGGAGGCCTTGACCAAAGGCCTGCCGCAGAGCAATTGCTACGTGAATGTGCTGCGCGACGCGATGGCAGTCGATCGCATGGACAAGTGCGGTGTGTATTTTGGAACGACAGGCGGGCAGGTGTACGCGTCGGCGGACGCAGGCGACTCCTGGGCGCCGATCGTCCGTGATCTGCCGGCGGTACTGTCGGTGGAAGTGCAGACGCTGGATTAGAACAATGGCAACGGTTCGAGTCGCGCTTCCACAGCATCTGCGAACATTGGCGCACGTCAGCGGCGAAGTCTCGGTGGAAATCGAGGGGCCGGTGACGCAGCGCTCGGTGCTCGATGCGGTGGAGGCGCGGTATCCCATGTTGCGGGGGACGATCCGCGAGCATGGAACACTACAACGGCGCGCTTTCCTGCGTTTCTTTGCGTGCGAGGAAGATTTGTCGCACGAGTCTCCGGATGCGCCGCTGCCAGAGGCGGTGGCAAATGGGAAGGAGCCGTTTCTAGTGATCGGGGCGATTGCGGGGGGATAGGGAGCGCACGGTAAAAGCGAAATAACTTGGAGAGCGTGGTAACCGGCAGATGACACCCTGCAACTACCGCTGCGATACCTGGTCACCAATGGGTTCGAGCTCGATGTTCAGTATTTTTCGCTGTCCGGACGACAGTCTTAACACCGGTCGCGAAGGGCTCTGGGCATCCGTGTAGACCCAGCCTTTATAGCCTTTGGCCCGAGCTATCATCGCTACATCGCAATCCGCCGGAACTGGGAGCGCATAGTCTCCTTCAACTCCGACCAGAACGTTGCCGCTCGACTGACAATCAATCCCTGAGTAATCGAGAAGAGCATCATTCAATGGCTTTCCTGTGTTCTTGTCTGAGATGTGAGCGACAACGACGGGACTTCTTTCGCCGAGGCGGATCGTTACGCTCGTACTTACTTTTTTCTTATCGACAGTAACAGCTTGTTCGAGCGTTTTATCGTTGAGAGGATAGCCTTCGGCGTCATTGGTCGCCAGCAGTTTGTATGCTCCGGGCTTCATGTTCTTTAGAGTGAATCGTCCCTCGCTGTCGGTGGTTGTCGAGCAGCAGGTCTTACTGCGTCGAAACCCTGACTGCGTCGACTCGACCTGAGTGCAAACCTGAAAATTGATGGCAGGCAAGTCGTCTTCGGTCAGAACGACCCCGCTGATTTCGCCAGGGTGCGTCCTGGAATTCTTGTTCGCGCCAAGAGACGACATTGCGCAGAAGACCAGTAGTACGAGAACCGCTTTGTTGAGCATGCGCACTCCTCGACCCGTTCGCATTGTAAACCCGCCAACTAATGAGAACGTTTGGGATGAGGTCGACAACGCATCGGATATCAAAAATACACGCATGGCGCATTGCGCTGGATCGCAGGCTGTGTAATGCTGTCGAGCGCGAGGCGCGCTTGCGCCTCAAACTCACACTCGGAGACCTTTCAATCATGCGGATGAAGTCCCTCGTCACGCTGATGGTGTTGTCCACACTGGCAATAGCGCAAGACAAAATTACCCCTCTCGACGTAAAGATGGGTCTATGGGAATCCACCCACCAGAACAACGTCAGCGGAGTAACTCTTCCCGCGGACATGATGGCGCGCTTGACTCCGGAACAACGAGCCAAGATGGAAGCAATGATCGCGTCGCGCCAAGGAGAGGGTCCGAAAACGACGGTCAGCAAGAGTTGCGTCACCAGAGAGAAGCTCGATAAGGAATACACGTTCAGCGAAGACCGTGAGGAGTGCACACGCACTGTGCTGAACTCGACCCCGACGAAACTCGAAGTGAAGCTGGTGTGCGCTGACAAGGATCGCAAGATGAAATCGGAAGGAACGTTTCACCTGGACGTGGTGAATTCGGAATTAGTAAAAGGCACCATCCATATGACGATGTCGGGCGAGAGCTCGATGAAGATGGACAATTCGTTTACTGCCAGGTATCTGGGAGCGTCATGCGGGGACGTGAAGTAGAAAAGCAGGTGTCAGGTATCGGCCTTGCAAGTCTGACGCAGGAGGAGACGCGGCAAGCCGCGTCTCTACTCATCTTCTTCTCAATAGCTACTTCAGCTTCTAATCTAGCGGTAACAAATCGAACTCAGTGGAGCAGGCCGAAGACACCCACGCCATTGGTGGTGCCGACGTAGACCTTTCCGTTGGCGATGGTGGGCGTGATGTACTTGTTGCCGTTGCCGAAGTGATCGCGTCCATTGGCGGCCTGGTTGGAGTTATAGAGTTCGATCGAGAGATCCTTTGCCGAGTAAGCGTGCAGCACAGCCGGCGAGGTGTTCTCTGTTGCCCACACGATGCTGTTGTTTATCGAGTTCCCCGAAATGCTCGGAGTTGCACCAGGATATCCAAAACGGGTAGAGGTACTCGACTCGGGTGAGGAACTGAGCTTTGCATCGGCATCGAAGACGAACGCTTTGATGGAGTCGTTGACCGCTCCGTAGTAAACGCGCTTGTTGAAGTACGCAGGCGATGAAAAACCCTGTCCACCAAGCACACCGCTCAACTGCTGATAAATCGCGTTGTTGTTGTTGGGATTGAATTTTCCCATGTTGTCGCGATTGACGAGATAAATATTGGCGTCCTTGCCAGCGCCGACCGCCAGGTGATGCATCACCCCGTGGGAGTCCTTGAGGTTGGGCAGGGCCATCGCCCCGCCGGAGCCCAAGTCCTCATCGACGTTCGATTCGGCGACCGTGTTGAACATGGTGAAGTAGTCGGCGACGGCGAGCTTGTTCAGCTTGGTAGAGATCTTCACGAAGGCGTTGCCGAAGTCGCCGTCCTGCGGAAAGCCGCTCCCGTTGAGCTGGGTATCGAAGGTGCCGTTGGCGACGAGTAAATAGATGTTGCCGTTGGAATCGGCGGCGGGACCAGCCCCGGCCTGCCAGATCGAACCTTCGTTCCCGTTGGGGATGACGTTCAGAATAGACTTCTGCGCCAGCGTGTTCTGATCGTAGCTGATGATCCATCCGGTATAGGGGCGGATGTCGCAGTGCGACGACCAGAAGGTATAGATGACATGCTTCAGGAGCAAGAGGCCGGGACGCTCCTTGTATTGCTTGGGGTCGAATACTACGAAGCCGTTCTGACTGTCGTCGCCATTGCCCGGATATTTCGCTTGGACATCGATGGGACCGCCGAACTGCTCGGCGCCGGTGGTGAGGTCGAGCGCATGAAGGCGCTGGTGGTACACACCGTTGGAAGCGCGGCTCATGGCCACGACGTAAATGGTGCCGTGGGGACCAGCGGCGGGATCGATGACTGGGGTAGCGGTAACACCGATCTCGGGCGAAACCTGACCGCAGCTACGGCTATCAGAGGTCGTCTCCGCAGACTTGAGCATCGTGACATGCCAGAAGTTGGCGCCAGTGTCGGCATCGAAGGCATAGACGGTATCGTGCTCCGAGGCAACGTAAACGACGTTGTGCGTGCCGCTGCCGGGTATGGTGACGTTGGGAACGTAAAGAGGTTGCGCGTCGACCTTGCCGTCGGTGGTGAGCACAAATAGCCTGCCGAAGTTGGTGGAATTCACATTGCGCGGCGTGAGGATGGATTCCTTGGGATTGCGGCCGGTGCGGAGATTGTCATTGTGCCAGGTGAGCACACCTGCGAACACCGCGGCGGGGGATTCGTTGGCTTCTTCCTGGGCGGTAACCGGATCGGACGGGAACGCGAAGAATACGATGGTCGCAATCGCCAGCACGGCGGCGCTGAACAGGGCAAGACGCGGAAGTCGGATCATGGGTCACCTCGGATGAGGGTTCAGCGAAGAAGCGTTCTGCGATTGTACCCAAATCCGCTGGCGTGAACAGATGGTCGAAAGTGCACACAAACGGAAAAAGAATTGCGCTTTCGGTATGGTCGGCAGCAACCGTGCCTAGCAGAAGGACATCTACGAGCGCTAGTAGGAGATCCCGATGCAAAACGAGTGGAACCGGCGGCAGGTGCTGCAGGATGCGACCCTTGCGGCGGTGGCTCTAGCGGGTCCCAGCGCGTGGGCGCAGAAAGATGAAAAGAGCAGCGGCAAGGAATCAGAACCGGAAGTGACGGCAACAGAAGACCTCATGCGGGAGCATGGGGTGATCCGGCGTGCGCTGCTGGTGTATGACGAATTGGCGCAGAAGATCAGGAAAGATCCGGGTTCGGTGGATGCGGCATCATTGCACAAGACGGCGCAGCTGTTCCGGAGGTTCGGCGAGGACTATCACGAGCGCATGCTTGAGGAGCAGCATATCTTTCCCATTGTGCAGAAGATGAAAGGACGGGCAGCGGAGTACCCCGATGTGTTAATTGCACAGCACAATCGCGGGCGGGAGGTGACGGATTACGTATTGTCGGTCACCTCGGGTGCGAGGATTGCAAGCAATCACGGCGGGCCACTGGCGGATGTACTCGTGGGATTCGTAAGAATGTACGAGAACCATGCCGCTCGCGAAGATACGATCGTGTTTCCGGCATGGAAGACGAACTTCACCAATAAGCAACTGGACGAACTGTCCGACCAGTTCGAAGAAATCGAACATAAAATGTTCGGGAAAGATGGCTTCGAAGATGCCGAGAACACGATCAGCAAGATTGAAGCCTCCTACGGATTCACTGATATCTCGCAGTTCACACCGCCGACGCCGCCAAAGCCTTGAGGGCTGCCCTTGGCTGTCGGTTCAAGTAACTCTCCTGGTTGCTGTCGGGAATATTGACTTTTTCAGTGCTTAAGGGCACACTGCGCCGGAGTTACTGGAGGTATCGGCCGTCGCGCCCTTCGCAGCAGTCTCCACTGTTCGTCTGGCCATCAGACGTAAGAAACTCCGCATTGCGCGGCGACATTGCTGTGCACCGCTAGCGCATGCGTGCCTGCTAATATTCGCAATTTGTAGAACGCTAGCCTTCGCACAGGCATCCACCGATTGGAAGCCCGTTACACCTGAAGAATTGGCGCTGAAAGATAATCCTGCGCTGCCCGGAGCCTCGGCGATTTTGCTCGATCGCGATAGTTATGTCGACGATGCGAAGTCTTATCGCACCGAGTATTACCGGATCAAGATATTTAAGGATGAGGGGCGACGATTTGCCGACATCGAGATACCGTACGTTCTGAAGGTCGATGAAGTGGTTGATATACGGGCGCGCACCGTGCGAGCAGACGGAACGGCGGCGGAGTTTCACGGAGAAATCTTTGACAAGCTGATCGTCAAGTCGAAGCGGTTGAAGTACCAGGCAAAGATTTTTACGCTGTCCGAGGCACAGACGGGCGGGATTATCGAGTATTCGTACAAGATGATCTGGCATCAGCACGCGCCGGATGTGTTGAAGAATCCAGCAAGCTATCGGATCGACGGCGTGGGAACGGAGGCCGGGAGCGAGAGGTACTACTGGACTGACTTGGGACGCAGAGTGCAAGAGAGCGTCGAGGCTTTCATCGGGCACTCAAAACTGGTGCAACAGGTAACCGATCAGACCGTCTCTCCGAGCGACTCGCCAGATGTGAAGCTGCGAAAGATCTATGCGAGGGTGCAGCAGGTCCGAAACCTCAGCTTCGAGCCGGACCGGACCCGTAAGGAGCTGAAACAGGAAAACCTAAAGGAAAACAGCAGCGCGGAAGACGTATTGAAACGCGGGTTCGGATATGGCGACGACATCAATTGTCTGTTCGCGGCCATGGTACGAGCGGCTGGAATGGAAGCATATGCCATGAAGGTCGTGGCCCGTGACAAGCACATCTTCGATCCCGCAGTGCTGGACTCCAGCCAATTCAATGCGATGGTGATCAATGTTCATGTTGGAAATGAAGATCGCTTCTTCGATCCTGCCAATCGATTCTGTCCATTCGAAATGATTCCCTGGTCGGAGAGCGGGGTGAAAGGGTTGCGTCTCTCGCCTGTGAGCAGTCTGATCAACATTCCCGGCCATCACGCCGAAACGGCGGTCACCCGCCGGACGGCGAATCTGAAACTCGATCCGGACGGCAATCTCGCGGGGAAGTTCAATATTTCGTTCAGCGGTCAGGACGCTCTCGATCACCGCATGGCGTCGTATGACGAGGACGATGCCGGACGGCGAAAGACTCTGGAGACAGAAATCAAGTCGTGGTTGCCCGCTAATGCGGTGGTCGAGATCACTTCAAGCGGAATGGGAGAGTTCGCAGGGAGATCTACACGTGGAGGGAACGATATCGTCGGCTGACTACGCAACGACTATGGGCAAGCGACTGCTGGTTCCGGCAACGGTATTCCAGCGATCCAAAGGCAATCCGTTCAAGAGCAATAGGAGAAGCTACCCAATCTATTTTGGCTACTCGTACCAGATACAGGACATGGTGACCCTTGCTCTGCCTGAGGGGTTTCGAGTGGAGAGCGTGCCAGAAAGTCGATCCGAAGTCTACTCGGATGCGTTCCGCTATCAGAACTCCGCAACCCGCATTCTGGAGGGCTTGCAGATGAAGCGTTCCATGATGGTGGACGGCTTCATTTTTGACAAAGGAACCTACCCTGCCATTAAACATTTTTACGAAAGTGTGCTTGGGGGCGATTCCGAGCAGGCGGTCCTACAGCGCACAGAACTGGCCAAGTGAGCTCTAATACTTCGCTATGGCGTCACGCCTAGGGCGCCATAGAGTTCTTCCGGCCTGTAGAGCACTCCATCTTTCACCACCAGCGCGGTCTTGCGTATATCACTGATGTTCACGGTGGGATCGCCATCCACGAGCGCGAGGTCGGCCAGCTTGCCGGCTGTGACCGATCCGAGATCGCGGTCAAGGCTCATGATGCGGGCGGCGCCCAGGGTGGCGTCCTGGAGAACCCTCTCGGGTGGAATGCCGGCCTGAACGTGAAGCTCGAGTTCACGGTGCAGAGAAAATCCTGCAAGCGAATCGGTGCCAGATTCGATTGGAATACCGGAGCGGTAGAGGAGTCCGACAAACTCCATCATGCGGGTGAAGGACTCGCGATAACGCTGCTCCAGCCCGGCAGGTGGAGTCAGGCCGCTTGAAAGCAGGCCGCGGCGGACTTGCGGAGGCAGACGGTGAGCGACGGCATTGAAGCCGCGCGGCATCTTGCCAGCGGGCTCGGTAAACATGTCTTCGAAAACGCTTAGCGTGACATCGAGATCGGTGTGATGGTCCTGTAGCAACTTAATAAAGGACTGTACCTCGGGCGTTTTGAGATCCAGGTCGGCGCCGCGCTTGGCAACCTCGGTGAAACGCGATGGAGTGTTGGTGTTCTTCACATCGGGCCAGAAGTTGAGCATGAGGAAATTGGCGTGCTGGACTTCGTCGTAGCCGAGTTGAACGCATTGGGCGGCAGTCATTTCGGCGGGAATGTGTCCGCTGACGCGAAGTCCATTCCTGTGGGCTTCGTCGATGATCGCGGGCACGAGTTCCGGCTTAACCGAACTATAGATTTTGATCTGCACATAGCCGAGACGCTTGTAGTTATCGACGGCGGCACGGGCTTCCTGCTCGGTGGCAACAAGAACTTTGGTAGGACCTTGGTAGGGGCCGGGGCCATCGATGATGCCGGCGATAACGATGCGGGTACCGATTTCCTTCCCTTCGTCGATGCGTTTGCGGCGGGCGAGCAAGCTATCAGTGTCGTTGGCGAGGTCGCGGACGCTGGTGACGCCCGCGGCAAGGTTCAAAAGGCCATCGTTATCGGAGACGTGCGTGTGCATGTCCCACAGACCGGGAAGGAGTGTCTTGCCGTTCGCGTCGATGACCTGCGCGTCGGGCGGAGTCCTGATTTCCGCGGCAGGACCGACGGCCTGAATGCGATTGCCTGAAACCACGACGGTCTGATCTTTGAGAACTTTGGCAGACTCGGCGTCGAATAGGTTGGCGTGAGTGAAGGCGAGACCGTGCGGCGCGAGGTGGGCAAACTTGGCAGCGAGTTCCGCGGAGTGCGCGTGTACGATGTCATCCTGCACTTGCTGTAGCGTGTTCGCGTTTTTCTCCCATCCCTCGAGAATGATGGTCGCCCAGGGATTCACCGTGGCAAAGAAGTTGTCGTGGTCGTCGAGCCAGATGTAGCTGGGTGAGAAATCGAGGCCGGTGATTGCATAGAGCGAGACTTGCTGCTGCTTGCCCGAGTTTTCCAGATTGCGGGTCGCCACCGCTTCGACTTGAGATTCACCTTCTGGAAGCAAGGCGATGCGTCCGTGATTCGCGCGGGCAGCATGCACCATAATGGCGAGTTCCGCCGGGGCGCCGTTAATCGAGGCGTACATGCCGGGGGCCGTGAGTTTCTTGTCCCCCTGTTCGGCATCGTTCTTCCAGCGAGCGGTACTGCCATCCAATGAATAGGTTTCATTCACCGCGGACTTCAGATAGTCA
>Ga0209465_10001552_pt1 | contig 10201 bp, 8 predicted proteins | sample PanSoiPlot1MoBio_FD_188321 | JGI IMG/M metagenome (GOLD analysis project Ga0209465, IMG submission 188321) | Tropical forest soil microbial communities from Panama analyzed to predict greenhouse gas emissions - Panama Soil Plot 1 MoBio (SPAdes)... | ecosystem: Environmental > Terrestrial > Soil...
CGATACATTTCCTCTCTTGGTCGCCGTAGACTCGTCTCAACTTAAACAGTTGTTCCTCAACCTTTGCATTAATGCCATCGAGGCGATGGGGCAGGGCGGAGAACTGACCGTCAAGGCTCATCAAAGATTCCGGCAGGGTGTTCCCTGGGTGATCGTCGAGGTACTCGACAGTGGAACCGGCATATCGGACTCGATCCGATCAAAGATCTTCGATCCGTTCTTCACAACGAAGAGTCGAGGATCGGGCTTGGGCCTTGCGATTTGTCATAACATCGCCGATGCGCACCGCGGCACAATTCGCGCCGAAAACAATAACGGGAAAGGAGCAAGCTTGATTGTGGAATTTCCCGCGGCGCAAGAAGTGCCCCAATTCGCTCATAGCGAATCTGTGCTGGGCAAAGGATAGGATCCATCACTCCTTAGTTGGATGAATTCGGGTGCTCTCGGAGAATACAAAACACGAACGTGCGACACTTGAGAGGCATTCCAAGCCAAGACGCCACAGGGCAGACTTCCTGTTGCGAAGACAAACCGTTTGATGCCAGCCGAAGATAGATCGACGAAGTTTGTGAAGACTATGCCAATAGTCCATAGCATTGTCGCGAATGCGAGAGAGCCAAACGATCCATGAATAGATGACTTCGGTTGTTGATGCTGACAGTGCTCAAAGGCTGACGGCGAAAGCCGATCTGCCGTGGCCTCGAAGACGAACCTCCCCATGTGCGGCGGCCCGGCCCAGCTCCACTGCCAGACCTCACCTACCGCATCTGAGCGAACCGTCGCTGCGGGCCAAGCATCTTGACGACCGCGGGCGGCCGCAGTCCCCGTCCAAGAGATCGGCCATGACTGCTAGCTAAGCTAGAAGCCATTCAAAACCCTTCCGATGCCTCGGTGCCTCTGCTGGGACCCGCGTAAAATCTAGCTTCTCGCCTCCGGGCTGCCCTGGGCTGTAGTTTTGAAATGACTTCTAGAGAGAGGTTCTCCGTCTCCGTCATTTGGACACCATTCAGGCTTGCTCGGTCCGCGCGGTGGCTTCGTTTCGCAAAAATACCTGGCCTGATGGAGCCTCACGCACCTCCCGGGGCTCCTCCGCCCTCTCGACCGTTCTCTCGCCGGCGCTCCTGCATTCGCTCGAGCCGATTGAGGGCTCGGTCCAGCTCGCGCTCGTTGCTGGTCTCATAGCGTACGAGCTTCTCCACGACCCCGGACGCGGGGAGTGCGGCGCTCTTGGCCTTGGAGTCGAGATCGAGCTCCTCGAGCCGTACGACTTCCTCGCGTACCAGGGCGAGCCGGCGCAGTTGCCCATCGATCTCATTCACGAGCTTCCTTAGGTGTTCGGGCGAGACCACCACGTCCTCATTACCGAACTGCGGCGCTGCCTTCGTCTCATCCAGGAGCAGGACTGCATCCGGGAAGGTCTCTTCGAGCCAGTTCAGGGCCTCGCGTGACAGCTTGCCGTGCAGGGCGTCCTCCTTGGCCTCTTCGAGCCCGTCGATCAGAGCTTGGATCCCGTGCGAATTGGTCTCGAGGTCGTCTCCAAGCCGATCGGCCCGATCGAACTCGTCAGCACGGCGGCGCGCCTGCCGGCTCCGGATGTCCCCTGTCCGGTGCCGGATGGCGCCATGCTCACATCGGATCGCGCGCGCCATGCGCCAGTAGCAGTACGCGATCTTCTGCACTTCGAGCTCCTCGGAGATGCCGACAGGATGCTTCTCCTCCCGCAATCGCTCGAGCAGCACGGCGAACTCGTGTTCGTCCTCCTGGAAGTCCCCGCGGGTGATCACGATCTCTTTGGCCAGTAGGCCGTGTTTCACGGCGTTCAGTCGGCTGGCCGCCTTTCCCGCTTCTGTCTTGGGGCCGGTCGAATGTTGCGAGTTCCGGCGATTTGCCTCGGCCTTCTTCGGCGAGACTGGTTTCGCCGGCCGTGGTCCTATCGACGCGGACAGCGCCCGCTGGCCGTTCTCGCCACCCTCAGGCTTCCGGAACGCGCGCGCGTCACCGTTGTGTGTCTCCGTCTCGCGGCTCTTCACTATCTGTCTTCCTCCTTGGCTGAGCTTCATGCGCATCGCGCCTCACTCAGCGACATTCCACGACCGCTGTGAGCACGAGAGTCCTCTGGCGCCACCGCAGGCCGCGCCACAGGTCTCTCTACGGATGGGGGCCCATCAGTGGGCTCTGCGGCTGCCGCGCGCTCCTCATCACCCTCGGCCGGCTCAGCGGCCTCGATATCCCAGGGGTTCATCTGCTCGCGCCGGGCGGCGTCTCGTCGATTGGCTCGGCCAATCTGCGACTACACTTCTCCAAAAGGTCATAAAATTGTTTTTGTTCCTCGCTGGTCAAGACCTTTATGACCTTAGACAGGGATTGATTCTTGCGCTCGGCGGGCTCGCGCTCCTGGGGTGTGGTTGGCGGGGGGCCGGACCAGTAGGGGAGAAACCTGGTCAGCACGGAGGCGGGCAACTCCCCGCGGCGAGCTCGTAGTAAGAGTTGCTCTTGGACCGTCTTGTCCTCGAGAATCATCCTCGCCAGATCGCGGGCGCTTTGCCGCATCGCAGCCGAGGCCCGTCGCGATCGCCCTGCTCCGTTCCGTGATCTGCGTCGTGGGAAACTCATACAAGTAGGTTATCGCGAACTATAGTGCACTCGAAAATGATCTGATCGCCTAGCGCACCGGCCATTTGGTCCCCGCACCACGAGACACTGGAACTGGCTGTCCCATAAGGGGCGTATGGATGAGCCGGCCCTGTCGGAAGGGAGGCATCCGTCTTGGCGAGACAGCCGCACCAGATGAGCCGATCCCAAGTCGAAGTCCGAGTCCCCTGAACGCACTTGCTTGCTATGGGGCGATCGGTGCGGCTACGCAGAAGAAGAGCCGTTACAAATGTATGGCTCCGAGCTACTGTTTCATGTTTGCCTCCATCGGTGGAAGGGGCCCGGTGCGACTGGGATCCGGGGAAGGACCACGAGAACCAGCGGAAGCACGGAGTGGCTTTCGCGAAAGCGCAGTTTGCCTTTGCTGACCCGCGCCGCATCATCGCCGAAGATCGCTCCCACAGCTCCGGAAGGAAGCGGTCTTACTGTTTCGGTGTGGTCGGAGTGGGATTCTGAGAGTTTGGTTTACGTACCGGGCCACCGTCATACGAATCTATGGGGCCGGGTATTGACGAGGAGGGAAGACAGTCTATGAGCGTGAAAATCAAATACACGGATGAGCCACTCGAGAAACTCACGATCGTTCACGATTTCCTTCCGCCTCCCGAGGACCTTGTCTTCAAGCAGGAGGGCGTCAAGGTCACCATTGCCTTAAGTAAGCGCAGCGTCGATTTCTTCAAGGGCGAAGCGCGGAAACACCGCACACCGTATCAGCGGATGATACGACGTCTCCTCGACGCCTATGCTGAACGCCACTCGCGTCCGTCATCTGCGAAATCGAGACGACCGCGCCCACGGTCGATGCGGACCGGTTGAGCGCAGGGAGACGAACCTCGATGCGTCTGTGGCCACCGTGAAGGCTCGGGCTCACCGGTACTGATGAGTGGTCGAGGACCTCGAAGCGTATCGGCAGATCCGCCTGCATGGTGTCATCCATCAGCGCGCCGTCCACTTGCTCCCGTGCACCACATCGCACTGAAACTGGCCGGCCCCGAGGGGCGCGATGACGAGCCGGCCCTGGCAGAAGGGGGCATCCGTCTGGGCGTGGCAGGCGCGGCAGAGGGCGATGAGGCGGTCGAGGTCGAAATCGGAGCTCCCCTGGGCACGCTTGCGCACGTGGTGGACTTCAAGCCGGCCGCGCAAACCGCACGCCTGGCAGACCCAGCGGGCCCGGGCCAGGACCTGGGCGCGAATGTCCTGATACTGCTCCAGGCTCGCGGAGGGGCGTCCCAACGCTAGCGGTCCGCCGGCACGAATGCGCCGCCGCGAGGCGCGGCCGATGCGGATTCGGTTCTTCAGCCGACTCGAACGCCGCATCCGGACTCACCCTGAGTTTTGCCCACATGGACAAAAACGCGTTCTTGACGCAGGCGTCAACTCGTGTCCATTTCCCGGGTTCGCCCACGTGGGCAAAAGCTCGGATTGCGCTCCATGGCGACACGTCGATGGGGGTTGGCCGCCTGGAGCTCCCACTCTGGCAGGCACTCCCGGCACCCGGCCAGGAAGATGGCCACGGGGTTCGGTGACCCCACGACCCGCTTGCCGAGCTCGAAGAAACGCTCCACCAGCTCCATAGCCTCGATGTCCGGCAGCGCGCTCAGGACAGCTCGCCGGAAATGCTCGCCAGGGGTCAGAGGCTCGCGGCCCCGCGGGAGAGCGTCCAGGGCCTCGGAGACCTTCACCTGTAGGAGGTTGATCGGCATCTCGTGCGCGCACTGGAGCCATGTCCGCCAGTCGCGCAGTCGCTCGATTGCCGGGGCCACGACGGTGGCCTTGGCCAAGCCTACGCGGGCGATGCCAACACGCAGGAGGGCTCTCTCGGGCTCGGCAAAAGTCATGAGCACGCGGCCGACAGCGAGGCGCTTGTACGCCGTGCGCCAGGAGGCCACACCGAGGACGTCGCGGAAGTAAGCCTCCTCCGTCGCGTACACGGTGCCGTCGATGTTGCGCACCTGACTCCAGTAGCCGTGAGCGTGGACCTCCCAGGCGAATTCGCAGGCCAGGACGCGGTTCGGCTCCACCCGGTCCCGGAGGCTTTGTAAGGCTAAGTGCAGGGCCTCTGCCCTGGTCAACGGGGACCATTGGCCGAGGAAGCGTTCGATCGCATCGTGAGGAGTGTGGCTGTCGTCCATGCGAAGCACGTGGCGGCGCAGGGCTAGAGGCCCGGACGTCCGCCTCCAAACGGCTCGGCCGGCACGGCATGGACACCGGATGGACGCGGGGCCAGACGGTCGCCTTCGGGTTGACCGTCCATTCGCCGCTGCCAGCGCCACAGATTACCCGCCGCCAGGAAGTCGGCCAGGGTCACTGTCTCGGGGACCGTCATGACCTCCCAGGCCGGATCATCGATCAGCTTGGGGAGGCGGACGATGAGGCCTTGCTCAGACGCCAGGCCGAGGCGGTCGGCGGCGTGGCGATAGGCGACATTCTGGAGGAAGGCCTCGGGGTAGATGGCCTTGCCGCTCTTCCAGTCTATCACGGACAAGACCCCGGCCACCCGCGCGTAGAGATCCAGGGTGCCAGCGTAGCCGCAGAGCTCGCAGTAGACGGCACGCTCGATGGCGAGGGGCTGTAGATTCACACTCTGGGCCCAGTCCTTCCAGCTCTCGACCGCCCAGATGGCGGCCTCCGGGAGGCGAGGCTCGATGCCAGCATCCTCACCGAGCCGGGTGCGAAGATGCCACTCGATGCCGGCGTGGACCGCGGTACCGATGGCGGCGGCTTTCTGGCGCTCGCGATCGGCGGCCTTGACCCCGGTGACGGCCTCGGCCACGGCCGAAAGGACGAACTCGGGATCGCGCGCCCCAGGTCGAGCCAGGACCTCCAGCATGGCAGCCTCGAAGTAGCGGCGCTCCTCCTTGGCATACCAGGGGCCGAGGGCTGGCTTGGCAATGACGTCGAGGATGGTGGTGACGGAGGGGAGTTGGCGCCCGTGGATCGTGTAGAAGCGCGCACGGTTCCACTGGGTAGATGGCGTGGCGTTCAGACTGCGCATGCTAGGCCTCCCTGGGCTCTCCATCGCGGCCAGCTGCCTGCTCGACGTCAGCCAACGCCTCTTCTCCGGAAACGAAGACCTCGAAGCCCTTGAAGAGGCGCCCCGCCTTGGAGGTCTGGGGGCCGGTGTAGCGGAGCAGGACATCCGCCCCGATCCGGACCTGCCGGAGGCGCTCGAGCAAAGCCGCATGGAGGGGAAAGGTCACGAGCCCCTCCGAGGTCTCGAGCGTGCCGAGAGGTCCGAAGCGCCCCTCGTGAGTGCCCCGCCAGGCACCCTGGAGCTCGTCGCCTGGAGTCTCCCATTTGTGAAACTGCCCCTGCCCGATCTGTCGCCAACGCTTGAGGTTAGTCACCAAGTTCTCTCTCCTTTCTTCAGCTGTACGCCTCCAGATGTTACTTAGAGGGTCATTACGCACTTCTACATAACATATTACACGATAGAAGAGCATCGGTCAAGAGCAATTTGCACCCTTAGAGAGCATGGGCTAGAGTCCGGCCAAAATGCTAAACGGGCTACGAATACCGCAATGATTCGTTGTCACCTGTCGCGTCTGATGGGAGAGAAGCGAGTTAGGATTAGCGACGTCGCTCGGACGACTGGAATCAGCAGAAACATGCTGGCAAAGCTCTACTATGATCGGGCCCAGCGGGTTGATCTTGCCGACGTGGCACTGCTCTGCAAATACTTTGATTGCACCGTCGGAGATCTGTTCGAGTGGAGCCCGAAGCTCTCCGGCCGACCCGCTCTGTCCGATATTGTCAGGTCATCTAGTCGATCAAAAAAGAGGTAAGACGCCGGGGCTCATTCGGGGTGCCTGGCTAAGCCCAAAATCATCGCGACATCTCTCGTTTACTCCGCCCGGGCAGGTCCACAGGCGATCCGCATGACATCAAGGACTCGAACCTTGGACCCGCTGATTAAGAGACCGTTCGCGAGCCGTATCGCTGCATATCAGATCGTCCGACTCTCATCCACACGGGTCATCCCTAACCTGCTATCCGCTCAGGCGAATGGCTGTTGTCACGATCGCTTCAGACATTGCCCCCCGGCTGTGACGGCTGATGATGACTGATTCGCACCGGGAGTAGCACCAGGATTAGCACCGGCCTGACCCCCCTCTGCCCACTCATTCGCCCACCGCGCCCCCGAAAGCAAGGGGGCAGAGACATCAATAAACATCAATTCCCACTCGTTGGCTTATGGCACTGGTCCGGATTATCAGGCACGCCCTGGGGAGGAGGTACTCCTAGGTTCCTCTGTGGGCTGCAACCCTGCAACCCAAGGCCCGCAACACGGGTTCGAATCCCGAACGGGATTTGCCAGCTAGTGGGCCAGTATCTGCGCTTCCCGCTTGCGGGTACCGCCCTCCGAACCTAGGCTATCCTCCTGGCACCACGTCCCAGCGGGCACTAACAGCGTGTTTCAGAACTCCCAATTGACGGTGGCGGGTCACGGCCCTCACCGCACGGGTGGACGCGGCCGTTGCATTCCGAAGCGCGCAATCAGCGGGAGACCGAGTCGCTCGCCGCGTAAACGATGGCCTGCTCCGGGGTCATCGCCCGCCCCTCCGCCCACGCCGGGGTGAAGGCTTCCTCCCCCAGCGCAGCACGTAGGTCGGCGACGGCCCGCTCGTGAGCGACACGTACGGCGCGCGGTGGCCGCGTACCGGTGGTCCCGCGGAGCGCCTCGGCGGCTCCCAGTAGCCGAACGGCTCGCCGCGCGTTGCCTTCGGAACTCGCCACGTAGGCCAGTTGATCCAGGCAGGCGGCGATGCCCCACACGTCGTCCAGCGTCCGGAACAAGGCGAGGCTCTCGCGCTGCAGCGCCCCCGCCCGCTCGGTGTCGCCCCGGTCGAGGACCAGCTTCCCCAGCCAGTTCAGCGCTAGGGCGATGGCCCAGGTGTCGTCGAGGGCGCGGAGCCGGGGCAGAGACTCCTCAAAGAGCTCGGCCGCACGGTCGTGGTTCCCGAGGGCGTGCTCGACGCGCCCCAGGTAGCTGAGCGCCCTGGCGATCCCCCAAGTGTGGCCCAAGCGGCGGAACATCGCGAGGCTCTCGTCGAGCAGCGGTGCCGCTCGCTCCCAGTCCCCTCGTTGAGTCGCCACGAACCCCCAGCAGCCGAGCGCCCACGCGATGCCCCAGGCATCGCCCGAGGCGCGATACAGCGCCAGGCTCTCCTCCAGCAGGGCCGTCGCCCGCTCCGCGCTGCCCTGGGGGAAGAACGCCAGCAGGCTGAGCGACCAGGCGACGCCGCTCGTGTCCTCCGCGGCGCGGTACAGCGCCAGGGCCTCCTCGATCATCGCGGTTGCCCGGCTGTACTCGGCCTGGCGTTGCACCAGTTGGCCGGCGGCGGCGAGCGCCTTCGCGCGGACCGTCCCCGCCGCCCCGCTGCCGGCGGCCAGCACCGTGTCGAGCCAGCGACGGCCCTCGGTGTGGTGGCCGTGGACGTACCAGAACCACCCGAGCGCTCCGGCCAGCCGCAGGCCCGTTTGCGCCTCGCCCGCCTCCGTCTCGCTCCAGGCGAGGACGGCTCGCAGGTTGTCGTGCTCGGACTCCAGCCGTGCCATCCACCTGTCCTGCTCCGCCGTTCGGAGCTTCAGCTCCGCCTCCTCGGCCAGCCCTAGGAAGTAGGCCGCATGCCGTCGCCGCAGGTCCCCGAGCTCCCCGCTCGCCTGGAGCTGCTCGAGCGCGAACTCGCGGGTCGTCTCCAGCAACCCGAATCGCGGCTCCCGCTCCTGCTCGCCCTGGCGCAGCAGGCTCTTGTCGACCAGCGACCCGAGCCCGTCCAGCACGTCGATGCCCAGGTCGCCCTCGACGGTGCAGACCGCCTCGGCCGCCTCCAAGGTACAGCCGCCTACGAACACCGCCAGCCGGCGGAACAGTCGCTGCTCCGACCGATCCAGCAGGTCGTGGCTCCAGGCGATTGTGTCGCGCAGGGTCTGCTGCCGACCGGGCCGGTCCCGCGCGCCTCCCGTCAGCAGGGGGAGCCGGCGCCCCAGGCGCGCCAGCATGGCGGGCGGGGAGAGCAGGCGGATGCGCACCGCCGCCAGCTCGATGGCGAGCGGCAGGCCGTCCAGACGGTGGCAGATCTCCGCCACCGCTGGCGCGTTCTCGTTGGTGACGGCGAAGTCGGCCTTGGCCGCCCGGGCCCGCTCGATGAACAGGCGTACCGCCTCGTACTGGGTCAGTTGGTCGAGCGGCGGCAGCGGGCGTTGCGCCGGCAGCAGCAGTGGGGGCACGACGAAATCGTGCTCGCCGGAGAGGCGCAGCACGGCACGGCTCGTCACCAGGACCTTGAGCCCCGGACAGGCCCCGAGCAGCTCGGCGACGAGCGGGGCGGCCGGCAGGATCTGCTCGAAGTTGTCCAAGACCAGCAGCCGCCGCTTATCCCGGAGCGCATCCTTGAGCAGCTGGAACGCGGGTCGGCCGCCGGCCTCGCGGGTATCCAGCGTCTGGGCGATGACCGAGGCAACCAGGCTGGGGTCGCTGATGGGGGCGAGGCCGACGAAGAAGACCCCGTCCGGGAAGTGGTCGAGCAGCTCGGCAGCCAGTTGCAGGCCCAGGCGCGTCTTGCCGATGCCGGGGGGGCCGGTCAGCGTGACCAGCCGCACCCCCTCGCGGAGCAGCAGCGCCCGCGCGGCCTCGATCTCCCGCTCCCGCCCGATGAGCGGCGTGGCCTGAGCCGGCAGGTTATTCGGACGGGTCTCCAGCGTCCGGATGGCCGGGAACTCCGATCGCAGGTCGGGGATGACGAGCTGGAAGATGCGCTCGGGCTGCTGGAGGTCCTTCAGCCGGTGCTCGCCCAGGTCGCGCAGCCCGACCCCTTCCGGGAGCGCCCGCCCGGCGAGTGCGCGCACCGCGTCGGAGAGCAGCACCTGCCCGCCGTGACCGGCTGCGCAGATGCGCGCCCCCCGGTGCACATCCAGGCCGACGTACCCGCCGCCCGAGGACGTGGGCTCGCCGGTGTGGAGCCCCATCCGCACCCGCGGCTCGGCATCGTCCGGCCACCGATGCGCTGCGAGGGCGCGCTGTGCCGCTGCGGCGGCCGTCACCGCGTCGGCCGCCCGGCCGAAGGCGACGAAGAACGCGTCGCCCTGCGTATCCACGACCCGGCCGCCGTACGCGTCCACCGCAGCGCGCAGCAGTCTGTCGTGCTGGGCGAGCACGTCGGTGTAACTGTGGCCGAGCTGCTGAAGCAGACGAGTGGAACCCTCGATGTCGGTGAACAAGAGCGTCACCGTCCCGACCGGCAGCTCAGCTAGCGCCAGGTCCACTGATCGACTTCGGGCTTGTCGACACCGTGCTCGTACGCATAGTTCTGACAGTCGATCTGCAAGTTGCGCAGCTTCTCCTTGACGTGCGCGCCTGCAACCCGCAAACGCGGGACGCGATCGATGACGTCGATGGCGAGGCTGAAGCGATCGATCTGGTTACAGATCGCGAGATCGAGCGGCGTGTTGATGTTGCCCTTTTCCTTGTAGCCGCGCACGTGGAGGTTCTTGTGATTCGTGCGCCGGTACGTCAGCCGATGGATCAGCCAGGGATAGCCGTGGAAGT
>Ga0209465_10001553_pt1 | contig 10201 bp, 11 predicted proteins | sample PanSoiPlot1MoBio_FD_188321 | JGI IMG/M metagenome (GOLD analysis project Ga0209465, IMG submission 188321) | Tropical forest soil microbial communities from Panama analyzed to predict greenhouse gas emissions - Panama Soil Plot 1 MoBio (SPAdes)... | ecosystem: Environmental > Terrestrial > Soil...
AAAGATTTGGCGGAATGGAAGAGGCGTAACGAGCTGTAACGATGACCGTCTTCTCGCTACATGGTCGTGAATGATAAGATTGGATCGACGGAGAATTCAGTTCAATTTCATGGCTGAGGCACACTCCCACGCACCGCCCAGGCTTTTCGCCTGAAGTGTAAACGGCCGATCCCCAGCCGTTTCTCGGCGCGCCCTACGATGAGCGGCTCTACCAGTTTGTCAACCGGTGACGCCATCGGCTGGCGATCAGGATACCCCAACTTTCTTAAGCTGGGCCCTGAGCTAACAAGCAGGGCAAACAGAAAGAAAACATATGTAAGTTGCAACTTTGATGTGGAAGCTAGCTAGGAGTCATGTTCTGAGTCAGATGTCAAAATTAATGTAATCACAAACGCGCCATGTCACCCATGGCGGGCGCGCTACTATGGACGGAGTCCAATGAAGCACCGCCGGGTATTGCTTAAACATTCACAGCGCCATACTCATTCAGTTTGATCCGCCGCAAAGTGCCGAAATGTCGGCTTCTGTCGGTGCCTCGGCATGCTGCTTCGTCACGATCCTTCCTGACAGATCACGTCAGTCGCTAAGTTTCTGAGTGCAAACCGTTTCAGTGATTCGGCATGTCCCGTGTTACATGGCACGGTCCTTGCCATGAATAGTGAAGTAGGAGGGCGACATGAAAACTCCAACATCGGCATGATTGTGTAAATTCAACTCGCAGTAGCGCCGGTTTTCTTGCTCGGTAAGGGGAGTCAAACCGCCGCGGATTCATGTCGGATAATTAGAGGGCTTTCGGAAGGAGGCAACTAACAAGATGATGACTTATAACACGCACAGAAAAAAGGGTTTTCGGTGGCTGTTTGCTTTGGTAACCGTCACTATTTTGGCTGTACCCTACCTTGCTTTTGGTGCGGGTCGAGCTGGCGGCAGGTCGGGCAGCTTCACGGCTTCTGGGATGCACGGGCGAGCTTCCTTTTCACACCGTATTAACCGCTTTGGATTTGATGGGGATGGATTCTTTGATGGCGATGGATTCGACGATCAGCAGGTCGTCATTACGCAGCAGTCGTCGTCTACACCAACCACCGCAGCTAGCGTTCCGGCCGAAAACAGAGTCTACGTTCAGCCACACTGGGTGGACGGTGGGTATGGGGTACAGGTATTACAGCCAGGATACTGGACCGTTCCGAAGAAAGCCGGAGAGCATTGATCCGCCGAATCGCCCGGCGGACAGGTGCCACCTGCTCGGAATGAAGCGTACCAGTCTTCATTCTCTGGCGCCGTTTCTAAGACCCTTTAATCAAATGGTCTCGACCACTCACCGGGACTTTTAGCGATCAGGTCTAGCTTGGGTCCGAGAGGATCCAGTGGAATTCCAGGCCTATTGACCCAGCACACTTGAAGCCGAAGTTTTTGGACTCCACCACATCGAAGGAGTTCGAGAAAACAAAGAGGATCTCGTTCTTCTGTAGCCGCATCCGCTTTTGAAGGCGACCGGTTCAGGAGCCATTTCTTTGCATGCTTCGGCCACTGCTCCTACATCAACCAATGTCCCTACATGTCGAAGACAACGCCTTTAATACGCAATCCGGTCATAACATTGACATCCTCGCTCCCTGGGGTTTTTTAGTTCTGATTTTCTTTCCTTTAATTCTTCTTCCCGGTTCGCCTTGAAGAAAGCTCCAAGAGGTCAGCAACGCTTCTCTCGCAGGATCTGGAGGACGGCAACCGTCTGCGTCGGCTCAGGGCGCACTGTATAGTCTGGATCGACGCTCGCGTAGCGGATGAGGCTGTTCGAATCGATGACGAACCGGCCAGGAATCGGGAGCCGCCAGGAGTCGTCGCCGTTGAATCTCTCAAGGTCTATTCCGTACTTGCTGTACAATTGACGCAAATCATCTGGCAAAGTAAAGACTAACCCAAACTCTGACGCAAGCTGATTTCCTTTGTCACGCAACACGTCGAAGCTTAGTTTGTGCTTCTTTGCGACTTGCTGCAGATACTCTGCACGTTGCGGCGATATCCCTACCAATGTCGCTCCCGCTGCACTAATCTCCGCAGCAACTTCCTCCAGAGCTTCCAGCTCCAGATTGCAGTAAGGTCACCAAACACCTCGATAAAAGCTGACCACTAGAGGACCCTTTTCCAGCAGCTTTGCTGAGTTGACTATCTGCCCCTGCGCATTGGGAAGCGCGAACTCCGGAGCGTGGTCGCCGATTTTTAGCACCCGCTCCATGATGCCTGACTGACGCAGATCATCCGTCGCACGGTGCATGATTGCTAATGCTTCAGGTGGTAAGCTTGATTCAAATTGGGCTTTGTACTCATCCAACTTATCCTGCAAACTCATAATTTGTTCTCCAGCTAAGTTGTTTTCCAAATTTACAATGAGCAGTTCCAGGGTACGGTGAATCGTCGCGACGGATGCGGTGTCGTCGCGGCTGCCGTAGAACTCGGACATACCCGTACAGCCGAGGCCCATTGCGGAGACCGCCGGCCCATTGCCTCGGCGGCGATACTTCATCAGATTCTTCTTCTCAAATTTCCAGAATACCTTGCGCATTCGCCGCACACCGGTGATGGCCGATGACGACCCCTTCACCTCGTTTAAAGCGATGCATATACATTCCTCCCTGGAGTCACCGCAATTGCCATGCCGTCTGACGCCAGTTCTTGCAGCGCGACCGTTCCGGGGCTGGGAGAATGCAAACTAAACCATCGGCGGCGCCGCGGGTTCCACCGCTCGACTGGAGATGAAGCGCACAACTTTTCAAGTACGGATAAAAGACTGGGCATTACTCAGCGCGGCAAGGTCGACATTCCGACGCTTGCCGATATGTCGGCAAGCGATCCTCGTCACAGCCCGTCCGAAACCAAACCTGCAACATCTGAGACTCTCCTGATCCTCACACTTTATGAATTCCGGACAATAAATCTGTTCTGGCATATGCGTTGCTCTGATCGTCCGGCATAGTTAAGAATCACGAATGAAAGCGATTATCCTCGATCGCAACGATCACAACGAGCAACACCCACCGCGCATGCAAGAGATTACGACACCTTACCCGCCCGCGGTTGATGGGTATCGTTGGGTACTATCTCCTGGAAGAGAACGAGTCAGGACAAATCAAGGAGTGTAACTGTGCTACACACACGACTTTGTGACCTCTTGGGTATCGAGTTTCCTATACTGAGCGCGCCCATGGGCCCCGACGTGAGTGGCCCAGAGCTGGTGGCCGCCGTCAGTAATGCGGGCGGCCTGGGAATTATTCAGGCACAGTTGCATCCGCCGGCGTTGCTGCGCCAGACAATCCGCCGCGTGCGGCAGCTGACCGACAAACCTTTTGGTGTGAACTTTCTCCTCCATTTTCCGTGCGAAGAGGGCGTGGCCGTCGGTGTCGAAGAGCGAGTGCCGGTGTTGTCGTTCTTCTGGGGCGACCCGTCCTCCTACATTGACCGTGTGCACGCCGTGGGTGGGAAGGTTTTCCATCAGGTAGGGTCTGCCGCGGCCGCCCAAGGGGCCGCCCGGGCTGGCGTGGACGTAATTATCGCCCAAGGCGTCGAGGCGGGGGGCCACGTGGCTGGAGAAGTCACGACCATGGCGCTGGTGCCACGGGTCGTGGACGCGGTCGTCCCCACTCCGGTCGTCGCAGCGGGCGGCATCGCCGATGCACGAGGGCTCGTCGCGGCCTTGGCACTGGGAGCAGAGGCTGTCGTCCTCGGGACGCGCTTCTTAGCCACCCCGGAAGCCAATGGCCATCCGCTGTACAAGCAGAAGCTCGTGACGGCCACCGAGGCCGATACCGTGCGTACGACTCTCTTTGGGCATGGCTGGCCGGACGCTCCTCACCGGACCTTGCGGACACCTTTTGTGGAGGCGTGGCTGGGGCAAGAAGCGCGGGGCAATGCGTCACGTCCAGATGAACCGGTGGTGGGCCAGACCCAAATTGCGGGCCAGACTATACCCGTGCTGCGGTTCATGGGGTTCCCACCAAACGCTGCGGCTACGGGGGATATCGAGTCCATGGATCTCCTGATGGGGCAGAGTGTCGGGCTGGTGCACGAGATCAAGCCCGCGGCCGTCATTATCCGCGACTTGGTCGAGGGGGCGCGTCAGATCATCGAGCAACGACTTACTCCCACACTGGTCGGTCGGTCGCCAGGCGTGACCGAACCTAACCCGCCGCTTGGGCCGTCGGCGAAATCTAGTGAGGATGAAGCGATTTAGGAGAACCGCTCAGCTGCATTGCGTTAGGCGTCACAACCAGACGACACGAAGGAGATAATCGTGGGACGAGCAGCTTTGATCGATATCAAGAGGCAGCGAACGGACGACCGGTGTAGGATGTAGCTTTCGGTGTTTATGGATTCCCGGCCATACTTCTCGCGCACAAACTCAAAATCTTTCCTCTGCTCGCCAATCGACCTCATTTATTCGAAAAAACGGATGGATGAGCTAGCGCGCCAGTACGTGACGCGCGACGAGCCTGTCAAGGCAGAACTAGAAGCGCTGAGTCTTAAACTGGCAGGTTTACCAAAGCGCTAAGCGTAAGCCTTGCAGGAACCCTTCAAAACGGTGGTGTGGTCATGCTTAACAAAGTCCATATTGCGCGGGCGGTGATGATGGGGGCCGCAATAAGGTCCTTGGGGATGTACAAAATTCTGGGCGTCTGGTCTGCCAAATCTTCGTCAAGTTGCTGTTGGCAGACCGTAGGATCGTGCGCTTGGGGGCTGCCGACCGTCGCTAATCTCGTGCTCCCCATACGCACACACCAATCATATAAGTCATACGGAGAATGCATTGTTGAACATCCGCTACAGACGACAACAAGAAAACCAATTATAGTGAGTCTCTTCATCGCCCTTTTCTCCTTTTGCGGACTATAGAATAACCCCAACCGTGGGCGCAACTTGAACCAGAGTATAGTCACCCTCTAAGGCGCCTTTAGCTTAGGTCCGCTAGCTATTATTTGATATGCCGCGAACACCATCTCCTCGATCATTCGCCGTGCCGTTATCGACCGGAAAGACAATGTGCGTGTACGCGCCGTCGGCCTGCTTTCTCCTAGGCATAGAGAGAAAATAGTCACCCTTCTTGCTGATCTTTAGTCTAAGACCGTGAATCACAAAGCAGTCGTCGAAGGTAATTGGCGCGTAAGCAGCTCTGCCCTATTTTCGGTTCTACGCGCCGACAGAGGCGTACTTCGACAAGTCATGGTAACTGAAACGATATCGAACCGCTGAAGTGACCGATTTTCCGGCGAGCCGCACCGGATGAGTGGACATCGCATCGCAGATGTCTGCTGACTGAATATCAGAGGTTCCAATCTAACATAGTGCTTCACCCTGTGCCGCGATATACACTGGCGCGTCGAATGGCTATGAGCGGCACCGGCCCCGTCGGCTCCAGCACGGGCTAGGTTGCCGTCTCGTCATACGGAACACGAATTAACTCGAAAAGGTCCTTCTCCATTTTTCGCAGCGCCTGCGGCCGACCATGTCTGAAGTCGCGAAACGGCTGCCAAAAGCGGAACTTCCGAGTACGGCGAAGAGGACGGAAAACTAGCGCGAGCGGGTTAAACTCACGATACCCTGCGAAGTGGTGAAATGCCGCGCGAGCTAACGAAATCCTCCAACGCTTTCGCCGTGACCAGTTGAGGACAACTGCGCGGTGCCGGATGGGCGGCAGCAACCGCTGCTCGACGTAGTCGTGCCAAATCGGGCTGTCGGAGTAGACAAACAGAATGTCACGTCCGCGAAGGCACCAAAACGTCCAGATGAGGATGTGCAAACAAGTGCTACTCAGGACGAATAAAGCCAGGACTGCCACAACCAACAGGAGTATGGCGGGGGAAAGCACGATAATGAGTGTGAGTAGCCACCAAGGGGGGTTTGGTTTTTGTAGTGCAGTGCTCATGGTGTAGCCAGCCCAACCGATTAAGGCTGCGCCGCCGAGGCCAGCGAACAAAGTGAGCGGGTCCGAAGATCTGTCTCAAGCCGGAAGTTATGCAACCGTGCAGAAACGTGGCGCGTTGGAAACCGTAGCCTAACTACGCTTCCACACGGGCTATGTCTGTCAGTCTTCTGCATATATTCATAGGGCAGTGAGGAATACGCGAGCACGATTCAAGCAAATTAGATACGCAAACCCGTAGCGCAGTTTGGTGAGTCGATACCAAGCTTTTTGTTCTAGTTCTTGGCCCGGCTTCATCAATGATACTCAGTGTTGGAGCCGTAGAAATTCGCGGCTTGCATTCTGTAGATGCGCCGAACCAAAATAATGGCCGCGAAAGCCGATGCAATACTTGTTAAATCAGCGGCCACGCTAACGTCGGTGGCAACAATGAACTCGTTAATTTCGTTTGCTCGCGTCATTAAGCGAAAGGCTGTATTACCCAGAACACTCGAAAGGATAAAGAATAACCACGATAATGGAAAAATGAGATCGGGTAGTCGATTGTAGCGGTTCAATGGATCTTTGCTCGCAGCGTAACTTTCCTTCATTGCCTGATAAGGCTTCCATAAATTACCGACCGAAATAAAATACCACCATATAGACCGACCAGGAGTGAATTTCATCTTCAGCACACTAATCTTATGAGCGTTATAGGCCGCTCTGAAAATCCATTTAAGAAAGAATATGGCTGTCACAACATATAGCGCGATTTTAAAGATAACGATAATTTGTTGGCGTGTGTCATTTGTTTCAGCCGTTGTCGTAAGGACATCAGGAGAGCTGTTGGTTCCCGCGCTAATCTCGGTCAAAAACTGATGCTGTAGGATTCCCGAGGTTACGGCTACCGTATCGAGCATGACAGACAAATATAGAAGTCTGATGAGCCATTTTGTGAGGTTGGAAAAGCCACGAAGTTTCGTTTGCGCCTCGACAGAAGGACCGGGAAAACTGGGCCTCGCTGAAGCGCTGACAGGTATAGAGGTGCCTTGGGAGTGGTCAGACCGTGCGGATGTTCCGCAGCTAGCACAAAACTTTGCGGCCTCAGTTAACGGTGTCTCGCATTGCGTACAAAACATTTTCAGCTCCCCGGCAACAACTCAACAAGTGGTTTCTAGGCTCTGGAAACAATACTGTTGCATTCGTATCACGGGAACGTCCCAGTAATCCGCAGGTGAGAAAACAGCCTGGTTCTACGTGGGCATTCATGCGTGTAATCGGCACAATGAACGCAAAGTTAAATAGGGGCCCCCAAGTCAAGAGAGGCGAGTGGCGCTCCCTACGCTACCCTTTGGATTGCGCTGAGAAGCTCGGAGGAATGACAGAGGGAAGACGACAGGCCAAAGGACTAGATAAAGCGTTGGTGGAATATTGGCCGGTTTATTTCCAAGCGAGCGGCAGAGCCACGAGCGTATGTGACCCTCTCACCGGATCAAGGGTAATGCTTCGGCGGTTAAGAAAAGCGATTCGTTAAACTAAATCGGTTATTGTTTCGGGCCAGCCCATGTCTGCTGGCCGTTAGGGGTTAGCCTTGCGGTCAATTCGTTATTCTCTGCTCTACCCTTAATTCTCAACTCATCAGAAATCGCGTCCCTTCTATTGCTCGCCACTGTTGAACCTGTCAAAGTATACTTCTCATCTTGGATCACTTCTGTAGCAGTGGGATTGTGTTGTCTCTAGCTCCAAAGAGCCATTGCGGCGAGGGTCCAGTGGTAATTATTTTCCTATGGACGACATGGAGGTTGAGATGCCAAAGTTGCCTTAACACTTTCGACCTTACGTTAAAAACCGCCGAGAGAATCCTTGAACACGTGAAAAAAGAGCGTTGCCCACACTGAACGTTAAACCTGAAAGATTAGCTTCTAGGCACCAGATCAGCGTTGTAGACGCTCGTGGCAAATCCAAAACGTTACTGGATGCGAAGGGTGCCTGCAGCCAAGGCGCCAGGAGGAAAGCGGTGACGACGAATAGGTGAATTTGGTAGGTGCGGACAATTGGTGATGAATTGGAGAACGAAATGACGAAACTCAAAAGAGACTTAAGGATGTTGACCCTTATCATTGCTGTAAATCTCATGGTCGCCTGCAGCTCCATGGCTCCCAGGGAAACACGCCAATGGCAACCGACTGCTGTAACCGATTTCAAAAGCGTTGCTGGGAAATGGGAGGGACTTCTGACTTCAGACGACCCCAGAGCACTACACTACGATCGAGCGACTCTCGTCATTGGCGATACAGGGGCCTGCGAAACGACCATAACGAGAACCAGGACAACAGCTCAAGGAGTGTCAGTGAGCTATGACGTGATCAGTGTATTCGCCGAGAAAGGACAGTTAGTTTTGGCCGATGGCAAACTGAGCACGAAATTCGAGAAGGGCGGCCAAATGACAGCGCAGCTTTATGTGGATCCAGCAAGTGGTGAGCGTATGCTTAAGGCTGAGGGTAAAAATAGTCAAGGGTTCACCTATTCCGCCGATCTCGAACGCACTGGAGACTCCGGCTCCGCAAAATGATGATCCCTTCTTGGTTCGCTTCACTGGCTGAGATTCATTTATCTCAATGCTATAGCTGAAAGAAACTTATTTCCCTTTGATCCCTAGCTCCTTTTGTGCCGTTCTGAAAATCGTGATGTCCGCGACATCGTTAAGTGAGATCTCACGGTTCATCTTGGCACCCTTCTCTCCCTCTTCGTCGGTTTCGACAGTGTTTGATCGTTGCCCTCTCCTCCGCGATCTTCTGCAAGAGAATTCTGCTGGGTGATGACACCCTTCTCGATTATAGTCCCTGAAGACTTTACCAGCAGAGGGTAATTTCTACCAACCAACTTACCTTTTTACCCGGATTATCCCTTAGGATTTTTGTAAGAATAAAGTTTTGCTGATGTTTGAATTTGGCCAGAAGATTGCTTTATCAGGAGGGTGATCGCAGCTACAAGTAGCTTGAACAGAGTTGCCATTGGCTACGGTTATCACTAAGTAGCAAATCACGTCTATGGCTTTCGGTCCGGCCCTTTAATCTTGGCCTGCCCGGCTATTTTCAAGCTGGAAAAAAATAAAAGCCCTAGCAAGTACCGTACGGGCTCGCTGGGGCTTTTGAGGTTACGCAACCTTTGTATGTCACCTTATTCACTACTATTGAGCGCCAGCCACTATGCGGTATTGATGGAAAATGTTACTCCAGGGTCTGATGCTCACAGCGTCCTAATAAAAGTACCTCCTCCGGCCACAGATGGTCATCGGAGTTTGATGTGTAACGCAAAAGCAATCGAGGACCTTCTAGCCTTGGCAGTACGAGTTTGTCCGGATGCTGTTTTGGAAATATCAAGGCAAATACAAAATCAATTGCCGACCTTAAGGTAGCGGGTTAGGACTGCGCCACTGGGTCGTGGAAACCTAAAGTCGGAAACCGGTCCGGTGCCGGATGTTTCTTAGGTCACGGCGCTGACGGTAGGTCTTGGCGTGATTTGAATTTTCAATCCTTATCGTGACGATCCCTGACGCTTATGCATTGGGAGGACTATTCGGGGAGAGACTGCCAAACAAGCAGGTCGATCTATTATGGTGAAGCTAATCAAAGGTAATGTGGCCAGACGACACGTTAACTCATCGCATACAAGATAGATTCTGGCACCGACTCAGGAGTAACGATAATTGCCACGATATCCTCCACTTTCACTTCAGTCTCACTCGAATAGCGCCGCTCATGGCGCCGCTCGCCTACAGCAAGTGCCTGAGGGCTCAGAATTTTGTCAGAAAAATGCGTCACATTGGAACCCGTCTCCTGCCTTTAAATTAGGAATGTAGTCAGGCGATACTGTCAAGGCGCTCGCACGGCATGGCTCTCCTTCAATGTAATATTGAAGAAGCATGCTGTGTGCGCGAATTGCTTCCTAGCATTGAGCATTTCAAATCAAACGTTTTATGGCGTCAACTCTTCTTGCACGATCTTCGCTGGACGTAATGGCAGTGAAATCCCTCAGTTGGGGAAACGCAAAACTCAGTTGCTAACTCGCCTCACTATATAATCCTCATCCGCTGTCGCCTTGAAAACTTTTTCGGGAATTGGTCTGGCGTGCAGCAGGATCGCTGATTCTTTGTAAACCGCATTGACTAAAGCGTTCTTAGGTCATTCGTGACATAGGCTGTACTCCTATGAAATTGCGGGACCATCCCCTGCTGAGGCAGTGGCCACCCATCTGGACTTCGCTAAACAACGAAGATGAGCGAATATCGCGAAGCGACGAGGGTGT
>Ga0209465_10001554_pt1 | contig 10189 bp, 10 predicted proteins | sample PanSoiPlot1MoBio_FD_188321 | JGI IMG/M metagenome (GOLD analysis project Ga0209465, IMG submission 188321) | Tropical forest soil microbial communities from Panama analyzed to predict greenhouse gas emissions - Panama Soil Plot 1 MoBio (SPAdes)... | ecosystem: Environmental > Terrestrial > Soil...
GAGCTCGAGGGCGAGGCCGCGGATCATTGCGCAGGCCGCTGCCTTCGTTACTGCGTAGGCCAGCTGTTCCGGCCCCGCCACGCGTGCCGACACGGACGAGACGTGAATGATGCGCCCCCAGCGGCGCTCGATCATCCCGGGCGCCAGCGCCCGCGCGAGCTCCAGGCTGGCAGTGAGATTCACCTGGAGCGTCTGGTCCCAGATCTCGTCGGTGAGCTGGGCGAGCGGCATCGTCGGGAACATCGCCGCGTCGTCGAGGAGGATGTCGATCTGTCCCATCGCCTCCACGGCTTGCGTGGCCAGGCGCTCGACCTCGCCCCTCCGGCCGAGATCCGTGACGACGAGCTGGACACGAGACGGGAGACCCTGGCCGATGTCGGCGACCGCCGCGACCAGCTCGGCCTCGTGCCGGCTCGCGATCAGGATATCGGCGCCCGCCTCCGCGAGACCGCGGGCCATCGCCTTCCCGAGCCCGCGGCTTCCACCGGTGACGAGGGCCGTGCGTCCCGAGAGATCGAACGAGCGGCCGATGGAGGTTGGATGGGCCATAGGCAACGCATCTTACGCCATCTGGAAACTCGCCGGAGCACGCCTACTTCCTACGGGTGCTCAGCGGTAAAATGGCGTGATTTGCTCGCGTGGTTGGGATGAAGAACAAGTGATCCGTCAGATATTCGGCCAGGCATACGAGGAACACGTGCGTCAGACACGCCGGCTGCCGAAGTTGCGCGCGTAACGCAATGCGATTCCAGGCGGGCGACTACCTTGTGGACGTCGTCGTCGACATCGACCGCTTCGAACTTCCCGTCACCAATTTCCTTCCAGGAATCACAGCGGACACGATCGAATTCGCGCGCACTCTGCTGGAACCCGACCACATCGACGCAACGCGTAACCGACTGATGTTGGCCATTCAATCTTTTGTGCTGCACGCGGGCGGACGCACGATCCTGCTCGACAGCTGTGTTGGTGAAGACAAGGAGCGACGCCTCATTCCGGAATTCCATCGCCGCGCACGCACCGGGTTTCTCGATGGACTGGCGCGGATCGGCGTGCCCGCGGAGTTAGTGGATGTCGTGTTCTGCACGCACCTGCACATCGATCATGTTGGCTGGAACACACGTCTGCACGATGGCCGCTGGGTGCCCACGTTTCCCAATGCGCGCTACCTCACAGGCCGGCGTGAGTTCGAGTACTGGCAGCAACAGGATCAAGAACCCAGCGGCGATGCGGTGCAACTGCCGGGCTTCGAAGACAGCGTGCTGCCCCTTTTCGAGGCAGGGTTGCTGGATCTGGTTGATGATGGATATGAGCTAGCCGAAGGCCTAACATTGTTGCCACTGCCGGGTCATACTCCCGGGCAGCTGGGCGTTCGCGCGGATGGTAGTGCACCGGCAGTTTTCTGCGGTGATGCGATCCACACTCCAGTGCAGGTGCTCAATCCTGATTTGTCGACCAACGGATCCGTCGATATGCTCGAAGCTTCGCGCGTTCGGCGTGCCCTGCTGGAGAATGCCGTCGAACATGATCTCTTGATTGTGCCCGCGCACTTCCGCGGCGCACGCTGCATGCGCGTTGAGCGCACGAGGCGTGGATTCGTGCCGCACTTCCCCCAAGAACACTGAATCGGGCTTGGGCGAGATGTAGCGCGTGCGAGTCCGCACCAGCGCATCCCGGATGGTGAGGCGGGCCTGGACATGGCGTACGAAACGTTGGGGCCCGGTGCGGATCCGGCGCTCGATCACCTCGCCTTTCTCGGCCAAGAGACAGATCTGGCTTTCCCACTTGTGCAGATCGATGCCAATATGGTCGATGGCCGGTCCCCCTTCTCCTTGCGCCCTTGAGTGCGTGATCTCTCTGTGGGGCACTCTATGTCACCACGTCGAGTCGGGGATCAGCCGCCTCATCACCTCTATCCTCGCGCGTGTGGAAGAAAACTAGGGGTGCTAAATCTAAGCGGGGACGTAGCGACGCCACATAATGAGGCCGATCAACCCCGACCCGAGTAACAGCCAGGTCGAAGGTTCGGGCACCGGCGTTGCGGTCGTGAAATTTGTCAAGATCACTGACGTTGGCGTATAGATCACATCGAACACTCCGCCGTTCACGGCCAAGGTCTCGGGCGCATTGACAAAGATGCCTTGCACATTGCTGGCCGTCAGGATCACGAAGGCATCGTCAAAGCTAGGCACAAAGCTATTGATGAGGTCCGCTTCGAGGTCACCGTTGATCAGGCGCGAGAGGTCGCTGATCTGCAGCTGACTGTATTCCGAGCCCAGGATCGTCCCGCCGATTTCGATATCGAGTAGGCCCTGTCGCTGCATGAAGTTACCGTCGATGCTCAGGATCCCAGGTGAATCGCCAGGCTTGACCGTGGTAAACCCTCGAGACACGACGTTGCCATTGACCTTGCCGCTGCCTGAAAGCTTCCCGCCGGCGAAGATCCCGTTGGTCTTGTTCCCATTTCGCTCAATGGTGACATTGCCGTCGATCCTGGTACTGCCGGCCGTCTGTCGGTACCCGCTCTGGAAACTGAGCTTGCCCGCGGCATCCACGAAGACAGTCCCGGTGTTGGTGGCCGAGCCGACCTTCTGGCCTTTTACCGTCACATCGTCGCCGATATTGACGGTCAGGCTCCCCGTGTTTCGAAATTTATCGGCGCTGATCTCGACTTTCTTTCCTCCTACCCAGGTGCCGTCATTGGTGAATGTACTGGTAGCAATTGAAAGCGAACCCAAAGCGTTAAGTGTCGCGTTCTTCTTATTATGAAATTCATCGCTCTGAAGTTGCAGCGGCTGACCGTTAAACACCGAGACCTTGCCCTCATTGATAAAGCGATTGGCCGCGATCGTATAGTCGTCGCCGCTTAACGACAGCTCGCCCACCACCTTGATGGTGTTCGTCTTCATGGGATCGCTGGATTTCTCGATCACGGCATTGGCGGCATTGCCCCGAATCACGGTGACTTTGCCTGGAAAGGGATTCGTGGGGGATACTGCCGTGCCGAGGGTCAAGTCGGTGCCATCCGTCATCTTGATGGCATTTTTGGCGGTGCCTTCAAAACTCAGGTCACCTTCCGCGAAGACCTGGCTTCCGTCAAACGCCATCTTCGAGCCATTGTCGAACCTCATGATGGGCTGGAGCGTCAGTCCTTTCCTGACGGTCACCGTTCCGCCAGCCTGATTGAGGATATCGGTCCCGATGCCTTTAAACGTGACTCCGTTGAGGACACTGTTGTCGCTGTTACTGATCGAAAAGCGACCGCCGGATATCGTGACCACCGTATCCTTGATGGTGCCCCCGTTCAGGCCGAACCCGCCGCTGCTGGTGATGCCGTTGGTCGCTTCGAACGTTCCTTTTGCGAGGTCGAAGCCTCCCTTCGTCGTAAATGACTTGACCTTGGTGTTGACTGTGGACTTTATTTGATGGTTGACGAAGTTGTCGACCGCATCGTCATCGGCTCCAGGTACCTTGCCGGTGCTCCATTTGGTCGCATCATTGAAAGCGCCGTCGACGTCCGCTTTCCAATTCACCAAGAGCGCGTGAGCGACCGGGGCGGACAAGAGAGACAAAAGTAAGGCGGCCGTAGGCACCCACACGAAGCGCACGATTATTCTCATGGGGCACATCGTTGCTGAGTATCGCGCCCTGCCGTACGACTATATATACGTCCTTCTACGTATCATGCGTTCGCCCTGATTAGATCGAAGCCTGATATTGGGAAACTCGGAGTGCGGGAGTCTTCATCCAAAGAGTTGGGCGCGGTCAATCGCGAGATGCCGATCTCTTCACCGTGCTTCATCAAGCTCCAACTCACACCTTCTGAGGCATTTCGACAAGGTCTGCGTGAGGTGGGGTGGGTCGAGGGCCAGAACATCATGGTCGAGTATCGATCTGCGGAGGGTCGATCGGAAAGGTTACCCGACCTCGCCGTCGAGCTGGTTCGGCTCAAGGTAGACGTCATCGTAAGGTCGCCGACAGCCGCAAGCGTTGAAGCCAAAAAGGAAGTGGAGCGTCGGGTTGGCCGGAGGAAGCCGACAAGCTAACCGCGCGGCTGGAACTCTGTCCACGCGCCGGCACCAATCCGTGTAAGACGTAACGCAAGGGGGTTGCCAGCCTAGCTTGAACCCAGCGGGGCATCTTCCTTGACGTCTCTCGTCAGCGTTTCCAGCACCCAATCCCTTCAAAGGACTGATTCTATTGGGCGCAGCCCGTGGCCCCACTCTTGCTGCCTCATCACCACCGAGGAGGAATCCCCCTTGGCGCGAGCCCTGGCCCTGATCCTCGGCACGGTGTTGCTAAGTGGCTGTGCAGATCCCATCTATTCTTACAGCAAGCCTGGAAGCAACCTGGCGGACTTCAAGCAGGACAGCTACGCCTGTGTGCAGGATTCTCGGCTGTCGTCGGGTGCGGCAAAAGAACTGATGAGTACAACAGCGCAAGTGGATACCAAGCGCGACGCCAATCTCTACAAGAGGTGCATGGAGGCGAGAGGGTGGACGGCTGAGTGAAGCGGCCCACTGACCACCCATGGCATCCTGCTCGCCGCGTTCGACCATCTGTCTGCGAAACGGGTATCAGCGCATTGGGAGCATGAGTTGATCTCGCTAATCTCCTCACTTAGGTTTGCCACTCTGTCTCCGTATCATGGGTCGGCTTGGGTCTTCGTCAGCCCCGCCTGGGTCCAAGGACTACTTGACGACGCACTTACCCGAGACCTAGCACTCAGACCCGCCGAATCGACGTCAGCTAACGTTTCCTTGGACCGCCGATGGATGGCGCGAGGTCCGGCTACACATTCCGTGGCTGATGGCGGAGAAGGATCGAGCGGGCCCTCGCCCTCCTCGCGGCCCGGGCCCTTGAGCGCGCGGCGCGGCAACGCGCCGAGGCCCCCGATCGGCGCCGCCCGCTAGAGCGCGAGCGCGCCGCGATCGCGACGGCCGTCCTGCACCTCGTCGACGCAATCAAGCGCGGGCAGGCGACAGAGACGTTGCTCGCGGAACTCGCGGTCCACCGCTCCCCCGAAACCCCGAAGAGCCGACGCCACAGCAGTGGTGCCGATGATGCGCTAGAGTACCCGCGCGTCCGTGGGCGCTTGGGGCGCCTCGCTCGGATCCGACGGCGCGACGAACCGACAACAGGAGGACATCGTGGGCCAGCTCGACGGGAAAGTCGCCATCGTGACAGGCGCGACCAGCGGGATCGGGGAACGCATCGCCGAGGTCTTCGTCGCCGAGGGGGCCCGTGTCGTCGGGGCCGGCCGGCGGGAGGAGGAGGGTCGGGCGTTGGAGAAGCGCTGCGGGGCGGGGCTGAGCTTTGTCCGCACCGACGTCGCCGACGAGGCGAGCGTCCGGGCGATGGTCGCGCACGCGGTGACGCAGTTCGGTCGGCTCGACTGCCTGGTGAACAACGCGGGCTCCGGCTCGCCGATGGTCGGCATCACCGAGGTCACCGGCGAGAACTTCGACGCGGTGTTCGCGACCAACGTACGCGGCACGATGTTCGGCATGAAGCACGCCGCGCCCGTCATGACCGCCCAGAGGTCGGGGAGCATCATCAGCATCGCAAGTGCCGCCGGGCTTCGCGCCGGGCTGTCCGGGCACATCTACAGCGCGTCGAAGGCGGCCGTCATCCACCTGTCACGCAGCGTGGCGGCCGAACTCAGCCCCAAGGGCGTCCGGGTCAACACGATTTCCCCGGGCGGGATCGTCACGGCCATCTTCGCAAAAGCCGCGGGGCTGGAGGGGGCGAAGGCCGAACGGGCCCTCGGGGCGATCGCCGACCTGTTCACCACAGTGCAGCCCATCCCGCGGGCCGGGATCACGGACGACATCGCACACGCCGCGGTGTTCCTCGCCAGCGACGCGGCGTCGTTCATCACCGGACAGGACATCGTGGTCGACGGCGGCGTGGTCCCGCTCGGGAAGTTCGGCTGGGAGGAGAGCCTCGCCTTCCGTGCGGAGATCACCCGGCGGGTCCGTTCCCAGGCCGAGCCGTTGGGCTGATCCCGGGCCCAGGGCTCACGCCGACTCGTTTCGCACGTTCACGCGAATCCCCTTCGCGAAGGGCTGTGAAGAGCGCGGTTCGTCCTTTCGGCAGCGGCGCGCTCGCGAGATTCCCCTCCGCGACGCAATCACTATCACTTCGAAGCGCGCTCCCACCATGGAAGCGATCGCATGTGGGCTCCTGCCGCCTCGATGTGCTCTCGCACCGCTCGCTCCGCGAACTGCTGGCGACACCGCTGAACCAGGCAGGCATCACGCCACTGGGTGACCACCACGTTCGACCACAGCACGCGGCCCGTCTTGTCGGACACACGCCATTCCATCCGGACGGTCGCGATCTGCTTAACCCCGAGCCCGTCCGGGTCCTTCTCCATGGTGAGGTCTTCGATGGTGGGCACGACGACCACATCGACGATCGGCGAGGCGAGCGCCGTCGCTTGCGACTCGAACTGCGCGCTGCCGCGAAAAGTGCTCCGGGCGAGGGCCACCAGTCCACTCTCGATAGTGGCGCTGAGCGATACATCTTCGACTCCACCCCCCGTGAACCGGGCATTCTGGAACGCCGGCTGCTGCGCCCAATAGCCAGCGCGAAGCGGAATCGGTGCGTCGGTAGATTCGAACAAGCTCCCCTTTGGCACTTGAGCTGCCGATCCGCAGGCAGTCACAGTTGCCACCAGGAGCAACCAGAGCACGACTCGGCGTCCCACCGGGGCAAGCCACTCGCCCATGTGGGCCGATTCCGGAGCCGGGCGAATCAGTGTCTCGCGCATGGGTGGCGTCCTCGTCCAGGCCTCTCTCCTCGACGCTCGCTCAGAAGTCCAGAGCGTGGATAACATAACCCGATTGGGGAGAGGAATCCGGACCGGTACTACACCGTCACGCGAATCCCGAGACGCTGCGGCGCCTCCCGGGGCCCGGCAGTCCCCTGGCGCAATCTGCCAGACTTCGTCCCTGACGTAATCAGCCTGACTCGGACGAGGAACACCCCCGAAGCCGATGCAGAGTCCGCGTTGATCGCCCTCCATCTATCAGCGCCTCTTCCGCGGGCATTCGCCGAGGATCCCAGTCCATTCACCGTCGGGAACGTACCCCGCACCTATATCCGACGGCCGTTCCGGGAACTGGCGCGATCATCCAGTTACAGTGTGAGTTCCTCCGCAGTGTGAATGGATCCGATGTGTTTCGCCGATCATAGCTACTCCAACGTCGTCTGCACGCTGGCGGCCAGCGCCCGTGGCACCTGTTCGGGTAGCGCGTCCACAGTTTCGGTCCTACCATCGCGCTGGCGAGTCAGACGGTAGTAGAGGTTCGCGTTGACCGGCGTCTTCGCCGTGAACAGCCGGTCGATTGCGGCGCGGTCGGCCTCAGACAAGGCCGACCACGCCACTCGTCCACGCATGCGGACGTGTCCGCCGGGGCTGCCCGCCCCGACGAACCCGCCCATCTGCTCGATCGTCACTTCGGACATGACGGTAACTTTCTGCTGGGGCAGCGGCTGCTCTCTGTTACAGGCCGACAGCAGCCCAAGCACTATTAATAGCAGTATGGATCGAAGCATCGCTGGGATACATGCTTGAGGACAGCGACCGCGTCCGGGCGGCGAACTGGGGCATGGTCATACTGGGGGAAGGCCCGAAGCCGGTCAAAGCTTTGTACCAGATCTGTCCGGCCTTTTCCCAGCTGTGCCCGCCGATCGCCGCGGCCGCCTTCTCGAAGGCCAGGTTCGGTGGGCCGCTTGAGTAGTGAGGATCGAGGTTGCCGATTCCCGGGTAGTAGTGATCGGGCTGTGCCGCGAGCGCGTGAGGGTCCTTGGGATTCGCCATGTTGCGCAGGCACGTATAGCCCTTCTGCTTGGACACCGGCCCCATGATGTCGTGGCCTATGAGCCAATCGGCATTCTTCACGTCCTGCTTCTTCTCCCACTGGCGGAACATCGAGCCGAATACGTCCGACATGCTCTCGTTGAGTCCGCCGGCCTCGCCGCTATAACTGAGCGCGAGGCTGTGCTGGGTAACACCGTGCGTCAGCTCGTGGCCGATCACGTCATCGCCCAAGGTAAAGTCGGTGAAGACTTGGCCGTCCCCGTCCCCGTAGGTCATCTGCGAGCCGTTCCAGAACGCGTTGTTGAACTTCACGGCGTAGTGAACGGACGAGATCAGCGTCATGTGATGACCATCGATCGAATCGCGTTTGAACACGTCCCAGTAGAACTTCGCGACGGTTTCCTCCTCGACATAGGCTCGCTTCACCGTCGCGTCGGCCGAGCTGCCAGGATTCGCGACGGGCGTGCCGGGCAGAGTCGTGCCCGTATGGCAATTAAACACCTGGCCCGGCGGCAGCACGTGCGGCACCGGAATCGGGATCGCGGGCCGCGGAAACGGCAGGGTGAGCGCAGACAGAGTGAGCAAGGCGTTCTGATCGCGCACGGCGCGCAATCGCCGGCTGAGTTCCGCCGTGTGATGGAGGCTCTGCCTGAGCTCGTCGGCAAGTTCAGGATCGGCGGCGAAACGCGTCAGGACGTCATCGGGAATGATGAAGCATCGGCAGGACATGATTACACCTCCCTGACAGTGAATGTTGGTTTGGCTCAGGAGAAGTCCACGTCATCGATGCCGTTCTTGTCCCTCCCGTGGTCCCATTGAAAGGGGAGCTTCTTCGCGACGAGACTCCGGACGAGCAGGGGGCGGGGAACGTTCATATCGGCGTTGACGCAGAGCCAGGAACCTTGCGCCTACGCTGACACCTGTCTTGGAAGAGGAACTGATCAGAAGAGGCCTTCGAAGCGGGGTAGCCGCAACGACCAAAGCTTCCGTTGGCATAAGCCCCTCCTCTTCGACATTGCTCGAAACGGCCACGCGATTCGCGAGGGGGTGCATCAGCGGTGCCACGCAGGACCTGCACGGAGACGCCCAATCTCGATACGCTTCGGAACCGTTGCTATAGGCACAGAGCGCTCTGTCGTCAGATTGCCCGACGGTCCGAGCGCCATTCTGCCCGCACCTTCACCCGAACAATAGGCACACAGCCTCGGGCTCGAGCAGGACGGCCAATCCACAGGTCGGGGCATTTGCCCAATTGACCTCCTTCAGACTTGTGGGCAGAATACGCGCCGACATCCACGCACATCGTGGCCTCAGGACAGCAGTTCCTGAAAGAGACTGGGAATGGCCGTGCTGAACTCCTACGTACCTCATGGACCCGATTGCGGCGCCACAGGTACAGGAACTGACGAATGCGGCTCGCGCCCCGGGGATGAAGGTACTCGTCCGCGACATCCGAACCGCCGATGACCTTCCTGCCGCGTTTGACGCGGGAGCCAAGGAGCACGTTGGCCAAAGCACTTGGCCTGACGATCCCGCCATCGCTCCTGGCGCGCGCGGATGACGTGATCCCATGTTCACGACGTCTGCAGTTTCAGAGATGGTCGGACCCGAGCCTGTTCACCCTAACGCCAGAGCCCTGGTGCAGGCCTTGCGCGTCCTCGGCTATGTGGAAGGGCAGAACCTCATCCTGGACACTCCGTGCTGGGACCAGCGGATCAGGTGATTGAGTGACCACGCGGTGGGCGTTCATAGGTACGCCAACGTCGACTATCGTTGCCTTCCTCATGGTCGCCTGCTCCACGATGAACACCCCAGCGCAGGACGAGGCGTGGAGCCGCTGGACGGCGTGCCGCAGCCAGGTGCCCGGCGTGGAGATCCGCAATGTGCAGCTCGACGGGCGGATTAGTTTCTGGGCCAACGGAGCCTTCCAGGGGCGGTCCATGCTCGACTGTTTGGCGCGAGTAGGAACGAATGGCCCGGCCCTGCCCGAGGCCACCTACGCGACCTGGCCTGGCGGTCAGTGATCGCCCCGCTCATTCCGCGAAGAATGGCAGCGCGATGCGCGTCTACCGCACGTGTAAAACCCCGAAGGTCGGTGTCCGCGTGCTATGAGCGTTTCGTCAAGCCGGTGCGCTGGCTGCTGCCGGCCCCGTAGGGCGGTCCGATCGAGTAGCAGTTCCGGGATGACCCCGCGGCGGGGTTCCCAACGAGCCTCATTCGGACTCCATGCCCGAGGGAACGAGGAGTGCCGAGCGGACACAATCGGGCTGGCCCCCGTGGGGCGTCCCAAGAGTCTGGTCGACATGCTCCTCTCTCCGGCCACGCCGGAGCCCCCGAGATTACGCGACGCGCGCCATCGTT
>Ga0209465_10001555_pt1 | contig 10189 bp, 11 predicted proteins | sample PanSoiPlot1MoBio_FD_188321 | JGI IMG/M metagenome (GOLD analysis project Ga0209465, IMG submission 188321) | Tropical forest soil microbial communities from Panama analyzed to predict greenhouse gas emissions - Panama Soil Plot 1 MoBio (SPAdes)... | ecosystem: Environmental > Terrestrial > Soil...
CAGCGAAATCCTTGAGCTGGTGGCAATGAACCAGCTTGATTTGATTGATACGCTGATCGGAACCGAAGCCGAACGCGCCATCGTCGCTCGGATCGTCTCAGGCAGACGTAACTTGCGTGACCGTTTCGCCTTTTGACTTTCTGATGAATTCCATTCAACTATCTGCGCCTCGGCTGAGCAAGTTTTCTCTCAAATTTTTCTGTCCCAGGAACCGATAAAGCCTGCACGCGTTCTTTGCGCGAACGCGGGGTGAGATATTCGGCATTGCGTTTGCGATCCGACCCCCACTTCGAGTTCGCACCGTCCCGGTGTTGAGGCCGCCGAACGCGTGTGACTGCCAAGCTATGCACTTCGAATGCCAAAAATTTCAGGAGTACGTCATGCCTGCTACGCAATCCGGATCCAGCGGTTCTCTTTCCGCCACCTTCATTGAGCAGTTCGATCAAGTCCAGGAACAAGCCAAATCGGTGTTCGCAGCCCAGAAAGAGTTTCTCGACGCGCTCGAACAAATCAACGAGCACTGGTTCGCACGCGCCAAATCAGAAGCTGAGTTTGCCAATGCCATGGCCAATAAGCTCGCTGCCGTACGGTCCATGCCCGATATGACCATCGTGTATCAAGACTGGATCGGCCAGCGCATGCAACGATACGTAGAGGATAGCAATCACATCTTAGCCGACGTCCAGAAACTCGTGCAGACTGGAACCTGCCTCGCTCAAAACGGCAAGGGCCGCGGCTGAAGCTCAATCAGCTCGCCAACCGATCTGGCTTGCGTGCGGCGCGCCAAATCAGCCACTGGCGTCGCCACGGCGAGAGCGCTTTCGGCGAGAAAATGTCGGAATGATCCAGGCGATCGAGCGATCTGCGCAGCGGTGCGATCGGAAGAAATGCCGGCAGCGCCTGCTCGGGCAGCGTGCGCAAGTTATTCGCGGTGGCAGCGAGATGGTCACGCGCTAAACGGCGCAAATCGGCGGCGGCCTGGTTGAGCGCCGGCGACGCGCGGCCGGCAAACACGTCTGCGGCATGTGCGCCGTGGCGATCTAGCAGTTCGAGCGGCAGATAGAGTTGCCGGCGCGCGGCATGTCCCGGCAAGGCGGCCAGCAGTTGCGTCAGTGCGCAAGCTGTTCCGGCTGGCCGAGCGGTGATTGCAGCATCGACGCCAAGTATCTGCGCCGCCATTGCCATCACAGCCGATACGGTTTTGAGCGCGTAGTCTTCGAGTCCGGCGATCGTTTGCATCGGTTCGTTGTAAAGGTCGAAGCGGCGCGCCTCGATCAGCGACAACATTGCGTTTACCGGCAGCCGGTAGTGCTCAATCGCGTTCAGAAGTGATGCGGCCACTGGGCTCGCGATCGCCTCACCACGGCGTTCCCCCTGAACAACTTCACGCCACCACTGCAGCCGGAATTCTCCCGGCGCCGCTTCGCGCGCGCGATCCCGCACCTGCGCGATTTCGACGTCAAAGGCGTACAATGCATAAAGCGCATCGCGCTTGTGGGCAGACGCAAACAGGGTTGCGACAAACCGATCGCGATCCGCGTTGCGCACAAGATCGGCGCAAAATGAAGCTGCCTCTTGCATGATGCGACCGTAAAATCATTCGACGGCGATCAGGCCCCCGCCGACCCGGCGACCTTCCATCAACATCACGTTATAGGTACGCACGGCGGGTCCCGTTGTCATCGCGTCGAGCGAAACGTGGGCTTCGCGAAATCGCGTGCGCAACTCATCCGGCGGCCGCCAGGGCGCGGTGCCGCTGCCGATAATGAAAAAATCTAGATCAGTGGCCGCGGCGAAGACGCGCGACAGCGTCTCGCCTCCAATATCGCTGGGCGAAACGACCGGCCAGGCCCAAATGCCCTGCGGCAAACACAGCACCGAACCGCGATGCGACATCCCCCCGAAGCGAAATCCGCCGGCGCCGTGCGCGTCGATCAGAACCTGCCGCGGTAGATGGGGCTCGTCCACTAGAGCATGATCCGGAAAAGTAGGAGCCGATTTTCCGAATAGACCATGCGCCACCAAAAAGGCTACCGCCGCGCTTTGGCCCGCCGCGAAGCCGGCGCGGCCGAGACAGGCGCTGCCGCGGGTGCTGTCGGTGGCGATTCCGGTTCTTCGGCTCCGCCGACGCGGCCGCGGCCTACACCGAGATAAATCAAAATCGGCGAAGCAATGAAGACCGACGTGTAGGTACCCACAAGCACCACACCGAACATCATCGTAGCGGTGAAACTGTGAATCGCTTGACCGCCGAACAACAGCAACGCGAGAAGCGACATCGCCACCGTCACGTGCGTCACAATCGAGCGCGAAAGCGTAGCATTGACCGACGCGTTCAACAGGTCCGGCATCGGCATGCGCTTGTAGCGGCGAAGCATTTCACGGATGCGATCGTAGATCACGACAGTGTCGTTGAGCGAGTAGCCTAGGATCGTGAGCAAGGCCGCGATACTGGTGAGATCGAAATCGACACGCGTGAGCGACATGAAGCCCACAGTGAGCACAATATCGTGCACGTTGGCGATCATGGCGCCGAGCGCAAACTGCCATTCGAAACGGAACCAGAGATAGATCAGGATCGCTACGATCGCCAAAACTAGACCGATCGTGCCGTAAGCGAGAAGCTCGGTGGAAACGCTTGGCCCCACCACCTCGACCCGACGGTAGTCCACCTCGTTGCCCAGTGCATTGCGAACCTTCTGCACCGCGGCCTGCTGCGCTTCATCGCCGCCCGGCTGTTCGGAGATGCGGATCAACACGTCGTCCGGCGCGCCGAATTGCTGCAGCTGAAATTCACCAAGCTGCAGCGACCCGATTGTTGCGCGCATCTTGGCGAGATCAGCCGGACCGGCTTTGGTCTGCACCTCGATCAGCGTGCCGCCGATAAAATCGATGCCGAAATTCAGCCCGTGGAAGAAGTACAGCAAGATCGCCACGATCGACAGCATCGCCGATACGGGAAAGCTGATGCGCCGGAAGCGCATGAAATCGAACTTGGTATCGTCGGGAACGATGCGGAGAAGACGCACGGTCAGGCTTTCAGGTCGGAATTCTTACTGTGAGGCATGAACCAATCCGGTAAACGCTCCGCGTGGCGCGACCATGCTCATATCGGGACAACGCGGGGACGCCACAGCCGCACCCAATAGGCGACGATCAGCCGAGTCAAGGTAAAGGCCGTGAACAAAGTGGTGAGAATGCCGATGCCAAGAGTCACCGCGAACCCACGCACCGGCCCGGTGCCGATATAGAACAAAACCGCCGCCGCAATGAAGGTGGTGATGTTCGAATCCAGAATAGTAGCAAGAGCCCGCGAAAAACCGGCGTCGATCGCATTGATTGCGCTGCGCCCGGCGCGCACCTCCTCGCGGATCCGTTCGTAGATCAGCACGTTCGAGTCCACCGCAATACCGACCGTCAGCACGATGCCGGCGATGCCCGGAAGCGTCAGCGTCGCGCTCAACAACGACAAGATTCCGAAGATCATCGCGACGTTCACTGCGACCGCGATGTTGGCGAACAGGCCGAACAATCCGTAAGTCGCGAGCATGAAAATGACCACCAGTGCGGCCCCGGCATAGGCGGCGTGCTCCCCGGCATTGATCGAGTCCTGGCCGAGGCCGGGACCCACGGTGCGTTCCTCGATAATCGTCAGTGGTGCCGGCAGCGCGCCCGCACGCAACAGAATGGCGAGATCGTTGGCGGACTGCACTGTGAAATTGCCGGAAATCTGCCCGGAGCCGCCCAAAATAGGCTCGCGGATGACCGGTGCCGAGATCACCTTGTTGTCGAGCACTATGGCGAACGGCTTGCCCACATTGGCCTGCGTCACCTCGGCGAATTTGCGCGCACCCGCAGAATTGAAGCGGAAATTCACGACCGGTTCGTTGGTGCGTTGATCGAAACCGGGTTGCGCATCGGTGAGATCGGCGCCGGAAACCAGCACGCGTTTCTCAATTAAATATTTCTGGCCGGGCGTTTCGCCGGACAAGATCTCGGAATCCGCCGGATGGGCCTGCTCCGCCTGTTCGGCCGACATCGACAAATCGACCATCCGGAAGTCCAGTTTCGCCGTCTTGCCGAGGATTTCTTTCAGCCGGGAGGGGTCCTGCAGGCCCGGCACCTGAACGAGGATGCGATCGACGCCTTCCCGCTGGATCGTCGGCTCGACAAGGCCGAGCTCATTGACGCGGCGTTCGACGATCTGGATCGATTGATCGACGGCCTGGCGCACCCGCTCGGTGATGGCCGGGTCGGTCGGGCTCAGCGTGATCGTGCCGCCGTTGGCGGTCACCGTGATAGTGCGCTGCCCGGTACTGCCGGCAAAGCCGGAGAGCGGCTGCGACAGCTCCCGCAGCCTGGCGAGCGCGGTATCGATGTCGGTATCGCGCGTGATGTGCACTTCCACAGTGTTGCCGCGGATGGCGCGGCCGGTGAATGGTATGCGCGCCTGGCGCAGCACTCGCAGCACATCATCGTTGATCGATTGCAATTGCTCTTTGCGCACCGCCGCCGAATCCACCTCCAGCAACAGATGCGAGCCGCCTTGCAGGTCGAGCCCGAGCACGATGTGACGTTGCGCCCAGCTCGGCCAATGACGGATCACGTTCTCCGAAAAGAAATTGGGCAAGGCGAAAAGGCATACGGCGAGCGCAAAGAGCAGAATGGCCGCTGCCTTCCAGCGCGTGAAAAACAACATGGATCAGGTTTTCCTTACTGCAGCGCCGTTCAGTCCGCGCGTCCCTGCCCCCTTTGCGCTTCAATCAGGCAGCCTTGTCGTCCTTGACCGGCTCGCCCTTCGCGCGCACGTCGCTGACCATGGCGCGCACGTGTCGCACCTTTACGCCATCGGCAATTTCAATTTCGATATGATCGTCATCGATGACTTTGGTGACCTTGGCAACTACGCCACCATTGGTCACCACGGTGTCACCTCGCCGCAAGGCTTTGATCATTGCCTGATGCTGTTTCACCTTTTGCTGCTGTGGCCGCAGGATCAAGAAATACATGATTACGATGATTAGAATCAGCGGCATGAATGAGGTGAGCATGCCGGCTGAATCGCCGCCAAACAGACCGCTTTGCGCGAATGCGGGCGTAATGAACATTGTTCCTCCAAAAGTCGCGTGAAAAGGGGCCGCAGGAAAAGGCGCGCCGCCTGGCACGATGGGCCGCTTTCGCGCGCAAAATCGGCGCGGACTATAGCTGCCGTTGGCTCAATTGCAACGTGGCGAAAGCCCGCTTTGACCCCTCATCAGCCCCTCGCCGCTCCTTGGCTTGCCGCCGCTCGCCTGCCCGGCTAAGGGAAGGCCGCAAGTCGGTGCAAAGATGACGAAATCTCCGGCGCGACCAAGCAAGAAACCGCCCAATAAGGCCGCTCGCGCGGGCACCGAAAAAGCCCAAGCGCGCGGCGGCGACGGCGCGCTTCTCGCCCGGATCGCCGGCGCATTGGAGCGGTTGGCGCCCACTGCATCGGCGGCGACCGAGTTTGCCGCTGCCGAAGCTTTCGTGTGGCACCCCGAGGGCCGAAGGCTGACGGCGGTCCGGCGGGTCAATCGCGTCGAGATGTCCTTGCTTAAAGGGATTGATCGCGTCCGCGATCTGTTGGTCGAGAACACCGAACGGTTTGCTCGCGGGCTGCCGGCCAACAATGCGCTGTTGTGGGGCGCGCGCGGCATGGGCAAGTCGTCGCTGGTGAAAGCCGCCCACGCTGCGATTGGTCAAGCCTATCCCGCCGCCGGATTGAAACTCATTGAAATCCATCGTGAAGACATCGAGTCGCTGCCGGAGCTCATGAGTCTTTTGCGCAATGCGCGGCAACGGTTCATCGTTTTTTGCGACGATCTGTCCTTTGATGCCGAGGACACTTCCTACAAATCGCTGAAAACCATGCTCGAAGGCGGAATCGAGGGACGCCCTGAGAATGTGATTTTCTACGCAACCTCCAACCGGCGCCACCTGCTGGCTCGCGACATGATGGAAAACGAACGCGCCACCGCCATCAATCCCAGCGAGGCCGTCGAAGAAAAAGTATCGTTATCGGATCGCTTCGGGCTTTGGCTCGGCTTCCATCGCTGCAGCCAGGACGAATATCTCGCCATGGTCGAGGGCTATGTCGCCCATTATCGGGTGCCGTTCGACGGCGTCGAATTGCGCCGGGAGGCCCTGGAATGGGCGACAACGCGCGGCGCGCGTTCCGGCCGCGTGGCGTGGCAATACGTTCAGGATCTGGCCGGGCGGCTTGGCGTGCGGATGTCAGAGGACAGATGACAGACGACGGATGACGCATCTGGTCTCGTATCTGTCGTCCGCGGTCTGTCCCCTGTCGTCCGATTACGCCCCACTCAAATACTGCGACGGGTCGACCGGCGTCGCGCCCTTGCGGATTTCAAAATGCAATTGCGGCGAGGTGACATTGCCGGTCTGACCGGCATGCGCAATCACTTGGCCGCGTTTTACGGTTTCGCCGCGCTTGACCAGAATGTCGCTGGCATGCGCGTAGGCGGTAACGAAACCATTGGAATGGCGAACCAGGACCAGATTGCCATAGCCTTTGAGCTCGCTGCCGGCATACGCGACGACGCCGTCTTCCGCAGCCTTGATCGGGGTGCCCTCCGGCACGGCAAGGTTGATGCCGTCATTCTGCACGCCGTTCGGCTTGGGTCCAAACGCCACGATCACGCGGCCACGCACCGGCCAGCGAAATCCCGCTAGGCTGCCGGCGGGTTCCGCATTTTTCACGGCATCCTGACTGGACATTGCCGGAGTGGGTTCCACCACACGCGCGGTTTGCGATGAATCGGCCATTGCGAGCTTGGTCGGCTGGGGGACTGACGCTTCAGCCCGACCCGGCGTCGCCTGCGACGCCTCCTTCATATCGGGAATCGTAATGCGCTCGCCGGGCTTCACCTTGGCATTGACCGCGAGATCGTTGGCCCGAGCAATCACCGCGACCGGTTTGCGATAACTCCGCGCGATACTCTTGAGCGTTTCGCCGGCCGCCACGACGTGGACCACCGATGGAGCAACGAGGTTACCGCGCGGTGCGGAGGCCGTCCGATGGCTAACTGTGTTGGACTGGTAATGCGACGCTGGCGCCGCCGCGGCGCCTGCCCCGTATCCTGGGGCGCCCTCCTCGGCGCTTGCCAAATGGGGCAGCGGTTTTGCTTCGATATGAGTTGCCGAGGCGCTCGGCGCGGCCGCACCGTAGGCGTCGCTGCGCGCGGCGGTATTCGTAGAACCGGTTGAACCGAATAAGTCGCCGAAGCGCCCGGAATCGGCGCAACCCGCAACCCCCAACCCGATTAACGAAATGGCAACCAGTTGCGGCCAGATGGCCGTTCGAGGCGATACGCGCATGGTTACTCACTCGTACGCAACACTAAGGACGAGCGAATAAACAACCTTGCGGTAAACAGGGTTTTAAGCGCCGCAAGATATTTCGTAATAATCGATTGTGTGTCTTTGCCGCTACAATTCCCGCGCCTGGCCCGATAATAGCGGCACGAATCGCACCGCAATAAGCTCTTCGCGGGTTAATCCGCCTCCCGGACGCTTGGTGAGCTTGACCAAATACTGCGCGTTGTGCCGCGGCCCGACGGGCAGCACCATCTTGCCCTCCTCGGCAAGCTGCGCCACGAGCGCTTCCGGAATGTCTTCGGCCGCAGCCGTAACCATGATGCGATCGAACGGCGCCAAATCCGGCGCGCCAGCCATACCGTCGCCGACCCGGACCGTAGCATTGGCGCAGCCGAGCGCTTTAAGTCTCTTGCTCGCGGTGTCGGCAAGGGTCCGGTAGCGTTCGATGGTCACCACTTCGCGCGCCAGGCGCGACAGAACGGCGGCCTGATAGCCGGAGCCCGTTCCGATTTCGAGCACGCGATGCTGCGGGCCGACCTCGAGCCGTTCGGTCATATAGGCGACGACGAAGGGTTGACTGATTGTTTGCCCGCACTCGATCGGCAGGGCCTGGTCGGCATAGGCGTTCTCGACGAACCCGGCGGCGACAAAATTCTCCCGCGGCACTTCCTCCATGGCGCGCAGCACGGCTTGATCGCTGATCCCGCGCCGGCGTAGCGCAAGTTGGAATTCCATGCGCTCAACGTCGTCAGCGGCTGGCTTTGCGACCACTGTTGCCTCGTTTGTTACCGTACCGCCGTCGTTTTTTACCATTCCCCAAAGTTTGTTACACTCTGCTGCATATCGTGAACCCCGCCGCCGATCATCTCGTGGCAATTTAACTATTCTCGTTCCAAGGCGGAACCGGGGGCGCGTTCGGGCGTTGGGGGCGCAAGCACGGGGTTGAGTGTGATGACTCACGGGATGGCTGCTGCGAGCAAGCGCGTTCTCATCGTCGAGGATGAGCTGATGATCCGCATGCTGCTTGAAGGCATGCTGACAGATCTCGGTCACAGTGTCGCAGCGGAGGCCGGCGGCCTCGACGAGGCCATTTCCCTGGCGAAGCAGGCGGAATTCGATCTCGCCGTGCTTGATGTCAATCTCAACGGCACGCCGGTAACGCCGGTTGTCGAGATTCTCCTCGAGCGCGGCGTGCCGTTTATTTTCGCGAGTGGCTATGGTCAGCGCGGCTTGCCCGAGGCCTACCGTACCGCGCCGATCCTGCAGAAGCCGTTTCAGGCCGACGCGCTTGAGGAAGCAATCGAGGCCGTGGCAAACGCCGCGAACTAGCCGCCGCCTTGCGTACCCTTGGCAAACAACTCGGCGAGCTTGGTCATAGTCGGTTCGTCGGTGATGTCGATCCGCAGCGGCGTGAGCGCGATGCAGCGTTCGTCGAGTACGGCAATGTCCGTTCCTTGCTCGGCATGAACGGGGCTTAAGCGCGAATAGGCGATCCAGTAATACGGATTGCCGCGGCCGTCGACGCGCTTGTCGATGTGCAAACGCTCCTGGCGGCGGCGGCCGAGCGGCGTGACGGTGATGCCCTTGACCTCTTCCGGACGGCAGTCGGGAAAATTGACGTTGATCAGCACGCCCTCCCGCACACCGCCGGCTAGCACGCGACGAATGATATCGGGCGCAAAGTGCAGTCCAGTCTCCCAGAACGGCGGCTGCCCGCTGCGCGATTTGTAGGATTGCGACAGGGCGATCGAGGGAATGCCGAGCACCGCGCCTTCCATGGCACCGGCCACAGTCCCGGAATAGATCACGTCCTCGCCGACATTGCGGCCGCTATTGACGCCGGACAGCACCAGATCGATTTGCTTTCCTTCGAGGACATGGCGCGCACCCATGATCACGCAATCGGTCGGCGTGCCGCGCACGGCGTATTTGCGCTCATCCACCTGGCGCAGCCGCAGCGGATCGTTGAGCGAGAGCGAATGAGCGACACCCGATTGATCGTGCTCCGGCGCCACTACCCAGACGTCATCCGACAGCTTGCGCGCGATCTCCTCGCAGGTGTCGAGGCCCGGCGAATGAATGCCGTCGTCATTGGTGACCAGGATGCGCATGACACAATTCCGCAGACAGAATCATCGTCGCTCAATCTTCTTCATTCCGCCCATATAGTTCTGCAACACGTCGGGCACGGCAATCGATCCGTCATCGTTCTGATAGGTTTCCATCACCGCAATCAGGGCGCGGCCGACGGCGACGCCCGAACCGTTGAGCGTATGGACGTGACGGACATTGCGGTCTTTGCCGCGATAGCGGGCATTCATCCGCCGCGCCTGGAACTCGCCACAAACCGAGCACGATGAAATCTCGCGGTACATGTTCTGCCCGGGCAGCCAGACTTCGATGTCGTAGGTCTTCTGCGCGGCAAAGCCCATATCGCCGGTGCTCAACGTCACGACCCGGTAGTGCAGATCGAGCCGGCGCAAGACTTCCTCGGCGCAGGACAACATCCGCTCATGCTCGTCGAGCGATTGCTCCGGAGTGGTGATCGAAACGAGCTCGACCTTGGTGAATTGGTGTTGGCGGATCATGCCGCGGGTGTCCTTGCCGGCGGCGCCAGCCTCGGCGCGGAAGCACGGCGTGCAGGCGGTCAGCCGCATCGGCAATTGCGCCTCATCGACGATGGATTCGCGGACCAGATTGGTCAGCGGCACTTCGGCGGTGGGGATGAGCCAGAGTCGCTCCGTCAACGGTACTTTCTCCAATGCGCGCTCTACTTCGTCCACGTTGACGCCTAATGATTTGTGGGTGCTAGTCAAACGGCCATATTTTT
>Ga0209465_10001557_pt1 | contig 10186 bp, 8 predicted proteins | sample PanSoiPlot1MoBio_FD_188321 | JGI IMG/M metagenome (GOLD analysis project Ga0209465, IMG submission 188321) | Tropical forest soil microbial communities from Panama analyzed to predict greenhouse gas emissions - Panama Soil Plot 1 MoBio (SPAdes)... | ecosystem: Environmental > Terrestrial > Soil...
GCAAGCGCGACGACCACGGAAGCCTCTCCTGCTCCTTCTGCGGGAAGAGCCAGAAAGAGGTCAAGAAGCTGATCGCCGGCCCGACCGTCTACATCTGCGACGAGTGCATCGGCCTCTGCAACGACATCATCGCCGAGGAGATCGAGAAAGAGTCGGAGAGCTTCGGCCTGGCCCCGGTCCCCAAGCCGGCCGAGATCAAGACGGTCCTCGACGACTACGTGATCGGCCAGGAGCGGGCGAAGAAGATCCTGGCGGTCGCAATCCACAACCACTACAAGCGGATCGACGCCAAGGTGGGCGCCGAGGACGTCGAGCTCGGCAAGTCCAACATCCTGCTGCTCGGGCCGACCGGCTGCGGCAAGACGTTGCTGGCCCAGACGCTGGCCAAGATCCTGAACGTGCCGTTCGCGATCGCGGACGCCACGAACCTGACCGAGGCCGGCTACGTCGGCGAGGACGTCGAGAACATCATCGTCAACCTGCTGCAGAACGCCGACCACGACATCGAGAAGGCGCAGCGCGGGATCGTCTACATCGACGAGATCGACAAGATCGCCCGCAAGGGCGAGAACCCCAGCATCACCCGCGACGTGTCGGGCGAGGGCGTGCAGCAGGCGCTGCTCAAGATCCTGGAAGGGACGGTCTGCAACGTGCCGCCCAAGGGCGGGCGCAAGCACCCGCAGCAGGAGTTCCTGCAGGTCGACACCACCCACATCCTCTTCATCTGCGGCGGCGCCTTCGTCGGCCTCGAAGACATCATCGAGCAGCGGATCGGCCAGCGGCAGATCGGCTTCGGCGCCAAGATCCAGTCAAAGAAGGAACGCCGGGTCTGGGACCTCCTGCGCGAGGTGCAGCCAGAGGACCTGCTCAAGTACGGCATGATCCCGGAGTTCGTCGGGCGCTTGCCCGTCATCGCGCCCCTGCATGAGCTGGACGAGGCCGCGCTGATCGACATCCTGACCAAGCCGAAGAACGCGCTGGTGCGCCAGTACCAGAAGCTGTTCGAGATGGACGGCGTGAAGCTGCGATTCACGAAGGGCGCGCTCCAGGCCGTGGCCATGGACGCGCAGAAGCACCGCTCGGGCGCGCGCGGGCTGCGCGCCATCCTCGAGCAGGCGATGCTGGACATCATGTTCGAGGTTCCGACCGCGGGTGCCCCCATCCGGGAAGTCGTGATCAACGAAGAGACCATCCAGAAGGGGCAGCAGCCGATCCTGATGTACCAGAAGGGTGCGGCGGCCGCCGGCGAACGCTCAGCTTCGTGACCTAGCAGGAGGTTTCCATGCACCCAGTGTGCGAATACAGTCCACGCGCCAGGCACCCGCAGTCGTTCGATTCGGCGGCGCGCGGTCCAGGTGCTCGGAGTGAATGGGCCGCCTGGCTGCCCCTGCTGTTCATCGGGGCGATGATGTTCTGGACCATCGCCCTGGGCCTGGGCGGGTGGTCGCTGATGGTCGTCAGCGACGGCGCGATGACCCCCGTGGCGGCTCCGGCGCCGACGGCGACCGAGCCGATGCCGGGGGCCGAAACCCCGCCGGCCGAGGCCGACCGGATCCCCGTCCAGATGGAAGAATCGCAGGAATCCGAGGACGTCAATGACAACCCGGGCGCGGCCGAGGCCCCCGTCGAGGTCACGACCGTATTTTGACCGGGGGCCGGCGGGCGAGGATCTGAACCTCGACCGGAGTCGATTTTTGGTGTCTGCGCCGCAGCGTTGCTAAGATCCGGGGCCGGATGTCTGACCGCCAGGACGAGAAGAGAGGTCCGCGCCGCGTCCCGCTATTGCCGTTGCGCGACATTGTCGTCTTTCCGCACATGGTCGTGCCGCTGTTCGTCGGCCGCGAAAAATCGATCAGCGCGCTGGAAGAAGCGATGGGCAAGGGTGGGGCCTCGGGCGCGGGAGGCCGCGAGATCTTCCTGTCCGCGCAGCGGAAGGCGAAGACCAACGAACCGATCCCGGAGGACATCTTCACGATCGGGACGGTCGGCACGATCATCCAGCTTCTGCGCCTGCCCGACGGCACCGTGAAGGTGCTGGTCGAGGGCAAGCGGCGCGCGGCGGTCCGTCGCTTCACGCAGACCGACGGCTTCTTCATGGTGGAGATCGAGGAGCTGCCCGACATCCAGGAGCGCTCCGTCGAACTGGACGCGCTGATGCGCGAGGTGCACGCCACCTTCGAGACCTACGTCAAATTGAACAAGCGCATCGCGCCCGAGATCCTGATCTCGGTGCAGACGATCGAGGACCCGGGCCAGCTCGCCGACACGATGGTGGGCCAGCTGCAGTTGAAGCTGGGTGACAAGCAGTCGGTGCTGGAGATGGATTCTCCGTCGAAGCGCCTCGCTCGCCTGTACGAGCTGATCAAGGCGGAGATCGAGATCCTGCAGGTCGAGAGGAAGATCCGGACGCGCGTCAAGAAGCAGATGGAGAAGACGCAGAAGGAGTACTACCTCAACGAGCAGATGCAGGCGATCCAGAAGGAGCTCGGCGATCGCGACGAATTCAAGAACGAGCTGACCGAGCTGGAAGACCGCGCCAAGCAGAAGAACCTTTCGAAGGAGGCGCTGGCGAAGGTCAAGAAAGAGCTGAAGAAGCTGCGGATGATGGCGCCGATGTCCGCCGAGGCGGCGGTCGTGCGCAACTACCTCGACTGGGTCTTGGCGCTGCCCTGGGGCGAGAAGACCGAGGAGAAGCTGGACGTCGTCGAGGCGGAGCGGATCCTCGACGAGGACCACTACGGCCTCAAGAAGGTCAAGGAGCGGATCCTCGAGTACCTGGCCGTCCAGGCGCTGGTGAAGAAGTTGAAGGGGCCGATCCTCTGCCTGGTCGGGCCGCCGGGCGTCGGTAAGACGTCGCTGGCGCGGTCGATTGCGAAGGCGACGGGGCGCAACTTCGTGCGGCTGTCGCTGGGCGGCGTCCGCGACGAGGCCGAGATCCGCGGCCACCGCCGCACGTACATCGGCGCGCTGCCGGGCAAGATCATCCAGTCCTTGAAGAAGGCCGGCACGCAGAACCCGGTCTTCCTGCTGGACGAGATCGACAAGATGTCGACCGACTTCCGCGGCGACCCGTCGGCGGCGCTGCTGGAGGTGCTGGATCCGGAGCAGAACGCGACCTTCAACGATCACTACCTGGATCTCGACTACGACCTCTCCGACGTCATGTTCATCACGACGGCGAACTACCTGCAGGGGATCCCGATCCCGCTGCAGGACCGCATGGAGATCATCCAGCTGCCGGGCTACACCGAGTTCGAGAAGGTCTCGATCGCCGAGCGCTACCTGATCCCGAAGCAGAAACGCGACAACGGCATCGACAACGTCCCGGTCGACTTCCCCGAGGAAGCGGTCCGCGACGTCATCCACTACTACACGAAGGAAGCGGGCGTCCGGAACCTTGAGCGCGAGATCGCGACGGTCTGCCGGAAGATCGCCCGCGACGTCGTCGCCAAGAAGGCGCCGATCCACACCGTCGCTGACGGTGCGGTGCCGGGCTGGCGGATCACGGCCAAGCGGCTGCCGCGCTACCTCGGCCCGCACCGGTTCCGCTACGGGCGCCAGGAAGGCCAGGACGAGATCGGTCTGGTGATGGGCCTGGCCGTCACGATGCACGGCGGCGACCTGCTGGCGACCGAGGTGTCGATCGTGGCGGGGAAGGGCAAGCTGGTTTTGACCGGCAAGCTCGGCGACGTCATGCAGGAGTCGGCGCAGGCGGCGATCAGCTACGTGCGGGCGCGGGCGCCGTCGCTCGGCCTCGAGCGCGACTTTTACAGTCGGGCCGACATCCACGTCCACCTGCCCGAGGGCGCCATCCCGAAGGACGGGCCGTCGGCGGGGATCACGATGTGCACGGGCCTGGTGTCGGCGCTGCTGCGCATTCCGGTGCGGCGCGACGTCGCCATGACCGGCGAGATCACGCTGCGCGGGCGGGTGCTGCCGATCGGCGGCCTCAAGGAGAAGATCCTGGCCGCTCACCGGTCCGGCATCACCACCGTCATCATGCCGAAGGAGAACGCCAAGGACCTGCGCGACATCCCCAAGCGGGTCCTGAAGTCGCTGAAGGTCGTGCCGGTCGAGCACATGGACGAGGTGCTGCGCGCGGCGCTGATGCTGCCCAAGCCCGAGGAGTTCCTGACCGAGCCGTCGGTGCCGGTCGACTGGCGCCAGCCGGTCGAGCGGCGCGAGCGCGAGCGTGGCGATCGACGCGACGAGCCGTCGCGGATGCCGGTGGCCAGCGCGGTGCCGCCGCCGTCGGCGCGCGAGGAGCGGCCCGGAGCGCCCGCGGCGGAGACGCCCGATTCATCCGAGTCGCCCGAGCCGCCCGCCTCCAGCCCCGACACGAACGCGCTGCCGTTCCCGGGCCCGGTCCCCCGCCTGGGCGAGCACTAGGCGCTACGGTTTCTTGGGCGCGTCCGCCAGCATCGCGCGCAGCCAGGCGAGCAGGCGGGCGCGGTAGCCGGCGCCCCAGCCTCGGTTGATGTGGCGCACGACGCCCGCCCGATCGACGAGGAACGTCGTCGGGAACGTGCGCGCGCCCCAGCGGCGCATCACGACGGCGCCGGGATCGATGGTCACCTGCGCGCCGCCCGGGAGCGGGGTGTGCGCCAGGAACTCCTTGACGGTCTCTGGCGGCTCGTCGACGTCGACGAACACGAAGCGGAGGCGGGGCCCGAGCTGCTCGCGGATCGCGACCAGATCGCGGAGCGCGTGGTGGCAGGGCCCGCACCAGGTGGCGAAAAAATCGACCACCACGATCTCGCCCTCGAGGCGCACCGGGGCCGAATCTCCCTCGGCCGTCACGATCGCCAGCGGCGGCGCCGGATCGCCGACGCCGGGCGGGATCGGATCGCTCAGGCCGGCGAGCAGCGCCAGGGCGAGCCAGGAGCACCACACGTCACGATCTTACCCCGGATAGAATCGCGTCGTGGGCGGGCCGCGACTGGGTATGATTGGAAGCGTCTCAGGAGAGTGGTCATGAGGGGCAAACGCGCGCTGCCGGCGTTCGTGTTCGTGGCGGCCGCGAGCGCGGGGTGCCACGGCCCGCCGATCCAGGAGGTGGGCGGCACCGGCAGGGGCGGCACGATCGCGACCGGCGGCGCAGCGCGCGGCGGTGGATCGGGCACCGGCGGCGCGGGCGGCGGCGCCTGCGCCGCCCAGATGCAACCGGTGATGTTCCATTCGACGACCGGAGCGGCCACCTCGATCTCGGGAGCGCCGATCCCTTCGCAGGCCACCAGCAACCGCATCTACTGGGTCGAGTCCGGCACACCTAACTACACCATCCACTATTCACCCGGCGCAGCACCGGCGTCCGACAACCTGCATCCGCTGGCGATCGGCGAGTCGATGGCGGACTTCATCTCGGTCGACGTCAGCGATGCGTTGCTCGCAGCGACCTGGGACGTCTACGGCAACATCGCGGTCTACGGCCCCGACAAGACCTCGACGCAGATGGGAGCGACGCTGCAGCTTGCCAGCTCGAGCGCGGTCGCGGTCGACGGCACGACGGTGTTCGTCGCCTATTTCGTGCGCAGCGACACCACCCAGTCCGGGATCTACACCTGGGCCCCGCCGGCCGCGCCCGCCCTGTTCGAGACCTACACCGATCTCGGCGGCGACTTCGAGTACGGGAAGCTCATTCGCGCGACGCCGAACTGGCTGTTGCTCTCCGACCTCACGAACGTCTGGATCGCCGATCGGTTGTCGAAAAAGGCGGCCCAGCCGCTGTTCCAGAACCCGGCGAGCAACCCCGTGCTCGATGTCCGGCCGGCGCGCCCGCGTTCGATGCAACAGAGCGTGCTCGTCGACCTCCAGGACGCGTCGTTCGCGGGGAGCGGTCGCGACTACTACGTCGACCTGACGACGCCGATCGCCGCGCCGGTCGATCTGGCGTCGGCGACGAACGCGCTCGCGGACGCCTCGGCGTGCGGGGCCGCCGCCCACTACCACGGCGCCGGCGTCCTGTATCAGCGCACGTACATCTACGAGGGACAGTCGGGGCTGTTCGCCGTCGACGTCACGCCCGCGGGCGCGGTCAGCAACCTCGTCCGGCTGACCACGCTGCCGCTCGGCCACCCAGAGGTGACGGGCGCCGGCGATCTGTTCGCGATCCGCTCGGTGAACGCGGGCGACTCGTGGGACTACTACCGCGTCGGCAACTTGTAGGCGCCATCGTGGATCGCCGCTTGATTGCGCTGCAACGAACGCCAGTCGCCCGCGCGAAACCGGGCGAGCTGATCAAGATCGTCGGCAGGCTACGCGCGACCGCGCCGGCGTTCACGGCGCCGCTCAGCGGTGCGACGTGCGTCTGGTACTCGTCGGTCGCGCAGGTGTACGACGGTGGGCGCTACGTGCCGAAGCCGATCACCGAGCAACGCACGCAGGACGTCTTCGTCAACGACGCAACCGGATCGGCGCTGGTCCGCCTCGGACCGACCGCCGAAGTCAGCCTGGCCGAAATGATCGAGGCCTGGTGCTACGAGCCGCCGCTTCCGGGCGACGAGCGCAACATCGCGACGACCGAGAACGTGCGGCGATACCTCGCGGCGCACGGCGTCGCGATCCGGTACCACGCGACGCCTTTCTACCGGTTGCGGACGTTGTTCGAGCAGAACTACGACATCTTTTCGACGGGTCGCCTTCCGGAGATGCGCGCCGCACGCTACCGAGAGGCCGTGCTCCGCGAAGGCGATTGGGTCGCGGTCGTCGGCCACGCGCTGCACGAGCCGGACCCGACCGTTCCCGTGACGGACATGCGACACGCGCCCCTGCGGCTCGTCATCGGCGAGTCGGACGGCCGCCTCGCCGTCAGCAATCGGGGGAGCATCTGGTCGTGAAACCCGCGGGCTGTCCGGCTGTCTATATGGCGAAATGGTCGATCGCCGGCCGCACAAGTACCCGCGCACGCCGATCGCGGGCGCGCGCACCGGCGAGATCGTCAAGATCGTGGGCTGGGTGCGCGCCAGCGCGGCGGCCTTCATCTCGCCGCTGACCCGAGCGATCTGTGTCTGCTACGTGACCCGCGTCGACCCGTACCGGCCGTGGTACGACCAGGCACCCATCGTCGAGAGGCGGTGGCAGGACATCTACGTCGACGACGATTCGGGGTCGGCGCTGGTGCGCTTGGATCGCGCGGAAGTCAGGCTCGGAAGCATGAGCGACCCGTGGGAAGTCGAGCAAGTGGAGATGCCGGAGTCATGGGGCCGGGGGATCGCCAGCGAAGCGAGGATGGAGCTCATCCAGAGCTTTCTAACGGCGCACGGCGTCCCCCTTTTCAATCGGCCCCCAACCCCCTCCGAAAGAGCGTTGGGGATCCGGCAGCTGCCTCCCAGCAGACGAAAGGCCCGCTTTCGGGAGGACGTGCTCCGCGAGGGCACCAAGGTGGCGGTGCTCGGAACAGCCTTTCGGGAACCGGATCCGACGGCGCCTCTGATCGACCAAAGGCGGCCTGCCTTTCGGCTGGTCGTGGGCGCCGCGCCCCACGGCGTCATCGTCAGCAACGCGCCCGACGATTGGTCATGATCGTCGGCGACCTGCCGGGCGTATGATTTGCAACCATCGGGATGGCGCGATGATTCGAGGGATGATCGTGTTGCGGGCGGCGATGCTCGGCGTCGGACTGATCGCTGCCGCCGGTTGCGGCGACGACTGCAAGGAGGGCGCAACCCGATGCTCTTCCGGGAGCGTTCAAACGTGCTCCAAGTCCTACAACGAAAGCAACGGGACCCTCTCATCGCCCCATTGGAGTTCGCTCGGTCCTTGTCCTGCTTCGATGTTCTGCATCATGCCACCGGGCCAGGACGCGCGGTGCGACGTCTCCTCCGCCCCTGATCCGCTTTGCCAGGGCGTCTCGAGCTACTGCAGCGGAGACTCCATCGTCCCCTGCATCCAAGGTTATCGCGGCATCCTCCAGAAGTGCGGTGTCCACCCCGTCGATCCGTCATTCACCCACTGTGTGGCGACCGGTTCGTACGCGACCTGCGTTCCGCCGGAGGCGATGCCCAACGCCGCGTGCCCGCCGGCGGGTTCGGCGGAAGGCGCAAGCCCCACCATGGAATGCGTTGGCAACGTCGCCCTCGATTGCCGCGCCGGCCTGGTCGTCGCGACGACGGCCTGCGGCTCGTGCGGTGTCAACTGCAGGGGCTTCCTTGGCGACGACACCTGCGACGTGATCGCTGGCGGTCAGTGCGCGCCGGGGCTCAGCTGTCATCCCGATTCGACCGGGGCCAGCCGCTGTACGGCAGCCTGCGACGCCGCCGACCCGAACGCGGTCCAGGGCTGTCAGGATCTGGATGTCGCGGGAGGTCCGGCGCCTTCATCGTCCAATCCCATTTACAAACTGCCGGGCCAGCCTTCGTGCGCGGACCTCGGCATGTGCGAACTGACCTGCACGGCGGGCTTCTGCGAATGGGCGATCCCCGGGATGCCCCTCACGCCGCCCGAGGTTCTTCCGCCGACCTGCCCCGCGACGTGTGGCACGCCCGCCGGAGCCGACTACGTCTTCACATCGGCCTGGGGGGCAGTCAGAGCGCTGGTGGGCCTGTGGCAGATCTGCCCGGGCGGCAGCATGTTGTTCCCCGGTGCAACGGCCGACACGATCGGCGTCGAGTTCGGCGTCTCCCAGCGGAGCGTGGGCGCACCCGTCGGCACGTTGTTCAGCGGCAACATGTACTATCTCGTCCAGGGAAGCAGCGGTCCGGTTCGCGCCGCCGCGTCCAATTCTCAGATGATCTACGAGACGCAGTACCCGATGCCCGATGTCATCAAGATCCAGGTGCTCTCGGACCAAGGCACGCCCTATCTCTTCCTCCACTACGCGCCCTGTCCGCAGGAGCTCGCGGTAAGCGACAATTCGGGGAACAGCGCGATCCTGGTTCCTTTCTGATCAGCTAGACTGATTCGATCCGGAGGAGTGGCCGAGCGGTCGAAGGCGACGGTCTTGAAAACCGTAGCGCGAAAGCGCCGGGGGTTCGAATCCCTCCTCCTCCTCTGAAACGACGGTCAGGTGCGGAACCCTGTTGCCTGCAGGGTGTCGTTCCAGCAGATGACGTTGGCGCGAGCGGGAATCGCACTGGCGGTCGTGGGTGGGGTTGCGCTTGGAATCCACGCCGGATTGCGCGCGAAGCGTAAGCAGCGGTTGGACTGCGCCGCCTGGGAACGGGTCCGGTGGGACATCTTGCCCGACCACGGGTGGGTCGAGAGGTGGACATGGAACGCGACGGACAACAGGCTGACGGCGTTCGCGAAGGCGCTGAACGAACCGGACGTCGGGTGGCTCTGGAGGGCGCGCGATATGCTCGCATTCGACCCGGCGATGGTCTGGGCGCTGTTGCCCGCGCTGCGCGATCCCTCGTTCGTCGGATTTCGAGACGAGGAAGACCTCACGGTGGAGGGGCGCGACATTCCGTTGCGCCCCCAGCGGAAGGTCGTCAGGGACGATCTCTTCACCCGCGCGGGGCGCGCGTCGTGGCTCCTCAAGGAGGTGACCGGTCATCCTGCTGCCGTCGTGGGCGTGCGGACGGATCCGCGGCGGCTCGCCGAGATCTACAGCGACTGGCGGGGCTGGCTGGACAGTCTGGACGGCGGCGAAGCGTGCTTCCCGGGCGTGCTGGCACGCGGGCGCTGGCGCTAGTTTTTGGGCGAGAGAGTCGGAGCCGGGAACGAAGGGCAGGGCGCCCGCGAAGAGCGCGCACCGCGCGAAAGCGCCGGGGGTTCGAATCCCTCCTCCTCCGGTCGACAGCACCGATGCGAGCCTACTGCGGAAGTCTGCAGGCCCAGCACTGGCTCGGGTCGTCACTGCCAGTGCAATACGCGCCCTGACCGGAGCAGGAACTCGCGCTCGGAAGTGCCAGGCATGGACAGCCCGAACCCGTCGTCTGCCCGCACGTCGTCGATTCACGGGTCACGCAGCTGCCGGGAAGCACACCGCCGCAGTTGGTAAAGGTGTCTTTGAAACAGACCTGCCCGGAAGGGCAGTCCGCATTCGTCTGGCAGCTGGCGCTCTGTCCGCCGGTACCGCCGCTCCCGGTCGACCCGCCCCGGCCACCCTGGCCCGGGCCGGCAGTGCCCGACTGCCCACCGCGCGCGGAGCCGCCCCAACCACCGTTTCCGCCGCCCGCCGCGCCCGACGCTCCGCCGCCGCCCGTCGCGCCGCCGGCTGCCGTGCCGCCTGCTCCCGCGCCGCCCT
>Ga0209465_10001559_pt1 | contig 10183 bp, 5 predicted proteins | sample PanSoiPlot1MoBio_FD_188321 | JGI IMG/M metagenome (GOLD analysis project Ga0209465, IMG submission 188321) | Tropical forest soil microbial communities from Panama analyzed to predict greenhouse gas emissions - Panama Soil Plot 1 MoBio (SPAdes)... | ecosystem: Environmental > Terrestrial > Soil...
CATGGGAATGTGCGGAGGAGCCGTGGGGCGGATCGACATGCGAGGCGATGGCCGTGCTGCTCATCGAACATGGTGCCGCGCTGACTGCGCTCTCGGCCGCCGCGCTCGGACGTTGGGACTATCTCGCGTCATGCCCGCTCGACGCCCTGCAGGAGAAAGGGCTGCTCCAGGCGGCGGTTCGGAGCAATCGTCCTGCCGTGCTGCGTAAATTGCTCGAGATGGGCCTGGATCCGAACGAGCGCCTGCAGATCGGCCATCACGAAGATCAGACATTTTCGTCGGGCGGCCCGCTGATGGAGGCCGTCAACATCGGACGGATCGACCTCGCGCGCCTGCTGCTCGAGCACGGCGCCGATCCGAACGCTCAAGTGTTTGCATCAGGCTCTCCGACTTTTGCTGCGTACAGCGGAGGGTCCCCTCGTGTGCATGCGCCCGACCAGGCCATGATCGACCTGTTGGTGGAACATGGAGGCTGGATTGACGCTGCCTCCGTCGGGTACTTGCGCAGGGCGGACCTCGCACGACGCATGCTCGACGGCGAGCTCGATCCGCATCTGGAGTCCGGCACGTTCTCGGGTGAGAAGGTCGCGGAACAGATCCTGTGGAGCGGCGCGAGCGGACGCAGCGTGGAGATCGTGCGCATGGCACTGGAGCGGATCGAGTGGCCGCGGGACGACCCGCGATGGTTCTGGATGCTATGGCGTCCGTTACCAGGCCACGAAGACCTGAACGAGGCGGAGCAGGCGGACTGCCGCGAGTCGTTCCGGTTGATACTCGAGCGCTGCGATCCCGATCTCCGGGCTGGGGAATCCGGACAGACGATGCTGCACGAAGTGATCGCCCGCGACCATGGCGTCGGCGTGTCTCTGGCGACCATCCTGCTCGATGCGGGAGGGCGCATGGACGTCCGGGACGAATTCCTGAAGAGCACGCCCCTCGGGTGGGCCTGTCGGTGGGGCCGCTCGGAGCTGGTCGAACTGCTCCTGGCCCGCGGGGCCGATCCCATCGAGGCCGAGGCTGAGCCGTGGGCTGCACCGCTCGCGTGGGCTGAACGGAGTCAGCATGCAGCGATTGTGTCGATCCTTCGGCGACACGGAGCTGAGGGATAGTCAGCTGATTTGGAGCGAGACCGTGGACCAGGGCGGCGGCCAGCGCGCGGCTGACACTTGACGACTGACGGCCGCGGTCAGCACCGGGGGATCGTGCACGATCCAAGCCGCCACCGTGAATGATGGCGGGCGGCCCATCTGCGGTGGCCGGCGACCCGGTTGCCGTGAACTCGATGTTAGAGTGCGCATGACTGGAATGATGTGGTCCACACTCGTCGGCATCCCATCCTTCGTCGCGGCGGCTGCCATCGTTGCGGTGCAGGCTGCCGCAGACGCGCCAATCGCTCAAACGAATTCATCTGTGTGGAGCGGTGTCTACATTCCGGCGCAGGCCGATCGTGGAAAGGTCGCCTACGCCAGGCATTGCAGCCGATGCCATGGAGACGATCCCGTGAACGGCCGCAATCCGCTCTCCGGCGATCGCTTTGCCGAGCAGTGGGAATCACGGACGCTCGCCGACCTGTTTCACCGCATTCGCGACACCATGCCTCCAGGGGAGGCAGTCACCGTCGGGGAAGCCGACAAGTTGGACATCCTGGCGTACCTGCTCCAGCAGAACGGCTTTCCGGCAGGCCGTGCGGAGCTGCCGTCTGACGGCGATGCGCTGGCGACGATCCAGATCACCGGGAAGAGTGGGCCGATTCCGGTTCAGACGGGCACGGTCGTCCGGACGGCCGGCTGTCTCGAGCTGCGCGACGATCGCGAGTGGGAATTGACCAACGCGACCGAACCGGAGCGCACAGCGCTCGGTACCGCCCTACCGGGGAGTAGCGGTCAGCCTTCGCCGCGATCCGGCGCACGGACGATCGTCCTGCTGAATCCGTTTCCGAGTCCGATCGCCCATCGCGGTCACCGCGTCGCGGCAACAGGATTTCTCGTACGACGCGCCGACGGCGATGCCGTCAACGTCGTCTCGCTCGAGATGCTCGAGCCGTCATGCGCCCCGTAGCGCCGGCCGCGCTGCCGCGCGCGGCGCGAGCACTCCTTCGAGGCCCTGGCCGAGCCCAAGAATTTCGTGGTCACACGTCCAATCGCACCTGGTACGGGCATACTGTAACGCGCAGATTGCAGGCGCCATCTCGCGGCGGAGGCACATGACCAAGCTCTTCCCTTTCGCGAGAGTGTTGACGGTTGGGTCCGGCGCAGCGGCAGTAACTCTGTGCGTGTGCCTCCAGGTGCAAACGTCTGCACAGCCGGCACGCTCGGCCGCCGGTGCGCTCACACCTGCGTCGAGCCCCCGTCATCTGGTCGATCGGTACTGCGTTACGTGCCACAACGAACGCCTCAAAACAGCGGACCTGAGGCTGGATCGGCTCGACGTCGACAACCCCGGGGCTGAAGCCGAAGTCTGGGAAAAGGTGGTGCGCAAAGTACACACGGGCACCATGCCGCCGTCAAACATGCCGCAGCCTTCTCAGGATGACCGGCGCGCGCTCTTGACGTGGCTGGAAACGTCGCTCGATGCAGCGTCCGCTGCCACACCGAATCCCGGCCGCACGGACACGTTGCGCCGCCTGAACCGGACCGAGTATCAGAACGCCATCAGAGACCTGCTGGCTCTCGACATCGACGCCGCCTCGCTCCTGCCAGCCGATGACAGCGGTCACGGCTTCGACAACGTGACGGTCGGCGACTTGCCGCCGACGCTCCTGGACCGCTACATCTCGGCCGCGCAGAAAGTCAGCCGTCTGGCGATCGGCAGCACCGAATCGTCGCTTCAGAGCGATATCATTCGCCTGCCGGCCGACCTCACGCAGGAAGATCATCTGCCCGGCCTGCCCCTCGGCACACGCGGCGGCGTGTCAGTATCCCGCACGTTCGTCCGCGACGGCGAGTACGAGATTCAGATCTGGCTCTCGCGCGATCTGGGCGGAAACGTCAGCGGGTTGCGGGAGGCGCGAGCGCACGAGCTCGTGGTGCTCGTCGACCGGCAGCCGGTCGCGAGCTTCAAAGTCGAGAAGCCCGCCGGCGGCGACGATACGCTGCTGGACAAGGATCTGAAAACGCGCGTCACCGTGCCTGCAGGCCCGCACGAGATCGGCGTCACATTCGTCAAGGACGGCTCGTCGCTGGCCGAGTCGGCACGGCAGCCTCTGCACGCGCACTACAATGACAGGCGCAATCCGTTTGTCGCGCCCGCCATCAACCAGATTTCGCTGACCGGACCGTACGAGGCGAAAGGCGCGGAGAACACGCCGAGCCGCCGCCGGGTGTTCGTCTGCCGTCCCGAATCGGTGCCCGGCAAGGAAGAAGCCTGCGCTAGAGCGATTCTCACCACGCTGATGCGGCGCGCCTATCGCCGGCCGATCGCGAAAGCGGACGTCGAGGGTCCGATGGCGTTTTATCGCGAAGGTCGGGCCGAGAAGGACTTCGACGCCGGAATTGGAAAGGCGTTGAGCGCCGTGCTCATCAATCCCGAGTTCCTCTTCCGCGTGGAAAGCGACCCAAAGAACATCCCCGCCGGCGGTGTCTACCGAATCAGCGATCTCGAGCTGGCATCCCGCCTGTCGTTCTTCCTCTGGAGCAGCATCCCCGACGATGAATTACTCGCCGCGGCGACGGCGGGTAAGCTCAGTCGCCCCGAAGAGCTCGAGAAGCAGACGCGCAGGATGCTCGCGGATCGGCGCTCGTTCAACCTCGCGACCAACTTCGCCGGCCAGTGGCTGCGGCTGCGCAATCTGGAGGCGGTCAGTCCGAACGTGAGTCTCTACCCGGACTTCGATGACAACCTTCGTCAAGCGTTCCGGCAGGAGAGCGAGCTCTTTTTCGACAGTGTGCTGCGCGAGGATCGCAGCGTGCTCGATCTGATCAAGGCGGACTACACCTTCCTGAACGAGCGCCTGGCCCGTCACTACGGGATTCCGGATGTCTACGGCAGCCGCTTCCGCCGCGTGACCCTGGGACCCGACAGCCAGCGCGGCGGCCTGCTGCGCCAGGGCAGCGTGCTGGCCGTGACGTCGTTCGCCACGCGAACGTCGCCGATCATTCGCGGTGTGTGGGTCCTGGGCAGTATCTTCGGTGCGCCGTCGCCGCCGCCGCTCCCGAACGTGCCGTCGCTCGACGAGGGCACCGTGTCCGCCAACCTTCCGATGCGCGAGCGCCTGGCCGCGCACCGCAACAATGCCGTGTGCGCCAGCTGTCACCGGACGATCGACCCGGTGGGTTTCTCGCTGGAAAACTTCAACGCCATTGGACAGTGGCGCGATCGCGAGGCCAACGACGTGCCGATTGACGTGTCGGGAGCCCTGCCGGGAGCCGGCGAGCTGCACGGCGTGGCGGGCCTCGAAGACGCATTGTTGAGCCGTCCCGAGCTGTTTGCCGGAACGCTGACGGAGAAGCTGATGACGTTCGCACTGGGACGAGGCATTGAGTACTACGATGCGCCCGCGGTCCGCAGGATCGTGCGCGACGCCGGGAAAGACGGATATCGCTTCTCGTCGCTCATCCTGGGCATCGTGAAGAGCACGCCGTTTCAAATGAGGAAGTCGTCATGATCATCACGAAAAAGGCGATACCCAGGCGCACGTTTCTGAAAGGCGCGCAAGCCGCGCTGGCGTTGCCGCTGCTCGACGCGATGATCCCGGCTGCAACTGCCCTGGCGAAGACGCCAGCCAGGCCGGTGCCCAGGCTCGGCTTTGTCTTCATCCCGATGGGATGTGATCAGACGCGATGGACGCCGCCGGGCCAGGCGAAGTTGACGGAGCTGTCGCCGATTCTGTCTCCGCTCGAGCCGGTCAAAGACGACGTGACCGTGATGACCAACACGCGCCTCCAGAACGCTTACCCGGGCACGCATGACACATCCAATGCGGCGTTCCTGAGCGCGGCTTTCGCCAAGCACACCGAGAGCTCGGATTATTTTCTGGGCACGACGGTCGACCAGATCGCCGCCCGGCAGATCGGCCGCGAGACGCAGCTGGCGTCGCTCGAGCTCGCGATGGACCTGAACCCGCTCGCCGGCGTCTGCAACAACGGTTACGCGTGCGTCTATCAGAACTGCCTTTCCTGGTCGTCGCCGACCACCCCGCTCCCCTCCGAGGCGCACCCGCGCATCGTCTTCGAGCGCCTCTTCGGCGAGGGCGGCAACGCGGCCGCGCGCCGGGAAGCATTGCGCAGCCGCGCCAGCCTGCTCGATTCGTTCAGCGACGACATCGCGCGGCTGAAGCAGCGCGTGGGCATCCCCGATCGTGTTCGCGTCGATCACTATCTCGACAGCGTTCGCGAGATCGAGCGTCAGATCCAGCGCGCCGAAGCCGCGACGAAGGATGACACGATGCCGGACCTGGATCGGCCGGTCGGCGTTCCCGCCGCGTTCGCGGATCACGCGAAGCTCATGTTCGATCTGCAGATTCTGGCGTTCCAGGCGGACATCACGCGCGTCGTCACGTTCCAGCTCACGCGCGAGCAGAGCAATCGCACCTACCCGGAGATCGGCGTGCCCGACCCGCATCACCCGACGAGTCATCACGGCAACGATCCGGAAAAGGTGGCGAAGATTGCGAAGATCAACACGTTCCACGTCTCGCTGTTTGCGGAGTTCCTCCAGAGGATGAAGGCGACTCCCGATGGCGACGGCTCGCTCCTCGATCACAGCGTCTATGTGTACGGAAGCGGCATGGGCAATCCCAGCCTGCACGATCACGAGAACCTTCCCATCCTTGTCGCGGGTGGCGCCGCGACGGGCCTGAAGGGCGGCAGGCATCTCAGGTACGACAAGGGCCTGCCGCTGGCCAACATGCACCTGACGCTGCTCGATCGCGTCGGTGTTCAGCTGGATTCGTTCGGCGACAGCACCGGCAAGGTCGAAGACCTCTTCGATCCGGTCGCGCTTTGAGTTACGTGACGGAGATTCACATGCATCGCCGAAGAATCGGTGGACTCCTTGTTCTGATCCTCGGACTGTCCGGCGCAGCGCTGGCCGCAGAACGCGCGCCGCTCGCCGACGCCGTGGAGCAACGCGACCAGGCCCGCGTCCGTACCCTCCTTCAGGGGGGCATCGACGTGAACGCCGCCCAGGTGGATGGAACGACCGCGCTGCACTGGGCCGCGTACCATGACGATGCGAAGACCGCGGCGCTGCTGCTGCGAGCCGGCGCCCACGTCAACGCGGTGAACCGCTACGGCCTGCCGCCGCTGGCGGTGGCATGCTCGAACGGGAGCGGCGATGTCGCGAAGCTGCTGCTGGCCGCCGGCGCCGATGCCAACACCACGATGAAGAGCGGTGAGACCGTCCTCATGCTGGCGGCGCGATCGGGAAGTCTCGAGGCGGTGAGCGCGCTCCTGGCGCGCGGCGCCAGGCACGACGCGCGCGAGCGTCGCGGACAGACCGCCCTGATGTGGGCAGCGGCCGAGGGTCACACCACCGTCGTCCGGGCATTGATCGACGCCGGAGCCGACATCAACGCGACAGTCGATTCCGGGTTCACGGCGTTCTTCTTTGCCGTGCGCGAAGGGCACATCGACGTGGCGCGCACGTTTCTGAAGAACGGTGTCGATGTAAACGCGACGCTGCAGCGCGGCGAGAGGAAGCCCGGAAGCCCTTCCCCGTACAAGCCGGTCGGCAAGGACACGAGCCCGTTGCTGCTCGCGGTGCAGAACGGCCACTTCGAGCTCGCGATTGCTCTGGTCGACGCCGGCGCCGATCCAAACGATCGGCGGACAGGATTCACCCCGCTCCACACGCTCACCTGGGTCCGAAAGCCGGATTCCAGCGACGCCAGCGAACCGCCGCCGCTGGGGTCCGGCCGGATCACGAGCCTGCAGTTCGTGCGCGAGATCGTCAAGCGGGGCGCCAACGTCAATCTGCGTCTGGACAAGGGCGCACCGAAGGTCCCCAACACGTCCTCGCGCATCGGCACCGAGGGGGCGACGGCATTTCTCCTCGCCGCGGATCGCTCGGACGTTCCGTTGATGCGTCTGCTCGTCGAGTTGGGTGCCGATCCGCTCATACCCAACTTCAATCACACGACGCCGCTGATGATGGCGGCCGGCCTCGAAACGACGGAGCCGCTCGAAGAGGCGGGTGAGGAACCCGAAGCGCTGGAAGCCGTGAAGATGCTGCTCGACCTCGGAGCCGACATCAATGCCGTGGACGACAACGGCGACACCGCCATGCACGGCGCCGCGTATAACCAGTACCCGCTTGTCGTGAAACTGTTGGCAGACCGTGGGGCCGATCCGAAGATCTGGAATCAACCCAACAAACAAGGTGTGACCCCGCTGTTCGCGGCCGAGGGCCATATCGGGCGGCTCCCAAGGCCGGATCCTCCGACGATTGACGCCGTGACGCGACTGATGCTGGCGGCGGGCCTCTCAACCGGCGGGCAAAGGCCGCCGGTCGTCGATATCTATGAGAAGCCAGCCGCGCCACCGCAGAAGCCGGTCAAGCCCAATAAGCAGTGACGTAGGTTGGCGCGACGTGCCGCAGGCGTGCGCGGTCCGCACCAGATGCGGCACACGCTCGCGTCGCTATTGATCGCGGCGGCCGAACCGGGCACGTGTGACCTGTGCAATAGGCTCGGTCTCTACGGTCCTTCGTCTCGGCTCTGCTCACAGCGAAGGTTGAGGACGTGGAGATCGATTTTCGAGATCGGCTGCAAACCACGCTGACCGGCGCGTATCGCGTAGAACGCGAGCTCGGCGGCGGTGGCATGAGTCGCGTGTTCCTGGCGGAGGAGCGCGCGCTCTGTCGCCGTGTCGTGGTGAAGGTGCTCTCGCCCCATCTCGCGGCCGGCGTGAATTTCGAGCGTTTCAAGCACGAGATCATGCTCACCGCCCAACTGCAGCACCCACACATCCTGCCGGTGTTCACGACCGGAGAGACCGAAGGGTTGCCCTATTACACGATGCCCTTCGTGGAAGGGGAGTCGCTCCGGGTGCATCTCATGCGTGTCGGCGCCATGCCGATCGCCGTAGTGGTCAGCATTCTCAGAGATGTCGCGCGCGCGCTCGAGTTCGCGCACGCCAAAGGTGTCGCGCACCGGGACATCAAGCCAGACAACATCCTGCTTGCCGGCAATACCGCCACCGTTTCGGATTTTGGAATCGCCAAAGCCCTGCTGGCTTCTCATGCGGTGACCGTGTCGGCGCCGATGACCGACCTGGGGATGGTGATTGGCACACCGCTCTACATGGCGCCCGAGCAAGCCGCCGCCGATCCAGGGCTCGACCACCGGGTCGATCTCTACGCGCTCGGTTGTGTCGCCTACGAGATGATCGCGGGCGAGCCGCCCTTTGCCGGTTCGGTCGCATCGCTGATTCGCGCCCACATCGTCCACGCGCCTCCGCCGATCGTGACGAAACGAGCAGATGTCCCCGAGGCACTGGCCGCACTCGTCGAACGGTGCCTCGAGAAGGACCCCGACGATCGGCCAGCCAGTGCGCGTGAGATCCTCGAGGTGCTCGACAACCTCGCGTCTGTGGACACCCGTGGTCCAGGGTCGATGGCCGGAGCCGAACTACCGACGATCGCGGTGCTGCCGTTTGCGATCGTCACCGGCGAGCAGGAGACCGATCATTTTGCCGATGGCCTGACCGACGAGGTCATCACCGACCTCTCGATGATCAAGACCCTGCGCGTCATCTCGCGACAATCGGCGATGCGCTTGAAGGGAAGCGACAAGGACCTGCGCACCATCGCGCGCGAGCTTGGCGCGCGTTACGTGCTGACCGGGAGCATTCGGCGCGCTGGTTCCAGCCTCCGGATCACGGCGCAACTCGTCGACGCCAGGACCGACGTGCAGCTCTGGGCCGACAAGTTCCACGGCGCGCTGGAGGACGTCTTCGAAATCCAGGAGCGTCTCTCTCGCCAGATCGTCGACGCGTTGCGCCTGAGACTCACGCCGACCGAGGATCGGCGCCTGGCGCAGCGTCCGATCGGGGATGTCCGTGCGTACGAGTACTACCTGCTCGCGCGGCAGGAGATCTGGAGTTTCAATACCCAATCGCTGGACCACGCACTCCAGCTCGTCCGGCGCGCGGAGGACATCGTCGGCGACAACGAGCTGCTGTTCGTCGCCGAGGGGCTCATCTACTGGCAGTACGTCAACGTCGGCATCGTGCCCGTGTCGCAGTATGACGAGTACCTCCAGAAAGCGGACGACTGCGCCGCAAAGGTGTTCGCACTCAACCCGGAATCCTCGAAAGGCCACGGTTTGCGCGGAGCGATCCGACACACCCGTGCCGACTCGGACGGAGCGGCGGACGATTACAAGAAGGCGTTGATCCTCGATCCCAACGATCCGGAGGCGCTGCTCTGGCTTGGCTATCACTACGCCGTGTCCGGGCGACCCGATCTCGCGCGAGCGCTCATGGATCGCCTGCAGCACGTGGATCCACTGACGTCGATCAACCTCACGATGTACGGGATGGTCGCGATGTTCGACGGCAACTATCCCGAAGCGCTCACCTGGACCCAACGGTCGGTCGACATCGATCCGGCGAATCCAACGCCGCGCATGATGCACGCGCTGATGCTGGCGGCGAACGGGCGTCGCGAGGAGGGCGTGGCGATGCTCGATACTGTGGCAGGCGACACATCCGGCATGGCATGGGCGAGGTTGGCGCCGGCCATGGCCTGCGCCCTCCGTGGTGAGCGCGACGATCTGCTGCGCCTCATGACGCCTGAGCTGCGCGCGGCGGCAGAATGGGACGAGATCTTCGCCTGGTGGGTTGCCGATTGCTTCGCGCTCGTGAATGAGGCTGACGCGGCGATTGACTTCCTCGAGCGCGCCGTTGAATTCGGGTTCATCAACGCACCGTGGCTGTCGAAGTACGAGCCGTTTCTCGGGAGCCTTCGGACTGAGCCGCGGTTCCGTTGCATGATGGAGGCGGTGCGAACAGCCTGGAGGGAGTTCGAGCCGTAGACCGCACGATGAGTGGCCTCGCTGCCACGCCCTTCGCGGCCTACGGTTGACACGTGCCCGAACGGACGTGCGAGTGGCGGCCGCACGACGGGTCGATGCCGATCAGTATCTGGCCAGCCTCGTCGCCCGGACTACCGCGGGCACGCCTATGCTGCGAACGAGAACGAAGGATGGTGAGTCAAGGTCTCGCCAGTTGACACCAGATTTCCG
>Ga0209465_10001560_pt1 | contig 10180 bp, 10 predicted proteins | sample PanSoiPlot1MoBio_FD_188321 | JGI IMG/M metagenome (GOLD analysis project Ga0209465, IMG submission 188321) | Tropical forest soil microbial communities from Panama analyzed to predict greenhouse gas emissions - Panama Soil Plot 1 MoBio (SPAdes)... | ecosystem: Environmental > Terrestrial > Soil...
TCGGATTTTGCTCCGTTGCCGCCCCTGAACCCCAGTCTTCAGCGGGCCACAACGATAGCGGGTTGAACTAGGTGACGTCGAGCGGTTCGGTTCCGGTGGGCTTGCCGGCGGCGTCGAGCGTGATCTTCTCCACCCGCGCCTCGGCCTGCCGCAACAGCTCCTCGCAGCGGCGCTTGAGCGCTTCGCCCCGCTCGTAGATGGCGACCGACTCCTCGAGCGGTACCTTGCCTTCCTCGAGCCGCTTGACGATCGATTCGAGTTCCTCGATCGCCCGCTCGAAGGGGAGGCGCTTGACGTCGGAATGGGTATTGTCGGCCATGACCGGTTCCGCTGAGTCTCCTCTTATATAGTGCATTCTGACATAGCGGGCCACTCTCCCTGGGCGGCGTTATTCGCCAGCGGCAGCAATCGCCGTCGAGCGTGACGTGGTGAGGGGCCTATCTACCGAGACTCCGATGAGCCATGTTGGGCGGTCGCGTTTGTCGTTCCGCCGGTCGAGCAAGCGGCGGCGTTGCCTATGGCGGCAACGTCGGTTGAGAATCTTGCGCATCCGGGCATCCGGATTACTTCGCAGCGGGCGGCAGGAGCTTGTGGTCGATCAGGGACTGCAGCGCGTTACGGAACGAGTCCTCGGTGTCAATCGTCTTTGTGAACCCAGCCTGGCGCAGCTTGATGGTGCTCACGAACGCCCGAGGTCCTTCCCGGGCGCCGTAGGCGAACGCGAAGTCCGCGTGCTGGTCCCCTTGGCCAACCAGCTCCCGTAGGTTCCGCGAGCGAAGATCGTACTTCGCGACGATCTGGTCCCAGACATCCGCGTTTTCCTCGAGGTAGGCTGCCACGCTCGCTGGCATGTCCGGCCCGGCTTCGACACCGAGGGTTTCGGCCAGGGCCGGCCACACATTGCGCCACTCGAACACGTCGCCGTTAGTGATGTTGAACGCCTCGTTCGCCGCCTGGGGCGACTGCGCAGCCCAGACCATCACGTCGGCGACGAGGTCTGCATCGGCGGCTTCCCAGACGAACGACGGACCGCCAGGAAAACCGAACGGTTCACCCCTCTCGCGGCGGATTGCCGCGTAGACACCGATAGCAGGAAGAACGTTCAACGCGCCTGGGGTGGGCCCGGTGACGAGCTGCGGACGCAGCGCCGTGTAATTGAAGCCGTGCTGGGCGCCCATCTCAAGCACATAGGCTTCGTGGTCGAAGAAGAAGTTCTGGTGGTCGTTGCGGGCATCGCGTTCGCGGGCCGGGATAGGGATCGGGTGCAGGTGCACGCCGTAGATCTTCGTTCCCTGCAGGATACTGATGTGCTGGAAATTGGGGGCGGTGCGCACGATCGGTTCCACCACGTTGCGCAGCATGGCGTTGTTGATCTCGATCTGTTCCTTGCTCGACCAGCCAGCGACCAGCTCGGGCTTCTCGTGCAGAGCCGTGTAGGCGATGTGGGTGATGTCAGTCAGCGGCTCGAACGCGGCGACGGCCGCTTCCTCGTTCCGCAGATCGACCGACAGAAACTCAACGTCCCGGCCGCTGGGTAGCTCGGGCTTGCGGCGTGAGACGCCGACCACCTCCCAGCCCGCGGAAAGAAACTTCTCGATCGCGGCAACCCCCAAGAGGCCGCTTGCACCCGTGAGCGGTCGCGTTCATGATTCTACCGCACCACCTCAGAGCGCGCTCAGGCCGCCATCGACCACGAGATCGGCGCCGGCCACGTAGCTGCTGTCTTGCGAAGCCAGGAACAGGACGGCGGCGGTCAATTCCTCAGGTCGCCCGATGCGGTTGAGAGGAGTAGCCGACGCGAACTTCGCCCGGATCGCATCCGCACCTTCCTTCGTGGCCGCTTGCGAATCGATGATCGGCGTGTCGATTGCCCCGGGACTAATCGCGTTGACACGGATGCCGCGGTCCTTGAGTTCCGCCGTCCACGTGCGAACGAAGGAGCGGACAGCCGCCTTGCTCGCACTGTAGGTGCTGTGGGCCGGGAGGCCCTTGAAGCCCAGGATCGAGGAAATCAGAATGATGCTGCCGCCATCGCGGAGGAGCGGAAGCGCCTTCTGAACAGTGAACAGCAGGCCGCGGGCGTTGATTCCGAACGTCTTGTCAAAATGGCTCGTTGTGATCTCTCCGAGCTTCTGGTGCTCGACGAAACCGGAACTAGCAACCAAGATGTCGATCTTTCCTTTCTCCTTTGCGACCTTGGCGTAAATCCGATCGAGGTCATCGAGGCTCTGCACGTCGCCTTGGACAGCGGCGACGTCGCGCCCGATCAGCTTGACAGCCTTGTCGAGCTCACTCTGCCGTCGGCCGGTGATGTAGACATAGGCGCCTTCCTCGACAAAGCGCCGCGCCGTTGCCAATCCGATACCGCTGCTGCCGCCAGTGATGACAGCGATCTTGCCTTGCAATCTGGACATGTCTTTTCTCCAATGCTGACCCGATACGGCATCAGCTGGGGACGAGCGACCGGGTGAGCTAGGCAAGCGAAACGAATAGGGTTCATTCCGTGCCAGAATAGGTAGGCTGAAGCATTGCGGACCGCGCCCTCGCGCTGGGCATTGATGATCGGGTCTGGTGGACTCGCTATTTGCCCGACGCGGCGTTTTGCCATGGAGCTGGGTTCGCACGGCATCACAGTCAACGCCGTGGCGCCAGGCTTCGTCCGCACCGACATGACGCTACGTGGCCGCGGCGCGACGGATTGGCAAGCGACGGAGGAGCGTTTCGCTGCGCGAGCGATGATGGGCCGCGTCGGTGAACCGCAGGACGTCGCCAATGCGGTGGTATTCCTGGCCTCACCTCAGTCCGGCTGGATCACGGCACAGACATTGACGGTGGCCGGGGGGTGGATGGACTACATCGGACACGGTTAGGATCGGGCGCTCATTTGCGGCGTCACGCTCGACTTCGTTTGAGTGAACAGAATTGCTCGGACGCCCAAACAACCGGATAATGGGTTTCAAACTGTTCGAAACGACCTTCGAGCATTGCCCGACCGGGGAGAGCCGCGCAGGAACGCATGAGCGCCACACAGCGGGTTCTCGCAGCCGGAAGGCCCGTCTTGGGCAACGGGCGATGGCGGCCCGCTTGGCGCGGACACCTGCAGATCTCGGATCTCACGTGGGCAATTGCCTTTGTCGTACCCTATGCGGCAGTGTTCTTCGCCTTCGCCGTCTATCCGATCGCCTACGGGTTATGGATGGGCCGAGACCCGTCGCTTTATGCACACGTCGTCTCAGACCCGCACTACACGAGGACGGTGATCAATACCCTGCTCTTCGTCGGCCTCGGCGTGAACGTGAAAATGTTTTTGGCCTTGCTGCTGTCCGGCTTCTTCATGCGCCGCCGGCGGTGGATCAAGGCCCTGCTGGTCATCTATATTCTGCCCTGGGCGCTGCCGGCAGTTCCTGCCTTTCTTTCCTTCCATTGGATGCTTATTGGCGAGCAGGGTCTTCTCGACGGTATTCTGCAAGCGCTGTTCGGCATCGACGGCCCGATCTGGTTCAATCACCGCGGGCTCGCGCTGGCATCTAACATCGTCGCCTATATCTGGAAATGGATGCCGTTCTGGACCGTGATTTTCCTCGCCGGCCGAATGGCGATCCCGCAGGAAATCTATGAAGCGGCCGACGTCGACGGCGCCACCGGCACTCGCCGCTTTGTCCACGTCACCTTCCCGCTGCTGGCGAACGTCTATCTCGTGTGCACGCTGCTCTCCACGATCTGGACGCTCGGCGATTTCAACGGCGCGTATTTTGTCTCCGGTGGCGCGCCGGCAATGTCCACCGACGTGCTGGCCACGCTCGGCATCCGCTACGCGTTCGATCTCGGCCAGCCTGAACTCGGCGTAGCGGTAATGTTATCGGCCCTGCCGGTGCTGATCCCGCTGGTGATCGTGCTGATGCGCAAGGTCCAGGCCACGGAGGTTCAGTTGTGAGCGTCGCCGCGTTCGGCCGACCAGCGCGCCGGCGGCGCTACCGCGCGCGGCGGATTCTCACCGAAGCGGCCTCGGCGGTGCTCGGCGTCGTGCTGCTGGTCTGGTCGCTCCTGCCTGTTTACAACATGCTCTTGATCGCGCTCGATCCCGAAGGTGATAACGAGTTCGCCGGCTATATCTGGCCGCCCGACCCGTCGCTCGAAAGCTTTCGGGTCGTCGTAACCCAGGGATATTGGTACCTCGAGAATTTCTGGAGCCAGTTCGGCAACAGCCTATATACCGGCGTGGCGACCGCGTTCCTGACGATGCTCATCGGCTCGCTGGCGAGCTTTGCGGTCGAACGAATGCAGCTGCGCAAAGCGCGGCTGTTGACCAACGCCGCACTCCTCACCTACGTGCTGCCGTCGTCGTTTCTGGCGATTCCGTTCCTCAGGGTCGCGAAAAGCTATGGGCTGTCGGACAACCTTTGGGCGGTCATCGCAGCACAAGTGATGTTCGCCACGCCGTTCGCGATTCTGATCCTGCAGCGGTACGCAAAGTTGATACCGATCGAGCTCGACGAGGCGGCGCGGATCGACGGCGCGTCCCCGGTTCAGCTGTACCGGCACATTTATCTGCCATTGATGGCGCCGGGACTGGCGGCAGTCGGCACCTACGCGCTGCTGCTCGCCTGGAGCGAGCATCTGTACCAGTACATGCTGCTCTCCTCGCCGCGCAATTGGACCGTGGCGGTGGCGCTGGAGCAATTCTGGGACAGTGACGAGGCACCGTGGAACTACATGATGGCCCTCGCCGTCGTTTATGCGCTTCCGCCCATCGCGGTCTTCTACGCCCTGCGCCGCTACTTGGTCGCGGCCCTGACACTGGACCGCGTCAGGAGATAGGGAAGCCAGGTCAAGGCCGGCCAAGACGATCCGGCTGGTGTCGTGAAGATCAGCCCTTGACGCCGCCCGTGGTGAGGCCGGCCGTCATGCGGCGGCGGAAGGCGTAATAGATCGCCACCGGCGGCAGCGCATAGACGATGGCAGTCGCCATCATGTAGTTCCACGGCGCCTCGTCGCTGTTGAGGAACTGCGCCAATGCCACCGGCACCGTCATGCTCCGCTTCGACGACAGCAGCAGGAACTGGTACAGATACTCGTTCCACGCCAGCAGCAGCGCGTAGGTGCCGACCGCGACCAGCGCCGGCGCCATCAGCGGGAGGTAGATGCGGAAATAAACCTGGGTGGGCGAAGCGCCGTCGATGCGCGCCGCCTCGTCCAGCTCGATCGGAATTGAGACGCCATATTGCTGGAAGATGAAGATGGCGTACGGCGTGGCGAAGGTCACTTCCGCGGCGATCACCGCCCACAGATTGTTCGACAGGCCGTATATGTTCATGATCCGATAGAACGGGATCGCGAGAAACGACGCCGGGATCACGTAGGTCAGGAGCGCGGCGTTGCTCACCAGCCAGCCGTAGCGGATGCGCATCCGGCCGATCGCGAAGCTCGCCAGCGAGCCGATGGCGAGCGTCAGGAACACCGTCGCCCCGCCGACAAAGAGGCTGTTGCCGAACTGGCCCCAGAAATATTCAAGATACCAGTGGCCCTCGGTGACGACGATCCAGAAGCTCTCGAGCGACGGCTTCGCCGGCCAGATATCGTTGGTGAACACGTCGCCGTGAGGCTCGAGCGACACCGCCACCATGTTGTAGATCGGCGTGAGCGTCCAGACCACGAGCACGAGGCCGAATGCAAGCGCCGCCGCCTCGGTCAAGTTTCGCCGCAGCCGGTAGTTGGAGCGACGGCGGACCGGACTGCCATCCATCGGCGCCGCGCTCACAGCGTCACCTCCGTGGTGTGCAGCTTGCGCATCAGCAGGATCACCAGCGGGATCATCAAGGGCAGCGCCGACATCACCACGGCCACGCCGAGCTCCGGCCTAGCGATCTCGAAGGCGTTGCGGATTCCGAGCGTCGCCAGCACATGGGTCGACAAGGCGGGCCCGCCACCCGAGACGAAATAGACCGAATTGAAGTCACCAAGGGTGAACAGCGTCGAGAGCAGGGTGCAAACGAGATAGAGATTGGCAAGCAGCGGGAAGGTAACGTAGGTGAAGCGCTTGAGGCCGGTGGCGCCGTCCATCGCGGCCGCCTCGTACAGCTCCTGCGGGATCGCCATCCGCCCCGCCAGCAGGATCACGGTCCAGAACGGCATCCATTTCCAGATATGGGACGTGATCACAGAGCCCAGCGCCAGCCAGCGCGACGTCTCGAGCCAGCCCGGACCGTCGACGCCGAACACGTTCCACAGGACGTTGTTCAGCAGGCCCCACTGGCCGTTGAGCATCCAGTGGATCGACATGAAGGAGGGCAGCGCCGGCACCGCCCAAGGCAGCACGTAGATTATCAGCAGCCCCTTCACCCACCAGCCCCGCCGCATGAAGAAGCCCGACAGCAGCAGCGCCCCGAACATCTTCAGGTTCACGCCGATGACGAGGTAGAGCGTCGTATTGACGACCGTGCGCTGGTAGATCGGCTCGGACATCAGCTCGGCATAAAGCGCTGGGTCGCTGCCGAGCCACAGCCCGTAGACAACGGGATAGGCCACGAACGCCAGAAATACCCCGACGTAGGGTATGACGAACGCGACGGCCCAGGTGAACTCCGAGCCTTGCAGGCCGAGGCGCCGCACTTGCCGGCGCGGCCGCGCGGGCGAAACCGCCTGGAGGGGAAAGGCCTCCGCGGTCCTGAGAGCCTGGGCGTCGGCCATGATCGCCTCTCAGCTCACGGCGATCGGGTATTTCGCCAGAATCTGCCCGATCCGCTTGAGCGCTTTCTCCGCTGCCGCCTGCGGCGTCATCCCTTCCCTGATCACGTCGGCCTCGGCCATGCCCCAGATCTGCTGGGCGTTGGCCTCGGCATAGCCGGGGTTGAAGACGGGATAAGTCGGCACCGTCGGATCCAACAAGCCCTGGCGGGCGTAAGCGGCCACGTGCGGGTCCTTGGGGTCGAGCCAGAACGGGTCGCTCTTGACCAGATCCGGCATCGCCGGCAGCCACCGGCCCAGCCCCGTCTTCAGGTATTCATTCGTCACCTGCGGCTGGATCAGGTATTTCAGGAAGTCCTTAGCCCCCTCGACGTTCTTCGCTCCCTTCGCGACGAAGGCGCCGCCGACCCCGAGTTGCGACGGAATCTGCTTGCCCGCATTGTCGAGCGGCAAGCCCATCGTCACGATGTCGTCGTACTCCTCCTTCTTGTGGTACAGCGCGACTTCGGGCGAAATCGTGCCGTCGATGTACGCGATCATTTGCTTGGCGTGGAACGCGTTGTTGTCGTCGGCGTCGTTCCAGCTCAGCGCGCCGGGCGGGACGTAGCCTTCCTTGAAGGCCGTGGTGACGTAGGTCAGCGCCTTGATCACCGCCTCCTTGACCTGCGGATCGTCGAGGTGCGGCTTGCCGTCCGGCGTGACGATGCCGTTACCGCCATGGGCGATCAGGAAGTAATGGAACATGTTGTTGCCGTCGGCCGGCCCGGTGGTGGTCGGCTGGAGGCCCAGGGCATAGACGCCGCGCATGCCCTTGTCGCGCAGCTTCTTCTGCATCGGCTTGAAGAAGTCCCAGAAGGCATCCCAGGTCTTCGGCGCATCCGCCAGTTTGTAGCCCGCCTTCTCGACCAGCGAGTTCCAGATGTGGAACGGCAGCACCAACGTCTTGAACGGCGCATAGTAGACGCTGCGCTTCTTGATGACGTTGTTGTAATACTGAGAGGCGAGAAGCGCCGTGGGGTGGTATTGCGACTTCTGGGTTTCCACCACGTCGGTCAGGTCCACCAGCTTGTCGTTCCAGGCATTCTGCGGGATAACCGTGTTGAAGGCGGTGTCGTGGTTCATCACATCCGGGACGTCGCCGATGGTCAGCGCCCCGACGATCTTCTGCATCAGCGGTGCGAACGGAACGAGGGTGAGGTCGACTTTGTTGCCGCTCGCCTTCTCGTATCCTGCGACCACGGCGCGGAAGCCGACGTCCTCCTCGCGAACGAAGCCCTGGGGCCACCATACGGTCACGGTGGTGGCCGCCGCATTGGCGATGAAGGGTCGTCCGAGGGTGCCGGCTGCAGCAAGACCGAGGGACCCGCGGAGCACCGAACGCCTGTTAAGCCTGCTCATGCCAATCCTCCTTGGTTCCCCTCGTGCCGCGAATCGTGTCGCAGTCCGTGTCGTCGTTGTTTTGTAGGAACGTCAGGCGTCGCGTACCTCCGTTGCAAACATCGGAGACTCTCATTCGAGCGAGCACGCGCCTCGATCCGGCTATCCTACAGCAAGTTGCTTCTATTGCAATGCAGCCATGCAGAAATACCCCTTGCTAATTTGGGCGAGCCGTGCGTGCCCGATTTGGGCACGCGGCGGCCAACATCGCGCGTCCTTTAGCCTCCGCTTTAGCAAGCGGATCAAAAACCATCGCGCCGCCGTCTGGCTGCTACGTCGGCTTTGATAGCTCGTGCGCATCCATGAAGCATTGGGGACCACGCCTCGCGCTTGGGCATTGACGATCGGGTTTGGTGGACTGGCCATTTGCCCGACGATTTGCTCCCCGCACACCCATTGCGCCGTATCGCTCGCAGCAGGTCGTCTCCGCCTCCACACGCCGGAGTTGGTATTTTCATTGTAAAGAACAGTCGCGAACCGCTCGGTTCTGCAACCGGCAGTTTGCACCGCCATCCGCGGGGTTTGGCGGCCCGCGATGTCATCGCGGCGCCGTCGCCTCGAGCTTGGTGAGGCGTTCATCGAAGGCTTTCGTCGCGATCGCCCGCACGTAGACATCGATCACTTTGGCGAGCTCCGCGGCCTCCGAGGGCGTGAGCTCGCCGGCCGCGACCGCGGCGACGATCTCCGCCGCCGCCGCCACGCTGTCGGCGGGCTTCTCGAGCGGCGGCAACTCGAACGCGACCGGCTCGCCCTTGCGCGCCGGCGCGAGGCGGTCCATGCACAGGCGAATGGCCGCCATATCGCCTTGTTTTGCCATCGCGATCGCCTTGCGCCCGATCGCCTCGGCGTCGTCCGCCAACAAACCTTCCATCAGCAGCGTTGCCCGATTGCGTGATCCGCGCGGCCGGCCGGCCGGATTTCCGCTCTCACCCTTCTCAAACGGCATGGCTTAACCCTTTCTGTTGTCGCACCAAAATACGCCGCGCGCGGCCGCGGCATGCGTGCGCGCAACAAAAAACCCGGCGCGGTCTCCCGCCCGGGCGGCTGGCGTAGTTTCGGTGAATACGCTTTTCTGGAAGATTCTCGTTACGCGAGTCAAGAGAATTTTGAGGGCGATTCGATGTGGCGGCGTTTCTTGCGTTTCTACCGAGGGATAGGGCGGTCGGCGTGGACAGCACCGCCACGCAAGCGGAAGAAATCCGGCTGAAGTCTGCTTACAAGGATTAATCAGAAATCATCTGCTCAGCTTGAGCCTCATTATCGATTCGGCTCAATTGCTTGTGCTGATGCCGGCGGCCTTGATTATCGGACCCCACTTGTCGATTTCAGACTGAAGCAGCGCTCCGAGCGCTTCGGGCGTCGAGCTTTCGACAACGACGCCGAGTAGCTCGAACTTGGCCCTCACCTCAGGTTCGGATAATGCCGTGACGGTCGCGGCGTTCAGCCTGGCGATGATCTCAGGTGGGGTCTTAGCCGGCACGAACAGCGCATACCAGGACGACACGTCAAAGCCGGGAATCCCTGACTCGGCAATGGTCGGCAGTTCCGGCGCGGTCGGGAAACGTTTCAGCGTGGTGACGGCGAGCCCGCGCAGTTGCCCGGAGCGCACGGTTTGCAGCAGAGAGCCGGTCGTGTTGATAGCCGAATCGACGCGGCCGGCGATGGCGTCGGTAGTGGCGCCGGCCCCGGCGCCGCGATAGGGCACGTGGATGAGCTCGATGCCGGCCATGCGCTTGAACAATTCACCGGACAGGTGCGGCGTGGTGCCGATCCCCGGGGAGGAATAAGTCACTTTGCCTGGATTGGCCCTGGCGTAGTCGATGAAACTGCGGACCGAAGTCAGCGGCGACGACACCGCCACCGCGAGGATGTTTGGAAAGCGGCAGAGCAATGACACCGGCGCGAGGTCGGTGACGGAATCGTAGTTGAGTGAAGCATAGAGAAAGCGGTTGATCGCAAGCGGCGGCGAAGCGAGCAGCAGGGTGTAGCCGTCAGGCGCCGAGCGCGCGACGGCCTCGGCGCCGATGTTGCTGCCGGCGCCAGGCCGGTTGTCGACAAC
>Ga0209465_10001561_pt1 | contig 10179 bp, 7 predicted proteins | sample PanSoiPlot1MoBio_FD_188321 | JGI IMG/M metagenome (GOLD analysis project Ga0209465, IMG submission 188321) | Tropical forest soil microbial communities from Panama analyzed to predict greenhouse gas emissions - Panama Soil Plot 1 MoBio (SPAdes)... | ecosystem: Environmental > Terrestrial > Soil...
TCACCGCCGACCGGATGCGGGTCCAGCAGATGATCTACAACTTGCTGAGCAACGCGATCAAGTTCACCGAGCCGGGCGGCCACGTGACCGTCACGGCCGACACGATGGACTCGGGAGGCCCGAGCAGCTCCTCCTTTTTGCGCATCCGCGTCGCGGACACCGGCATCGGGATCAAGGCGGAAGATCAGGCGCGCATCTTCGACAAGTTCGAGCGGGGCGACTCCTCGTCAGCCCGCGAGCAGGAAGGCACCGGGCTCGGCCTGGCGCTCACCCGGAAGCTCGTCGAGCTTCACGGCGGTCACATCACGGTGGAAAGCGAAGGCGTGAAGGGCCGCGGCAGCCTGTTCACGGTGCTGCTGCCTCTGGCCGCTCCCGAGCCCCGGCCGAGCTAGCGTCGGCGCGTCCGCCCACTCACGCCGGCATTGCGGGCGCCGGCAGCCGCTCGTACATCCGATGGACGTCGGCCCCGTGGAAGCGCGCCACGTGATTGCTCGGCGGCAGCGCCTCCGTGTAGAAGAACTCGGGTAGCTCGTCGTCCTGCTCCGTGAACCCCGCGCGGCGGTTGAACTCGTACTCCATGCGGAGCGCGTCCCGGCCCAGCGGCTCGAAGAAGTCCTTGGTCAGGCTGGTGCCGTGGGCGGCGTTGATGGCGTTGACGAGAAACTCGGTGTTGGGATTGGTGACGCTCATGCCGAAGATGCAGAGCCCCAATGAATCATTGGCCGCCACTCTCGCCTGATGGGCGAGGCTCTGCTCGACGATCTGCTCGGCGTTCATCTCGCGCGTCTTGAGGCGCGGGAGGTTGCCCGCGGTGTGGTCGGCGCCCTGCGCGGTCGCCATCATGGTGACGCCGGTGGCCTCGACCACGCGCGGGTCGTAGGCGCTGATCGCCTGCTTCTTGATCACGGGCACGCGGCGGACCTTGTAGTGGGCGCCCACGCGGGCCGTGCCCTGCGCCCAGAGCCGTCCCTTCTCGCTGCCCCGGCGCATCTCCGCCATGCACTCGGCCATGAACTTCACGTCGCCGAAGGCGCCGAGCCCGGCTTCCATCAGCACCGCGATCGTCGCCCCGAGCTCGATCGTGTCCACGCCGAGGTCGTTGGCGAGGAAGTTCATCTGGGCGAGGTCATCGGGATCGCTCAAGCCGCAGTTGGTGCCGAGCAGGCCGAGGGTCTCGTACTCGACGGGCGAGACGACTTCTTTGCCGCTGGCGTCGGCGTAGACGTTGCTGCACTGGATCACGCAGCCGGGCATGCACGCGTGCGTGTGCTCGCCGCCGCGCGAGACGTTGAGCTGGCTGATGTACTCGCCGCCCATCTTGAACTTCTCGCCGCTCGACACGTTGACCTGTTGGCCGGCGCTGAAGTTGCGCACGGGCAGCCCGCCGAGCGCGTTCTGCAGATCCGCCATGCCCATGGTGCCGATCTTCTGGTAGAAGCTCGTCACCATCGTGTCGGCCAGCAGCATCTTCGCGTAGTCCTTGATGGCCGCGTTGACCTTCTTGGTATCCGTGAACGGCGGGATCTTGTCGAGGTCGACCACGACGGCCTTGACCTGCTTGGATCCCATCACCGCGCCCACACCGCCGCGCGCAGACAGCCGGGCCGGCCGGCCGTCCTTGTCGCTGAACGAGATGCCGCCCAGCAGCCCCTGGTACTCACCGACCGGGCCGCAGAGCGCGATCGTGACCTTCCGGCCGTACTTTTTGTGCAGCATCTCCTGCGCTTCGAAGTTGCCCTTGGCCAGGTACGGCGCCGCGTCGTCGAAATCGATCGTGCCGTCCTTCTTGAAGTGGATGACGACCCAGCTCGGCGAGGCCCCGTGCAGGGTGAATCCCGCGACCTTCAGCTGGCCCAGGCCGTAGCTGAAGCTGCCGCCCCCGTTGGCTTCCTTGATGCCGCCGGTGAGCGGGCTCTTGCAGCCCACGCTCGTACGGTTCGCGTTGGAGAAGCTCGTGCCGGCGAACGGCCCGGCCGAGAAGATGAGCGGGTTGGCAGGAGACAGTGGGTCGACCGTCGCAGCGCCGAGCTCGAGCAAGGTCTTGGCGATCCAGTAGCGTCCCGCCTTGACGATCTCCTCGCCGTGCAGCTCGCGCCTGGTGACCTTGCGCGTCGTCAGATCGATGTCGTAGTAGGTCCGCATGGCACGCTCCTGATGTTCCCTGCTCGAGTATTGTCCTGTTGCGTCAAGTTAAGCCGCCGCCCGCGTGGTGTCAAATTCGCCCGGCTCCAAGCTCGTCGGCGTGACGTTCGTTCTGAAGTAGACTGCACTCCGTGGTGATATCGGCCGATGGTTGAGGCGGCACTCAAGACGCTCCTGGCCCTCGCTCTGCTCGCCGCCGCGACCGCCTACGTGCGCGGCTGGCGCCGGCTCCGTGCCGCCGGGTATCCGCCGCCGCTCTGGCGGCCGGCATCGTACATCCTGGGGCTCGCCTTTGTCGCGGGCGCCTTGCTGTCGCCCCTCGACGAGCTGGCGGCCGAGCGGTTCTCGGCGCACATGGCTCAGCACCTCCTGCTCACGATGATGGCCGCGCCGCTCCTGCTGCTTGGCAACCCGCTGCCGCTGGTTCTCTGGGGAGTGCCGCCGGGCGCGCGCGCATGGCTCGCCGCGCCCTTTCGGCGCACGGCGCGGCTGCGCCTGGCCTTGTCGGCGATGACGTTCTGGCCGGCGGCCGGCCTCCTGCACGTCGCGGCCATCTGGGTCTGGCACGTCCCGGTGCTCTATGACGCGGCGGCCGAGCACGAGATCCTGCACGCGGTCGAGCACGTGATCTTCTTCGGAACGGCGCTGCTGTTCTGGTGGCCGATCATCCGCCCGGCGCCGCGTCTGGCGCCGCGCCTGCATCCCGGACTGCAGATCGTCTACCTGATCGCCGCCACCGCGCAGAGCACCGCGCTCGGGATGCTGCTGGCGGTGCCGGAGCGCGCGTTCTATCCTCACTACGCGCGGGTGGCGGCCACCCTCGGGATCAACGCCGTCGACGACCAGATGGTCGGGGGCGGGCTCATGTGGAGCGGCGCGCACATGTACCTGCTGCCTATTCTTTTGATCCTCTGGGGCATCGCCCGCGAGGCGGCGCACGAGCGCGACGATGCGGCGGCGTAGACCGCGGCCCGCATGCGGTTGACCGACTGAGGAGAGAGGGCTCATGGCACTCGATCTCTTGATTCGCGGCGGCACCATCGTGGACGGATCGGGCGCGGCGCGCTATCGCGGCGACGTCGGCATCAAGGACGGCCGGATCGTCGAGATCGGACGCAGCCGGGCGGCGGCCGAGCGCACCATCGACGCCGACGGCCTGATCGTCGCGCCGGGCTTCATCGACGGCCACACCCACATGGACGCTCAGGTGGCGTGGGACCGGATGGGCAGCTGCTCCTGCTGGCACGGCGTGACCACCGTGATCATGGGCAACTGCGGGTTCGCGCTGGCGCCGTGCCCGCCGGCGGAGCGCGAATGGTTCGCGCGCTGCCTCACCGCGGTCGAGGACATTCCGACCGAGGCGATGATGGCGGGGATCGACTGGACGTGGGAGACCTTCCCGGAATATCTGGCGACCGTCGATCGCCTCCCCAAGGCCATCAACTACGGCGCCTACATCGGCCATTCGGCCCTGCGCATGTACGTGATGGGCAAGCGCGCCCTCACCGAGCCCGCGAGCGAAGACGATCTGGCGCGGATGGCCGCGGCGGTCCGGGAGGCGATCCAGGTCGGCGCCATGGGCTTCTCGAGCTCGCGCGCGACCACGCACGTGACGCCCGACGACACGCCGGTGGCCAGCCGCATCGCCGCCTGGTCGGAGCTCGATCGTCTGGTCGGCGCGATGGCCGAGTTGAACGCCGGCGTGTTCCAGGTGGGCCCGGACATCTCGGGCGGCGAGGCGCAGCGCCGGTTCCTCGAGCGGCTCAAGCAGCTCGCGCTCGAGACCGGACGGCCGGTGATGTTCGGCACGCTCTCGAGCCGGCAGGGCGAGCGCCCGAATCCGTGGACCTATCAGCTCGAGTTCATCGACGAGTGCGCGGCCGCCGGGGCGCGGATGTGGGGGCAGACCACGACGCGCTCGATCAACGCGATCTTCTCGCTCAAGTCCTATCTGCCGTTCGACGTGCTCCCGGCGTGGCGCGCGCTCCGTCGCCTGCCGCTGGCCGAGCAGAAGCGCCGCCTCGCCGATCCGGCCACCCGCAGCCAGCTGGTCGCCGACGAGGCGGGCATGAAGCCGCGTGACAATGTCTTCCAGGGCGGCGGTGCGGCCACGACCGATCCGCGCAAGCCGGACTACGCGAACCTCTTCGTCATGAAGGGGGTCGAGTGGAACGATCCGACGGTCGCTCAGCTCTCGACCGAGCGGCGCCGCCACCCGGTCGAGGTGATGATCGATCTGGTGCTGGAGAACGACGATCAGGTGTTCGTGCAGCCGCTCGTCAACGAGGATCCCGACCACGTGCTCGGCATGCTGCGCCACCCGCGCACCCTGGCGACCTTCTCGGATTCGGGCGCGCACGTCTGCCAGGAAATGGGCTCGTCGCTGCAGACGCACCTCTTGAGCTACTGGGTGCGCCAGCGCCAGGCCTTCACGCTCGAGGAAGCGGTGCGCAAGCTCACCTTCGACAACGCGTCGGCGTGGGAGATCCACGACCGTGGGCTCGTGCGCGCGGGCTACCGGGCTGACCTCGTGGTGTTCGACGAGCGCCGCGTGCGGCCGGCGATGCCGACGGTGCAGACCGACCTGCCCGGCGGTGCGCGCCGCCTGGTGCAGAAGGCCGAAGGAATCGCCGCCACCATCGTCAACGGGCAGGTGACCCTGGATAACGGCGAGACCACCGGCCGCACGCCGGGCGTCCTGCTGCGCGGCCCTGGCGCGCGTCCGGCCTGAGCGACTCTTCGCCGCGGCGAGGCTCTAGAAGATCGCGAGCGGGTGCGCCGGCGCGCCTGTTGAGCCGACCAGCCGGATCGGCGTGGCGGTGAAGAGGAACTCGTAGCGCCCTTCCTCGGCGCACGCGCGGGCGAGCCGCTCCGGGTTCGTGTTGTCCACGAGCACCAGCCCGAGGAACGGGATGGCCAGGTGCGTGCTCATCGCGAAGCCCGGGTAGCTGGTCGGCCGCTCGTCCATCATGTCCCACGAGATCGCGGCGATGTCCTTCTCGCGGAACCACTCCAGACACGACAGGTGCATTCCCGGGTGCGGCGAGACGCGCGGGACCCAGTCGGGGTTCGCCTTGCGGAAGGCCTCGTCGCCGTTGCGGACGACGACGACGTCGCCCGGCTCGACCTTGACGCCCTCGCGCGCAGCGACCGCGTCGAGCTCCTTCGACGTGACCGGCTGGCCGACCGTGACGTAGCCTTCCTTGCGTCCGGCGGCGACGTCGAGCAGCACGCCGCGCGTCGTCAGGCCGTCGAAGTAGGCATCGATCGCGCACCAGGAGGCGCCAGCTGCGGTCAGGCTGTCCTTGAACGAGCGCCCGTTGTAGAGCTCGCCGTCCCAGGCCACATGGCATAGGGCGTCGATGTGGGTGATCGAGAAGCCGTGATAGACCAGGTCGAAGCGATCGAGCACGACGTCGGCGCGTTCGCGGTTGGACGGGAACGTCACGTTGTACATGATCGCCGGCTGCGGACCGATGTCCCGCGCCAGCGAGACCGTCCGGCCCGTGCGCACGAGCGCGGCAGCCTGCGCGCGCTTGGCGGCCGTGATGAGATTCGCGGTGCCGCGCTGGTCGTCGTGACCCCAGCGGCCCCAGTTGTTGAGCTCCTTGAAGTAGCCTTCGACGCGGTCCTGCGTGGGCGGCTTCCAGTCGGACATCGCCAATCCTTTCTGGTCGTGCGCGCCGCAGGCCGTCGCGGGGCTGGGCCCGCCGGCCGAGGCGCGCTGATGAACAGATGAGAGCTTCTAGTAGTAGACGGAGCGGCCGGCGCCGCCGGTCGCCACGACCAGCTCGCCGCTGACGGCCCATGCCCGGTCCGACGCGAGAAAGACCGTGAGATAGGCGATCTCGGCTGCGTCAACCATCCGGCAGATCGAATTGCCCCGCGGCGACTCGTAGGCGAAGTCGCGCTTCTCGACCTCGTCGACCGGGATGCCGAGCTCGGCGGCGCGCGCGGCCAGCAGCTTCGGGGTGCGCTCGGTGCGCGTCGTCCCGGGGTGGATGCAGTTCACCGTGATGCCGAAGCGTCCGAGCTGCACCGCCAGGGTCTTGGTGAGATGCACGAGCGAGCCGTTGCGCGCGCCGCCGCTCAGATTGCCCGCGTTGCGCGCGTTGGTGCCGCTGATGTTGATGATCCGGCCCCAGCCGTTCTGCTTCAGGTACGGGACGGCCGCGCGGGCGCAGCGCAAGGCCCCCACGTACTTCACGTTGAAGTCATGCAAGAGGTCCTCGTCGACGACGGCTTCGATCGGGCCGGTCGCGCTCGCCGAGCCGCCGGGCGCCGAGCCGCTGTTGACCAGGATGTGCAGGCCGCCCAGCCGCTCCGCGGCCTGGGCTACCGCGCGATCGACCTGCTCGCGGCTGGTCACGTCGGCGACCAGTGGGATGACCTTGCGGCCCGTCTGTCCCTCCAGCTCGCGCGCCGCGGCCTCGAGCCGATCCTTCGTGCGCGCGACGATCGCCACGTCGACGCCCTCGCGGGCGAGCTCGAGCGCGATCGCCCTGCCGATGCCGAGACTGCCGCCGGTCACGAGCGCGCGCTTACCTTTGAGTCCAAGATCCATCGCTCTCCCTCTCTCTGCTGTGCGTCAGCGTTTGAATGTGAAGAGCTCGACGACCGCGCCCATCCGCGTGACCTCGTCCAGACGCCAGAGCGCCTCGAGCGCGCCGGCCGCGCGCGCTCGGCCCAGGACGTCCTCCGAGAGATCGCGGAACTTCGCCTCGACGTCGGCGTCCGTCATCGGGTTCTTCGCGTGGCCCTTCGGGTACTCGGCCCGCTCGGTATAGCGCCGGCCCGAGCGGGTCGTCACGTCGATCTGCGAGGGCAGCTCGCGAGGAAAGCGTCGCGTGAGCTCGGGGCTCTCGGTGACGCGGATGCGATTCATGAGAGGACGCAGCGCCGGGTCGAGATACCGCTTGGGCTCGAAGCTGGCCGGCGTGATGCGGCCGTCCACCAGCGCGACGGCGAGCATGTAGGGAAGACTATGATCGGCCGTCTCGCGTGTCTGCGGATCCCACTTGGCCGGCTCGCTGCCGATCTCGCTGTGGGCCATCGCGTAGATCTGCACCTCGAGCGCCTCGATCTCCTCGGCGCGCACCTTGTTCCTGAGTGCCAGCGCGACGGCGAGCGGCGCCTGGGCGTGATACTCCGCCGCGAAGAACTTGAGGTTCGTGCGCTCGATGGCGAAGGACCGGCCGCCGCCGCCGAGCGCGCCGAGCTCGAACGCGCCGGCCACCTGCTCGCAAAGCCCGTGGCGGCCCTCGAGGGCGGCCGTCGGCCCCGTCATGCCCGCCTTGGCCAGCTGGGCGGCGAAGAGGCCGGCCTTCGCGGCCGCCGCGGTCGCGCAGCCCTTCCACATCGACAGCTCGCCGGCGCGGGTCTGGCGCGTCGCTACGTTCGCCGTCACCGCGATCGCGATCGCGTCGGCCATCTTGGAAGTGGACAGCCCGAGCAGGCGGCCTGCGCCCGCGGCCGACGCCGGAGCCACGAAGACCCCCTGATCCCAGCCGCGGTCGCGCAACGATACCTGATCGGCCAGGGCGCCGAAGACCTCGTAGCCGAGGACGGTCGCGAGCAGGAAGTCGGTGCCGGAGGCCCCCGCGACCTCCGCGGCAGCGAGGATCGCCCCGAGCATGTCACTGGGATGGCCGGAGCCGCGCGAGATATAGGTGTCGTTGGCGTCGAGGAACCGGATCATCGCGGTGTTGGCGAAGGCCGCCGCTTCGGGCGTGGTGGCGCGCCCTTCGCCCAGGAGCCGCGCGGTCGGCGCACCGGGGGCGGCCGGCGCGACGCGCCGCGCGATGACGGCCGGCTCGCTCGTCGCGCCGCCCATCGCGCAGCCGAGCGAGTCGATGACGTGACGCTTGGCATCCTTCACGGCGCTCGGCGACAGATGGCCGTAGCGGAGCGAGGTGGCGTAGCGCGCGAGCGTCTCGGTCGTGCGATCCATCGTCGTCTCAGGGAAGCAGGATCAGCTTGCCCGTCGATTCCCGCGATTCGAGATAGCGATGCGCCTCCGCCGCCTGGGCCAGCGGATACGTCTTGCTGACGTAGAGCCGCAGCCGCCCCTCGCGCATCAGCGCGAAGCACCGCTCGGCGCTCTCCCTCGTCTTGTCGGGAAAGCCCCGCGTGAGAGTCGGCAGCGAGAAGGCGCTCACCTTCTGAGATTTCGGCGAGAGCGTCGAGATGGTGAGGGGATCGGGCGCGCCGCCCGCGCGCCCATATGTGACGAGATGCCCGAAGGGCGCCAGGCAGCGAAGCCCCTCCTCGAACGTCGGCTTGCCGACCGCGTCGAGGATCAAATCGACGCCGCGGTCTGCCGTCAGGCGCAGCACCTCGTCGGCGAACTTGTCCTTGAGGTAATTGATGACGGCGTCGGCGCCCGCCTCTTTCGCCAGCCCCGCCTTCGCGTCGCTCGAGACCGTGCCGAACACGCGGGCGCCGGCCGCCTTGGCGAGCTGGACGGCCGCGAGCCCGACGCCGCCGGCGGCGGCGTGGACGAGGACGGTCTTGCCGGGCCCGGTCGTGTCCATCGTGTGCAGCGCGTGATAGGCGGTCAGCACCTGGATCAGGAACGCTGCGCCGTCGACGAAGCTCACGGAGTCGGGCAGGGGGACCGCCATGAACGCCGGCGACACGCAGTACTCCGCGTACGCCCGGCTCGTGAACGCGGCCACGCGCATGCCGGGCCGGACGTTGGTGACGCCGTCGCCGACCGCCTCGATCACGCCCGCGACTTCCATGCCGGGCGTATCGGGGAGCTTGGGCGTCACCGTGTACGTACCCTGGCGGAAGCGCGTGTCGGCGAAGTTGACGCCGATCGCGTGACTCTTGATCAGTACCCAGCCGGCCCGCGCCTCCGGCCTTCCCACGTCGGCCAGCGTCAGCACCTCGGGACCCCCGGTTTGCGCGAACACGATCGCTTTCATCCCTGCCTCCTTGCGCGAGGCACACACTATCGCAGAACCGAGGGGCTCGGGACGGGCAATTACCGCCTGCTCAATTCCTGTGGTATTTCTTCAAATTAAGACCTCGATCGTGATCACGAGAGCCAACTACCTTCGATCTCCGGAGTGGTCCGCGCCGGTTCGCTACGGCACCGCGGTCGCGATCCCTCTGATCGCGGCGGCGGTCCGCGGTGAGCTCTCTCCGCTCTGGGGCGACGACCTGCCGTTCCTGACGTTCATTCCGGCCATCGTCCTCAGCGCGTGGGTGGGCGGATTCGGGCCGGGCATTGTGACGACGGCCCTCGGCGCGGCGCTCGGCAGCTATTTCTGGCTGCCCCCCTTCGGGAGCCTGCGGGTCGCCAACGCCGCGGACGTGCTCGGGCTCGTGTTCTTCGGCGCGATCGGTGTCTTGATCAGTGCGCTCAGCGAATCGATGTTCCGCGGCCGCCGACGCCTGGAAGGGCTCCTGCACAGCATCGACGAGGGCTTCGTCGTGTTCGATCGGGACTGGCGCTCTCGCTACGTGAACGACCGGGCCGCGGAGCTGCTCCGGCAGCCCGCGTCGGCGATGGTCGGCAAGCTGATCTGGGAGCTGTTTCCCGACGTCGTCGGCACCGAGATCGAGGCCCATCTGCGCCGCGCGTCGGCGGCCAGCGAGCCGGTCGAGTTCGAGACGTTCTACCGGCCGTTCGGGCGCTGGTTCAGGGCTCGCGTGTTTCCGACCCCGGAAGGATTCTCCGCTCTGCTCGAGGACATCACGGAGCGCAAGGGGTCCCACGAAGCCGCGCTGCGGCTCGCGGCCATCGTGCGCTCCTCCGACGAAGCGATCGTGGGCAAGGACCTCGACGGGATCATCTACGCGTGGAATCCCGCTGCCGAGCGCCTGTTCGGCTTCGCGGCCGAGGAAGCGATCGGCCGGTCGATCCGGATGATCGTGCCGGCCGACCGTCAGACCGAAGAGGATGAAGTGCTCAGGCGTCTGCGTCGCGGCGAGACGATCGAGCACATGGAGACGGTGCGTGTCCGCAAGGACGGCACGCTGATCAACATCGCACTGACGGTGTCGCCGATCCGCGATGCCGACGACCGC
>Ga0209465_10001562_pt1 | contig 10179 bp, 8 predicted proteins | sample PanSoiPlot1MoBio_FD_188321 | JGI IMG/M metagenome (GOLD analysis project Ga0209465, IMG submission 188321) | Tropical forest soil microbial communities from Panama analyzed to predict greenhouse gas emissions - Panama Soil Plot 1 MoBio (SPAdes)... | ecosystem: Environmental > Terrestrial > Soil...
TTTTTTAGACGCTGTTTCGGCTGCGGTTGCAGTGGCTGCGGAGGCTGCGGAGGCTGGGGCTGCGGAACTTGCTGGATATGGACACCCGCCTGGGGCTGGGTCAACACCTGCTGGGGCGAGTCCACACCTCCGGCTAAGGTATCTTCTGTCGCGTCGGAGCCAGTCGCACAGATAGCGGAGGCTGAGGAAAAGAGGTGACGAGAGTCATCGCCAATCCTCCTCGGCCTCTGAGCCGACCCGTTTGCTCACAATACCCTCGCAGCCGAGCTTGCAAGCTTCGCTATAGACAATCGCGCTGTTCTCCTGGAAGCATTCATTGAAGACGAGACTGTCGCGCGACCCGCTCAATAGCTCCGCGAGCAATTTCTTTCGTTTCTCGATGGGCTGGTGGCGCAAATCTCGACCGTCAAGTTCGAGCATTCGGCGTTAGTTACAAACAAATCTACAGCGTCAACCGCTCCGAGATCATCTGGACTGACGCACATCGCACGCATCAAGGCGACGTGCAGCACCGAGGTCGCGCACGCGATCGGCCTTGCATCTCACACAGGCTTGCGGCTCGGCGATTGCGCCTGTCTTGGCCACACGTCGGCAAGCATGCCATTGTCGTCACAACCGGTAAAAGTAAGCATCGCCGCGCGGCGATCATCCCCCTGTACGATGACCTGAAAAACGTCCTCACGGTCGTCCCAAAGCGATCGACAACGATCCTGACAAACAGCAAGGCTCGACCGTGGACAAAAGATGGCTTTGGCTCATCGTTCAACAAGGCCAAGACTGCCGCAGGCATGAGCGATGCCAATCTGCACTTTCACGATCTGCGCTTCGGCAACTCAACAAAAGAGAACATAGCGTGCAAAACCGACAGCAAAACCGTCTGCGCAAAAGCAGCCTAAGTGCTGGAGCGGGCGAAGGGAATCGAACCCTCGACATACAGCTTGGGAAGCTGTCGTTCTACCACTGAACTACGCCCGCGCTCGCCGCAAGCATAGCCAACGCCCGCGCGTGGCAGCAAGGAGCAACGAACGGCCGTCAGTCGCGGCCAAACTGCTTGCGTAGCTCGGCCTTAGCGCGTTCCAAGGTCTTGCGCCGGCCGGACGGCAGATTCTTGCCCGCGCGATTGATGTAGAAGGTCAGCATCGACAGCGCGGAGCGGTACGGATTGGTCTTGCGCCGACGGCTGCGTTCGGCGGAACGTTTAAGCGAGGATGCGATCTCTCTCGGATTGCGGCGGGTGAACACGCCATGCTGAAGATCGAGGACATCGCTTTCGCGGGTGACCCGCGCCGACCAGCGCCGATCGCGACGAGCGGTTCGGCGGCCAGCGGCGAGCCGCCGCGACCGCCGGCGCCGTGAGGATCGACGGGACGATTTTGCCGGGCGTTTCTTGGCCATGGCAGGGCAACAAGCGGCAATGCGGCTTTGTTCCGCGCGCTAGGTCCGCTACTCCGCTACGATGGCACGCGCCGGCGCCCGCTCAAGCTCGGCAAGGCACTTCGCCAAAGCTTCGCCGTCCGGATCGAGCAATGCCGCCGCGCGGGCGCTGGCCACGGCATCGGCGGCCCGACCCGCGGGCAGGGCGCCGGCCAGCGCGGGTGCGATCACACTTGCGGCAATCGCGTTGTAATTGGCGCTGCCGCGCCGATGTGTGTCGCCATAGCCTTTGATGAGTCCGGCACATTCGGCAATCTCGACGGCGAATTCGCCGGAATGCGCGGCGGCCTCGACGATCAGCCGCAGCCAAGCTTCGATGGCGTCCTGCTCCTGGCGGAACCGGTATGTGCTGCGGCGGAACGGACCCAGACTGGCGAGCAGCACAAAGCGCAAATAGCCGGAAACGGAACGGCTATTGACGGTCATGCCGTAGTGCGCGCGGCCAAACGCCGGAAAGCGCAGTGCCACTGATAGGACGCCGCCCGCCAGCCACGTCGGCAAGATCGAGCACAATTCATCGACGCCGGGTTTTAAGAACTCGGTCACGGTGAAAATCTGTTTTGGTGTGACGCCGTGCTCGCGCATGATCCGCGCGAAGCGCGCCGGATCGATCTTGGCCTGCGCCACCCGGATCACATCCTCATAAGACATGCGCAGCGCCAGTTGCCGCGCCGTTGCCGCAAGCAATCGCCCGCCCGCTCCCGCTTGCGCATCCGCTTCACGGATCGGCATCAAGCGGTCGAGGTAAAGGCGCGCATAGGCGCGATCTTGGTACTCAGTGAGGCGGCGCACCCCCTCGGTGAGCACCGCCTGCGCCGCAGGCGCCATGCCGACGATGTCGCTTTCCATATCTGTCGTCGTGCCAGAAGGCGCACGCTGGCGCTTCTCAGGCTCTGCCGGCAAGCGCGATCCGGCAGTAGCCGCGTCATAGCCGGCGCGAAAGCCGCGCAGATTGGCGTCCACGGCTTTGCCGTCGGCATGGATCGCCGCCTCGAACGCCTCGGTCGGAATCGGCAGCGCCTGCGCACCGGCAATCGCCCCGAGCATGACCGCATTGACCATCGCGCCAGCGCCCCGCGCAATTGCCTCGAGATCAAGCAACAGTGCCTCACGCGAATTCTTCTCCAGTGCCGCGATCAGTTGCCCTCGATCGTAACGGCCATCGCTCATCGCCATCTTTTCGACGACGAGGTACGAGCGACTGGTCGAAGCAATAGCCGCCGTGCGATCCGGCGTGACATAGCCGCCGGCGACGGCGCGACCGGCTTCCAGGAGCTCACTGGCGACAAGGAGATCGACGTCGCCGATGCCGGGCGCCAGCGCCAGAATTGGTCTGCGGCCGCCAGCGGCGACGGCTGTCGGAAGGGCTGCCGGCACCATCTCGATGTAATACGTGGTCGCACCGGTGCGTTGCGCGACCCCGGGGATGGAGGTCGACTGGACCGGAAAGCCTTGGCTCGCCGCCGCGGCCACGATCCAGTCGGTAAGCACGCCACCGCCCTCACCGCCCAACGCCGCAACGAGAATCGATATCGGCCGCAATAGCTTGCTCTCCTTTGCCGGGAGAGGCTTAGAGAGGGGCGCCGTTATTGTTGCGCTCAATTCACGCCCCTGCCGGCTCACTTCGGCAGCCAATCTCCCACGCACGGCAGAAGGTGAAGCGCCGGTGTGAAGCCAAGCAATGACGCGCGTGCGCACTCTATGTAGCAGGCGATCCCACGAGTTCGGATTGGTGACGACATCGGCGCGATAGAAAGAAGGGCAGAGCACCGCCGCATGGGCGACCTCGCCGCATAAACCGCAGCCGACGCAGCTTTCGACGACGGCGGCAACCGGGTCCTGCCGCAGCGGATCGGGATTGGGCTTCACCGTCAGCGAGGGGCAGCCGGACAGGCGGATGCAGGAATGGTCGCCGGTGCAGAGCTCGTCGTCGACGCCATAGCGGGTTCTCACGACGCGCACGCCGCGCTTGAGCTTGTCGGCCTGTTCGACGCGGATACGACGCTGGCGCGCCAGCATGCATTCGCCGTCGGCGATGATCACTTTGAGCCCGTGCTCGGTGCTGCGCATGGCTTTCTTGAGCGTCGCAGCCATTTTGCCGACGCTGTAGCTGCGCACGGTGCGCAGCCATTTGACGCCGAGCGAGCGAAGCGTTTTCTCGATGCTGATTCCGATCGTCGCGCCGGCGCGGTTGGCGCTGCTCGACGGCAGATATTGCTGGCCGGTGGCCGCAGCATAGCCGTTCTGCATGATCACCAGCACACCGTCGCCCTTGTTGAACATATTGGACGCGACGCCGGTGATCAGGCCGTTGTGCCAAAAGCCGCCGTCTCCCATCACCGCTATCGGGCGCTTGGCCATATTCGGCGCGACCGCCGCGGCGCTGGCGAGCGACATGCCGTAGCCGAGGATGGAATTGCCGAGCGAAAATGGGGCAAAAGTCGCGAACGAATGGCAACCGATGTCGGCGCTGACGTGAATCGGCCCGACTTCGCGCTGCGCGAGCTTGATCGCGGCAAAGACCGGCCGCTCTGGGCAGCCGGTGCAGAAGTTCGGCGGCCGCGCTGGAATGTCGCCGGCAGCGTCAAGTGCGCCAGCACGGCGAGCGAGGGTATCGTTCACACCGCGTGAGATGGCATCGACATCGACCTCCGCCGGCCGAACGGCCGATAAGAAAGCTGCGATGCCACGCAGCAGAACTTCCGATGTGTAATCGCCGCTCGCCGGCAGGCATCTTTTGCCGTGAACGACGGTGATAGCGCCGGCGGCGCGCAGGATGACGTTGATCTGCGCTTCGACGTAGTCGGGCGAGCCCTCCTCCACCACGAGCACGGCGCGCTTGCCGGCGCAAAATTCCAGCACCTCTTCTGGCACAAGCGGATAGGCAACGTTGAGCACATAGATCGCGATGCGCGAACCGCCGTAGAGTTCGGCAAGGTCGAGCCGCTCCAATGCGCGCAATAATCCATTGGTCAGGCCACCGAGAACAACAATCCCGACTTCGTCCAATTCGCCGGCGATCACAGCGTTGAGCCTGTGCTCGCGGATGAACCGCTGCGCGGCCGGCAGGCGCTGTTCGATTTTCAGCCGTTCCTGCGTGAAGGTCACCGGCGGATGCGACAACCGGCCGTAGTCGAAGCGCGGCGGGCCGGCCAAAGGATCGTGCGCGCTGTAGCGGCCGCGCTTGTTGTCTTTGGCTGCAAACTCGCCAGTGACATGGCAGGCGCGCACGCGCAAATCGAGCATGACCGGCGCATGGCTCGCTTCGGACAGTTCGAAACCCTTTTCCACCATGTGGACGATAGTCGGCAGATCGGGCCGCGGATCGAGCAACCAGATCGACGACTTCATTGCATACGCGTAGGAGCGTTCTTGGATGACGCTCGCACCCTCGCCATAATCCTCGCCGAGGACGATCAGTGCGCCGCCGATCACGCCCGGCGAGGCGAGGTTCGACAGCGCGTCGGCCGCGACATTAGTGCCGACAATCGATTTCCAGGTCACCGCGCCGCGCAAGGGATAATTGATGGAGGCGCCGAGCATGGCCGCAGCAGCGGCTTCATTGGTGCAGGTCTCGACATGGACTCCGAGCTCGGCAAGCAAGTCCTTGGCCTCGACCATGACATCCAACAGATGCGAGACCGGCGCACCCTGGTAGCCGCCGACATAACTGACGCCGGATTGCAGCAGCGCCTTGGTGACGGCCAGAATGCCTTCGCCCCGAAATGTCGCGCCGCCGCCCAAGCGCAGCGCCTCGACTTCTCTGCTGAACGAACGTTCCATGAAGGCCTGCGGGCTTGGACGATTCCGAGCTTGCCTTTAGCCGAGATATAGCTGTTTTCGGCGAACTCCAGCAAACGAGGGTCCGGTCCCGGACATCCGGCCGCATCTGCGCTTGGTGCGCTGCACGGCTCCGGTTAGGGTGCGCGACGCCCCAAACGTGCCGCATAGTAGAGCAGATCCCAGCCATGGACGGCCAAAGCCAAATCGTCATCGAGCGGGTGAACCATACCTATCGCCCGTCGCGCGGTCGGCCGGTGCTGGCGCTGTCGGAGGTTTCGCTCGACGTGCGCCCGCGCGAATTCTTGGCGCTGCTCGGCCCTTCCGGCTGCGGCAAATCCACCCTGCTCTATTTGGTCGGAGGGTTCCTCCCGACCGAGGTCGGACGCATCATGGTGAAGGGCAAGCCGGTGACCGCCCCGGGGCCGGATCGCGGCATCGTGTTCCAGCACTTCGCGCTGTTTCCGTGGAAAACGGTGCGCGCCAACATTCTCTACGGTCTCGAACGGCAGCGCATGCCGCGCACCGAACGCGAGAAGCGCGCGCAATCCTTTATCGACTTGGTCGGCTTGACCGGTTTCGAGGACAGCTATCCGTCGCAATTATCCGGCGGCATGAAACAGCGCACCGCGATTGCGCGCACACTCGCCTTCGATCCCGACATTCTGCTGATGGACGAGCCATTTGGCGCGCTTGACGCGCAGACCCGCTTGCTCATGCAGACCGAGCTTAGAAACATCTGGCAACGCACGCCAAAAACGGTGATCTTCGTGACCCACGACGTTCAGGAGGCGGTCTATCTCGCCGAGCGCGTCGCGGTCATGTCGGCGCGACCCGGCCGCGTCAAAGCGATCATCGAAACCAAGGTCGACCATCGCGATCCGGGCGTCACCCGCAGCAAGGAGTTCGTGGAAAAAGTCGATCAGATTTGGAATTTGGTGCGCGAGGAAGCGATCAAGGCTCAAGACAAAAAGCCGGAGAGCTGAAACAGAAGGGCGAACTCCTGACGAGTCGACATGCGCAACGAGAATGAGCCATGCCGGCGGTAATGCGCGCGAGCGCCGCTTATCTGCCGCTTTTGCTCCTGGCATTCGCCTGGGAAGCGGTCGCGCGCCTTAATCTCGTCGACAGTTCCGCGCTCCCGCCCTTGAGCAAGGTGGCGGTCGCTTGGATCGATCTCGTTCGCGGCCGCGAACTCATCGATAATGGTGCGGCGTCGCTCTATCGCGGGTCGGTCGGGCTGCTGCTGGCGATTTTCGGCGGTGGCGGACTCGGGCTGTTGATGGCGCGTTGGCGGCTCCTCGATGTGTTCGTCAATCCACTTGTCGAACTGTTTTACCCGCTGCCGAAATCGGCGCTCATCCCCGTCACCGTGCTGTGGCTCGGTTTCGGCGACGGCTCCAAAATCCTGCTAATCTTTCTCGGCTGCATGATCCCGGTCACGATCGGCGCCTATAACGGTGCCCGCGGCAGCGATCATGCGCTGGTGTGGTCGGCCCGCAGCATGGGGGCGAATCGGCTCCGCATGATGTGGGACGTGATCGTGCCGAGCGCGCTGCCGGAATTGCTCAATGGGATCCGCACGGCGCTGGCGCTCGCATTCATTTTGCTGGTGAGTTCCGAGCTGATCGTGTCGCAACAAGGCTTCGGCTATCTGATCGGCTATCTGGGCTCGACCGGCGCCTATGAGGGTATGTATGCGGTCGTGCTGACCGTGGCATTCCTCGGCTTCGCCGCGGACCGGCTCTATCAACTCTTCATTCAATGGCTGCTGCGATGGCGGGAGTAAACGAAACCGCCTCGCTTGCCGGCGCGGAGGCCGCGATTTCCCGCGACGCCGGACGACGTCTGGACGCCGTCTTCCGCAGCGGCGCGGGAATTTTTTCGATCCTGGTGCTGCTGATCGCCTGGGAGACGTTTGCCCGCAGCGGCAAGGTGACCCCCTTCATGCTGCCGCCGTTTTCCGCGGTGGCCGAGCGCATTTACGCCGACGCGATTGCCGGCGATCTGTGGCGCAATCTCGCTGTGACTCTGTTCCGTGCGTTGACCGGCTTTGCCATCGCCGCTGTCGGCGGCGTCGCGCTCGGCGCGATGATGGCGCGCAGCCGGATTGTACGCTGGTTCTTCGATCCGATCATATCGGTCGGCTTCCCGATGCCGAAGATCGCGTTTTTGCCGATCATCATTCTATGGCTCGGGCTCTATGACGTGTCGAAAATCAGCGTCGTCGTCTTCGATGCCATTTTCCCGGTCGTCACCGCGACGCTCGCCGGCCTCGCCGGCGTGGAACGGGAGCTCATCTGGTCCGGACGCAATATGGGCGCCAACGAACGCGAGTTGATGTGGCAAATCGCGCTGCCGGCTGCATTGCCGCAAATCCTCACCGGCCTGCAGGTGGCGCTGCCGATCGCGCTCATCGTTGCCATCATCGCGGAGATGGCGATGGGCGGCTACGGCTTGGGCGGCGCGATGATGAGCGCCTCGCGATTTGCCGATTCACGTGGCGTATTCGCCGGTATTGTCGAGATCGCGATTGTCGGTTACGCGCTGATCAAAGCCATGGCGCTGGTCCGCCACCGGCTATTGGCGTGGCATCACGAGACCGTCGAAGACCGTTGAGCATCGTTGGACAGGCTTACCTCGCGCCGCCGTTTCCGCCGACAATCACCGGCACGGCGAGTTCGAGAAACCAGAAACTGGGTGTGGAGGACGACCATGCGTGGGAAAGTTACATCGGCCGGTATGGCAGCTCTCGGCTTAATTCTCGGCTTGGCCGTCGGAAGTTTGAACAGCGGCGCACAAGCGGAGCCCTTGAAAATTCGCGGCGCCTGGGTCGCCCCGATCTCGAATTTCGCTTCGATCTGGCTGCAAAAGAAGGACCTCGCCGTCCATTTCGGGCACTCCTACGTGTTCGAGTCGGTGCGCTATGCGGGCACCCCGCCGATGATCACGGCCATCGCCAATAACGAGGTCGAGATCGGCAACCTCGCCTTCTCAACCCTGCCGATCGCCATCGGCAATGCCGGCATGGACGACATCCGCGTCATCAGCGACGATTTTCAGGACGGCGTCACCGGATATGTCTCCAACGATTATGAGGTCCTGGCCGACGGGCCGATCAAGAAGGTCGAAGATCTTAAGGGCAAGGTCATTGCCATCAATGCGGCCGGCGCCGGCGTCGATGTCGCCATGCGCGCCATGCTGCGTAAGCACGGCCTGGAGGCGAACCGCGACTACACGATTATCGAAGCGCCGTTTCCCGGCATGAAATCGATGCTGATGGAAAAGAAGGTCGACCTCATTCCCGGGGTATTGCCGTTCATGCTCGATCCCGAGCTGAAGAAGAACGCGCGCACCTTGTTCGACATGAAAGCCGCAATCGGCAGATCGCAGTTCGTCATGTGGTCGTCGCGCAAGCCTTTCATCGACGCCCATCGCGCGGTGCTGGTCGACTTTCTCGAAGATTCATTGCGCATCTTGTACTGGTATCTCGACCCCAAGAATCATGATGCCGTGGCTGAGATCGCCTCCCAGATCACCAAGCAACCGCCCGAGCGGTTCGGCTGGGTCTTCACCAAGAACGATTACTATCGTGACCCCAACCTGATGCCGGATCTCGATGCGTTACAGAAAAACGTCGACATGACGCACGAACTCGGCTTCGTCAAAGCGAGCTTCGACGTCAAGGCGCATTCCGATCTGAGCCTCATTCAAGAGGCGGCAAAGCGCTTGAAGTAAAGCCGCGGCTGAGCCCGGATTCCGATTTCGTCGGGACAGGCGCGTTTGATGGCGGCCCAAAACTGCGCCGCGGCTTAAGCGGCCTAGCATCGGATACTCCAGAGCAGGAAACCCATGCGTATCAAAAGCTTCGCCTGCGCCTTGGTTGCGGCATTCGTTGCGGTCGGCCCGGCCGTCGCCGAGCCGCTGAAAATCCGCATGTCATGGGTGGCGCCGGTTACCAACTGGGCGTCGATCTGGCTGGAGAAGAAGGACCTCGCCAAGCATTTCGGGCAGTCCTATCTCGTCGAGCCGACGCAATTCCAGGGAACGCCGCCGATGGTGACGGCGCTCGCAACCAACCAGATTGAAATTTCAAATCTCGCTTATTCGACGCTCGGCATCGCTATTGAGAATGCCGGCCTGAACGACCTTCGCATTGTCGCCGACGAGTTTCAGGATGGCGTCGCGGGCTACTATTCGCAGGAATACATGGTGCTGAAAGACAGCACGATCCACAAAGTAGAGGATCTCAAGGGCAAGGTCATCGCCTCCAATGCGGCCGGGAGCGCGATTGACATCGCGATGCGCGCGATGCTGCGCAAGCACGGCCTCGAAGCCAATCGCGACTATACCATGGTGGAGGCGCCGTTCCCGGCAATGAGGGCGATGCTCGCGGAACACAAAGTGGACCTTATTCCGGCTGTCCTTCCGTTTTCATACGATCCGCAACTGCGTGACATCGCGCGCGATCTGTTTGTCCAGAAGGACGCTATCGGCGTCACCGATATGATCGTGTGGACAATGCGAAAGCCGTTCATCGACAAGAATCGGCCCGTCTTGGTCGATTTCTTCGAGGACACGCTGCGCATCACGCGCTGGTATCTCGATCCGACCAATCACGACGCGGTTCTGCAAATCGCCGGTCGCCTGACCAAACGCCCGCCGCAGAGCTTCGACTGGCTATTCACCAAAAGGGATACCTACCGCGATCCTGACATGCTGCCGAATCACGACGCCCTGCAAAAGAACGTAGACCTCACTCACGAGCTCGGCTTCGTCAAATCGAGCTTCAATGTGAAGGCTTATTCCGACCTGAGCATGGTCGAGGACGCGGCAAAGCGGTTTAAGTAAGTCGGCCGGGCGGCTATCAGCTCACCAGCACATTGCTGAATTGCCACGGATCGTCCCGATCGACGGCTTCGGGAAACAGCCGGCCGCGATCCGACAGCGGCGTCCAATCCGTGT
>Ga0209465_10001564_pt1 | contig 10170 bp, 10 predicted proteins | sample PanSoiPlot1MoBio_FD_188321 | JGI IMG/M metagenome (GOLD analysis project Ga0209465, IMG submission 188321) | Tropical forest soil microbial communities from Panama analyzed to predict greenhouse gas emissions - Panama Soil Plot 1 MoBio (SPAdes)... | ecosystem: Environmental > Terrestrial > Soil...
CGCTCGTCGTGCGGATAGTACGGCAGGTCGTCGGTCGAGCGCGCCGGGTCGGTCTTGCGCTGCGAGACGCGCAGCCAGCCCTGCGTGACCGGACACTTCGGCTCGGGGGCGCCGATGAAGGTCATCTCGGCGCCCTGCGGATCGAAGGCGCAGACGGTTGCGAAGATGTCCATGTCGGGCGCGCTCGACGACACGAACAGTCTTGCCTTGACGGGCCCGACCATCTCGACCGCGCGATCGAACGGCGCGGTCGCGAAGGTGACGCCCGCGCTGAGCGCCGGATAGCCGGCGCTGGCTACGGCGCGTGGCGGCTCGGAGCCGAGCATCTTGGTCGCGGCATCGAGGAAGACACGCGTCCATGCGATCTGCGGCAGCGGCCACGCGTCGGCGCGCGCGACCCGTTGGACGGTGTCACCGCGCGCGCGGATCTCGACCTCGACCGGCGGCTCGTCCTCCCAGCCGTTGTCGATGTCTTTCAGATAACGATCGAAGAAGCGCTTCTGCAGCGCGACGTTCTTCGGCTGCAGGAAGGTGTGAAAGTACGAGCCGGACTGCACCTTGAGCCATTTCTCCCGCGACCCGAGGCCCATGTATCCGCGGATCGTGCCACGCAGATGCAGCCCGAGGCCGCCCCAGTTGGCGATCACCAGGGCCGGAAGGTCGATCGTCGAAAGATCGGGCGTACGCGCATGATAGAAGTCATCGTTGAGCGGATGCGCCAGCACGTCCCCCGGATAGTCGGCGCGGTTGGCGGCAAGCTCGGCCGGCGTGAGGCTCGCGGGCCCGGTCACGCGCGCGCCGGTGTAGATGTCGCGGCAGTCGTTGTCGGGATTGCCGTGCTGGAAGCGCAGCACGCTGCGGCTCCACCAGCGCTTGAGGAAGCCGCTCGCGAAGATGCCGTCCTGGCGGGTGCGGTCGCGGTAGAAGTCGTAGGTGCCCTGCCAGGGCAGGATCGCGGCGAGATGCGGCGGCCGCATCGCGGCCACGAACCACTGGCCGGCCGCGTAGTAGGAAATGCCCAGGAGCCCGACCTTGCCGTTGCTCCAGGCCTGCGTGCCGGCCCATTCGATCGCGTCGTAGAAATCGCGAAACTCGGCCGGCGAGTTGGGGTCGAGCCGGCCCGGCGACTTGCCGGCGCCGCGCGAGTCGACGTTGATCATCACATAGCCGTCCGGAACCCACACCTCGGGATCGGGACGCTCGAACACGAGATGCCGGCACGACGAGGCGGCGAGGATTTCCGGATAGGTCGTGGTCAGCCGGTCCCAGGCTTCCTGCATGAAGTCGCGCAGTGCCACGTCCTTGCCGTAGGGTCCGAAGGTCATCAGCACCGGGAACCGCCCGTCCGCGTCCGGGCGAAACACGTTGGCGCGCAGGATCGCGCCGTCGCGCATCGGCACGCCGACATCCTGCTCGACGCGCATCTCGTAATGGCCGCCCATCGCTCCCACCCCGCGTCTACCGCATTGCGCCCCCCTCGGTCATGTTAGGCCGCTCACGGACATGTGCGAAGAAGTTGTGAACCCGCGGCGGCTGATTGGGGTAAAATCCGACACGACCCGACCTCGATAGGAAGGACCGCCATGCCGAACGCCACCATCGCCCGCCCGCTCGCCGCAGGCGCCCTCGCGGTCGCTGGCCTCGCGGCCGCCCTGTGGGCGCTGCCGGGGCACACCGCCGAACGCGCGACCGCCGTTCCGGCGCCCGCCGTGGATGGGCCGGCGGCGACCGGCGAGGCGACCCAGACCGCGGTGCTCGCGGGCGGCTGCTTCTGGGGCGTGCAGGCCGTGTTTCAGCACGTCAAGGGCGTGACGCGAGCGGTCTCGGGCTACTCGGGCGGCGCGAAGGAGACCGCGCATTACGAGATGGTGAGCTCGGACACGACCGGCCACGCCGAGTCGGTCGAGATCACGTTCGATCCGCGGCAGATCTCCTATGGCCGCATCCTGCAGATCTACTTCTCGGTCGCGCACGATCCGACCCAGTTCAACCGCCAGGGCCCGGACGTCGGCACGCAGTATCGCTCGGCGATCTTCTTTGCCGATGCCGAGCAGCAGCGGGTCGCGCAGGCCTATGTGGCGCAGCTCAACAAGGCCAGCGTGTTCAAGCGCTCGCTGGTGACGCAGGTGACGAAGCTCAACGCGTTCTATCCGGCCGAGGCCTATCACCAGGACTACGCCACGATCCACCCGAACAATCCGTACATCGTCTTCAACGATGCGCCGAAGGTGGAAGATCTCAAGCGGATGTTCCCGGACGTCTATCGCGACCAGCCCGTCCTGGTGACGCCCGCGAAGGGATCGTAGCGACAATTCGTCATTCCGGTTCGCCGTGCGGCGACGAACCGGAAATCCAGCCACCAATGGCGGCTTCATGGATTCCGGGCTCGCGCCTTCGACGCGCCCCGGAATGACGACATCACTGCAAAATGTGCCTCAGCGCCCGAGCGCTTTGGTGCGCAGCCGGCTCGGCGGCGTGCGGAAAGGCGCCGCGCTGCCAGACCAGTGAGGGAACCGCGCCCGCGCGACCCAAAGCCGATGCCATCGCGGCCGCAGCGCCCAGATTGACGATGCGGCCCCGATCGCGCACAAGACCGCGGCAATGTTTGGCAACCGTGCAAGCATTAGGGAACCCCAATGCAGCAGCAGCGTCCCGTGATGCTGGTCGTGCTCGACGGTTGGGGTTGGCGCGAGGAGGCGGCCGACAATGCGGTCCGTCAGGCGCGCACTCCGACATTCGACCGGTTGTGGGCGGCCTGCCCGCATGCCTTGCTGCGCACCTCGGGCACGGACGTCGGCCTGCCGGCCGGCCAGATGGGCAATTCCGAGGTCGGCCACCTGAACATCGGGGCCGGCCGCATCGTCAAGCAGACGCTGCAGCGCATCACGGACGCGATCGCCGACCACGAGATCGACCGGGCGCCGGCGCTGCACGGCCTGATCGAGCGCCTGCGCACGACCGGGGGCACCTGCCACCTCATGGGTCTCGTCTCGCCCGGCGGCGTGCATTCGCACCAGGACCATGCCGCCGCACTCGCCGGCCTGTTGACACAGGCCGGCATCCCGACCGTCGTGCACGCCTTCACGGACGGCCGTGACACGCCGCCGCGCTCGGCGGACCAGGATCTCCGCCGCCTCGCGGCAGCGCTGCCGCCCGCGGTCAGGATCGCGACCGTGAGCGGGCGCTACTATGCGATGGACCGTGACAAGCGCTGGGAGCGGGTCACCAAGGCTTTTCAGGCGATCGCCGCGGCCGACGCGCCGCGCTTCGCCGATGCGCAGGCCGTGATCGCGGACTCCTACGCGCACGACAAGAGCGACGAGTTCGTCGTGCCGGCAGCGGTCGGCGATTACGCCGGCATGCGCGACGGCGACGGGATCCTGTGCTTCAACTTTCGCGCCGACCGCGTGCGCGAGATCCTGCTCGCGCTGCTCGATCCGGCGTTCTCGGGCTTCTCACGCCCGCGCACCGTCAAGATCGCGGCCGCGGTCGGCATGACGCCCTACAGCGCGGAGCTCGACGCCTTGATGGAGGCGATCTTCCCGCCCGACGATCTCGCCAACGTGATCGGTGAGATCGTGTCGGCGGCGGGCCGCACGCAGCTGCGCATGGCCGAGACCGAGAAATATCCGCACGTCACATATTTCCTCAACGGCGGGCGCGAGGAGCCCTATCGCGGCGAGGACCGCATCATGGTGCCCTCGCCCAAGGTCGCAACCTACGACCTCAAGCCCGAAATGTCGGCGCCCGAGCTCACCGACAAGGCGGTCGAGGCGATCGGCTCCGGCAAGTACGACCTGATCGTGCTCAACTACGCCAATCCCGACATGGTCGGCCACACCGGCAGCCTGCCGGCCGCCATCAAGGCGGTGGAGACCGTCGACACCGGCCTCGGCCGCATCGCCGACGCGATTTCGACGGCCGGCGGCGCTCTGCTGGTCACCGCCGACCATGGCAATTGCGAGTTGATGCGCGATCCCGAGACCGGCGGGCCGCATACGGCCCACACCACCGGCCCGGTGCCGGTGCTGGTGATGGGCGGCGGCAAGGTCGCGCTGCGCGACGGCCGCCTCGCCGACATTGCGCCGACCCTGCTCGAGCTGATGGGCCTGCCGCAGCCCGCCGAGATGACCGGCGGCTCGCTCACGCGGCAGATGGCGGCGGCACGCGACTGAACCCGCCGCGATCACTCCGGCCGGCCGCAATAGGCCTCGATACGGTAGCCGTCAGGATCGACCACGAAGGCGGCGTAGTACGAATCGCCGTAGCCGGGGCGCAGCCCGGGCCCGCCGTTGTCGCTTCCGCCCGCCGCGAGCGCGGCGGCGTGAAACGCATCGACGCTCTTGCGCGTCGGCGCCGCGAAGCACACGTGCAGTCCCGATTTCTCGTCGGCCGGAACGGGATGATCGGCGGCGCCGATCCAGAGTGCGACAGCGGCATCCCCATAACTGAGCGAGCCCTCGCTCGCGCTCAGGCATGTGTAGCCGAGCGGCGCCAGTGCCGCGTCGTAGAACCGCTTCGCCCTCGCGACATCGCGAACGCCGATTGAGAGATGGTCGATCATCGAGCCTCCTGCGTGGTTTAAGTCGAATCAAGTCGCGACGCGACGGACCGAGAAATCGGCCTGCAGCTGCCACGTGGCGCCGCCGTCGCGCGACCGCTCGCCCCGCCACCGGAACGAATTCGGCGTGATGTCGGTGAAGCTCCAGCGCGTCGTGTCGCCGGCGTCGTTCGCGCCCTCCTGCACGATGTCGGCGCCGCGCGCGCGACCGATCTGGCGCGAGTAGTATTGCCGCAGCGGATCGCTCCACAGGATGTGCCAGGCGTCGAGCCCGGGGTCGTAGATGCGCAGCGTCGTACCGTGGAAGAATCCCGGCAGGATCCACACGTCCTGCAGGACGCGGCCCTCAAGCACCCAGCCGGCGTAGATCTCGCCGCGGCCGCGGTGCGTCGTGCCGTCGTCGGCGTGGACGACGGCATCGAACTCCCAGCGTCCGATCAGCCATCCGTAGAGTTTCATCCCGTCGGCGCGGTCAGCGGCAGGGCGATCGGTGTGAAGTGCATCGGCGAATGTCGCGAACATGGTTTCCGGCTCTCGATACGTTGCGGCATATCTGCTAGCCAATGGCGCCGCCTCTCCGCTTGGGAAAAATTGCTAAGCTGCGCGCATGACGATCACCTTGCAGACCCTGGCAGCCGGTAAGGGATGGTGCGTACGCGACGTCGTGTGCTCGGCCGGCCCGCACGACCGGCCATTCGAAGAGCGCCACGGGGCAGTGGCGATCGCGGCAGTCGCGCGGGGCACGTTCCAGTACCGCTCGACCCAGGGGAGGGCGCTGCTCGCGCCCGGCGCGGTGCTGCTCGGCAATCACGGGCACTGCTTCGAATGCGGGCACGAGCACGGTGTCGGCGACCGCTGTGTGTCGCTTCACCTCACGCCCGACTTTTGGGACGGCATCGTCGCCGCGGTCCCCGGCGCACGGACGGCGACATTTGCGGTGCCGCGGCTGCCGCCGCTGCCCTCGCTCATCCCGCTGGTCGCCGCGCTGGCGGCGGCCTGCCGCGACCCGGATGCGCCGGAGCTCGAAGAGCTGGCGCTGCGGTTTGCGGGCGCGGTCGCGCACGCGCTCCCCGGCGCGAGCCCCGTCGGCAGCACGCCGAGCCGGCGCATCGAGCGGCGCGTCACCGACGCGGTCCGCGCCATCGAATCGGAGGCGCAGGATCCGTCACAGCCGCGCCGGTCGCTGGCCGCGCTCGCGCGTGACGCGGCGATGAGCCCCTTTCATTTCCTGCGCGTTTTTCGCGACGTGGTCGGGATGACGCCGCATCAGTTCCTACTGCGCACGCGCATGCATCGCGCCGCCCTGCGCCTGCGCCGGTCCGACGACCCGGTGTCGACGATCGCGTTCGACGCCGGCTTCAACGATCTGTCGACGTTCAACCGGCGCTTCCGCCGCATTACGGGCATGAGCCCGACCGCATTTCGGGCGCGCGCCGGCCGTTGAGCGGACGGGATCCGGGGATCAGCGCACGTCCGATTCCGTAGGAACGGATGGGCTCTGGATTGTTTGGCGCATATTCTTACCGGCGAACCGGTGCCCACCCCGGATCAAAGTCCGGGGCAGGGCTTTTGCCGGAATATGCGGCTAGAAATTCGCCAGCCCCAACACGTCCGCCATGGTGTAGAGCCCGGGCTTCTTGCCCTGCGCCCACATCGCCGCCTTGACGGCACCGCGCGCGAAAATCATGCGGTCCTCGGCCTTGTGACTCAATTCGATCCGCTCGGCCGGTCCCGCGAACACCACCGTGTGGTCGCCCACCACGGTGCCGCCGCGCAGCGACGCGAAGCCGATATTGCCGGGGCAGCGCGCGCCGGTATGGCCGTCGCGGCCGCGCTCGGAGTGCGTTTCGAGATCGACGTTGCGGCCCGCCGCGGCGGCGCGGCCGAACATCAACGCGGTGCCGGACGGCGCGTCGATCTTCTTGTTGTGATGCATCTCGACGATCTCGATGTCGAACTCGTGGTCGAGCGTGCGCGCGACGCGCTCCACCAGCGCGGCCAGCAGGTTGACGCCGAGGCTCATGTTGCCTGACTTGACGATCGCCGAGCGCTGCGCCGCCAGCGCGATCAGCTTGTCGTTCTCGGCCGAGAGGCCGGTGGTTCCGATGATGTGGACGAGGCCCCTGGTGGCGACGATCTCGGCGAGCGCGACGGTCGCGCCCGGAACGGTGAAATTGATCACCCCGTCGGCCTTGTCCAGCAGCGGCGCCGGATCGGCGGTGACCGTGATGCCATTTGTGCCGAGGCCCGCGAGCTCGCCGGCGTCGCGGCCGATCACCGCCGAGCCGGGAGCGTCGACGGCACCGGCCAGGATGACGCCGTCGGAGTCGGCGACCGCCTTGACGAGCGTGCGTCCCATGCGCCCGCCGGCGCCCGCCACGATCAGCCGCATGTCGGACATCGGTCATCTCCCAACGCGTTCGCGCCGGTATAGCGGGAAACGTCGATCAGACGCAACGCAGCGGGTACTGCCGGCCGACTGACAAATCAGTGCGCGGGGCCGTCGTAGCCCTCGACCACGATGAGATCGAGTTCGCCCTTGCCGTCGCGCAGGCGCTTCGCGGCCTGGTAGCCGTCCGAGCGATAGCACGCGAGCGCCGCCTCGTAGCTCGGGAATTCCAGCGCCACGGTGCGGCCGCGCACCTTGCCCTCGACCACCTCGCGGGTGCCGCCGCGCACCAGGAAGCGCGCGCCGAACCTGCTGAACGGCGCCGCATTGGCGGCCTGATAGGCCTTGTAGCCTTCCGGATCGGTGATATCGACGTGACCGATCCAGTAACCCTTGCGCACGCCGCCCGCGGGCGGCGACGCCGGTTGCGGCGGCTGCGCGCCCTCATAGCCCTCGACGATGACGAAATCGCCGTCCGACGTCGCGAGCCGCAGCGGCCGTGCGCCCTCGTACTCGGGCGAGCGATAGCAGGCGAGCGCAGCTGCGTAGTCGGGAAATTCGCGCAGCACGACGCGGGCGCGGCCGCGTCCCTCGACGACCTCCATCCTGCCGCCGCGCACCAGCGCGACGCCGGAATATTTGCGGTGCGCGGGCGGCGTTGCGTCCATGTATTTCTTGTAACCTTCGGCGTCGCGCACATCGATGTGCGGAATCCAATACCCCTTGGGCACGACGGCGCTCCTTCAGCTTTTCACTGCGGCCGCGATTTCGGCGACGATCGATTGCGCGGCCGCATGCGGGTCGGATGCGGCGAGGATCGGCCGACCAACCACCAGATAGTCGGCGCCCGCCGCGATCGCGGCCGCCGGGGTCATGATGCGCTTCTGGTCGCCGCGCTCGGCGCCGGCCGGCCGGATGCCGGGCGTCACCAGTGTCATCCCGTCGCCGACGAGGCCGCGCAGCCGCCCCGCCTCCTCGCCGGAGCAGACGAGGCCGTCGACCCCGAGATCGCGGGCCTGCGCGGCGCGGCTCGCCGCCAGTTCTTCGAGCTTCGCATGGTAGCCGGCGGCCGCGAGATCGGCGTCGTCGTAGGACGTCAGCACCGTGACGGCAAGAATGCGCAGCTTCGACTGCGCGCGCGCCTCGACCGCGGCCTTCATGGTCTGCGGATAGGCATGCACCGTGAGGAACGTCGCGCCGAGACGTGCGACGCTCTCGACGCCGTGTGCGACCGTGCTGCCGATGTCGTGCAGCTTGAGGTCGACGAACACCTGCTTGCCGGCGCGCGCGAGCTCCGCCGCGAGCGACAGGCCGCCGCCAAAGGCGAGCTGATAGCCGATCTTGTAGAATGTGACGGCGTCCCCGAGGCGCGCCACCATGTTGTCCGCCGTCGCCAGCGTCGGCAGGTCGAGTGCAACGATCAGGCGGTCGCGGGGATCCATCACGCAGTGCTCCTAGCTCACGGTCCTGTAGCGCGCCGCATCGGCGAGCCGCGTCAATACGATCCTGAGCGCCTCGACGGCGCGCGGATCGCGCAGATTGTCGTCCTCGTCGAACGCATTTGCGGCGTCGCGCACCGCCACCTGCTCGGGCAGCACCAGCGCGCCGCAGCCGAGCTCGAGCACCTGGCGCAGCGCCATCAGCGAGCGGTAGCCGCCAAATGTGCCGTTGGAGGCCGCGCCGAGCGCGAACACGCGATTACGGAACGCGGCAAGCGGCGGCTCGTTCGGCTCGCGCACGCGCGAGATCCAGTCGATGGTGTTCTTGAGCAGCGGCGCGAGCGAGGCGTTGTATTCGGGCGAGGCGATGAACACCCCGCCATGCTGCATCATCAGGCCCTTGAGCTTGACCGCATGGGGCGGCGCACCCGACCGCGCCTCGAGGTCGCCGTCATAGATCGGCAGCGGATAATCCTGCAGCGAGATGCGGGTGACATCGACGTCGGCCGCCGCAAGCAGCCTGGTGGCGATCGCGGCGAGCCGCGCATTGTACGATCCGGTGCGGATCGAGCCGGCGAAGACGAGGATTTTCGGGATGGACATCGGCGGCTCCGGGACGCCGAGTAAACACGATTGGCCGGAGTTTGTCCTGGACCTGATCTGGATCTGATCCGAGACGCCGGACCGCTGCGCCCAGGCGTCAGCCCTTGCGGTAGACCCAGACCTGGGCCGGCGGCAGGTTGAGCCAGATGCGCTCGGTCGAGCGGGCGTGCACACCCGGCAGCGTCTTCGGGATCGGCGACACCACCGCATAGGTGAACTGGATGAACGGCGCCTGCGGCAGCAAGAGGCCGAAGGCGTCCGAGATCAGCCGCAGACGGGTGCGCAGCGGCTTGGTGAACAGCGGCAGCCCCGACACGATGGCGGCGGCGGGCTCGCGCAGCAGCGAGCCGAGCAGGTGCTTGAGTCGGTAAGCGTCGCCCTGCACCACGGTCGCCGCCGGATAGCGCGAGCGCAGCAGCCGACAGAACACCGGGTTGAACTCCACCAGCACCAGGCGGGCCGGATCGACACCATGCGTGACCAAGGCCTCGGTGACCGGGCCGGTGCCAGGACCGAGCTCGATGATCGGACCCGGCGTATCGATGTCGACGAGGCGCGCCATGGCGCGCGCCAGCAGTCGGCCGGACGGCATCACGGCGCCGGTCGACAGCGGCTTCTCAAACCACGAGCGGATGAACTGGACCTCGTCGTCGATGCGTAGGGTCTTCCTGGCGATGCTGAGTGTCGCCTGAAAGGGCAGCGGCGGTTTGGGCTGTTGACGCGGGGAGCCGTTAAAAATTTTCACACCCTTGGTCACGGATTAGTCACCGTATTGTCACGGGTCCAGGCTCCGAAGTCCAGGGGTTAGGCGCGGCGGATCAAGACGGGCTCGCTCGGGTTCCGAAAAATTCCTTGACTTTGCCAAAGAATCCCGCGGCTTCGGGTTGCGTATCCTTGGATGACAAACGTTCGAACTCGGTCAGGAGTTCGCGCTGCCGCTTGGTCAGACTTTGCGGCGTCTCGACCACGACTTGCACGTACATGTCGCCCATCTGCTTGGTGCGCAGCACCGGCATACCCTTCGCCTGCAGCCGGAACCGACGTCCCGACTGGGTCCCCTCGGGGATTTTTACCTTGGTCTTGGCGCCGTCGATGGTCGGTACCTCGAGTTCGCCGCCAAGCGCGGCCGTGACCATCGAGATCGGCACCCGGCAATGCAGGTCGGCCCCATCGCGCTG
>Ga0209465_10001566_pt1 | contig 10156 bp, 10 predicted proteins | sample PanSoiPlot1MoBio_FD_188321 | JGI IMG/M metagenome (GOLD analysis project Ga0209465, IMG submission 188321) | Tropical forest soil microbial communities from Panama analyzed to predict greenhouse gas emissions - Panama Soil Plot 1 MoBio (SPAdes)... | ecosystem: Environmental > Terrestrial > Soil...
ATGTCTTCGGGGGCGTCAACGGAGATCTCCGGGGCGACGTCCATCGGGTGCGGCACATCGCCGGCATCGGTGGCGTCGCCTGGTCCTTCGGCGGTATCGCCTCCATCAGTGGGGGGAGGCGCGTCGTTGCCCGCGTCGCCCGCGCGGTTCCCGGACCCCTTTCCGCAGCCCAAGACCACGATCGCCACGACGGCCCAGCGCATCCCCAATACCTCATTTTCTCGCACCGCGCGTGGCATCGTCAAACGAGCCGGGTTAGCTTCCCGCGCGTGAGCACGGGCGCCATCGTCGTGATTTCGATTGTTGGGTTGCTCGTCGCGGTGTTCGTGCCGCTGCGGATCGACGTCGCGAAGCAGCGGCGCGCGGTCGAAACGGTGCGGGCACGCCTCGCGGCCGCCAGGGTCCGCCGCCGCGCGGACGGCATTCCAGTTCTTGCGATTCAGCAGCTCGGCCGCCACGTCACGCATGTGTCGCGGCCCTCGACCGTCGCCTTCGCCGAGGATGGGCTCTACTGCCTCAGCGAAGACGGCCGCTGGGGCGGGCGCATCCCGCTCGCGCCTGGTCCATCTGGGCCTGGCGACTTCACGCTCGCCGCATCTCCGACGCTCGTGAAGGACGGTCGCATCGTCGACGACGTCGTGCCGGAGTCATCGGCGACAGGGCTGGCGGCGCTGCCGGCCGAAGGCCTCTTGCTCCAGTTCCCGGGCGGCCTCGCCTGGTTCCTCGCGGTGCCGGACGCCGCAGCCTGGCACGCCGCGCTGATGCCGGCGTTCCGCGCGCCGCCGTAGCGCCTGCCACGACTTCGCCACAACTGGTCCGCGGTCGTTTCACTTGCGGTCCCATCTCGGTTCACCGCCGGTGGCGATGCTGTCGCCAGGAGGTGAGCGATGGAGAAGACGCGAATCGAAGCGACGATGACCGCGGTGCTGCTGGCGGTCGTCACGACGGCGGGATGCGGCGCGCGGCGCAGCCGGCTGGTCGCCTGGCGGCCCGCCGACGTCACCGCGGCGGCGGGCGAGCCGGACGCGCGCGGCGCGCGCACGTATCGCGTGGCGCTGCCGCCCCCCGGGGCGGGGGAGAGGCCGCTGCGCGCCGAGCTGGTGTTCGCGGCGCCGCTGGACGGCGCCCAGCTGGACGTGGTCGGGGTCGGCCCGCGGCGGCCGCTGCTCGGCCAGACGCCGGCCAGCGGCGATCGGGTCGTCGTGCCGCTTGGCGACGCGCCCATCGCGGAGGTCGAGGTCGTTCTGCGCGGGCCGCGCGACGCGGCGCCGCCGCTGCGCGCCGCCCGCGTCGCGACGGAGATGGCGATCTCATGGCCTGCGGCGCTGGGCGCCCGCTCCAGCGAGGTGGCGCGATGACCGCCGCCGACTCGGGAGTTCGGACGGGTCGCTTCTCCTTCGTCCGCGGGCTGACGCTGTCGGACTACCTGACGATGGCCAACGGTCTTGGCGGCGCTGGCGCCGTGCTGGCCGTGCTCGGCTACATGGCGAGTGACCGGCCGGCGTTGCTCGCGGTGGCGATGGCGCTGTATCCGATCTGCCTGGCCATGGACTTTCTCGACGGGCGGGTGGCGCGGGCGCGCGGCAAGTCGTCGCCGCTGGGCGCGGATCTGGATTCGCTCGCGGACGTCGTGTCGTTCGGCGTCGCGCCGGCGGCGATCGGCTTCGCGGCCGGGCTGCGCGGCGGCTGGGACGTGATCCCGCTGCTGTTCATGGTCGCCTGCGCGATCGGGCGGCTCGCCCGCTACAACGTCACCTCGGCCGCGCTGGCCGACGAGTCGGGCAAGGTCCGCTACTTCGAGGGCGTGCCGGTGACCGGCAGCCTGCTGGTGGTGGCGGTGCTGGCGGCGTCGGCTCTGACCGGCCACCTCGGCGCCGGCCTGCCGCTCGGCGCGCACCGGCTGGGGCCCTTCGTGCTGCACCCGCTGGCGCTCGCCTATCTGGTCGTCGGCTGCGGCATGGTCAGCAAGCGGCTCCACATCCCGAAGCCGTGACCGCCGCGCCGATCAGCTGGGCGACGTGGGCACGACGAGCGGCGTCTTGCGATCGGCGAGCATCTGCTCGGCCAGCGCCACCGCCGCGTCGAGGTCCTTCGTGATGTGAAGGCCGGTGTGCTTCTTCTCGAGCTTCGCCTTGTCGAAGACCTCGCGGGGCTTCGGCAGCGGGCCGGCGATGATGACGTCCTTGCGCGCCTTGATCGCGCCCGAGATCGTGTTCTCGAGCGCGACCAGGCCGGTCGCGTCGATGACCGGCACGCGCCCGAGGTGAATCACCAGCACCTTGAAGTCGCGCCGCCCGCCCAGCGCGCGCAGCGCCTTCTGGGCGGCGCCGAAGAAGAGCGGGCCGTTGATCTCGTAGAGGAGCGCGCCCTTCGGGACGGCGGTCGTCCCGCCCTCCTGCGATGAATCGAGGCGCAGGCGCGATTCGGTCAGCTCGGACATCCGTCGCATGAACAGCAGCGCGGCGAGCATGAAGCCGACCGACACGGCGACGACCATGTCGGTGAAGACCGTCAAGAGGTAGCAGGTCAGCAGCACGATGACGTCGCTCTTGGGCGCGACGCGCACGATGCCGAAGAAGTTGTGCAGCTCGGCCATGTTCCAGGCGACGAAGACCATCAGCGCCGCCAGCGACGCCATCGGCACGTAGGCGATCAGCGGCGCGAGCAGCAGCATCGCGACCAGCACGACCGCCGCGTGCGTGACCGACGCGAACGGCGAGCGCGCGCCCGAGCGGATGTTGGTCGCCGTGCGCGCCAGCGCCCCGGTCGCGGCGATGCCGCCGAAGAACGGCGCGACGATGTTGCCGATGCCGAGCGCGACCAGCTCGGAGTTGGGATCGTGCTTGGTGTCGGTGACGCCGTCGGCGATGACGGCCGACAGCAGCGATTCGATCGCGCCCAGCATCGCGATGGCGAACGCCGCCGGCAGGAGCTGGCGAATGAAGGCATAGCTGAGCGGCGTTCCCGACCACGGCAGCGTGGGCGTCGGAAACACCGACGGGATCCCGGCGATCTCGACGCCGTGGACGGTGGTGTGGAAGTGCGTGCCGATGGTGTCGACGTGGAAGGCGGGATGGATGCGCGCGATCACCGCCACCACGCCGCTGACGGCGGCGATCGCGAGCAGCGGCGCGGGCACCCGGCGCGTCACACGCGGCAGCAGGCGCAAAAGGACGAACGTCGCGACCGCGACCAGCAGGTCGCCCAGGTGGGCGGTGCCGCGCGCGTGCCAGAACGCGGCCAGCTTGGCGAGGAAGTGCTCGGGAAGCTTGCCGGTGTCGAGGCCGAGCCCGTCCTTGAGCTGCAAGAGGGCGATGACCGTGGCGATGCCGGTCGTGAATCCCGTCGTGACGGGGTGCGGGATGTACTCGATCAGGTTTCCGAGGCGCGCCACGCCCATCACGATCAGGATCGCGCCCGCCATCAACCCGGCCGTCAGCAGGCCCTTGAGGCCGTGCTCGCTGGCGATCGGCGCCAGGATGACGACGAAGGCCGCGGTCGGCCCGGTGACCTGGAACTTGCAGCCGCCCAGCACGGCGACCAGCGCGCCCGCCACGATCGCCGTGTAGAGGCCGTGCTGGGGCGGGACGCCGACCGCGATCGCCAGCGCCATCGAGAGCGGCAGCGCGACGATGCCGACGACCACGCCCGCCAGCAGGTCGGCGCGCAGCTGGGGCGCGCCGTAGCCCTTGGCGAACGTCCGTCGCAGCGCCGCCCCGATCGGAAAGCGCGGCGGCGTCGGTCCGCCCGTGGGCGGTGGAACCGCCGGGATCCAGCCAGTCGAATCTCGGGCGGGCATCGCGGCGCGGGCAGTTTATCCGACCGCGCGCGCCGCGATCAAAACTGCTTGAAGAAGGTGGCGATGGCGGCGGCGGCGAAGCTGGGGATGGTGTGGCCTTCGCCGGCCACCGGGCACCAGACGACCGGGTAGCCGGCGTCGCAGCCGTCGTACTGGACGCACGGCGCCGGGTCCACCGGCTGAGTCGTCGTGCCGCAGTGGTTGGTGGCGAGGATGCGATCGCGCGCGGACTCGCCGTTCGCGAAGGTGACCATCGTGTCCGCATCGCCGTGCGTGATCCAGGCGGCGATCGGATGGGCGACGCAGCTCGTTCCCCGGCCGCCGAAGAACGCGCCGGACATGATCCCGACCGCGCGGAAGACGTCGGACATCTCGCATGCGACCGTGTGGGACATGATGCCGCCGTAGCTCATTCCCGTCGACATGATGCGGGTGGAATCGACGCAGAAGTTGGTGTTGAACCAGGCGATCATCGCGCGCGCGAAGGCGATGTCCTGATCGTTGGTGTTCGGCCAGCCGCTGGTTGTCGCGTCGCCCGGCGTGCTCAGCAACCCCTGCGGCGCGACGTAGATCGCGTTCGTGAACATCGGCTGCACGTTGTAGTAGCGCTGGCTGACGATGCCCGAGGCCGTGCCGCCCGCGTAGTGCCAGGCATAGACCACGGGGTATTTCGTGGCCGAGCTGTAGCCGGTCGGCAGCGTGAAATAAAACTGCCGCGACATCGTCGCGCCGGTCTTGTCGGTCACATCGATCATCTGCGGGTTGGACGCGCCGCCCATCGGCCAGGTGGTCGCATTGCAGCCGGCGGTCGGCGCGGAGGACCCACCGGTCCCCGTCGTGCCAGCCGTGCCCGTTGTGCCTGCGGAGCCTGTCGTGCCGGCCGCGCCGGTCGTGCCGCCGCGTCCGCTGGCGCCGGTCGTGCCACCGCGGCTGGTGGACCCGCCGGTTCCGGTCGTTCCGCCCGTTCCCGTCGTGCCGGCGTTGCCTGTGGTGCCGGCGCCGCCCGTCGTGCCGGCGTTGCCTGTGGTGCCGGCGTTGCCCGTCGTGCCGGCGCCGCCGCCGCTGCCCGCCGCGCCGGTCGTGTTCGACGTGGAGTTGTTGCCCGCGCAGGCCGCGATCACAGTCGAAGCGAACAGCGAGGCGAAGAGCTGAGAAGTCCGCGAAAGGCGCATCGGACACCTCCTGGAGAGGGCCGGAAGTGTACCGCCATTTGCGGTAACTCGCTCATGACGCCCGGCGCGCGCGGTCCTCGACGCGCTGGCGCCGACGGGTTGGTCACTGGGGTAGGGCGCATTCGGCGGGGCAGAATCCACCCGCCACGGCCTGAATGTTCACCGCCCGACCGAGCGCGTATTTTGGATCGCCTAGGCGGGCGAGCACCTGCAGCGGTTCGAGGGGGTCCGTCGTCAGGGAGACGAGGTTGAATTCGGCGGCGGCGGTCATCTCCGCGACGCAGGGGCCGTTCGGCGCGCTTTCGCAGGTGTTCCCCTTCGCACTCCCGCAGAAGCAGCTCGTGACGTCACCCGATAAGTTGCACTGACCGATCGGTGGACCGCCTCTACGCATGCAGGCCGACGCCGCCTGACAGAGCGCCAGCCCGGTCGAATCGGTGATGGCGCAGCAGCCGTCGGTGGCCGGGCTCTCGTTGGTCGTGAGACAGGACATGCAGCTGACCACGAACGCCGCGGGAGGATTCGTCTCGATGCACGCGCCGCTCGAGCCGCTGCTGCCGCCCGCCCCCGCTCCGCCTCCGCCCATGCCGGCGCCACCGCCCGCGCCACCGCCGCCGGAGCCCGCTGATCCGGTTGCACCGCCCGCACCGGCCGCGCCGCCGGTACCGGTCGGATCGGGCTCGCGGGGGACGGCGCATTCGACGGGACAGAAGGCGCCAGCGATCGCGACGGCGTCGACAGCGCGGCCGAGCGCGAAGGCCGGATCGCCGAAGCGCAACAGCACCTTCCCTGTCGAGGGCGCATCCGTCGTGTGTGTGAGAACGTTGCGTCCTGCGGCGGCGGTCATCTGCGCGACGCAGGGGCCATTGGGCTCGGCGCACCCCGCAACGTTGTTTGTTCCGCAGTAGCAGATCGTCGCGTCGCCTCCGACGTCGCACGCGCCGACCGGCGGACCGCCGTCGCGCATGCAGGCCGCTGCCGCCTGGCAGAGCGCGAATCCCGTCGGATCGGTCGCGGCGAGCGGGCAGCAACCGTCGGTTGACGGGTCCTCATGAGCCACCAGACAGGTCATACAGCTGGCAGTGTTGGCCGCGGGAGACACCATCTCTGAACACGAGGCACCGTTGGTTCCGCCCGCGCCGGTCGTGCCGCCTCCTCCATCCCCGGAAGCACCGCGGTCGCACGTCACGGCGACGTCCACCTGCACCATCCGGCCTGCCATCACTGTGAATGAACCCGAGCCACCACAGCTGTGACCGGCGACCGACGTCGCCGCCACCGTCGCCGTGTACGCCCCGGGTGGAAGAGCGCTGACCACGGCTGTCGCCTGCGTCGTGCCCGGAGCCGACACGTCGACCACTCCCGTGATCGGCATGATGCCGTTGCCGCTGACCGTGTAGCTGACGACGCTGACGATCCCGTCGCCAGCGAGCGAGAGCGCCACGCTGACCGAACCGACGTCGCCCGCAGACCCGACGTCGCCGGCCGACCCGCTGCCGCCGACCGGCCCGACGTCACTGCCTTTCAGGGACCTGGCGGAGCATCCGATCGTCGCGACGACCGACGACGCCAGCAACCATACGCAACCGACCCATGCCGTCGCCTTGCCACTCATCTCCAGCTCCTTCCCTGCAACTGAGACGCGCAGCCAAGGCTAGCCGCGTACGGCGCGATGGCGTGCGACAGACGCGTCACGCTTTGGTGACTAGCGGCCCGTCTCTGAGGGCGCCGGATATCGCCCGATCTCGACGTAGCCGCGCGCGGCCGCGTCCCAGGCGAACTGCGCGGCACCGCGCACGCCGTCGCGGCGGATGTCGACCACCACGTACTCGACCGGGTAGGTCGGCTCGCCTTCCATCTGGGCGGCCGCCTGATCGGTGTCGCTGAAGTAGGCGCCATCGGCGCGGCCGACGTCGACGTGCGAGTGGTAGACGATTTTCGCCGGCTCGTCGCCGCGCAGGCTCTTCTGCAGCTTGAAGAGATCGCCGGCCCCGAGGTTGTAGGCGGTGCGGGCGTCGCGCGTGTGCTTGACCGGATCCTCGGCGTGAAGCTCGTTCTGGATGTTGACGCAGGCGACGGCGCGCGCCGCGACCGCTTCGGTCTTCGGCCCGAAGACGATGCCGCAGCATTCGTTCGGATGCTCGCGGCGCGCGTGCGCGTAGATCTCGGCCAGCGCCCCGTCGGTCAGCACCGGATGGGGGGTGGCGACACGCGCGGCGCTCATCCCTTCGTCTCCCGGGGCGCCTCGAAGTAGCGCTCGGCGCGATCGGGGAACAGCGTCACGATGACGCCCGTCTTGCCGGCGGCGGCGAGGCGCTTCGCGACCCGGACGCCGCCCGCCAGCGACGCGCCCGAAGAATGCCCGACCAGCATCCCCTCGTGCTTGGCCAGCCGCTCGGAGACGTCCCACGCCTCGTCGGTGTCCATCGGCAGCACGCCGTCGATCTCCTCGGGGTGGTAGATGCCGGGCACGATCGAGCTCGCCATGTGCTTGAGCCCCTCGAGGCCGTGCAGCGAATCCGCCGGCTCGACCGCGTAGACCTCGATGTCGCGCCGGTACTCCTTGAGGCGCCGCCCCGTCCCCATCACCGTGCCGGTCGTGCCGATGCCGGTGACGAAGTGGGTGACGCGCCCCTCGGTCTGCTCCCAGATCTCGCGCCCCGTGGTGTTGTAGTGCGCCAGCGGGTTCGACAGGTTCGAGTACTGGTCCGGATAGAAGTACTGGTCCGGATTCTCGTCGACGATCTTGCGGCAGAGACGGATGGCGCCGTCAGATCCTTCCATCGGGTCGGAGAAGATCAGCTTGGTGCCGAACGCCTCCGTGATCTTGCGGCGCGCCCACGACACGTTGCCCGGCATCACCAGCGTCACGGGAAATCCCATTGCGCCGCCGATGACGGAATAGGCGACGCCTGTATTGCCGCTGGTCGAATCGATGATCGTCTTGCCGGGCGCGAGCTGCCCGTTGCGTATGGCGTCGCGGATCATCTGATAGGCGGCGCGGTCCTTCACGGAGCCGCCTGGGTTGAAGAACTCGCACTTGGCCCAGATCTCGACGCCGGGCGTGTCGACCTCGAACGAGTGCAGCCGGACGATCGGCGTGTCGCCGATCAGATCGGTGATCCGTTCCGCGACGCGCATTCGGGCGCGCCGGATGACGTCGGCGTCGCTGATCATGGCTGCGGGATCTCCTGGACCAGCGGCTCACGGCCATCGAGGGGCACGCGAACGTGGCGGATCGGCCGGGGAGGCGCCGCCGTCGCCGCCTCGACGCTGCTCACGATCAACCAGAGCGCGTTCGCCGCGGCGAGCGTCCCGGCGAGCACGGCGGCCGGTCCGTCGTCCGTCTGGGCGGCGGCCATCGATGGAACGTCCGCGGGCGCGTCGGGCGCAGGCGGCCGGCGCGGGAAGGCGAGCAGGTCGACGGCGTCGCGGTGCGCGCGCACGACGATCACCGGCAGGCCGAGCCGCCGTGCCACGCCAAGCATCGCGTCGTCGTCGAAGTTGGTGCGCACGACCAGGTCGACATTCGAGAGGAGCTCGTTCCAGTCGGTCACCGTGGCCACCGATCGCAGATCCGCCACACCCGAGGCCCGCAAGTAGAGCGCGGCGGTCTCGGCGGTGCGATCGTTGCCCACGACCGCGACGCGGGCGGCGCAGATGCGCGCCTGTCCGTCCGGCCCTACTTCGGGCAGCGCGATCTGGCGCGCGTAGCGGTCGACATCCACGGAGACAACGTTACCGGCGATCGCCGCCGCCCGCGATGGCCGGGACGATCGAGATCTCGTCGCTGTCCTTGACGGGTGTCTCGAGGTTCTTGAGGAAGCGGATGTCCTCGTCGTTGGCGAAGATGTTCACGAAGCGCCGCACCTGGCCGCTGTCGTCGCAGATGCGCTCCTTGATCCCCGGGTACTGCGTCTCGAGGTTGGCGATGAGCGCGCCGATGGTGGCGCCGCTGGCGGTGACCTCTTCCTTCCCCTGCGTCAGCTTGCGGAGCGGCGTCGGAATTCGGATGGTGGCCATTTGCGGGTCTCCTTTAAATCCTTTCTATTCACACTCAGGTGTTGCGACTCCACATGTCGTCGAAGTCGGCGAGCTTCGGTCCGATCAGCTGCGGCTCCGGCAGGTTTCCGACCAGCGGATCTTGCGTCTTCATGCCGTTGCCCGTGATGCAGATGACCACCGGGCCGTCGTCCTTTCCGATGTGGCCGCTGGCGATCAGGCGCAGCGCCGCGCCCAGCGTGACGCCGCCCGCCGTCTCGGTGAAGATGCCCTCGGTCTCGGCGAGAAGGCGCATGGCCGCGACGATCTCGTCGTCGCTCGGCTTGGCCGCCCAGCCGCCCGAGCCGACGATGGTCTGCCGCGCGTAGTAGCCGTCGGCCGGGTTCCCGATCGCCAGCGACTTCGCGATGCTGGTCGGCGTCTTGACCGGCTTCACCTGGTCGCGGTTCTCCAGAACCATGTCGACGATCGGGGCGCAGCCCGCCGCCTGCGCGCCGTGGATGCGCGGCTTGCGCGCGCCGCCCGTCACCAGGCCCAGCTTTTCCAGCTCGCCGAACGCCTTGCCGATCTTGGTCACCAGCGAGCCGCCCGCCATCGGCACGACGATGTGCGCGGGCAGCTTCCAGCCCAGCTGCTCGGCGATCTCGTAGGCGTAGCTCTTCGACCCCTCCGCGTAGAACGGGCGGAGGTTGACGTTGACGAACCCCCAGCCGTACTTGCCGGCGATCTCCGAGCAGAGCCGGTTCACGTCGTCGTACGTCCCTTTCACGCCGACGACGCGCGCGCCGTAGATGCTGGTGCCCAGCACCTTCGCGGTCTCGAGATCGTGCGGGATCAAGATGACCGCGGGCAGGCCGGCGGCCGCCGACTGCGCGGCGGTGGCGTTGGCCAGGTTCCCGGTCGATGCGCAGGCGATGGTGCCGATGCCGAATTCGATCGCCTTCGACACCGCGACCGACACGACGCGATCCTTGAACGACAGCGACGGGTGGCTGACGGCGTCGTTCTTGACCCAGACTTCCTTGAGCCCGAGGCGCTTCGCCAGCCGTTCCGCGCGGACGAACGGCGTCATGCCCGTCGCCTGGCCGACCGCGGGCGGGCCGTCGATCGGCAAGAGCTCCGCGTACCGCCACATCGTGTGCGGCCGCGATTCGATCTTCGCGCGCGTCAGCACCTTGCCGAT
>Ga0209465_10001568_pt1 | contig 10148 bp, 7 predicted proteins | sample PanSoiPlot1MoBio_FD_188321 | JGI IMG/M metagenome (GOLD analysis project Ga0209465, IMG submission 188321) | Tropical forest soil microbial communities from Panama analyzed to predict greenhouse gas emissions - Panama Soil Plot 1 MoBio (SPAdes)... | ecosystem: Environmental > Terrestrial > Soil...
CGGCCTCACCGGCATGGGCGTCGCGCCGGCCGGCGTCGACAAGCCGAACACCGGGCACCACCATCTCATCATCGACACCAAGCTCACCGACGAGGAGCTCAAGGCGCCGATCCCGAGCGACGCCCAGCACATGCATTTCGGCGGCGGCCAGACCGAGGCCATGGTGACGCTGCCGCCCGGCACGCACACGCTGCAGCTCGTGCTCGGCGACGCGAACCACATTGCGCACAACCCGCCGGTGATGTCGACGCCGATCACCGTCACGGTGAAGTAAGGCTTCCTGACACCCGTCATGGGGGGCTTGTCTCGGCCATCCTGGAACTTCTGCATAGCCGCAAGACCTGGATGCGCGGGACGAGCCCGCGCATGACATGTTGCATGACCGAGAGATCGCCCGGTAAACTTCATCCGAAATCGATCAAAAGTCTCCGCAGGAGGAATTCGCGATGTTGACGCTCTACTACGCCCCCGGCGCATGCTCGATGGCGGCCCATATCGTGCTGGAGGAGAGCGGCGAGACATACACGCCGCAGCGCGTCGACCTCGCCAAGGGCGAGCAGAAGACCGAGGCCTATCTCAAGATCCATCCGCTCGGCCGGGTGCCGGCGCTGCGCCTCGACGATGGTGCGCCGCTTTCCGAGAACACCGCGATCCTGCCCTATCTCGGCAAGCGCTTCGGCCTGTGGCCGACCGATGCCGCCGCCGACGCCAAGGCGCTGTCGACGATCGGTTTCTTTGCCTCGAGCGTGCATCCCGCACACGCCCATGTGGGGCGGCCCGAGCGCTACACGGCGGACACGTCCGCATTCCCCGGCATCAAGGACATGGGGCTGAAGACCTTCCACGGCTATCTCAAGCAGATCGACGGCATGCTGGCGGACCGCGAATGGCTGTCCGACCGCTACTCGGTGCTCGATCCCTATGGCTTCGTCTTCTACACCTGGGGCGTTCGCCGCGAGCTGCCGATGGGCGAGCTCAAGAACTACACGGCGCACAAGGACCGCATGCTGGGGCGGCCCGCCGTGCAGCGCGTCGTCGAGGACGAGAAGATCAAGGTGTGACGCCTCGCGCCGGGGCGGGGCGATCTGGCCTCGCTCAGCCAAGCCTGGCCCGACGTGATCGGGCGTGATTCAACAGAATCGCCATGGCCATGGCGACAGGGCCGACCGGCGGCGGACCGCCGCGCCGGACGGCCCGGCTTTACTATTCCGAATTGTTGTGACTAGGTCGTGCGGAGGGCGACGCCAGGTCTCGGTGGGAGATCGTCCGCCAGATCGCGCGCGAATGCCTGTGACTTGAGGGGGGGCGGCGTGCGCGGACGTGTCGGAAACATGGCGGCGGCCATTGCGCTGCTCGGCGCCGTCAGCCTCTTCGGCGGCGAGCAAGCCCGCGCCGAAAGCATGCGCCAGGTGCTCAAGACCGAGATCCGGCTGTCGTCGGACCTGACGGTCACCGAGACGATCCACCAGGAAATGACACCGCTGGTGGAAAGCGCGGTCCGCAGCGCGGCGCAGACCAGCTGGACCGTCAACGGAAACCAGACCTTCGAGATCATCGAAGCCTTCACGCGCAAGGCGGACGGCCGCACGATTGCGGCCGATCCCAAGGACTTCGCGATGCAGGCCGGCGCCGTCGGCGCCGCCATGTCGTACATCGACATCAAGGTCCAGCAGATTCCATTTCGCGACGTGTCGGTCGGCGACACTGCGGTGCTGACGCTGCGGATCACCGAAAAGGAGCATTACATCCCGTCCAACTATTCGCGTGCGGTCGTCATCGCGCCGGGGCCGGTGCGCAAGAGCGTCGACGTCACGCTGCGGGCGCCGGCCGCGCTCGACGTCCGTCATGACGAGCAGTCGCTGACCTACGACGAGTCGCGTCAGGGCGATGAGATCGTGCGCCACTGGTCGGGCAACTCGGCTCCGGCGGAGGTCGACGAGAAGAATATCGCGGATCTGGCGTTCTCGGTGCCAGCGTTGCGGATCTCGACCTTTCCGGACTTCGAGTCGATCGCGACGGCCTACTACGAACGGGCTCGGCAGAAGGCGATCGTGACGCCGGAGGTGCAGAGCCTCGCCGACGACATCACCAAGGACAAGCACGAGGTTCGCGAGCAGGCGCAAGCGATCTACGAATGGGTGACGCGCAATATCCGCTACGTGGCGGTCTATTTCGGCAGCGGCCGATTTGTCCCCAACGACACGGCGACGATCCTGTCGCGCCGCTTCGGCGACTGCAAGGATGACGCGACGCTGCTCACCGCCTTGCTGGCCGCGAAGGGCATCGCGAGCGAGCAGGTGCTGCTCGGCACCCTCCCGGTCTATCGCCTGGCCAAGACCCCCACGGTCTCGGCGTTCAATCACGTCATCGTCTATATCCCGGCGCTCGACCGCTACGTCGACCCGACGGTGGCGTTCGGCAATTTCAATCGGCTGCCGTCCTCCGACAGCGGCAAGCCGGTGGTGCGTGTATCGAGCAACGGCGCGGTCCTGGCGCACACGCCGGCATCGTCGACCGATGACAACGTCATCGAGCTCGACTCGCGCATGACGACGGCGCGGGATGGTCAGCGCGTCAGCCAGACCACGATCGCGGCGCGCGGCGACTTCGCCGACTCCGTGCGCGCCTTGGTGGCGCAGGCCGAGGCGCGTGGGAAGGACATCGCGCTGCAGGCGCTGGCGCAGCAGCGCGGCATGCTCGCCGGCACCTACGACCTGGACGCACCGCCATGGACCGATCCGCGCGAGCCCTATCGGATCACGACCAAATGGCACATGCCCAAGCCCGGTGCGTCCGAGTCGCGGGTTCGGGTCCCTCCGGGCTTCAGCCCCATCTTGCCGCATCCCGTGTTCTTCTTCGGCGCGCTCAACGCGACCAAGCGACTTTACCCGGCGGTCTGTCGGCCAGGGCGCATGGTCCACACGGTGCACGTCACGCTTCCGGATGACGTCGCGGCGGTCAAGCTGCCGCCGCCGATCAGGAAGAGCACGCCGCACTTCTTGTTGCGGGACGAATGGACGCGGGAGGGCCAGCAGCTCCGCCGGCGCACCGAGGTGATCTCGACGGTCAGCGAGCGGGTGTGCAGTCCTGCGGAGGTCGATGCCGTCAGCGCCGCGGTTCGCAGCATCGGGACCACGGCCTCCCCGGTGGTGTCGTTCAATCGCGGAGGACCGGCCACGGCCACGAGTCCCAGCCTGATGCAGCAGCTTTTCGGGCAGCCGGCGGCCGACCGGCCGAACGAGAACGGCGTCGCTCGGCCGCGAGGCGCGCCCGCGCCTGCCGCCACCCGGTCGCCACCGCCGCAGCGGGACCGATAGAAATTCGAGCCGCGCTGAAGGGCGGCGGCATTGGTTCGCAGGGGGTTAGCTGCGAAGCGGCGGAACTCACCGGCCCAGTCGCGCTGACCTCCGTAGGGTGGGCAAAGGCGCGGAACGCGCCGTGCCCACGCGCCGCTCATCCATTGACAACGGTGGGCACGCTTCCGCCTTCGCGCTTCGGCGGACTCCAAGCCAGACGTAGCTCGCGCAGCAAGCGAAGGCGGGTCGCTTTGCCCACCCTACGACCACGCGCCTACGACTCCTCCGCGACGAACTTTCCCTTCGGCTTCATCTTCACGCTGAACGACAGCGTGCCGGCGCCACAGCACGGGCAGGTCATCGCCAGGAGGATGCTCTGCTTCTCCTCCTCGGCGATGTCCGCATCGTCGAGGATCGCGGCGGCCTGCTCCTGAAACAGCTGGTGCAGCGCCTGGTCGCCGGTGAAGATCTGGCCGATTTTGGCGCGCGTCTTCGCCCGTCGCGCGGACTTGCGCGGCGCGGATTTGCGCGGCGCCGGTTTGCGGCGGGCGGGACGTCGGCTCATGACCTGCCCGTTCTATCATCGAAGCCGCCTGATGCGACAGCTCCTGCTGGGGATGTGCCGCGGTCGCCCGCCGGTTCGAACCATGGTATGGTTCGGGGCGCAAAACGGGGGCGGAACGTGCGCTTTTCGGGGCTGCCTGTTGCGGTCATCGCGGCTTGCGCGCTCGCGGCGTCGATGGGGCTGTCGTCAGCGATTGCCGACGATGCGGATAGCTGCCGGAACGGGACCGGTGACGCGAAAATCACCGCCTGCACGCGCGTGATCGATTCTGGGCGGCTCCAGGACCACGACCTCGCGGCCGCGTATATGAATCGCGGCGCCGCATATCGAGACGGGCACGACCTCGATCGAGCGCTTTCCGATCTCGACCAAGCGGTCCGGCTCGATCCGAATTTCGCCGATGCCTACCGCAATCGCGGCATCGCTTACCGCAGCAAGGGCGAACCTGACCGCGCCATCGCGGATTACAACGCGGCGATCCGGCTCGATCCGAATTTTGCGCAGGCCTTCAACGCCCGCGGTGTCGCGTATGGCAGCAAGGGCGAGGTCGACCGCGCGATCGCCGACTACACCGAAGCGATCCGGCTCGATCCAGGTTATGTCAGACCCTACGCAAACCGCTGCGCGGCGTATCGCGACATGGGGCAGACCGAGCGCGGCCTTGCGGATTGCAACGAGGCAATTCGGATCGATCCCAGATACGCCAACAGCTACCTCCATCGCGGCATTGCGTATTCCGACAAAGGCGACGGAGACCGCGCCATCGCCGATTTCGACGAGGCGATTCGGATCGATCCCAGGCTCGCAGAAGCCTACGCCTATCGCGGACTCGCGCTTCACGACAAGGGCGATGACGTCCGCGCCATCGCCGACCTCGATGAAGCCGTCCGCATCGATCCGGACTCTGCAGAAGTTCACAGCAGCCGGGGCCTCGTCTATTCCGACGAAGGCGATTTTGGCCGCGCCATCGCCGATTTCGATGAAGCGATTCGGATCGTTCCTAAATTTGCCGGCACCTACCTGGCCCGGGGGATTGCTTACGGCTCCAAGGAGGACCACGACCACGCCATCGCCGACTTCAATGAGGCGATCGGGCTCGATCCCGAGAATGCCATGGCCTACTTTCTTCGCGGACTCGAAAAGGTGATCACGGGCGACGTCGACGGCGGCAAGGCCGATATCGCCAAGGCGAAGGCGCTCGACCCGACCGTGGAAAAGTGGTTCAAACGATCCGGGCGCAGCATGCGTGGATGAGCGGATTGGCCGCAAATCGACATCGACATCAGAGAACGATCCGATCAGCCCTCACGGCGCCTCCGCGTACGCCACGCGAATCGCCTGGCCGAGACGCGTGCGGTCGGGGAAACGATCGGCCATCGCGGCCGTGACCGTGTCGACCGCCTGGTCGGCGGTCTTGCCCGCTTTCTTCTCGGCGGCCGTGCGGTCGCGCACCTCCGTCAGGTAGGCGCGATAGCCGGCGATGAAGCCGGCGTCGCCGGTCGGTCCGTGGCTCGGCACGATTATGGCGGGCTTCAACGCCTCCAGCCGGTCGAGGCTTGCGAACCAGTGCTTCAGGGAGGAATGCGGGCTTGCGAAGGCCGGCTGGTTCTTCATCGCGACGTCGCCGGAAAAGAGCACGCGGTCCGCGGCGATCCAGATCGCGGTATCGCCCGCCGTGTGGTTCGCGCCGAGCGCCGTGAGGTGCGCCGTCACGCCGCCGAGGTCGAGGTCGTAGTCCTGATCGAACGTGATGTCCGCCTTGCGGAAGTCCGCGTCCTTGAGCAGGTCGGCGTTGACCGCGCTTCGGCTGGCAAACACCTTGGCGAGCTGCAGCCCGAACTCGGCGATGTCCTTGATCTGGTCCTGCGAGCGGATCAGCTTGGTCGTGGCCGGGAACGCCTGGGCGCCAAGATCGTGCTCGGGATGCACGTGGGTGGTGACGAGATAGAGCGCGCGCCTGCCGCCGAGCGTCTCGGCGATAGCTGCGACCGCGGCGCCGTTGCGCGGCCCGAGCCCGGTGTCGACCACAAGCATGGCGCGCGCGCCGACGATGAAGCCGATGTTTGGCACCAGCGGGACGCTGTTGTCCGGAATGATCTGGACGTGCGGCGAGATCCGCCGCAGCCCCTCGGTCTGCACGATCGGCGGCGGCGGAGACTGCGCGGCGAGCTGATGCGGGCAGAGCCCGAGGAAACCGAGCGCCGCGACGATCGCTTGCAGTGAAGTCCGCATGGTGTGCTCCTCCGGCTTGAGCACGATGCGATTTAGATAGAATCGCATCGTGCTCTCATCTCATTGATTCTGGAGCATGATCTTGTCCGAAAAGTCTGCAACTTTTCGGGATGATCATGCTCCAGGCGGCGTAGCCGTCCGAATCCGACAGGTTGCGTGGCCACGCGCCCATTTAATCACGCTCGCGGTGTCGTGGTCATCCGGCAAACGTCGAGACAGAATGTTCTTGCGTCGCCTCGTCATTGCCCCTACCGGCGAAATGGGAAAACCTGAGTTCGCCCGACGCGAGGACTGGGGGTCGGCGATGTTGCGACCTACGCCGGCGACGCGGAGCGCACGTCTCGCCGGCGTGCACGAAACGTCTGAGGTCGTTCGACCAGATGAGCCCGAGCGATCGACGCGGGCCATTTTGGCAGAACGAAGCTAGACGGAAAAATAAAGCAAAATCAATACCCGACGTTCCGATATGCGGAACGCATCACCCCATCGTGTTCGTCAGCGTCCCGACGCCCTCGACCCAGACCTTCACGACGTCACCCGCCTTGAGAAATTCCTTGCGGGCGAGGCCGACGCCGGCCGGCGTGCCGGTGAGGATCAGGTCGCCCGGATGGAGCGTCAGGCGCGACGAGATGTGCGCGATCTGCTCGGCCAACGAGAAGATCATCTTGCTGGTGTGCGAGTCCTGCTTGATCACGTCGTTGACCCACAGCTTGATCGCCAGATTCTGCGGATCGGGAATGTCCTCGGCCGGCACGATCCAGGGGCCGAGCGGGCAGGCGTCGTCGAAGTTCTTCTGTCCCAGCCAGTCGAACTTGAACGGCGAGGAGTCCGGCACCGGCGTGCGCTTGGTGAGGTCGCGCGCCGACAGGTCGTTGCCGACCGTGTAGCCCGCGACGTGATTGAGTGCCTCGGCGACCGAGACGTTACGCGTCGGCCGTCCGATCACGGCCGCGAGCTCCGCCTCCCAGTCGACCATCTTGGAATAGGTCGGCAGCGCGACCGTCTTGTCGGGGTCGGCGAGCGTGCGCGACGCCTTGATGAAGTGCCAGGGCTTCAGTCCCACGCTCTTCGGGTCGGGCTCGGGCGCGATGTTCTGCACCTTCGCCATCTCGAGCATGTGGTCGGTGAAATTGGCGCCCGCGCAGTAGATCGCCGGCGGCCAGCGCACCGGCGCGAGCAGCTTTGCCTCCGCGAGCGCGATGCCGTCGGTCTTGCCCGCCTTGATGGCCGCGGCCTTGAGGCGCGTCGACGCCGCATTCCAGTCCTCGAGGAGGCCGACCACGCTTGCGTCCACGGCGTTGCCGGTGAGCTCGGCCGCGTCAAAGACTTTTTCTCCGACGACGAGAGCGGCGCGGGGCCCCTTGGCCGACGCGTAGGTGGCGAGCTTGTATCCGGCGGGCATGTGTTTCCTCTGGCTTCTTTGATGCCTTATGGCCGTCTACCGCACCACCGCGGCCGTCTGCCCGAACAAAATCTTGCGCGACTCGTCGGTGATGCTCGGCGCCGTGTTGATGCTTTTCGCCAGCTCGTAGGCCTTCATGGTCGCGGGCCGCGCCTTGATCGCCTCGAACCAGCGCTTCAGATCGGGAAAGTCCTCGAGCTTCTGGCCCTGCCGCTCGTACGGCACGATCCACGGATAGCACGCCATGTCGGCGATCGAATATTCGCCCGCGATGAAATCGCGGCCCGCGAGCTTCTTGTTGAGCACGCCGTAGAGCCGGTTGACCTCGTTGCGGTAGCGATCGATCGCGTAGGGAATTTTCTCCAGCGCATATTGCGAGAAATGGTTGTTCTGCCCGCTCATCGGTCCGAGGCCGCCCATCTGCCAAAAGAGCCACTGGATGGCGTCGTAGCGCTTGCGCGTGTCGGTGGGGATGAATTTTCCCGTCTTCTCGGCGAGGTACAGCAGCATCGCGCCGGACTCGAACACTGAAATCGGCGCGCCGCCGTCCTTCGGCTTGTGATCGATGAGCGCCGGAATGCGGTTGTTGGGCGAGATCGCCAGGAATTCCGGCTTGAACTGCTCGCCCTTGCCGATGTGTACCGGAACGATCTTGTATTCGAGCCCGGCCTCCTCGAGGTACATCGTGATCTTCTGGCCATTCGGCGTCGTCCAATAGTGCAGCTCGATCATCGTGAAGTCGCTCCTGGTGATTTTTTCGTTTTCCAGTCATGGCCGGCTTATTCGGCCATCCACGCTTTTGGTCATTCAAGCAACGCGTGGATGCGCGGGACAAGCCCGCGCATGACGGTCTGGCGGGTGGCGCGGATGCTGCCACAGGTATGGGGACGCCTGAAATGCAAAAAGCGGGAATGACGTATTCTTGAAGCCACAGGAGCGGGGGTCTAGGCTGGCACAGGCTTCATCGATCAACGAATCCGAAGCAATCCATTCAGGGAGGTCATGATGCGCATCCGGAGCCTCGTGCTTGCGATCGCGGGCAGTCTCGCCCTGGCGTGCGGTTCGCTCGGCGCCGCGCGCGCCGCTGACGCGCTCACCGGGCAGGTGAGCTCGGAGCGGGAAGGCGCCATGGAAGGCGTCGTGGTCAGCGCCAGGAAGGCGGGCGCAACCGTCACGGTCTCGGTCGTCACCGACCAGGACGGCCGCTATCGCTTCCCGGCCGACCGGCTCGATCCCGGCAGCTACGCGCTGACGATCCGCGCCGCCGGTTACGACCTCGACGGCAAGCCGACCGCCGACGTCGCGGCCGGGCAGGCGGCCACCGCCGATCTCAAGCTCAAGCCGACGCGCAACCTCCCGGCGCAGCTCAGCAATGCGGAATGGCTCGCCAGCATGCCGGGCACCGACACCCAGAAGAAGGCGCTGCTCAACTGCATCGGCTGCCACGACCTCGACCGCATCGTGCGCTCGACGCACGATGCCGACGAGTTCATGCAGGTCTTCGACCGCATGGCGGGCTACTACCCGGGCAGCACGCCGGACAATCCGCAGCGGCTGATCGGCACTGCGCGGCGCAACATCGGCCAGGGACCGGGGCTGAAGGCGATGGCCGACTACCTCGCCTCGGTCAATCTCTCCAACGACGAGACCTGGTCCTATCCGCTCAAGACGTTCAAGCGTCCGACCGGACGCGCCACCCATGTGGTGATCACCGAGTACGACCTGCCGCGCAAGATCATTCAGCCGCATGACGTCGTCGTCGACGCCCAGGGTCAGGTGTGGTTCACCCATTTCGCCGAGCAGTTCCTCGGCCGCTTCGACCCGAAGACGCTCAAGGTCTCGGAGTATCCGCTACCGGTGATCAAGGACGGTTTCCCGATCGGCACGCTCGATCTCGAGACGGAAAAGTCCGGCAAGCTCTGGGTCTCGATGATGTACCAGGGCGGCGTCGCCCGCTTCGATCCGAAGACGGAGAAATTCGAGACCTGGGCGGTGCCGAAGGAGTGGCAGACCGACGCCACCCAGCAGGCCTTCATGACGCCGGTCGCGTCCGACGTCGACGGCAAGGTGTGGGTGAAGAACTCCGACCGGGCGCAGATCCTGCGGCTCGATCCCGCCACCGGCAAGTGGGAGAATTTCGGATCGTTCAAGGATCCGGCGACCGGCAAGACCATCACGTCCTACGGCATCCCGGCCGACGCCGAGAACAATCTCTACCTGCTCGACTTCGCGTCGTCGAACGTCGGGCGGCTCGACGCAAAGACCGGCGAGCTGAAGATCTTCAAGGGCGCGATCGCCAATTCCCGGCCGCGCCGCGGCCGCTTCGACGATCAGCAGCGGCTGTGGTTCGCCGAGTACGGCGGCAACGCCATCGGCATGCTCGATCCGAAAGAGGGCGCGGTGCAGGAATGGACCCTGCCGACGGCGTGGAGCCAGCCCTACGATGCGGTGCTCGACCGCAACGGCGAGGCCTGGACCGGCTCGATGCTCAGCGACCGCGTCTCCCGGCTCGATCCGAAGACCGGCCAGTTCGTGGAATACCTGCTGCCGCGGCGCACCAACATCCGCCGCGTCTTCGTCGACAACTCGACGACACCGGTGACGTTCTGGACCGGCAACAACCACGGCGCTGCCATCGTCAAGGTCGAGCCGC
>Ga0209465_10001569_pt1 | contig 10147 bp, 7 predicted proteins | sample PanSoiPlot1MoBio_FD_188321 | JGI IMG/M metagenome (GOLD analysis project Ga0209465, IMG submission 188321) | Tropical forest soil microbial communities from Panama analyzed to predict greenhouse gas emissions - Panama Soil Plot 1 MoBio (SPAdes)... | ecosystem: Environmental > Terrestrial > Soil...
CGAACTTTCAAAGCACGGCACAGCCAGTGGCAGAAACTGTCGCCGGCGCGCCAGCGCACCTTCCAGCTCACGCAGCGGCATTCCCGCGTCAACGCTGAGCGTCAAATCACCGGCGTCATAGTGCGCGATCTCCCGCATTCCAGTCATGTCCACGGCAACGTCGTAGCGGGTCGGCGGCATCCCGATGTGGCACTTGCTTCGCGCCCCAACAGTAATTAACGCCAGCCTTTCTGCCGATGCGAAGCGCACAACCGCCGCAGCCTCCTCCGCGCACAGCGGCCTCACGATCGCCCCGGGCACAACGCCGTCCACCGCGTAAGTGGCAAGCTCCTCCTCGGCGGACACAACTCGCTCCTTCCCCACCGCTCCTTCCAGCCGCGCGTTCAGGTTCGTCGTGCTCACCCTCTGGTTCCTGCGCTTTCCCTTTTCCTGGTCCGAATCTCGCCGCAGCCTTTGCTGAGCGGGAAGATTTTTCCGGGATTCAGCGAGGAATCTGGGTTGAATGCGTCATGCACTCGGCGCATCAGGTCAAAATCCGCGTCGCTGAACAGCAACGGCATCAATTCATTCTTCTCCATCCCGACGCCATGCTCCCCCGTGAGCACTCCACCCAGTTCCACGCAGTACCGGATGATCTCCTCCGCCGCCGCGATCGCCTTCTTAAATTGTTGCGAGTCCCGCGGGTCGTAAAGCACAATCGGATGTAAATTCCCGTCGCCCGCATGAAAAATGTTGCCAATGTGGAAACCATACTTCGTGCCGATCCTCAGGATGTTCGCTAGGGCCTGCGGGAGCTTCGAGCGCGGAATAACGCCGTCCAGCACGTAATTGCTCGGCGCCAGCCGCCCGAGCGCCCCAAAAGCGTTTTTTCGCCCCTTCCACAGCAGATCCCGCTCATGATCATCCCGCGCCCCGCGCACGCCGCGCGCCCGGCACCGCATGCACACCTCCACAATCGCGGCCTCCTGCTCTTCCACCGCCTCGCGCAGCCCCTCCACCTCCAGCAGCAGCACTGCCGCGCTGTCCCGCGGAAATCCTGCCTGGATGTAGTCTTCCACGACTCGCAAGGTCCACCCATCCAACATCTCGCACGCCGCCGGGGTGATTCCGCGCGCAGTTATTTCCACCACGGCCTGCGATGCATCCTCGATGGTGTCAAAAGTCCCGAGCAGTGTTTTCACCGCCTCCGGCTTGCGCGAAAGTTTCACTGTAATTTCAGTGATCAGCGCGAGGGTTCCCTCGCTTCCGACGAAAAGCCCGCAGAGATCGTAGCCTGGCGCATCTCCGTGCTTGCTTCCAATGCGCGTAATCTCGCCATCGGGCAGCACCAGTTCAAGCGCCGCGATATGATTTGAAGTGACTCCGTACGCCAGCGTGTGCGGCCCGCCGGCATTCTCGGCCACATTACCGCCAATCGTGCAGGACTTTTGGCTCGAAGGATCCGGCGCAAAATACAAGCCCGCGTGCTCGACCGCCGTCGTAATGTCCGCGTTCACCACACCCGGCTGGACCACCGCGCGCTGGCTCGCCAGGTCGATCTCGAGAATCTTGTTCATCCGCGCGAAGACGATCATCACCCCGCCGCCGCGCGCCAGCGCTCCTCCCGACAAACCCGTGCCGGCCCCCCGTCCCACGATGGGCGTCTCGTACCTCGCGGCCACTTTCACGACGCGCGAGACTTCTTCCGTCGTCCGCGGGAACACCACGAGTTCGGGCCGGGCTCTTTCTACCGAGCCGTCCAATTCGTACAACAGCAAGTCTTCCTTCGCGCTTAGCACGTTTTCCGGTCCCAGCAAGGAAAGCATCTCGCGGCTCATCGAGCGGATTACAGTTGCGCGTCCTGAATTCACTTCCTCACTATAGTTAGAGTCTTGCCGTACTGGCAATCCCCGGCTCCGCGTCGCGAATCGTCTGTGTTAGTGTAGGAAGCCACAAAAACCGTGAGGCGAGTGCATGGCGAAACCTAAGGTCTATTCGACTCATCAGCTGTTTGAAGAAGCCCGCAAAATCCTGGATGCCGAATGCGAAGTGCAATATTGGACAGACTCCGAGCGGCCTCCTCGTGACGAGGTCCTTCGCCGCGTTAAAGACAAAGAGGGACTCGTCTGCCTGCTCACCGAGAAGGTCAACGAAGAATTTCTCCGCTCGGCCCCGAAATTGCGCATCGCTTCCAATGTTGCCGTCGGCTACGACAACATCGATGTCGACGCCTGCACCAAACGGGGCATCGCCGTCACCAACACCCCTGGCGTGCTGGATGAAACGACCGCCGATTTTGCCTGGACCCTGCTGATGACCGTTGCCCGTCGCGTCGCCGAGGGCGAACTCCTGGCCCGCTCCGGGAACTGGAAGGGTTGGAATCTCGATCAACTCTGCGGTGCCGATGTTTGGGGCAAGACCCTCGGCATCGTCGGATTCGGCCGCATCGGCCGTTCGGTCGCTCGTCGCGCGTCCGGCTTCCAGATGAAGATAATTTACACCGACGCTGTCCGCGTTTCTGAAGAAGTCGAGAAATCCCTCAACGCGGAATTCCGCGACATGAATTCGCTTCTGGCTGAATCCGACTTCATCAGCCTGCACGTTCCTCTACTTCCCGAAACGCGCGGCCTCTTTGATGCTCCCAAATTGTTCCGCATGAAGCCGACGGCATTCCTCATCAACACATCGCGCGGGCCCGTCGTCGAAGAAGCGGCTCTCGTCACCGCGCTCGACAACAACAAAATTGCGGGTGCAGCCCTGGATGTTTTCGAAAACGAACCCTTCATTCATCCCGGGCTGAAGCGCCCGAACGTTGTGCTGACCCCGCATATTGCCTCCGCGTCGATCGAGACGCGCACAAAAATGGCCTTAATGGCCGCCAATAATATCGTCGCCGTGTTCAAGGGCCGGCGGCCCCCCAATCTTCTGAATCCTGATATCTTCAAAAAGTAGCACGGTCCAGGCGGTCGAGATGCGCTCCACGAAGCAGATTGCGCGGCAAATCTCTCTCGAGGCACTCAAGTCGATCGACATTGCAGCGACAATGGAACGGAAACTTCAGTTCGAAGGCTCCCGCCTCGTCCTGCCAGATACCACAATCGATCTCGCCCGGTTTTCGCGTGTGCTCGTTATCGCCATTGGCAAAGCCTCCCATGCGATGGCGAGGGGTCTTGCGGCGATTCTCCCCAATCAAATCTCACCAACTGGTGTGGTCGTTGCACCAACCAGCCCCGCTGCCGCGCTCCCGGATTTTGAGTATTTCCTCGCTGGCCATCCACTGCCCAATGCGGATAGCTGGCGTGCCGGCGAAGTCGTCCTTCACCTCCTTCGCACGTGCGATGAACGGACTCTGGCCTTCTTTCTTCTCTCCGGTGGAGGCTCCGCGCTGTTCGAACTTCCTCTGAATCCCGACATGACGCTCGAGGACGTTCGAGCGGTGCATCGTGCCTTGGTCACTTGTGGCGCCCCGATCGACGCGATGAACACCGTGCGCCGCCATCTTTCCGCTGTCAAAGGCGGCCGCCTCGCCGTGGCTGCAGGACCGGCCGCAAAAATCACGATCGCGGCAACGGATGTTCCGGTTGGCAAGGAAGCGGCGCTTGCTTCCGGACCGACACTCCCCGATCCCACGACCATCGCTGACGTCGAACGAATCTTCGCCCAATACGAACTGCGCAAGAGGTTCCCCGCGACGCTTTTACGCTGGCTCGACGCGGGTCGCTTGCCGGAGACGCCGAAGTCGCAGGACCCCGCGTTCACAAATTCCCATTTCCTTTTGCTCTTGGGTATGGAGGACCTGTTCCACGCCGCCCATCACGCCGCCGAGGCTCACGGCTATCTCAGTTGCTGCGACAATTCCACCGACGACTGGGGCGTCGAAAAGGCCGCGGACAACCTACTTTCTCTGCTTGAAGAGTGGAAGCGTTCGAATCCTGGCCAGCGCGTTGCGCTGATTGCCGACGGTGAGCTCAGCTCGCCGGTAACCGGAAGCGGAATCGGAGGCAGAAACTCTGCCTTCGCTTTGGCGTGCGTCGAAAAAATTGCTGGCCAAAAAATCACGGTTCTCAGTGTCGGCACCGACGGCATCGACGGGAATAGCCCCGCTGCCGGCGCGGTCGCGGATGGAGAAACTCTGGCGCGCGCAAAGGCGCTCGGCCTCGACCCCGCCGCCGCCTTCCGCCAGAGCGACGCTTACTCCTTTTTCGCCAGGCTTGATGACGCAATCGTGACCGGCCCCACCGGAAACAACTTGCGCGATCTGCGTCTGCTCCTCGCCGAATGATAGGAGCAGGGGCCAAACCCTTCCGCCCTCTTTTGCGTCCGGTCGCGGAGGGATCACGGCAAAATCACTTGCAAATTCAAATCTCAGGTATGCAGCGGAGCCGGCTTGCGAAATTTCTTCACACCTCACTGCTTCGCTGCTGGCGGCAATCGACCCTCAATCCCTTTCAGCCGCTCGTTCATCTCGCGCACCAATTCCTCCAGATGAGCCAGTCGTTGATTGTCCGCGCCGGTGGCCGTGGTTTCCGCATGATCCGCTCCCTCAGTCGTTCCCCCATGCACTCCGCTCGTCGAAGGAGATTTCTTCAACCTGTCAATCTGCTCTTTCACCATCGGCGCAATTTCGATGCTCAAGTCATTGCTCTTCAAGAGCGCTTCGAGCGCTGGAATCGCCGAAGCGTCGCCCCGTCCGCCGAGCGCATAGATCGCCCCAATCCGAATCTGAAAATGCGGCTCGGTCAGATAGCTCGCGATCTGGGTTGTAATTTCCTTGTTGCCTTTTTGCAGGCTGGCTAGGCTGCCGATCGCTGCCTGCCGTGAGGAGATCTCCTTCCCCGGGGCCGCCCATTCGCGCAGCAGCGGCACAGCCTTTTCATCGCCCAACGGCCCCAAAGCCTGCAAAGCGGCGTTTCGCAAAAAACCGTCCGGAGATTCGCCGTTCACGGCAGCAGTCAGCGTTTCGAGGGCATTCGGCGTTTTCAGCCGCCCGATCGCTTTTAGCGCCGCGGCTCGTGCCCGGTACGAACTATCCTCTTTCGCGATGGATTCCACCGTGGCGACCACTTCGGCGTTCTCCTTAAACTTGCCGAGGGACTGCACGATCCGCGAGCGCAGTTCCGGCTGTGTTGCTGTTGGCAGGGCAGTGAGCAATTGCTTTGCCGCTGAAGCACTCTCCAAATCCCCCAGCGACTCTGCGGCAGCGATTCGCACGCCAGCCGTCTTGTCGGTTCGCAGGGCTTCACCCAATGCAGCAACCGCGTCTTCGTCTCCCTTCAGCTTTCCAAGAGCCACCGCTGCGTCGGCCCTGTCTCCCAATTCGCCGGCGTTTTTCACCTGATGCAGCCATTCCTTCTTGTCTTTCTTGAATTCGACGGACTTCAACACCTGTGTGCCCTTGTCAAATAGCACCATCTGCGGCGTCGATTCCGATGGTAGCGTGAAGGTCTCGGTAGGTTTAGAGACGACGATTGGATACAGCTTTGTCCCGCTGGCGTTCGTGATTTCCACGTCGACGGGCACGCGGAACAGTCCTACGAGCGCCTCGGCCTTCTGCGTTTGCTGCACGGTCAGCGCCACCTGCTTTTTCTCCGCGTCGTAGTTGTAGGCGATCTCAAATTTCGGCGCGCCCGCTCCGTACACCCACTGATCGAAGAACTCATCCACGTTTGTGTGCGTCGCCTCTTCAATCGCCTTGGCCAAGTCTGCGGTCACCACATTCTTCCCGCGGTTCACTTCCAGGTAGTGTTTCAGCCCCGCGTAGAATGCATCCTCGCCTAGTTGATGCCGCAGCATGTACAAGACCAGCCCGCCCTTTCCATAGGCGTTTCCGTCGAATTCGCTTGAGTCGTCGAAGTCGCGCCGCACGATCGGCTTTGCATAGAGGTTCTGCGACGTGAACCAGTTCCGAACCGATTCCCAGCGGTCGAAATCCGCCTGCTCCTTCCCAAAATGCGCTTCCATCCACACGTATTCCATGAACGTGGCAAAACCCTCGTTCAACCAGATGTTTCCCCAGTCCTTGCAGGTCACCAGGTCGCCGAACCATTGGTGGCCCAGTTCGTGCGAAATCAGGGGGTCTTCGTTGGTAGGGAATTCAGGAACGAGCTGCGGGTTGCGCAGCGAACTGGAGGTATTGGTCGTGGCGCTCGAATTCTCCATTCCCCCCGCCACAAAGTCATCCACCATCGACTGCGCGTACTTCTCCCAGGGATAGTCCACCCCCAATTTCTCGCTGAAGTATGTAATCATCGCCGGCGTCCGGCCGTAATTCAGCGTCAAGCGATCGCTGCGGTCCTTCGGCGCGTAATACGTCACGGGAATATTTCGCCATTTGTCCTTTGCCTCTGCGAACTCGCCCGCCACTACCGTGAACAGGTACGTCGAACTAGGCAGCGACTCGCGCCAGGTCCACGTCTTCATCCCTCCGCCCGCGTCCGTCGTACCGACGAATCTGCCGTTCGCGACCGTCAGCCAGTCCGACGGCACCGTCAGAATCGTCTCGGTCGTCAGCCGGTCGTTTGGATAGTCGTAGGTCGGCAGGTAATACCGGGTGTCTTCGGATTCGCCCTGGGTCCAGATTTGCTTCGGCCTGTGGGGATAATTCTTGTCTGGCAGAATGAAGTACAAACCCTTGGTCGGTTTGCCCTGATACTTGATCTCGATATCGTATTTGTCGGCGCTTTTGCTGCCCTTTGGCAGAGCCACGATCAATCTGGCATCGGTAGTCTCAAACGTTGCTTTCTTTCCGTTCAGCTGCACGCTTTCGATCTGCAGGCCCACCGAGTCAAACCAAATTTTGTCCAACCCGTTGCGCAGCAACGAAATTGTATGTGTAACATCGCCAATCACTCTTCTTTGGTCCAGGTCGAATCGCAGCGCAACCTTCGAGTGCTGCAAATCGTAGTCCTTGCTCCGCGCATATGGCTCATCCGCGCGCAAAATCAGTGTGCCGCCTAGTGCCAGAACCGCCAGCATCACCGTTTGGCGCACAATCCCTTTCCCGTTTCGACGTGCCCTTACTCGCTCCTCCATTTGGTTCCGTTCCTTCTGCTTATATGACCCGCTATATCGGCGTGTAGCGCTGGCCGGCTAGCCGCCGGAGTTTTTTATGCAGTGCCCCAGGCTCCGGCTGCAAGGCGTCACAGCAAGCTTCGCGTCGTCCCGCCGTCCACTGCCAGCGACACACCGTTCACGTAACTCGCCCGCTCCGAGACCAGAAAAGCCACCACCGACGCAAATTCCTCCGGCCGGCCCAATCGCGCCGCCGGAATCAGTTTCTTCCATCCGGCAAACACTTCTTCCGCGGTCGTCCCCGTGCGTGCCGCCATCATTTCTGCCAGATCGTCCAGCCGGTCCGTACGAGTGTATCCGGGGCAAACATTGTTCACGGTAATCCCGTCCGCCGCGTATTCGTTTGCCAGCGTGCGCATCAACCCCACTACTCCGGCGCGCAACGAGTTGGACAGCAACAGTCCTTCGACCGGCTGTTTCACCGAGTACGAAGTGATCGTCAGGAAGCGGCCCCACTGTCTGTTTTGCATCCGTGGCAGAACGGCCTGCGCGAAATAAACTACGCTCATCAGCAACTGCTCGGTCCACGACCGCCAGTCCTCGCTTGTCGTGGCCGCAAACAATTTGGAAGGCGGTCCGCCCGTATTCGTAACGCAGATATCCAGCCGCCCGAATTTTCCTTCGACCGTTTCCACAAAGCGTCTGACAGCCGCCGCGTCGCCAACGTCGACTGGCTGCCAGAGCACTTCGCGGCCGCCGGCGGAATGAATTCTCGACGCAGCTTTCTCGAGATCCGCCGCGGTTCTCGAGCAGATGGCAATCTCCGCACCCTCCCGCGCCAGTTCTTCCGCCACCGCGCGCCCCAGCCCTCGACTGGCTGCCGCCACAATCGCGACACGCCCGCGTAGCCCCAGATCCATCGGGCCCCCTGCTCAAATTCTCGATCTTCTCGCGAAAGGCGCCCAACCGTCAAATCTCCCGGAAACCAATTGCGCGCCGCACCTCCTCGCACTAATATGCACGATAATCGGGATTTGCTCCGTCGCTTGATCCACAGGAGGTATCTATGTTCCGGTTACGCACGCTTGTTGCGTTGTTTTCGCTCATCTTTGCTCCCGCTGGCCGGGCGCAACTCGGCAAAAGCGTCATGATCCCCGCGGGATCAGAGGCGGACCGCCAGATTAGCGCCATCAATGCTGCCAGTGATCCCGCGCAAAAGCTTCAGCTCATCGATCAGTTCTCCCAGGCTCACCCGGACGGCGACCTTCAGATCGTTGCCGACGAGCAGTACGTCAGCTACTACATCAACGCGAAACAGTACGACAAGGCCTTCGAGTACGGCGACAAACTCTTTGCGCTCGACCCTAACAACTATTCAAACGCCGTCAACATGGTGCGCGCCGCAAACGAAAAAGGCGACACCGAGAAGCTCTACGCTTACGGCGAAAAGTCCGCGGCGATCCTCCAAGGGTTCAAAGCCGCGCCCGCTCCCGAAGGAACCTCATCCGACAATTGGACGCGCATCCGAACTGAAAAGCTCGAGTCCATCAAAGACAATGAGAACTACATCGAGCAGTCGCTTCTGGGAGCCGCCTACGCCGTCAAAGATCCCAACAAGAGGGCCAACTATTTTCTGCGCTTTGCCAAAATGTATCCAGACAGCGCGCAAGGTGAGCAGGCCCTGAGCCTCGCGGTTTCCTCGTATCAGCAGGCCCAAAATCGCGCCAAGATGCAGGAGGTTGCAAACGCCGCTTTGGCCAAAAATCCCAACAACGTCGGCATCCTGCTGGTACTTGCCGACGATTACAGCGAAAAGCCCGATCAGCTTGACAAGGCCGAGGCCTACGCAAAGAAGGCTTCCACCCTGCTCGATAACGCGAAGAAACCAGAGAACCTCACTGACGAGCAATGGAAGCAACAGATTTCCGTTCAGAAGGGGCTGGCCTTCAGCGCGCTTGGCCAGGTGAACATCGAGAAAAAGCAAAACGCTGCTGCGGTCGATAACCTCACGAAAGCGGCCCCGCTGCTTAAGTCCAACGCTGCGCTCTACGCGCGTAATCAGTACCGGCTGGGGTTCGCTTATCTCAACCTTAAGAGAAACTCGGAAGCCAAGCAGGCCTTTACCGACGCTGCTTCACTCGACACTCCCTACAAAGGGCCGGCACAGCAGAAACTCACTGAACTTAGTGGCGCGAAAGCCACCCCCAAGAAGGCGTCTTAGCCTCGGCGAAACCCCGGGACGGTCATGAGCGGCCCGGAAGCCGCGTCCTTCGCGGCTCACCTCGGAGGCTCGGTCCATTGCTGTAGGTCCCTGAACCGCACTCGTGCGCCGCGCATCTAACCGCGTGTGCAATTCCATAGACAACAATTGAAGGGAGATATCGATGTCTGAGATCGCTACATTTGGCGCCGGTTGCTTCTGGGGCGTAGAAGCCGCGTTTCGCCGCGTTCCGGGAGTGCTCGATGCCGTTTCCGGCTACGCCGGGGGGCACACCGAAAATCCGAGTTACAGGGACGTTTGCACCGATCGCACCGGCCACGCCGAAGTTGTGCAAGTCACGTTTGATCCGGCCAAAGTAAGCTACGAGCAACTTCTCGACGTCTTCTGGAAAATTCACGATCCAACCCAGGTCAACCGACAGGGTCCAGACTTCGGGACACAGTATCGCACCGCGATTTTCTACCACTCGCCCGAGCAGGAAGCCACCGCGCGAAGGTCCAAACAGGCGCTCGAAGCGAGCGGTAGGTTCCGCCAATCCATTGCTACCGAAATTACGCCTGCAGGTCCGTTCTGGCGCGCCGAGGAGTACCACCAGCGCTACCTCGAAAAGCGCGGCGCGGAGTCCTGCCACATCTGAGCGGGAATTCCCGCCGCAGATTCATCCCCTGCCGGGCATTTCATAGAAATTACTGCACGGGAATGCGGAATTTCAATACGACGGTGACGTGCATCGGGGTCGGCGTGCCGTCAAGCACTCCGGGGGTGTACTTCCACTCTCGGATGGCTTCGGCGGCCGCGCGTTGAAGAAGAAGAGGGCCCGACAAGACCTTCACGGCCTCGACATTGCCGGTTTTATCGATCAACGCGTCCACCTGTACGTCGCCGGACACGCGCTGGGTTCTCGCGAGCGCAGGATAAGCAGGGGTGGCGGATTTG
>Ga0209465_10001571_pt1 | contig 10141 bp, 5 predicted proteins | sample PanSoiPlot1MoBio_FD_188321 | JGI IMG/M metagenome (GOLD analysis project Ga0209465, IMG submission 188321) | Tropical forest soil microbial communities from Panama analyzed to predict greenhouse gas emissions - Panama Soil Plot 1 MoBio (SPAdes)... | ecosystem: Environmental > Terrestrial > Soil...
GGACGCCCGTCTGCCAGTAGGTCCAGCCGGCCAGCGCGTACAGCACCAGGCCGGCGACGCGGGTGGCCGCATCCCCCACCAGCACCACGTTGAACAGGCCGGCGACCCCCAGGTACGCGTAGACCGTTCCCGGACCGACGGCGGTGTTCGTCTCGTCGGAGAGATCGGCGCCGCCGCTCGCCATCGCGACCGCGACGAAGCACATCCCGGCCGAGCCCGCGGTGACAAGCAGACCCGCCACCAGCCGGTCGGCGAGATCGACGTTCGGCACCGAGACGGACAGGACCGCGAACGCGGCCGCGGCGATGGCGCCGATGATGATGGCCCAGGCGCGCGCCTTGCCCGCCAGCAGGTGCCCGAGCGGCACCGGCACCGTGCGCAGGATCCAGAACGCGCGGCGCTCGGCCTGCATGTGCGTCAGCGGGCCGATCGTCCCCATGTACAGCGCCAGCGAGAACGCCAGGCAGGCGATCCGGTCGAGGTTGCCGGTGGTCCAGCTCCACCCGGCGGCGCCGAAGATCTGCACGCCGATGAAGATCACCGGCATGCCGATCAGCGCCAGCAGCTGGGAGCGATCGCGGATGATGAGGCGCAGGTCCTTGGTCGCGGCGGTGGGCAGACGGTCAGTCAGGCGCGGCGCGCGGGCCGCGTCGGCCCAGACGGCGCCCGCCTCTTCCCAGCCGGCCATCCCGGCCCGCCGCGCGACCCCGATCACCAGGACCACCGAGCCGGCGGCGGCGAGCGCGAGCAGACCCAGCGCGGCGGCGGCCACACCCACATCGCCGCCGGCGAGCGCGGCGAGCGGCGCGCCCGCCAGCACCGCGGGCGAATACGTCAGCGCTGGCGCGATGGCGTCAACGCCGGTCGCCAGCGCCGCCGGCGCCCGCATCACCGCGGTGCCGAGCATCCAGAGCATCGCGAGCGACAGCGCCGCGCCGAGGCGCAGGCAGGTCCAGACCGTGCGCCGCCGCCGGACCGGGACCCAGCGCACCACCGCGAGCTGGACGGTGTAGGCCAGCATCAAGATCCCGATCTGCATGAGCAGCGAGATCACCGCCGACAGCAGCCAGCCGGCCGCGCCCAGGTTCCAGACGGCGGCGGCCGAGATCAGCACCGGCAGCAGGAACAGCGCGCCGACCGGATCGGTGACCGCGTCGGCCAGCCCGCGCGCGGCGACCAGCGCGCCCAGCGACACCGGGCGCGCGAGCAAGAATTCGTTTTCGGGCGAGCCGGCCCGGACGGCTTCGTTGCTGGCGGCGCGCGCCGTCAGGCTGCCGAACGCGATCGTGGTCGTCACCAGCGCCAGCGCCGCCAGCTGACCGCGCATGTCGACGGTGCGGGCGATGATCGAGAACGCCTGCGCGAACAATCCGACGTACGCGAACGCTGTCACGAAGCCGACGAGGATCGCGAACGACGTCGTCCGCCCGCGCCCGCGCACCCGGAATGCGTTTCGCATCGACCGCAGCCGGTAGCGGATGAAGATCCGCGCCAGCCGAAACAGATCCAGCCTGTCGGGGTCGGCGATCGCGGCTTCAGCCATCGCCGTCCTTTTCAGTGGTGACGCGCAGGAACAGATCCTCCAGCGACGTCCCGGGCGCCGCGTAGCGGGCCCGCAGCTCGTCGGGCGTCCCGACTGCTTGCAGGGCGCCGCGCTGGATGATCGCGACCCGGTGGCAGAGGCGTTCGGCGGCGTCGAGCAGGTGCGTGGAGAGGAAGATCGTGCGTCCCCCGGCCGCCAGCTCCGAGATCGTCGCGCGCATCTGCCGCGCGCCGGCCGGGTCGAGGCCGTTGGTCGGTTCGTCCATGATCAGCACCTTCGGGTCGTGAATCAGCGCCAGCGCCAGCGCGAGGCGCTTCTTCATCCCGAGCGAATACGTCACCGTGTACGCGCGCACGGATTCGCCGAGGCCGAGCCGGTCTGCGACCGCAGTGGCGCGCCGGCGGCCCTCGACGGGGCCGAAGCCGTGGAGGCCGGCGACCAGCTCAAGCGTCTCCGTGCCGGAGAGGTACGGGTAGAGGAACGGCTCGTCGGGCAGGTAACCGACGTCGCGCTTCAGCGCGACGGCGTCGGCATGGCAGTCGCGGCCGAGGATCGCGGCGCGCCCGGCGCTCGGGCGGAGCAGTCCCATCAGCAGACGAATCGTCGTCGTCTTGCCCGAGCCGTTCGGTCCGAGGAACCCCATCACCTCACCGGCTTCGACGCGCAGGCTGAGCCCGGAAACGGCGAGCGTCTCGCCGAAGCGTTTCGTCAGCCCTTCGGTCTCGATCACGAGGTCGCTGCGCGGAGGCCGAGCCGCGCCACATCCGTTCGCCCGGCGACGTCGTCGCCGAACAGCGCCGTCAGCGCCTCGACGGGGCGCGCGCTCCCCTGCGGACCGACCGCGATCCGGAACGTCACGGTCTGGCCGCCGTCCCAGTCGAGGCGGCGGCGGGCGTCACCGTCGTCCCAGGGCGCCGCCGAGAGCAGCGTCTTGCGCACGTCGATCATCCGGCCAATTTTCTTTTCTGACGTGCGCAGGACCGGCAGCGGATCGCTCCCCTCCGCGCGGGCGAACGCGGCGCCCACGTCGGCGTCGTCGGGCAGGCGCGCCGCATATTCGGCCTCCGCGACCACGCCGCCGATCGGGCGATCGGCCGGTCCCAGCCGGGCCGCCTCGAGAAATTCGATGCCGTCCAGCGTGACGCGCGCGAGCCGGCGCAGCAGCTCGTCGGGCGCGACGTCGTCGATCATCGTCACGTCGACCAGCTCGCCCAGCGACGGGATGCCGAGGCCCAGCGCCGGACCGTACGACAGCTCCGGCTTCGGATGGAACCCGTCGGAGTAGAACAGCGTGAACCCGGCGCGCCGGAAGATGCGCGGCAGGTGTCGCACCAGGTCCAGGTGGCCGAGGAAGGCGACGCGCCCGAGCTTCGTATAACGCAGGCGGTAGCGGACCGGCGTCCCCTGGGGCGGTCGCCGGGGCGGCGGCGTCGTGCGGCGATGGCCCGCGTTCGATCCGTCGGCCGCGGCGCGCTCCGCCGGTTTCGTCTCTGCCGGCTGCCAAGCGTTCATGCGCCGCAGGTAGAACAGCCGCTCCTGCTTCATCGCGCCGAGATCGCAGGCGATGCCGCAGTCGTAGCAGATCAGCTTGGCCGCGGCGGCGTCCTCGGCGGCGGCGACGCTGCTCGGGTGCAGGAGCTTCTTGAACGGCTTGCCGCACGGGGGTGACAGCCGGTCCTTCAGCGCCCTCCGGTACTCCTTGGCCAGGAAGTCCGCCTCGAGGCCGATGTCGATCTGGTCCCAGGGGAGCCGCGCCGTGACCGGCAGCGTCCCGAGATAGCGGCCGACGTCGACGCCGGTGCGCGCGGCGGTCTCGGCGATGGCGCGATCCCAGAGCTCGACCCGCAGGGCGTCGTCCCAGCCGTCGAAGCGGCAGCCGAGGCGAAACGCCGCCTCCAGCACGTCGGCCACGCGGCGATCGCCGCGCGCGAAGATCCCTTCGATGTGCGACTGCTGGTTCTCGTGCATCTTCAGCGTCACGCGCAGCGCGCGCGCCCGCGCCGCCAAGAGCTCCTGCTTGCGGGCTATTTCCCCCTCGCCGTCCATCGCCGCCCACTGGAACGGCGTGTGCGGCTTGGGCACGTGGGTCGACACCGACGCCGTCACCTGCGCGCCGCGCTGGTAGCGGCGGCCGATCGCCTGGACGCGCGCCGCCGTCTCGACGATCCCGACGACGTCCTCGTCGGTCTCCGTCGGCAGGCCGATCATGAAGTACAGCTTCATCCGCGAGAAGCCGCGCCCGAACACGCGGTGCGCCGATTCGAGGATGTCTTCCTCGGTGACGTTCTTCGCGACGACGTCGCGCATCCGCTGCGTCCCGGCCTCGGGCGCGAACGTCAGCCCGCCCGCGCGCACGCCGGCCATCTCGCCCAGCAGATCTTCGTTCAGACCGTACGCGCGCAGCGACGACACCGACAGCGAGACACGCTCGGGCCCGAGCCGCGCCATCGCCGCCTTGACCAGCGGCGTGACGCAGGAATAGTCGGCCGTCGAAAGCGACGTCAGCGCGGTCTCGTCGTAACCGCCCTTCTTCACGCCGCCGACCAGCGCGTCGAGCACGGCGACCGGATCGCGCTCGCGCACCGGCCGATAGATCATCCCCGCCTGGCAGAAGCGGCACCCCTCGGTGCAGCCGCGCGCCACCTCCACCGCCATGCGGTCGAAGATCGCCTCGCCGTACGGCAGCGGCGAATCATCCGGGAACGGGAAGCGGTTGATGTCGGCGACCATGGCGCGCTTCGGCCGCGCCGGCACGCGCGGATCCAGCGGCGCGCCCACGACGACGAGGCCGGTCTCGCCGTCGATCTCCGTCGCGTACAGCTCGGGGACGTAGAGCGGAAAGGCCGCCGCGAGCCGGATCAACCGCTCCCGCCGCGGCACCCCGGCGCGCGCCAGCGCGGCCGCCTCGCGCACCAGCGGCGGCAGCGCCTCCTCCGCCTCGCCGATGAAGAAGGCGTCGATGAACGGCGCCAGCGGCTCGGGGTGGGTGGCGGTCGGGCCGCCCGCGATCACCAGCGGTTCCCGATCGCCGCGATCCGCGCTGCGCAGCGGGATCCCCGACAGGTCCAGGATGTTGAGCACGTTCGTGTACGTCAGCTCGTACTGCAGCGAGAAGCCGACGACGTCGAACTCCGCCAGCGGCGCCGCCGACTCCAGCGTGACGATCGGCAGCCCGCGCGCGCGCAGCTCGGCCTCGCAGTCCAGCCACGGCGCGAACGCACGCTCGCAGGCGATGTCCTCGGCGCGGTTGAGGACGCCATACAGGATCTTCGTCCCGAGGTGCGACATGCCGATCTCGTACACGTCGGGGAACGCCAGGCAGACGCGGGCCGCGACGCGCGCCGGATCCTTGCGCACCTCCTGGTACTCGCCGCCGACGTAGCGCGACGGCTTCTCTACGTCCGCGAGGAAATCTGCATACGGATGCCGCACAGCTGCGACCCTACGCTATTCATTCCCCTGGAAGACGAGCGGGAATTCCGTTTCGTATCCCTCGGAGGCCTGCGGGAACACCCAGCGCTGCACGACATCCCTGATGCAGGGCTCGAGCAGGATCCGGAACTGGGCCGGCCCGTCGAGCCCGACGTGCTTGACCCGCCCCGAGACGCCGATCGACAGCTTCACGGACAGCTTGCCGTGCGTCAGGCTGTTGTCGCGGGTCAGCGCGCGCTGGTAGCAGACCTTGATGTTGCCGCGGTTGTTGCCGATCACCTTCATGATGTCGGCCTGGGCGGGCGGCGGCAGCTTGGTTCCGCCGGTGCCGGGCTTGATGTCCATCGTGTGGTTGTCGCGGAAGCGATCTGCGTCGCTGCCGCCCGGCGGGGGCGGCGTCGCCGGTCCGGGTCCGGGCTGCCCCTTCGGGTTGGCGGCCACCACCCTCTGCTTGCCGCGCAGCTTGGTCGGCTTGCCCTTCTGGGGCGGCGGCTGGACCGGCTCGACGACCGGCGGCGGAGGCGGCTGCTCGGGCGGAGGCGGCGGGGCCGGCTCGGGCGGCGGAGCCGGCGGCTGGACCGCCGCCGCCGGCGCCTTGGGCGGCTTCTTCAGCGTCACGGTCACCGCCACGACGACCGCCGCCACGACGCCGAGCAACGCCAGCACGTAGATCGCGCTCTTGCTGCGCGGGGCCGGCGCGGCCGTGGCGCCGGCGCCCAGCGCCATCGTCGCCGACAGCGAGATCAGCTTGGGCGGCGCGCCCGGCGCGTCGGTCCCGCCCGGCAGATTCAGCATCTGCATGACGTCCGAGTTCACCGGCTTGGGTGGCGCGTGCGTATGGCCGCCGACTCCATTGGTTTTCGGCGCGTGCAGGCCGTGCGCGAGCGGCGCCGGCGTCTCGAGCATCGACGATGGATCGCCGGCCAGGTGGTCGCCGCGCGCCGCGAGCGCCGGGTGGATGCCGCCCGGCGGCGGCAGCTTCGAACCCGGGGCGCCCGGCCCGTGGCCGGACGGCGACGGCGGCGCGTGCGGTCCGGTCGGCTTGCGCGCCGGCGCAGAGGCCGGCACAGGCGCGTGCGCCGCGCCCAACGGCGGGATCGGCGGCGGCGTCGGGCGGCGCGGGGTGCCTGGCAGAGGCGGGGGCGGCGGAATGGGCGAGCGGCGGCGCGCCATCTCGCCGGCCACGTCGGGGACGTCCTTCGGCGGCTTCCAGCCGTCGAGCCGTTCGTTCCAGATGTGCACGTCCGCGTTCTTCGCGAGCGGCATCAGCTTGTCGACGAGCTTGCCGCGGGTGAACGGACCGGTCCGGTTGCCGTCCAGCGCCATGTACCACTGCACGCCGTCGTCGACGACGGCCATCTGGCCGGTCGGACGGCGCGCCGACGCGAGCGGCGGCGGCGGCGCGAACGCGCCCAGGCCTCCGAACGGCTCCGGATCCGCGAACGGCGACTGGGCGAGCTGCGTCCGCTCCGAGTCGACGCCCGGCGTCTCCATCGGGATGTCGAGGGACCCGTGCGCGCCCGTACGCGGACGCGCGCCGCCGGCCGACAGCGGCGCCACCCCGGCAGACGGCCGCCGCGCCTCGCGAACGGTGACGACGTTCGCGCAGGTCTTACATTTGACCTTGAGGACTTTCCCGCGAACCCTTTCGTCCGCGATGGAGTACTTGGTCTGACAGCGATCGCAGACGAATTTCATTCAGTTTGCTGGGGCGGGCAGACCGCTCGCAACGAGCGGAAGACGTTATCATTTCAGCGACATGATTACCATCGTCGCGATCGCGATCGCGATGAACGCAACGATGGCGATGAGGCCCGGTGACAGCTTCGGTTTCGCCGGCGCGGGCGCGGCGATCGGAACCGGCTCTGCAGCGCTTCCGTCGCGCGTAGCGGGCGGCTGAGCAAGCTGGTCGCGGGCGGGTGGCGGCGTCGGGCGCCGCGCCGCCGTTCCCCCTGAACCGGCCGAGCTGCCGCGGCCGGTCGGCGCGGCGGGCTCGGGGGCGACCTCGATGCGCATCGCCAGCGGCGCGCGCCGATCGAGATCCAGCTCTTCCGAATTGTCCGCGGCCGCGTCGTCGGCGACGCCCGTCGTCTGCGCTCGCGGTTCCGAAAAGGCGCGCGACGCGGCGACCCCCGCGTCCGACGCGATCGCGTCCGGCGCGAAGAGCTCCTGCATGTACAGCGACATGCGGCGGTTTCCGCTGCGCATCCCGCTCTCCTCGAGGAACTCTTCCAGATCGTGGCTCATCTCCTCGGCGGACTGGTAGCGGTCCTCGGGCCGCTTCTCGAGCGCGCGCATCACGATCAGCTCGAGCGTCGGCGGGTAATCGCGGTTGATCGCGGTCGGCGGCGTCACCTTCTCGTCGACGATCTTCCGCATCATCACCTCGGGCGCCCCGCGGTACAGACGCGTGCACAGCGTCAGCTCGTACAGCATGATCCCCAGCGAGAAGATGTCCGAGCGGTAGTCGGCCGGCTCGCCGCGCACCTGCTCGGGGGACATGTAGGACGCCTTGCCGGGCCGATTGCCCGACTCCTCGCGCAGCTCGTCCTGGGCGCGCGCGATGCCGAAATCGACGATCTTGGTCTGGCCCTCGTGGCTGACCAGAATGTTCGTCGGCGAGACGTCGCGGTGAACAATCCGCAGCACGTGCCCGTCCGGCTCGCGGCGCTCGTGTGCGTAGGCCAGCCCCGCCGCCGACTGGCGGATGATGTGAACGGCGTGTTCGAGAGGCAGATAGTTGTTGACCGCCAGCCCGCGCTTGACGATGTCGGCCGCCGTCTCGCCGTGGATGTATTCCATCGCGATGTACTTGAGGCCCCCATCCTCGGCCACGTCGTAGAGGTGGACGATCGACGGGTGATTCAACTTGGCGGCCAGGCGCGCCTCGTCGAGGAACATCGACACGACGCGCGGGTTCTCGGCGTAACGCGGCTGCAGCAGCTTCAGCACGACCTGCTTCTCGAAGCCGCCCATCGCCTCCTGCTTGGCGATGAACAGCTCCGCCATGCCGCCCGAGGCCAGGTGGCGGACGACCGTGTAGCGGCCCACCTGGCTCCCGATGAAGCTTTCCGGCTTGCTGAGGCTGGGCGGCCGGTTGGTCTGCGGAGTCGCCATCGGCGCCCGAATGTTACCCCACACAGCCGGGCGCGTCTTCGTTTCAGACACGCGGCGCCAATGGTATTGAAAGGCCGTGCGTCTCGGCATCCCACGCGACGTCTCGCTCGACGGGCACCTCGTCGACGGTGTGCTCGGCTATCTGACACTGTGCACAGGGATCGCGTTCGCGGTGCTCGTCGTGATCCTGACGGTGACACTTCTGTTTCACCGCGCGCGTGCCGGGCGGCAGGCCAACTACACCCACGGCGACGGGCTGCGCGCGCGCCTGCTGACGTTCGGGGTCGGCCTGACTCTGTTCGTCGCCATCGACGTGACGCTGGCGGTGCGCGCGTCGCACCACCTGCGCGAGCGCTTCTGGAACTATCCGGACGATGACCCGAACGCCCTGCGCGTCGAGGTGACCGCCCGCCAGTGGGCCTGGACGTTCCGCACCGCCGGCCCGGACGGCCGCTTCGGCACCCCGGACGACGTCGTCACGCTGGGCGAATTGCACGTCCCGGTCGGGCGGCCGATCTACCTCAAGCTTCGCTCGAAGGACGTCGTGCATTCGTTCTACCTGCCGACCTTCCGCACGAAGATCGACGCGATCCCGGGCAGCACGACCCGGCTCTGGTTCCAGGCCCAGGAGACCGGGCGCAGCGAGATCGGCTGCGCCCAGCACTGCGGCGTCAGCCACTACAAGATGCGCGGCTGGCTTTACGCCGCGCCCGAGGACGAATACCGCGCCTGGCTCGCGCGGGCGGAGATCGACAGCCGGCTGCGCTACGACCCGAACGACGTCGTCGCCCAGCAGGAGGGCTGGGACTGGTGAAGCGCATCTTCTCGACCGACCACAAGGTGATCGGGCGGCAGTTCCTGTTCCTCGGGCTGACGTTCCTGGCCGTGGGCGGCGTGATGGCGATGCTGATCCGCTGGCAGCTGGCGCGGCCCGGCCAGCCCGTGCCGATCGTGGGACGACTGCTGTTCTCGGGCGCGGGCGGCGTGATCTCGCCGGCCGCGTACACCTCGCTGTTCACGATGCACGGGACGATCATGATCTTCTTCGCGGTGACGCCGATCCTGATCGGCGGCTTCGGGAACTTCTGCGTGCCGCTGCTGATCGGGGCGCGCGACATGGCGTTCCCGCGCCTGAACATGCTGTCGTTCTGGACGATGGCGGCCGCGACCGCGACGCTGACGTCGTCGTTCTTCGTGCCGCTGGGAACGGCGCAGGCGGGCTGGACCGCGTACGCGACCTTGTCGACGGCGATCGGGGCGCCCGGCGCCGGCCAGACGCTGTGGACGGTCGCGATCTACCTCAACGGCGTGTCGACGGTGATGGGCGCGGTCAACTACATCACCACGGTCGTGCGCCTGCGCGCGCCCGGGATGACCTGGTTCCGGCTGCCGCTGACCGTGTGGGGGTTCTTTCTGACGTCGATCCTGAACGCGCTGTTCGTGCCGGTCATCGCGGCGGCGATGGTGCTGCTGTTCTTCGACCGCGTCTTCGGAACGCAGTTCTTCATCGCCGGCACCACCATGCGCGCGGGCGGCGATCCGATCCTGTACCAGCACATGTTCTGGCTGTTCGGCCACCCCGAGGTCTACATCCTGATCCTGCCGGCCTGGGGCATCGTCAGCGATCTGCTGGCGTTCTTCGCGCGCAAGCCGGCGTTCGGCTACCGGGTGACCGTCTGGGCGCTGATCGGCGTCGTCATCCTGTCGTGCGTGGTGTACGGCCACCACATGTTCACGACCGGCATGAGTCCGCTGCTGGGCGAGAGCTTCATGCTGCTGACCATGATCATCTCGGTGCCGACGTCGCTGCTGTTCCTGAACTGGCTGGGGACGCTGTGGCGCGGGGCGCTCCGGATGACGACGCCGATGCTGTTCTGCGTGGGGCTGGTGTTCACGTTCGGCATCGGCGGCCTCACCGGGCTTTACCTGGCCGACATCGTCGCCGACCAGTACCTGCACGACACCTACTTCGTCGTCGGCCACTTCCATCTGATCATGGCGGCCGCCCTGTTGATGGCGTCGTTCGCGGCCGTCTATTTCTGGTTCCCC
>Ga0209465_10001572_pt1 | contig 10137 bp, 8 predicted proteins | sample PanSoiPlot1MoBio_FD_188321 | JGI IMG/M metagenome (GOLD analysis project Ga0209465, IMG submission 188321) | Tropical forest soil microbial communities from Panama analyzed to predict greenhouse gas emissions - Panama Soil Plot 1 MoBio (SPAdes)... | ecosystem: Environmental > Terrestrial > Soil...
GCGAGTGCAACCCCCGATGCCTCGCCCCGATTTGACAGCAGCTCCTCGCACAGATCGGCGAGATTCTCGGTCGTCTCGACGAGAGTGTCGCGGCGCTCGCGAGCGCGATCAATCAGTGAGCGCCCGCGGTCCGCGATCGCCTGCAGCAATTCGCCGAAAAAAGACGTGTTCATCCTACCGCCCCAGTTCATCCACCCATTACGGCTATCGCGAGCCAGGTCGCGATTTGCGGAAATATACATAGTATGACAACGCCAAAAATCATAAGGGCAACGAACGGCATGACCCCCCAGATCACGTCCCGCAGCGTAATATCGGGGGCGATACTCTTGATGACGAACAGGTTCAGCCCGACCGGGGGATGGATCAGGCCCAATTCCATCACGATCGTCATGATGACGCCGAACCAGATGAGATCGAAATGAGCCGCCCGGAGAGGCGGCAGGATGATCGGAGCGGTCATCAGGATGATCGATACCGGCGGTAGGAAAAATCCCAGCACCACCACCATCAACAGGATGTAGGTCAGCAGCACCCAGCGCGAAAGGTCGAGCGACACGATCCACTCCGCGGTCGACTGGCTGATGTGCAGGTAGCTCATGACGTAGGAATAGAGCAGCGACATGCCAATGATGAGCATCAGCATTGTGGATTCGCGCAGCGTCGCCGTCAGGATAGGTGCGAGATCATGGGCCCTCCATACGCCGTAGATCGATGCGATCAGCAGAAGAGCAAGAACAGCGCCAAGTCCGGCAGTCTCGGAGGGGGTTGCGAAGCCACCATAGAGGGCGATCATCACGCCGGTGAGCAGAAAGACGAAGGGCAGAACGCGCGGCAGGAGCTCGAACCGGTCACGCAACGTGAGTTCGTCGGGGCGCAGCAATTCGGACATGACGCCGGAGTGCTTGTGCGCCGCCAAGGCGGCCCGATATTCGAACCGGAACCGCCAGCCCGTATAACCGGCGAACAGAACGACCAGCAACAGCGCCGGACCGATCGCGGCGAGGAACAGGCGGCCGAGCGATTGCTCGGCCGCCACCGCATAGAGGATCATGGTGATCGACGGCGGCAGCAAAATGCCCAGCGTGCCCCCCGCCGCAATGATTCCGGCCGCGAAGCCGCCCGAATAGCCGCGCTTGCGCATTTCCGGAATGCCGGCCGAGCCGATTGCCGAGCAGGTCGCCGGCGAGGATCCGGCCATGGCGGCGAACAGAGCGCAGGCAAACACATTGGCGATGCCAAGCCCACCCGGAATGCGGTGCAGCCACGCATGAAGCGCGCCATAGAGGTCCTGGCCGGCGCGGGACCGGCCGATCGCCGCGCCTTTGAGGATGAACAGCGGGATCGACAGCAGGGTGATCGATGCCATCTCCTCATAGACGTTCTGGGTGATGGTATCGACCGAAGCCGCCGGCATAAAGATGATCATGAACACGGTCGCGACCGCCCCGAGCGCGAACGCGATCGGCATGCCGGCGAACATGGCGGATAGCGTGGCGGCGCCGTAGAGGAGCCCGATGGTGGCGGTCGTCATTCAGGCGACCTTCGCGGCCCGAGGGCCACAAGAATTTGCATTAGGATTTGTACGGCGAGGAGCGTCGTGCCGGTCGTCATGAGCGAATAGGGGATCCACAGCGGCGGCCCCCACGTGGACTCCGAGTGATAGTTCTCAGTCCAGGCCTCGGCGAGCAGCAGCCAGGATTTCCAGGCAAAAAAGGCGCAGAACGCGAAACTCGCGGCATCGACCATGAGCTGGCGCACCCGATTCACCCCGGCGGGCAGCAGGCCAACGATCGCCTCGATCGCCACGTGCCCGCGCCGCTCCTGGATGGACGCCGACGACATGAAAACTGCGCCGACGATCAGGAACACCGACAACTCGTCCTGCCAATCGGTCGAAAGGTGCAGGAAATAGCGGCTCGCGACGCTATAGGTGAGTACAATCGAGGCAATGACAAGGGCGATCGACGACAAGAGGACGATCACGTGATTGACCAGTGCGAGCGCATGCCCCACCGGCCCGCCCGCGACTACCTTTGGCGCCGGCGAGGTCTCGACTGCGTCAAGCGTGTGAACCATTGACGGGGATCACTCGTACGGGGGCAAAGGCGCGTGACACGACGTCTTACCACAAGCTCTCACGCATGCCCACCGGCGGCGCTGCGGTGGGCACGCGGCGCTTGTCGCCGGCGGGCCGGACCCGGTGGCCTTGCCCACCCTACAATTCGCTAGCTCTTCATGCGGGTGCCCTACGACACCCGGACCTCCTCGGCGAGCTTCAGCAACTCGGCTGAAAGGGCGGTCTTCTGGGCGTAGTCCTTCCAGGCTGTGTTGCGCGCGATGGCGCGCCATTTGTCGACAGTCGCCTCGTCGAGATCGGCCACCTTGGCGCCCTTCTTGGCGTAGACCTCCGCGACCTTCTGGTCGTCGGCCTTCGCCTCTTTGGTGCCGAACTGCTCAAGCTCGGCGCTGAGCGCCATGATGGTATCGCGCTGCGCCTTCGGCACGGCGTCGAAGATCTGCTTCGACATGATCAGCGGCTCAAGCATGAACCAGTAGGACTTGCCGCGTCCGGTGGTCAGACTCTTGGCCACCTCCTCAAGACGGAACGAGATCAGGCTGGTGGAGGAGGTGATGCAGGCATCGCAGGCGCCGGTCTGCATCGCCGCGTAAAGCTCGTTCGACGGCGTCGCCAGCGTGGTGGCGCCCGCGGCTTGCAGCATCATGTCCATCTCGCGGCTGCCGCCGCGGATTTTCAATCCCTTGGCGTCCTGCGGATTGACGATTGGGGCATTGCGGCTCGCGACCCCGCCCGCCTGCCAGATCCAGCACAGGATGATGACTCCCTTCTCTGCCAGGAAGGCACTGAACTTCTGCCCCACGGCGGAGTTCTTCCAAGCCGCCCCGAGGTCATACGAGCTCACCAGGCCGGGCATCAGTCCGATGTTCAACTCCGAATATTCACCGCCCGCATAGGAGATCGGATAAAGGCTCACATCGAGCGCACCTTTCCGCACCGCAGAAAATTGCGCCACCGTCTTCATCAACGAGGAATTCGGATAGACCTGGCCAGTCACGGCGCCATTGGTTCGCTTTTCCAATTCTGCGGCGAATTTGCGGCATAGGCGGTCACGGAAATCACCTTCGTCAATGGTGCCGCCCGGGAATTGGTGCGAGATCTTGAGCGTCTGAGCCGCCGCAAGCGAACCCATGCGCGCTGATCCGAGGAGGGCGGGCGCGGCCAGCGCTCCCGACAACACGCGGCGTCGCGATATGGTCATGGCATTCCTCCGTTTCTGTTCCCATTAGGGATTTCGATATCAAGAGCAGCTTAGCGCGAAAGTCAAAAAATACGCTACCCTGGACATCGACCCGAGGCCGCGTCATAGCAGATCAGCGCTCATTCGCCGCAGCGCAAGAACCTCAGCGCGAAGGGAGGCAACACGGTGACCGCGACCGACGCCGCCGCGACTTCGATCGAGGTGCTCAGCACTCTTGCGCTGCGCGGAGTGCTCCTTGAGATTGCGAACGAACTCCGCGCGCTGAGCGGGCTCTCGTTCACGGCGACCTACAAGTCGACCAATATGGCCCTCAATCTGATTGCAGAGGGCACGACCGCCGATGTGACCATCCTCACCCGCGAGGCCATCGACCGACTGGTGCGCGACGGTATCATAGTGGACGGCAGCGCCGCGGATGTTGCCCAATCAGGCGTCGGAATCGCGGTGCGGGCTGGGGCGCTGAAACCCGATATCAGTACGGTCGCGGCGCTGCGGTCCACGCTCCTGGAAACGAAGTCGATTGCCTTCACGCGTCTCGGCGCCAGCGGCGTTCACTTTGCACAGGTGATCGAGTGGCTCGGCATCGCGGATGAAGTGCGCCGCAAGGCCCATATCGGCGACGGCTATGCGGGCGAAGTGGTTGCGCGCGGCGAAGCCGAGATGGCTGTGCAGCAGATCAGCGAATTGATGCCGGTCGCCGGCATCGACATCGTGGGTCCTCTCCCGGAGGAGGTGCAGAAGATATCGGTGTTCGCCGCGGGCGTGCTCCGCGCGGCGCGCAATCCGGGCGGAGCCGAGAAGCTCATTGCCCACCTGACCGAACCCCGGCTGGCGCCCCTGCTGATCCGCAAAGGGCTCGAGCCGGTCGGGTCCGCCGGGTAGGGAGAGGGCGGCCTCCCTTGACATCCACCTCCTTGACGTGGCCCTTCGGGCCCGAAGTCTACCCACGGCAATCGGCTTTGGCGCCGGCCCTTAATTCTCCCTGCTTGCGGGGAGAGGCAGCAGCCTCGCCGCACCGAATGCGATTGCTAGGAACTCTTCCCAGGCTTCAGCACAACCTCTCGGCTGTGCCCCGACCTTGGGCTAAAATCCGGAGCATCCTCCATGCGCATTGACGCATACACGCACTTTATCCCGAAGAAATTCTTCGAAGCGGTCGAAAAAATTCCCGGGGCCGGCACGGATATCGGCAAACGCATGCGCGGCGTACCATGCCTGCTCGACCTAGACGAGCGCCGTCGTATCGTCTCCCTGTTTCCGGACTACGCGCAAATCCTATCCTACCCGATGCCCCCGCTCGAGAGCTTCGCCAGCGGCGATCAGCTCGACGACCTGTGCCGCATGATCAACGACGGCCTCGCCGAAATTGTAGGTCAGCACTCCGACCAATTCCCCGGCTTCGTCGCGCAGGTGTCGCTCGCCTCTCCGGACGGCGCCGTCACGGAGGCACAGCGCGCGATCCGCGATCTCGGCGCCTGCGGCGTGCAGATCTTCACCAACGTTAACGGTACGCCGATCGATCGTCCGCAATACGAGGGCTTCTGGTCGGCCATGGTCGCACTCGACAAGCCGATCTGGATGCACCCGGCGCGCAGTGTCGACCGCCCTGACTACGTGGACGAGAAGAAATCGCTCTATGAAATCTGGTGGACATTCGGCTGGTCCTACGAGACCGCGACCGCGATGGCGCGGCTCGTATTCTCGAAAATCATCGATCGCCACCCCGACCTGAAGATCATCGTTCATCACTTCGGCGGCATCGTGCCGATGCTCGAAGGCCGCATCGGCCCTGGCTGGGACCAGCTCGGCGCCCGCACCTCCGACGAGGACTATGTCAGCCTGCGCAAGAGCTTGAAGAAACGCCCGCTCGACTACTTCAAGCAGAACTTCTACGCCGACACCGCCGTATTCGGCGCCGACGCCGCAACGGTGTGCGGGCTTGCGTTCTACCCGACCGAGAAGGTGCTGTTCGCCTCCGACTGCCCGTTCGATCCCGAGAAGGGCACCGGGTATATCCGCGAGACGCTGCGCATACTGGATTCGCTCAATCTGGCGAAGGATGTGCAGGAGCAGATTTTCCACGGGAATTTGGAGAAGATTACGGGGAAGAGGTTTGTGAAGTAGGCACACACCGGTGTGCGCAGGATGGCCTGAGCGCAGCAAACCCGACGCCGCGCGCGCCATCCAAAGCCAATAGCCAAGGCCGTAGCTCACTATCGCAACGTTTGAGAGCTTCCATCCCGCAGGTACTTCATCAAGCGTTGAACGCGACAGGATCAGCGCCCAACGCTGACCAAAAGGCCCGGTGACTCGGCCACCTAATAGGAACACCGAGGAAAGCGCAATAATTGGATCGACAAGCCAGGAGCCTATGGCCACGGCACGGACAATTAGCAGGGTAGTCACCAAAATGGGGCCAATAACGCAGCAATTTCGCGCCATCTGGCGCGGATGTATCTATCATCGTATGAATTTTTCGACGATGCTTTCATGAGCACATATTTGATCAACAAAGGGTCGCTGACAGTAATGACAGTGGCGGTAACATATGCGTCTTTAGTGAGGCAGGCGGCATAGGTGGTGCAGCTCGCGGCAACGACAAAGTATCTGAAAAGCACCCCAGCGAAGACGTCAATGCAGCCTAGGCATAAGTTCATTGTTATCCACCGAAGTCACATATTGAAACTTTGGCGAAATTGAACCTACGTTTTCTGTCTTCGTCGATGCGCACGCATTATGCTAATAACGTGCGGTGCAGCAAATGAGGCGGGCTTGGGCGATTTTCGCTTTGTTGCCAGAGCTGCAGGAACGAACAAAACGCGAGAGAACCGTGCAGTTTTCAATTCCAACGCTTCGTATCATGCTCTAGCGTCGCGCCATGGATGCCACTCCGTCCCGCGCTCCCGCTGATTTCGTCCCCGCGTCACTGCCGGGCGACGATCAGCGCATCACGCCCTTGATGGAGCAGTACGCCGAGATCAAGGCCGCCAACCCCGGCTGCCTCCTGTTCTACCGGATGGGCGATTTCTATGAATTGTTCTTCGACGACGCCGAAACCGCGAGCCGCGCGCTCGGCATCGTGCTGACCAAGCGGGGCAAGCATCGCGGCCAGGATATTCCGATGTGCGGGGTGCCGGTGCACCGCGCCGACGAGTATCTCCATCGCTTGATCGCGCAGGGCTTTCGGGTGGCGGTGTGCGAGCAGACCGAGGATCCGGCGGAGGCCAAGAAACGCGGCGCCAAGAGCGTGGTTCAGCGCAACGTCATCCGCCTGATCACGGCCGGAACCTTGACGGAGGATTCCCTTCTCGACGCCAAGCGCAACAACTACCTCGTCGCCATCGCGCGCGCGAAACGCTCATTGGACGACGCAGACAGCGCCTTCGCGCTCGCCTATCTCGACATGTCGACCGGTGAGTTCCGCATTTCGACGTGCGACCGCAGTGGTCTGCCGGCCGAGATCGCCCGGCTCGAACCCGGCGAGACCATCGTGTCGGACACGCTCTACGAGGACACTGAGCTCAAGCCGCTTTGGGGTTTGCTGCCCGCTGTGACACCGGTCGCCCGCGACGTGTTCGACGGGGCCAGCGCCGAGCGCCGGCTCGCGGCCTATTTCGCGGTTGCCACCGTGGAGGTTTTCGGCGCGTTGTCGCGGCTCGAACTCATCGCTGCCGCCGCCTGCATCACCTACGTAGAACGCACGCAGCTCGGCAAGCGGCCGCCGCTGTCGCCGCCGGTGCGCGAAGCCACGAGCGCAACGCTTGCCATCGACGCAGCCACGCGCGCGAACCTTGAGCTGATGCGCACCCAGAGCGGCTCGCGCGGCGGCTCGCTCATCGCCGCGATTGACCGCACCATCACGGTTGCGGGTGCGCGCATGCTGGCGCAGCGGCTCGCGGCACCGCTTACCGACCCGGTTGCAATCGGCCGCCGCCTTGATGCGGTCGGGCTGTTCGTGAGCGAGGTCGATTTGCGCGCCGACGTTCGCGCGCGCCTCGCGGCGGCGCCCGATCTCGCCCGCGCGCTGGCGCGGCTGGTGGTGGGGCGCGGCGGACCGCGCGATCTCGCGGCGATCCGCGACGGCCTGCACGCCGCTGCCGAGCTGGCGGAACGGTTGGCGGCGGCGCCGCAGGTCGCCGAGGTCGCCGACGCCACCCTCTCATTGCAGCGGCCCGATCCGGCGATTGCGGCCGAGCTGTCCGCCGCGCTCGGTGCGGACCTGCCGCTGTTTCGGCGCGATGGCGGCTTTATCGGCACGCACTTTCATGAGCCTCTCGACGAGACCCGGGCATTGCGCGACGAATCGCGGCGGGTGATCGCGGCATTGCAGGCGCGCTATGCCGACGAGACTCAGATCCGGACGCTGAAAATCCGGCACAACAACGTGCTAGGCTATTTTGTCGAGGTCACGGCTCAGCACGGCGACAAGCTGACGGGCGTGCCCTGGAACGCGACGTTCATTCACCGGCAGACCCTCGCCGGCCAAGTCCGCTTCACCACTGCCGAGCTTGGCAATCTTGAAGCCAAGATCGCGAGCGCAGCGGACCGGGCGCTCGGCATGGAGCTTGAAATCTTCGATCACCTGGCTGCCCAGGTGATAACAGCCGCGGACGACATCAAGGCGTCGGCCGCGGCGCTCGCCGCTATTGACGTGGCGGCCGCGCTGGCGACGCTTGCGGTCGAGCGTGGCTATGTGCGGCCCGAAGTCGACGCCAGCCGCGACTTCGTCATCACAGGCGGACGTCACCCGGTGGTGGAACAGGCGCTCGCGCGCGACGGCGGGCCCTTCGTGGCGAACGATTGCGACCTGTCGCCACCACCCCCTTTTTACCCTCCCCCGGCCCCCGTCCTCCCCCCGTCCGCCCGCGGGGGAGGGTTAGGGAGGGGGGCGGAGGGGGCCGGGCGCATCTATCTCGTCACCGGCCCCAACATGGCGGGCAAATCGACCTACCTGCGGCAGAATGCGCTGATCGCTGTCCTCGCCCAGATGGGGAGCTTCGTGCCAGCGAAGCAGGCGCGCATCGGCGTCGTCGACCGCCTGTTCTCGCGCGTCGGGGCCGCCGACGATCTTGCTCGCGGGCGCTCGACCTTCATGGTGGAAATGGTCGAGACCGCCGCGATCCTCAATCAGGCTGGCGAGCGCTCCCTTGTCATCCTCGACGAGATCGGACGCGGGACCGCGACTTTCGACGGGTTGTCGATTGCCTGGGCGGCGATCGAGCACCTGCATGAGGTCAATCGCTGCCGCGGGCTGTTTGCGACGCATTTTCACGAGTTGACGGCGCTTGCCGCCAAGCTCAAACGGCTGTTCAACGCCACCGTGCGCGTGAAGGAATGGCACGGCGACGTGGTGTTCCTGCACGAGGTGGTGCCGGGCGCGGCCGACCGCTCCTACGGCATTCAGGTCGCCAAGCTCGCCGGCCTTCCGGCTGCGGTGATCGAGCGGGCGAAGCATGTCCTGGCCGAGCTTGAAGCCGAGGATCGCACGTCGCCATCGCATCGTCTCGTCGACGACCTGCCACTGTTTTCTGCCGTGGTAAGGCCCGCGTCGACACCCGCCAACGCGGTCGCCGACGCGGTGGTGAAGGCGCTCGCAGACTTGCATCCCGACGAGATGTCGCCGCGCGAGGCCCTGGAGGCGCTCTACGCCCTCAAGCTGTTGACTGCGAAACCCGCGTAGGGGCATTCGTAGGCCGGGTCAGCTAGCCGAAGGCGTAACCGGCCCGCCGCCCCTCCGCGTGGAAGGCGGATTACGCTTCGCTTATCCGTCCTGCCCTTCGGCCGCCTTCAGTTCCCGCTGCGTCGTCCTGTTCTTGATTTTTTCATGGGTGGCTGAGCACGAACGTTTTGGACGTGGTAGAAGCAGCGGCCTCTGTGACACTGTGCCGAGACAGAATGCTTACGGAATCAAAAATTCTCACCTACGCGTCGCCGCGCGATCCGTGGTGGAAGCGCTTGGCGATGCACGCCGTCGAGGATCTTTCCGGGCGACGCCGATTGCTGCCGATCTACCGCGCCTGGCGGACGGAGGTTGCCGGCAAGAGCCCGCGCATGATGACCGAACTCATCGAGATGGTCGGGACCAATCTCGACATCAACGCGAGCAACGCTGAGGCGAGTACGTGGCCAGTGACCGTTCCCTCCGACACTCCGCTGGTGATCGTGGCCAATCACCCGTTCGGCATTGGCGACGGAATCGCCATATTGGCGCTGGCCGAACAGCTCGGTCGGCCCTATCGCATTCTCATCCACAGTGACTTCCTGAAGGTTCCTGAAATCCGCGATGTCGCACTTCCGATCGACTTCTCCGAGCGTCGGGAAGCGATCAGGACGAACCTTGAATCCCGCAATGCGGCGCGGCACCTGTTGCGGGAAGGGGTCACGATCGTGGTGTTCCCGGCAGGCGGGGTGGCAACCGCGGAACATCCCAGGGGCAAGGCTGAGGAACTGCCGTGGAAGACTTTCACCGCCCGGTTGATCCAGCAGGCGCAGGCTTCCGTGCTTCCAGTCTACTTCGAGGGGCAGAACAGCCCGCTCTTTCATTTTGTGAGCCGTTACAGCCTGACGATCCGGCTGGCGCTGCTGGTTTCCGAATTGCGAAATTTTGTTGGCGCGACCATCCCGGTGCACGTGGGCGCAGTGGTGCCGTTCGCCGACCTTGCCTGCAAGGCCGACCGGCAGGCGCTTACCTTGGAGCTCTATGCGCGCGTGCATCAGCTTGCCCCCGGGTCACGGCATCTGCCGCTTGACGAATTGCGGCCGCGGCCTCCTGGTGCGCGACGCCGGTACCCCTGGGATCCGCCGAGAACCGAGGTTTCACAATGAGTTACGAGCCGCCGTCCGTCCTCCGCTCCCT
>Ga0209465_10001574_pt1 | contig 10122 bp, 11 predicted proteins | sample PanSoiPlot1MoBio_FD_188321 | JGI IMG/M metagenome (GOLD analysis project Ga0209465, IMG submission 188321) | Tropical forest soil microbial communities from Panama analyzed to predict greenhouse gas emissions - Panama Soil Plot 1 MoBio (SPAdes)... | ecosystem: Environmental > Terrestrial > Soil...
GCTCTCTGAAGTCGATGCACAGCTGTACGCCATCCCGAAACATCCCACCGCGCACCTCTGGCCCAGTGAGGTGGTGACCGTGGGGCGGTTGCCTGCGCTCACAGGTGTCGGCAACCGCCCCTTCTCTCGGCGGTTGCCGCGCGACTATCGGCCCTTGTTTCCCCGCCTCCCCAAGCGCACCCGGCTCTTCTGCCTCTTCACGACGCCTCAGGACTGGACGCGGGCCTTCTTGGCCGTCCCAATGGTGCTCGGGGTGATCGACACCTCTGGGATCGAACTCATCCACCCCATCCTGGAGGGTCGCAGCCCCCAGCAGATCGGTCGGAAAGGTCTGTCCAACCATCGGTGGATTGTCGGGGACAAACTCTGTCTGTTGTTGAACCAGTATGGCCTGGTGGTAGGGTGGGACTGGGCCACTGCGCATGTCGCGGACAACACCTTTCCGTGGCTGATCCAGAAGTTTGACGGCCGCCTGATCATCTTGAGCGATACGGCCTTCCATGCCGCGGAGGGGATCCCGCCTACCTCAAACTGTGTCAAGGGGGGAGTGGAAAGATCGTCTCCTCGGGGAGATCGTCTTGTCGATGCTGACTTTCGTGTGCCATTGCAAGAAAGTCATGCACCGCGTCTGGACGTATTTGCAGGCGCGGCTCGCGTTCACTATGGCGTCTTTAATGTGCTGGTCCAGTGGCATGGGTTACAGCCCACTACGTCGGGCGTCGTACCCCTCTCGATGGCTGACTTTAGTCTGTAAAATGCCAATGCCGTGGCTTGGTTGTCAGAGACTAATACTATTGGAAGATAGAAAATTTTGTACGCTAGACAATTGTGGCCTGACGCGGTGCGAAGCGCCAGAGGCCGCCTGGGCGGGGTGTCTGACCCACGGGCCAGGCCCACCCAGGCAGACCGATGGGGCACTCATCATGTTGCGAGACTACCGCACCGGGGAGAAGGCCGCCGGCACCAGCAGCTTGTTGGCCTGCCGGATCGGCCGTACCCCGGTCTGGGGCGGCCACGCGCCGCCGGATTGGCGCGAGGCCTCACGGACGCGGGTGCGCTCGTTGAGATCCTTGTACACCCAGATGTGGACGAACTTGTTCAGCCCGCCAAGCTCGCTCGTCCAGCAGGCCGCCAGGGGCGAGAACTTCTCCCGCGCCTCAACGGCTTTGCTCCACCCTTCGAGCACCTTGGGAATGTCGCCCGTGGCGTACGTGTAGGTCCGCATCTCATACACATTGCCGGTGCCGTAATCCCTGCTGCCCAGGGAGTGCATAAACGGCGCCGGAGTCATGATCTCAGCCTCCTGTTCCACGACCAAGTCCCCGCCGCCGGGGAGCTGCTGCCGCGCGGTGTCTCGTGCCAGCGCGGCGCGCACGGCCGTGCGCTGTTGCAGGTCGTCGTAGGGATAGACGTGGATGACCTGATTGAGCGGACCGAACTCGGTGTGCCAGAAGGCCCCTAACTTGGAATGTTTCTCCCGCAGGGGCAAACGCTTGGCAAAACGCTCTTCAAATTCCGCCACGGTCCCGGGGCGCAGCGTATAGGTACGAACTTCGTATATCATGGGTGCGTCCTCCATGTGACAGGTGAGAGTGGGGACATCCCACACGTCTCCTCCCTCTCCCACTTTGTTGACACGCTCTGAAGCGCTTGAGAGCACGTTGCGCTCTGTTGAGGTGTCTCTGCCCAGTATACCGTGTCTGCCAGATCTTGACCAGGAAGCGTCACACAAAGGGTGCTGTGCCTCCCTGTCCAGAGCACCTCTGCGTGCAAGACCCGCAGGGAAGAGAGGGGGCCCTGTCCTCCACGAGGGGAAGCCAATGCACCCAACGCGCCATCCATGCCAGAGCACGATGCGCTCCCATGTGCCTTCGAGGCCGTGCTTGAGAGCAACCTTTTTGTTACGCTTCCTATTGACCTGCACCGTTGGACTCCTGGCTGGGATCGGGAAGTAGATACCCACGGGCTCACGCCCGTGGCACTTGCTGAGGAAGTTTGCATTTATATTGGGCCAACCGGGCCGGCTGCGGCCATCTGGTAGGGCCACGGCCGGCTGCGCCTTGACCATCACCAGCCCGGTTCGCTACAATCCTGGCGCGCTTGCGGTTGCTGGCCCAGGTGCGGTTTTCTGCGTACCGTGCCGCAGGCCAGGAGATCCTGGCGTGTGCACCGGAGGACAGCGTGCGATGTGCAGGAGAGCGAGGATGCGCCATGCGAGATGGCCGGTGACCGTCCTGTGCGCCCTCGTGTGCCTACTGCATGGCGCCTCGCTCGTCGCCCCACCTCTGAGCCTGGCGCACCCATTGGGCAATTTTAGCATCAGTCACTATGCCGGTCTGCGGCTGACCCGCGAGGGCATTGAGCTGCACTACGTGCTCGATATGGCGGAGGTCCCGACGTTCGTGGAAATCCAGGAGACCGGTCTGGTGCCGCAGGTGGACCATCCCAGCCTGCGGGGCTATCTGGACCGGCGGACTGTGGCCTTGCAGGCAGGTCTGCTCCTGGAGGTGAATGGTCAGCGCCTGCCCCTCCAGGGGGTGAGCAGCGAGGTCGCTTTTCTTCCTGGGGCCGGTGCTCTGCCGACGCTCAGACTGGGGATCGTGTACCGTGCCCCTGTCGAGGCACCATGCGTCGATGAGCCATGCCATCTGCACTACCGGGATCACAATTTCCTAGGGCGGCTCGGCTGGCAAGAGGTCATCGCGGTGGCGACGCCTGGCATCACGATCATCCAGAACGCCGTGCCGGCGTCAGACCGCAGTCGGGCGTTGACCGCCTATCCCGCCGACCTCCGCAGTCCGCCGCAGGTGCTGGAGGCCGAGGTGCACTTCCGGCGCGACAGGCTGGTACCGGGAGGAGCGACAGCGGGTGCAACGCCCGACACGTCCGGCCAGGCGCTGCTCACCGGCAGCGCGCCGGCCACGCCGCGCAGCGCCTTCACGGCACTGGTCACCACGCCGCATCTGAGCCTGGGCATGGTGTGTCTGGCGTTCGTGGTCGCAATCGGCCTGGGCGCTCTGCACGCCCTCGAGCCCGGCCACGGCAAAACCGTGGTCGCCGCCTATCTGGTCGGCGCCCGTGGGACGCCCCGCCACGCCCTGTTGCTGGGGCTGATTGTGACGGCCACGCACACTGCCGGGGTGTATCTGCTCGGGATTGTGACGCTGTCGCTCTCCCACTACATCGTGCCCGAGCGGCTCTACCCCTGGCTGGGGGTGCTCTCCGGGGTGCTCATCACTGGCCTGGGAGGTGGCCTGTTGCTGCGCCGCTACACCGGCGCGCCGCCGGCGTACACCCACACGCATAGTCATGCCCACAGTCGCGGCCACTCTCACACCCATTCCCACACCCAGGGTGCTGCCCACCCCCATGGGTCCATGCGGCATGCCGAGCCCGCGACTCACGTGGTCCTGCAGCACCAGCCCGGCGTGGGCGAGACCATCTCCCGCCGGGCCTTGCTGGCCCTCGGGGTGACCAGTGGCATCGTCCCCTGTCCAGCGGCACTCGTGGTCCTCCTCAGCGCCATCGCCCTGCATCGGGTGGGCTTCGGGCTTCTCCTGATTGTCGCATTCAGCGTCGGGCTGGCTGGCGTCCTCATTATGCTTGGCCTCGTGATGGTGTCTGCCCGGCATGTCCTGGCACGTTTCCAGGGCGAAGGACGGCTGCTGACCCGCTGGTTGCCACTGACCTCGGCGGCGGTGATGACCGTGTTCGGCATGGCGATGATTGTCCAGGCGTTGGTCACAGCGGGGCTGGTGCAGATCCGGCTCTGAGAGGAGCAGCACATGCAGGGACGGTATGTGGACCACCGGAGATGGCGCAGCGTGGGGCTCGTGACGATCCTCGCCTGCCTCCCGGTGGCCGCCTGGGCGCATACGGTCGGTGTTGAAGGGGACGCGGCTCTGGCACGGGGGCTCAATATGAGTGTCCTCTTCCTGTTGTGCATGCCGCTGGCGATTGTGGGCGTGCTCTTTGGCACCGTGTATGTCATGCAGAAGCGCACCCAGCGACAGGCGCGTCAGGAACCAACCTGGACACCGCAGACGCCGGCACACCGCCAGCCCTACCGTCGTGTGCTACGTGTACTCGCTGCCCTCTTTTTCGACTGATACACTCTCTACGTGTGCGTTGAGCGCCGCAATGGATGCCACAGCATTCTGGCAGCGCGCCACAGCGCTCTACAGGCGATAAAGGCGCCCAGCCACAGGCCGAAACGTTCCGCGTCAGAACGCTGCGCGTACCAGCTCGCGCCGAGCTTTTGTAAGGCCGCTCTGGCTTCCGTACGCACCGGTGCGGCCGTCTCGAGCAGACGCCTGATCGGACCGATCGCACGTCTGTCGCCACGTGTGCCCAAGATTTCCAGGGTTGCTTGGACATTCCATCCTGTCAAAGCCTTCATGTTGGCTTGGAAGATTGCTTCGCTGTCCGCCCCTAATTTGTCTAAGGCAGCATTATAGTTTTTGACTTTATCATCGCCTTTTTGCAATAGAGACAGTAACAACGGTATGGCATCCGTGTCCTCATATTTCACCAGTAGAGCGATGGCTTTGGCACTGCCATTTTTTACCGCGTTGCGATTGATCTGCATGAGGCTTTCTCTATCTATATTGAGATGTTCCAAAGCCATATTGATTTCATCAATTATTTGATCTATAACATGTTCGACGAGAAGCGCGTCATCTCGCTCATTTCTTTCTTTGATGCTGAGTTTCTTGAATACTTGCTGTATATCGTCTAGTTGACGCGCATTTCTTTTGGTCCATGCATCTATGAGTGGATCAATAGCGCGTTTGTCCCCCAATGCACCTACACACTCAATGGCACGTAACAACACAGCATCATATGGATCATGCCACTGTATGGTGTGGAGATGAATTTGTAATTTTTCTTCTATGGATGCGTCTAACTTTGGCAAAGTGCCTTGGGCAGCGGCCTGTGGTGTCGGCATGAGGACACGGCCCCAGACCAGCACAAGCGCCGCGCAGGCCAGTGCCCACAGTAGTGCGCCTCGACGAGATGTGGCGGGTGTGATCAAGACGGTGCGGCAAGACTGCATCAGCTTCAATCCCGTAGAGTCAACAAACGCCTGGCGTTGAGTATGCACGATGCCGTCTCCCGGATGCAAGCCGGAGCTTGGCCGCGGACTGCCTCCTCATGCGTGCCAGTGCAGCGGGGTGAGGGGGCTTGCAGCACGAGTGGAAGCCGCAGGAGCCGAGAGCAGAGGAATGCTAGGGGTGAGGCCGCCATCGGCATCTTCGCAGCCTTTATGTCCAGCTCCGGAGACCAGCGCTTGAAGATACCGGCCAATTCCCCGTTGAGCGTCCGCACGCGCGTCTGTAACAACAAATGCGCCCCTTCTTTGGACCACTGCATTGTAGAGTAGGCCGGGAGGTTACCCGTCCCGGCCCCTCGCCAGATCCGGACAAGGAGATTTCCACCATCCGGCTCTTCCGCCGATGTGGCTCGTGGCTCTACGTCGCCACTACCTTCACAAGTTCCGGTGACATGCTCTCCAATGTCAGCGCATTGGACATGGTTCTCTTCTGAAGCTCACATCGACACGGGCCGCCTGTGCTCGGCCGGGTCCAGGCGTGACCCCGTTCCCCGACGTCCACGCTCGTATGCAGCCCTCCGACTCCCTGCCTCCGTCGGCCACGGCTCCGGTTCCCCTTGCCAGTGGCCTACCTCGATGCAAGCGCTTGTTCTGAGCCGACGACACGTGCGCTCACCAACGTGTCGTGCGTCGGAGACGGGTCACCGGCTCTCCGCAAGACCGGGATGGGTCGAGGAGAGGCGAGGGCCTCCCAGGTGCCTGGGCCGTCCTCTTCGTCCGTGCCATGGTCGAACACCCCGCCGGAGACACCCCCCTCCTCGCCCAGACGACACGTATGCAAAGGGGTGTTGTTGCCTTCAGGTAAAACAGGACCCTCGGCCTCCGGGAAGATGATAGGTTTCGGGGCCGCATGCCCCATGGCCCGCACGTTCGCATACCTACGCATCGCCGATGCCATTTCTGACACCGTCGCAAGGCTTGCTACCGGCCCGGGCGGGCTCACCCTTGGCCGGGCGGGTTTCGCACCCGCTGGACGACACACAAAGTTTCATGAAGGTATCACCACCTCCAATCCCCTTTGACCAGCCTTGCCTGGTCGCACTGTTTGAGCTTATCCCGATGAAGCTGCACATGCCTACAGGGCCTAGCGAATCGTGAAGTATGGCATAAGCGTTGGAGGCCTCGGTGTCTCTTGGCGTCGGAGGCCCGGCAAGCTTAAATCGGGATAACCTTAATTGGTTACTAGCGTGGCATTCCCCTCGTTATTACCTGTGCTCATTGGTATCATGATGTTTTTTTATTGACGGCCTTGCTTCCAGGATAGACAATGACTCCACTGCAACATCGGCGCATGTGCTATTGAGGTTTAGGGAACAGCCTCTACCCTGGATAACTTCTATACAAAGGAGGAAGCAGCCATGACGGTTGACGCCTCTCCTAGGACGCCTCCTATCAGCCGACGGGCATGGCTGCGCACTGCCGCGAGCGCTACGGTGGGCCTTACCGGGATCTTAGCGACCAAAACATCGCCGCTGTATGCGGCCACGCGCACTGTGACCACGCTGCAGGCCAAAACCGTCTCGATCGAGTCGAGAAGCGCCCCATTCCAGTGGTTGTCCAGAATGCCCCAGCAACGTTCGATGGGATTGTACTGGCTGTGAGAGGGGAGTCAGAGGCTAGACGGACATGCAGGCGATAATGGCGAACAACGTCGACCATACGCTGCATAAATGGGGTGTGACGGCTGTGGTTTTCCGGGCCATTATCGAGATTGCTCACGAGCGTGTTGAGGTGGCGAAAACGCTCACGAACGGATGCCCACCACTGGGTGAGGCAATCGGCGAGGCAATCGCTTGTGACTTTGGACAGGACGCCGTAGAGAAAGACGGCATCCGAGGTGGGCACTCCGATGCCTACCGGGGGCACCATCGCCTCGGGCTGGCAATCGTGATCGGCGGCATGGGTCTTCGCTCTGCTTTTACCCCCACGGGCACAGGGGCCGACTGTGCACGTGGCGTTGGCATCGACAGAAATGCGCAAGGCCTCTGAAGCCGCATCGGCCTTATGATTGACCTGACTCACATGATCGAGGATGGCGTTGGTTGGCGGGATTTTTTTGAGGCTGACTTGTGGCGACTTTCTTGGGAAAGTAACCCCAGGCGTTGAGTTTGGCGGTGATCGTGTACACCGTTGGCACCTCCGTGTCTTGGTAACCCTTTTGGGCGATGAGTTGGCGGCGGACCTCAGCGGCGCTTACACGTGTATGCAAACGTTGGGTGCGGAACGGGGGATCGTTTTGACTCTGGCCATCAACGAGAGCTCGGATGTCAGCGAGGAGATGCGGCAAAGGCACTTCGGCCCGCTTGCGCCCCCGAGCGGCAAAGGCCTCGAGACAAATGCAGCCACTGTTGAGTGCATGCGTGCCTTTTCGCATGGTGCTCCGGTTCCAGGCTAGTGCGCGTTCAGCAAGGCGTTGGCTACTTGGGCCGAGTTCCTTGACTGTGTGCGCCATAAAGAGCCGGCGGGAGCTGCCCTTGAGCGCCTTGGACGTGTCGACCAACAACGCCTGGAGTGAGGCCGTCAGTTCCATATATATACCTCCGGCTGAGGGGGCTACTGGGGGTAGCGGATATGCTGATGGAATAGTTTCATTTCAGAGAGTCCCTGAGTCAGGTGCTCACCCTGTATACAACACCGGTCATTGACCTGGCTTTCGATCGCCTGGGCAAACGCGTCAGCAGGCGCCGAGGTGGCCGGCCTGTGTCGCATCCGTCGCCTGTGGAGGCCGCATGAATTTCTCAGCGCTCTTCATCCGTCGGCCCATTGGGACCACGCTGCTGACGATCGCACTGGCCCTGGCGGGTGTGATCGCGTATCAGTTCTTACCGGTCTCGCCGCTCCCCCAGGTGGAGTTTCCCACCATTGACGTGCAGGCCGCACTGCCTGGGGCCAGCCCGGAAATCATGGCCTCGGCGGTGGCGACGCCTCTCGAACGCCAGTTCGGCCGCATTGCGGGGCTGAACGAAATGACCTCCACCAGCTTCCTCGGCTCGACGCGCATCACCCTGCAGTTCGACCTGAGTCGGAACATTAATGCCGCTGCCCGCGATGTGCAGGCGGCGATTAACGCGGCGCGTGGGCAACTGCCCGCCAACCTGCCGAGCAACCCCGCCTATAAAAAGAGCAATCCGGCGGATTCGCCCGTGCTGATTCTGGCCCTCACCTCCGACCTCGTGGGCCGCGCCCGTCTCTACGACCTCGCCTCCTCCATCATCCAGCAGAAACTGTCGCAGGTGCCGGGCGTGGGCCGGGTCCTGGTCTGGGGAGGCGCCCTGCCCGCCGTGCGGGTGGACGTCAATCCCACCGTCTTGCAGAGTTATGGGTTGAGTCTCGAAGATGTGCGGACTGGGCTCAGCGGTGCCAATGCCAACCGCCCGAAAGGGGAGATTGCAGACAGCGGTCAGGCCTGGACACTCAATACCACGGACCAGCTCTTACAGGCGAAAGATTACCAGCCGGTCATCATCTCCTACAAGCAGGGCGCAGCCGTGCGCCTGGCGGATGTCGCCGACGTCGTCGACTCGTCCGAAGACATCCGCACTACGGGGTTGATCAATGGCACACCCGCGGTCTTTCTGCCAGTCTGGCGGCAACCGGGCGCCAATATCATCGCGACGGTCGACCGTGTGCAGGCCATCTTGTCGCAGTTACAAGCCCAGATCCCACCGACCGTGAACCTGCTCACGGCCCTCGATCGGACCAGGACCATCCGTGCCTCGGTACACGACGTGCAGGTCACGTTGGGGCTCTCAGTCCTGCTCGTCATCCTGGTGGTGTTCGTCTTTCTCCGCACGGTGCGCACCGCTCTTATTCCGAGTGTCGTGGTGCCCGTGTCGCTCATCGGCACCTTCGGCGCCATGTATCTCCTGGGTTACAGCGTCAACAACCTGTCGCTCATGGCCCTGACCATCGCCACCGGTTTCGTGATCGATGACGCCATCGTCATGATCGAGAATATTGTGCGCTACATCGAAGAAGGCGACCCACCATTGCAGGCCGCTCTCAAAGGCGCGGAACAAATCGGTTTCACCATCCTCTCCCTCACTATTTCGCTGATTGCTGTGCTCATCCCGCTCTTGTTCATGGGCGATATCGTCGGCAGGCTCTTCCGCGAATTTGCCGTGACGTTGAGTGTCACTATCCTCGTCTCTGCAGTCGTCTCCCTGACGTTAACGCCTATGATGTGTGCGCGTATGTTGCGCCACAAGCCGGAGGCCGAGCAGGGCTGGTTCTACCGAGGCTCTGAGCGCGTCTTCAACGGTATGATCGCGTGTTATGGCGCAACGCTGCGCTGGGTACTCCGGCACCAGACCGCCACACTCGTGGCCGCCATTGCCACGCTCGTGACTACGGTCTGGCTCTATATCATCGTGCCCAAGGGTTTTTTCCCCGTGCAGGATACCGGTGTTATCCTCGGCATTTCTGAGGCACCGCAGTCGGTATCCTTCACTGCCATGGCTGACCGCCAGCAGGCCCTCGCCCAGGTGATTTTGCAAGACCCGGCGGTGGAGAGTCTGTCGTCCTTCATCGGTATCGACGGGACCAATACGACGGTCAATGGCGGGCGCATCCAGATCAACTTGAAACCACTCGACGAGCGCCGGGTCAGCGCCAGCGACGTCATCCGCCGCCTGCAACCGGCCCTTGCTAACGTGGAGGGCATTACGCTCTTCATGCAGCCGGTACAGGACTTGACCGTCGAGGACCGTGTCAGCCGTACGCAGTATCAGTACAGCCTCGAAGATCCTGACCCGCAAGAGCTGAGTCTCTGGGCGCCGCGCTTTGTGCAGAAGCTGCAAGAGCTACCGCAACTGCGTGATGTCGCCAGCGACGACCAGAACCTGGGCCTGCAGACGCGCCTGATCATCGATCGCGATACGGCGTCCCGCTTTGGCATCCGCCCGCAGACGATCGACGATACGCTCTATGATGCCTTTGGCCAGCGTCAGGTATCGACGATCTTCACACAATCGAACCAGTACCGGGTCGTGCTCGAAGTCAAACCGGAG